>OJHK01000060.1_pt1 | contig 103522 bp, 86 predicted proteins | sample 1595161 | NCBI WGS metagenome assembly OJHK01 (sample SAMN05416842, study PRJEB24817) | seawater metagenome | isolation source: Sea water | place: Canada:Atlantic | collected 2013-07 | reverse complement strand
ACCTGAGGACTTTAAATATATGAAAATATATCTAGAGCCAAGGATTCTATGAGTCGTATATCTCTAAACCACATATTTTACTGGGGATAGCTGGGTTCTAATTACCTACTTTTATTTGGGGGTTAAAACCTGTGGGCAGGGGTAAACCCGCGTCTCAGGGTGTCTTGAGTTCGTTTGACTTCTGGAAGATGATGTACATAATCTTGACACGTTGCCCGGTCGGAATTGTTAACTGTTTTATTAGTATAAGAATCTCCAATTAAATCATCCGGCATATAATAATTGTCTTGCGAAATTGGGTTGAACAGATTAAGCGGTTTGTAGGCTGAATAGGGCTATCAGAAGATTTTAAGTTGTAATACTCTTATTTTCAAATAGTTAAAAAATCACTGCTTCATGGGGTTTTTTAAAAAAAAGAACATTTTGTTAAAAAAACACCTTGTTTGTGGAAAACTATCTCTTTCATTTATGATAACTTCTTCTGAAATTTACAAAAAGAAAAAGCCAATGGAATTGGCATGAAGCTTTCATCTATTGGCTGTATTAAAGAGACTCCAAATATATAATTTCTTCAACTCAATTTCAAACTTTTTCTTTAATTTTTATTAATTAGTAGGACTGCAAGACTGCACAGACTGCACGCTCTGCATTCTACACAATACATTTATAATATGAAGATATCAATCTTTGAAAATTTCCAGCATTGGAAAGGAAATCAAGAACTAGTTAAAGTATTAAATGAAATTAAGGAAGGTAAGTTCACCACAGAAATCAATCGGCTTAGAGAAGCTGCTAGTGAAAAAGAAAAGGGAAGAATCAAAAATTCTCTCCCTGCATTTACTCCATCGGTAGTATTAAATACAGGAAGGAAGTTTAGTGAAGGAGATAGCTATAACGGTGTAATCCATTTGGATTATGACAAGCTAGATGACGTTACTGGTGCTATAGATAAAATTAAATCTCTAGAGTATACCTATAGCTGTTTTGTTAGCCCGAGTGGTAATGGTATCAAAGTATTTGTCAGAGTAAGTAATGAGATGGAGCAACACAAAGATGCTTTTAATACTCTAAGAAGTTATTATGATAAAGCAGTTGGCAGGGAGTCTGATAAATCAATAAAAGACCTTACTAGGTTATGCTTTGTTTCTAGCGACCCAGAGCTATATCTAAACGAAGAGTCTGAGGTGTTTGATTATAAGACTATAAACATGACAAGAAGCTCGGAGGAGCTATGGGAATATACCTCTAGAAAGGAAACATTTACTGTTGGTAATAGAAACAACTTCATTCACTTCTTTGCATGTAGTGCTAATAGAGAAGGTTTAAATATAGAAGAGGTTAAATCATATTGCTCATCTTTAGCTGACTCGACACTTACCCATCAAGAGATTGAAAGAACTATTAAAAGTGCATATGAGAATAATACTTCTCAGTTTGCAGAGTTGCAGAGCGTGCAGTCTGTGCAGTCTTGCAGTAAGGAAGATAAATCACCAATGATACCAGATGAGGTTTATGAGCATTTACCCGGCACTCTAAAGGAATCGTGTGAGGTTTTTAGTGGAAGAGAAAGGGACGTGTATCTGACAAGTGCTTTATGTGTTATTAGTGGTGGGTTGTCGAACATGCAAGGTCTATACGCGCAGAAAATAGTATACCCAAATCTGTATTCATTTATTATAGCACCAGCTGCTAGTGGAAAAGGGTCTATGAATTACGCACGGAGCCTTGGAGATTGCTACCAAACATTATTAGAATCTATAAACAATGAAGATAAAGCTACCTATGCTAAAGAGATAGAGGTTTACAATTTTAAAAAGAAAATGGCTAAAAAAGAAGAGGACATTAGAGATTTAAAAAAACCCGAAGAGCCAAAATTTAAAACCTTTTTTATACCAGGTAATACTTCATCTGCAATGATTCATAAACATCTTGAATTCAATGGAGGAAGTGGTTGTATTTGTGAGTCTGAGGCAGATACAATTACAAATGCATTAAAGCAGGAGTGGGGAGGGTTTAATGATGTATTAAGAAAAGCATTTCATAATGAGACCATTTTATCAAGTAGAAGAACCGATTTTGAGTATACCAAAATAGAAGAACCAAAGCTTTCTTTATCAATTACTGGAACACCTGACCAGGTTGAAGGCATACTAAACTCGACCCAAAATGGTCTGGCAAGTAGATTTATGTTCTATTCCTTTTATACTCCACCAAAATGGAAAAAAACCTTTACTAAAAATATTAGCCATAGTAAACAGAATCAGTTTATGAAATTCACTCAAGATTTATGTGATAAGTTTTCTTCTCAAAGTAGTAGACAATTTAATTTAACTGAGAGTCAGGGCAATATCCTTGATAATATATTTAGTGAAACATTAGATGAAAAATACCAATTACATAGTGGTGATTCAAGCAGTCTAGTTTTTAGATTAGGTGAGATAACCTATAAAATTGCAATGGTGCTCTCCGGGATAAGAACTGACGATCCTCTAATGAAATGTGAGGACAGGGACTTTGAGACAGCTATGACGCTTACTAAGGTATATCTAGAACACGGACTCAATATGTTTGAGAAGATAAATAACCGTGAGAATAAACTCCCGCTGAATGAGGAGCGATGGATGAACAAACTTCCCAAGGAGTTTACCTCAGCCGGAGCTATTTCAATTGCTAAAAGGCTAGGAATAAAGGAGCGAACAGTTTATAAAAAGCTTAGAGATTATCTTGAGAATGGAATGTTGAAAAAAGTAAAGACTGGTCTATATAGGAAATCAAAATAGTTGTGATGATTAAATCATTGGCATATCCTCCTCTTTAAGCTCTGGTACTTCTAATCCTCTTAAATAAGTCAAACTAACATTTATAGAAGAGTGTCCCATTGCCTTTTGAAGCTTGGTTATACTCCCTGTTCTTTTAAAGATGTCTATTGCTCCAGTGTGTCTAAAAGAATAGAGTGTTTGATTATCTTCAATTAGATTGGAGGTTTGCTTAAACCTAGCCCATAATGTTTTAAAGTAGTCTTCGTTAAGAGGCTTTTTACTTGCAGTGAAGATGTTATGATTGTTTACTCCTTTAATTAATACATCTCTAATGTATTTTGGAACAGGTACATTTCGGTTTTTACCTGACTTGTTCCTTTCTCCACTGAGATGGATATAACTTAAGTCAACTGAGAAGTCACCCCAAGTAAGCTCCCTAATTTCTCTATGTGGCCTAAGTAGACACCCATAGGTCATTAAACAGCATAGATAAAGATTGAAGCTGTATTGTTTTATCTCTTCCAATAGTTTACCAACATCATTGATTGGTTTATGTAGTTTAGCCTTTGCTCTTCTACTAGGAATATTCTTCATAGGATCGTGAGTCATTCCAAGACTAATTGCTTCATTTATAAGGACCTTAATATGCCTTCTCATGGTATTATAAGTAACTGATGAGGTGTATTTATCGAGTATATAATTAAGGTCCTTAAAAGTGATATTTTCATCAGCTATCAAACCAGTTATATCACTATGTAAACTAGTAAGAAGCTTCTTGTATTTCTTTGAATAGGAACCTTTAAGTTTTCTATCAAGGGCTTGGTCAATGTAGACCTTATCAGTTAAGTTTCCACATATTAAAAAGTTGCTTCTGTAAACTTCAAGAACTCCTCCATTAACAAGATAGTTGTATACCTCCGAGGCTAATACTTTTGTCATGTTCAATCTTTCGATAGGGGGGAAGGAGTTAGGGTCGAAACTTGAGCCAATACGACTTCCATTGTAAAGCCTGTAGCGTTTATTGTTTATGTAAAATGAAATAAAGAATCGATTGTTTTGGTCCTTATGGACTTTAGGAAAATTGAGTATCATCTGGCAGTGTTAAGACAGTTAAACATTATTTAAATGTCTAAATCACTGATTGTGAGTAGCTCAGTTGGTTAGAGCGCTAGATTGTGGTTCTAGAGGTCGCCGGTTCGAAACCGTTCTTCCACCCATAAAAAAAAGCCTTTCATTTCGAAAGGCTTTTTTTTTATGATATTTTTTGTTTTCCTCCTAGAAAGAAAATCCAAATCCAAGATTTGCCACAACGATGCCACTTTCTGAAATACCAGGAACCCCAGGGATTTCAACAACTTCTACTTCAGTTAATGATGGATCGCTATTGTCAACTGCCCTAACTATGATTTCAGTTGGAAAGCTACCAAAGCTATACCCCACTTCAAAACGAACATAAAATGTACCACCAGTTTTGACACCAAGCTTTAATGCGGTTCCGCTGAATTCAAAATTTGTATCGGCAGTTCCAGTTCTTCCAGTAGCGCCATCTAATTCAATTTCACTGTCCACCCCTTTAATAGAGAAATTAGAAATTCCAGCACCGAGATAAAATCCTTTACCTTTCTGATTAAAATAATAGTTTAAACCAAATTCTGAATAACTAAGGCTTCCTGAGAAACTCTCTCCAGACTGATTATAATTAATTTTAGTGTAGTCTATGTAAGGTGCAAAATGATTGTTTAAAAAAGGTAGGTTATATTCAATTCCACCGGTTACTATGTTTGGAATTCCAATTTTAGCACCAATAGAAAATCTTTTTACTTTGTTTAAATAATTATAGGGCGTTTCTTGTGTATTGCTCTCAAGTATAGCGTCTTCTAAATTTTCGTTGGAGACAGTTTCGGTTGCTCCAGATTCAATTACATCAGACGAGATCGTTTCAGTCGCGGCTGCAGAAATTGCTTCATTTTTTTCCTGAGAAAAGGAGAACTGAGCGACAAGCATAGTCAAGGTGATAAAAAGGTAGTTTTTCATGTTTAATTGATTTAGTTTTTCCAAGGTATTGTTTTTTTAATAATATGAGAAATAAGAAAATCTAATTACGGTTTAACAATTAGTTTAATTCTTTCATTTCTATTCGCGAGTTCCCAAGCGGTGTGGAAAATAAGTTTTGTTCTTTTTTCTAAAACAGCATAGTTGATTTTATCAGGGGTGTCACCAGGCCTGTGGTAATCCTCATGTGTGCCGTTGAAATAGAAAATTACAGGGATGTTGTTTTTGGCGAAATTATAGTGATCACTTCTGTAGTAAAAGCGATTGGGGTCTTCGACTCTGTTAAAAATATAGTCTAATTTTATCTGGGTATATTTAGTATTCATGTCTTCAGAGATTTCGTGAAGCTCTTGGCTCAAACGATCTGAACCAATAAGATAAATATAATTTGGATCTTTATCCTCTCTTTTTGGATCAAGCCTTCCGATCATGTCAATGTTTAAGTTTGCCACAGTTTCTTCTAGAGGATATAAAGGATTATTTGCATAATAATCAGATCCCAACAAGCCTTTTTCTTCTCCTGTTACGTGTAAGAAAACGATTGATCTTTTTGGACCATGACCATTTTTAACAGCTTTATTAAAAGCTTCTGCAATTTCAAGAATGGCAACTGTCCCCGAACCATCATCATCAGCGCCGTTGTTCACTTCTCCATTTCTAGTTCCGATATGGTCTAAATGTGCAGAAATAACAATGTATTCATTTGGAATCTCTGAGCCAGGGATAATCGCAACTACATTTTCAGTATTGATTGCTTTTCCTTTAATGGTCAATTGCATTTTTTGGAAATAATCTTCCGTACCTGCTGCTGGTGCAATCCCTTGATTGATATAATAATCTTTTAAAAAATCTACAGCAATTTTTTGACCTCTCTCTCCGGTCTCTCGTCCTCCAAAATAATCAGAGGCATAAACATAGAGCATTGCTTTTAGTTCGTTTTCATCGATTGTATCTGCAAATTCTTCGGCAATAGTTTTCTGTGCATTACAAAATAAACAGGTAAATATGGCTAGAGCTAAAAATAAATTACGCATGATTTGAGTTTTCTTTTTGAATGAGTAGTTTATTGATTCCATCCCAAAGCGCGATTCTTTTCTGTAGCGCTAATTGGGAAGCTTCAATTGCTTCGTTCCAATGGCTTGGATTGGTTCCGCAAAGGTTTTTGATCATATCAATTGCTAAGGGTCCGTGCGTGTCACCATCGACTTCGATATGGCGTTCAAAATAATATATTATTTGATCAATTTCGGCATCGTTTTCACGATTCATTTTTTTAATCATTGAGATGAACATATCTGGAATAAGATCTTCTCTTCCAAAAGTAAAGACAGAAGCAATCTTGTGGGTCTTTCCTTCTTCAATTATTTTAAAAGTAAAATTTAAAAAATCAGAAATATAAAGAGGTAAATCAGCTTTTTCAATGGCTTCAAAAACGGTATTCCCTGACTTTAGGCTTTCAACCATCTTTTTTATCCCTGAAGTATCCGCATTGATTTGCTCCATTGCTTCCAGATACATTTCAAAGTGACTCATTGGAACCCCTTCTTTATTGACATCTGTTTCTTCACCCCAAACGATTTCATTTATCAATCTTGCTGCAGCATTATTTTGGGTTGGATGCCAAGGCAGGGTAGTGGTGGTCAACTCAATTTGAAGTTTTTTTACCAATGACATAAAATCCCAAACGGCATAAACGTGAGCCTCCATAAAACTTTTTAAATCATCAATAGATTCGAGGTTCTTATAAAGCGAATGATTTATAAGTTGATTTTTTAGGGGGATTAAAGACTCTTTGAGACTGTTTATCATATAGGGTTTTTCTTTGGGCAAATATATGAATTATTATAAGTTTACGGGCGTTTGTTATCTTGAGCTTGTGGATGTTAAAATCAAAAACGAATATTTTCTATTAAATTCTTTGGGTCTTATTTGTTTAAGATTTTTAACTTTATAAAAATGCAGAAAATTAAAATTATTGAATGTCCCAGAGATGCCATGCAAGGGGTTAAGCAATGGATTCCGACAGAAAAAAAAATTGCTTACCTACAGTCTTTGTTGAGGGTAGGTTATGACACGCTCGATTGTGGCAGCTTTGTTTCTCCAAAAGCCATTCCTCAAATGCGAGATACTCCAGAAGTTATTTCTCGCCTAGATTTGAGTGAAACTAACACAAAGCTTTTGACTATTGTGGCCAACGAAAGGGGCGCAAACAAGGCTTGTGAATTTGAAAAAGTCACCTATCTAGGCTTCCCTTTTTCTATTTCTGAAAACTTTCAAATGCGTAATACGCATAAAACGATTGCCGATTCAATAAGAACTTTAGATTATATAATTAACATTTCAGCAAAACACAATAAAAAAGTGGTTGTCTACCTTTCAATGGGTTTTGGAAACCCCTATGGTGATCCCTGGAATACTGAAATTGTTTTGAATTGGACAAACAAGCTCGGTCAGATGGGGGTTAATATTCTTTCCCTTTCAGATACGGTGGGAACGGCTAATCCAGCCGATATCAAAGCACTTTTTTCTTCTTTAATTCCTGCTTATCCAGCGATCGAGTTTGGGGCACACTTTCATACGGATTTGAACGCTTGGTATGCCAAGGTTGATGCTGCTTATGCTGCGGGTTGTCTTCGGTTTGATGCTGCCATAATGGGGCATGGAGGCTGTCCTATGGCCAATGACAGTCTCGTTGGAAATCTCCCTACAGAAAGACTTATTTCCTATTTAAACAAACAAAAAGCACCCATGCAATTGAATTCACTTCATTTCGAATCTGCCTATAATTTTTCAAAGAAGATCTTTTTGTAAAACATTAATTATGAGCTAATTTTTAATTTAAAAGAGCCTGAAACATTACAAAAACAGCTGGCCGATGTCTTTTATAATGATCTCTCAAAGATTAATGCCAATAAATTCCTTACATTTGTTCGCAATTAGTTTCTAAATTGATTGCTCATGATATCCGATAAATTTGTTGGCCAAGGTCTCACATACGATGACGTATTGTTGGTGCCCTCTTACTCTGAAATTCTACCCAGAGATGTTACAATTTCTTCTCGTTTTTCTAGAAACATAGGACTTAGTGTGCCAATTGTTTCAGCTGCAATGGATACCGTCACTGAAAGCCAGATGGCCATCGCCATGGCACAAGAAGGAGGGATTGGCGTGTTGCACAAGAACATGTCTATCGAAGAACAGGCCGTTAAAGTACGAACGGTTAAACGTGCTGAATCAGGAATGATCATTGATCCTGTTGTGATGAAAATCAACACTTTTGTAAAAGATGCAAAGGATAATATGTCAAAATTTAAAATTGGTGGAATTCCAATTATTGACGATGATGGGAAATTATTGGGGATTGTAACCAATCGTGACCTTCGATTTGAGCACAACGGAATGCGACCTATTTCCGAGGTGATGACTACAGAAAACTTAATAACAGTAAAAGAAGGAACTTCACTGGAAGACGCTGAAGGAATTCTTCAAAATCATAAAATAGAAAAGTTACCCGTTATAAATTCCGATAATGTTTTGGTTGGATTGATCACATTTCGTGACATCACCAAACACATTGCTAAGCCTTATTCTAATAAAGATGAATTTGGAAGACTACGTGTAGCTGCAGCAGTAGGCGTAACACATGACCTCTTGGAAAGAACCTCTGCATTAGTTAAATCTAATGTAGATGCCATCGTTATTGACACTGCACATGGCCACTCCAAAGGAGTTGCCGACGCTCTGAAAAGTGTTAAAAAGGAATTTCCGAATCTTGATGTTGTTGTTGGAAATATTGCCACAGGTGATGCAGCTAAATATTTGGCAGATCTAGGGGCAGATGGCGTAAAAGTTGGGATTGGCCCAGGGTCAATTTGTACCACTAGAGTTATTGCAGGAGTTGGTTATCCTCAACTTTCAGCCATAATGGAGGTTTCGAATGCCATTAAAGGGTCTGGTCTCCCGGTAATTGCAGATGGAGGAATTCGATATACGGGTGATATCCCAAAGGCAGTTGCTGCAGGAGCAGACGCAGTTATGCTTGGCTCTTTGCTTGCTGGAACGAAAGAATCTCCAGGTGAAACGGTAATATTTGAAGGTAGGAAGTTTAAAACTTACAGGGGGATGGGTTCTGTAGAAGCAATGAAAAAAGGGAGTAAGGATCGCTATTTTCAAGATGTAGAAGACGATATTAAAAAGCTAGTTCCAGAAGGAATTGTGGGACGAGTACCTTATAAAGGAGAGCTGTATGAAAGCATTCACCAATTTGTTGGAGGTCTAAGGGCTGGAATGGGTTATTGTGGTACAAAAGATATTAAAACACTTCAAGATAAAGGTAAATTTATTTCAATCACAGCAGCTGGAATGAGAGAAAGCCATCCACATAATATAAGCATCACAAAAGAAGCACCAAATTATAGTCCATGAATAAGTTAATTAGCAACAATCTTAAAGGTATAAATGTCATTGTTTAACGTTACAATCCTGATGATGTACATGTTTTGTCTTTGTAAGGACACCGGAATTGATAGCGCAGAGAAGTCTTGAATATTTAAGCTTAAAACTTCGTTTCCTATGATGGTGTAGACTTTTAATAAGCCACTACCTTCGACACCATTGATTTTTAGTGTACCACTTTTATAGGAAAAATTGACACTGGGTTTCTGAAAAAAAGAGGAGGAGATTATGGGGAAGAAGTAGTTAACTGGCTTAAAATGTGAAAAGCCAATAGCGGTAAGTAAAAAGAAAATTAATAATGTTATATTTCTCACTGCTTTGAATAATAATCGAAATTTACAAAAAATATTAATATGTTTAAAAACATATCAACAAATAAGTTGTTGAAAACTAATGATTTACAGTATTTATTAACTTTATTTACAATAAATGTTAATAAATAGCACAATTTTTAAGAAGATTTAACGATATGCACCCAACTTCAATAAGTTTTTCGAAATTCAGTCAGTTTGTTATTCTTACAACACTCCTTGCTTCTTTCACTTCTTGTGATAAATTTAATTCAGCAAATAAAAATCGATTGGTTGCTCGGGCAGAAAATCATTATTTGTATTTATCAGATATTGAAAAAAAGTTCAATGGTTTCGATTCAAAGGAAGACAGTCTGATTAAGGTTCAGAGTTTTATTAACAATTGGGCTCGTAAGAAAATAATATTCGAAAAATCGCTTGTCAATCTATCTGATGCCCAACTTTCCGATCTGAATCTCTTGGTCGATGACTACAAGTCTAACCTTTTTACAATCGCCTACAAAGAGTCGGTTATCAAATCTATTATTGATACGATAATTGATCCGAACGCAATCATCACATTTTACGATAATAATAAAAGTAACTTCAAGCTTAAAGAGCCATTGTATAGAATCAAATATTTAAGTTTTCCGCTGGATAATGTCGATGGCAGACAAATCATCAAAAGCTTTAAAAGGTTTGAGGAAAGGGATATTAAGTTTTTAGATTCTCTTTCATTTCAATTTTCAAACTATTTTATGGCAGACTCAATTTGGGTGAAAAAAAGAGAGATTTATGATAAAGTAAATCTTATAAATGCTGATAACCAGGAAATTTACTTAAAAAAAACCAAATATTATGAGGTTAAAGATACATTAGAATTATATTTGTTCCAATTGGTAGAGCGCTTAGACCGTAATGAGATCGCGCCACTTTCCTATATCGAAAGTACCATTAAGAACATTGTTTTAAACAGAAGAAAAATTGAATTTCTAAGGAATTTTGATAATGAAATATTACAGGACGCTATTAAAACCAAAAAATTTGAAACTTACCCATAAAATTATAAGTTTAATAACCTTTGTTATTGCTACTAGTTTTAATCTAAATGCGCAAGGTACAAGCGTTAACGAGTCAGTCTCCCCCAATCGTATTAAGATTGACGGGGTTTCGGCTGTGATAGGTGACTATGTGATTCTCGACTCAGATATTGACAAAACCATTGTTGAGATGGAGTCGCAAGGAATGTCAACCAAAAACATTACACGTTGTGAATTGCTTGGAAAACTTATGGAAGACAAGCTCTATGCCCACCATGCCATTCAGGATAGTTTAGAAATAAGTGATCAGGAAGTGTATGATTATGTAGACCAGAGTATTGCCTATTTTACTGAACAATTGGGAAGTATTGAAAAGGTTTTAGAATTTTATAAAAAACCAAACGAGTTGGCTTTTCGTGACGAACTCTTTCAGATCAACAAGGTCCAAAAACTTTCTTCGATGATGCAGTCGAAAATTGTTGAAGATGTTGAAATAACGCCAGAAGAAGTTCGACAGTTTTTTCAGTCCATACCTAAATCAGAACTTCCGACTTTTGGAACAGAACTGGAAATATCTCAAATAGTCTTAATGCCAGAGGTTTCAAAGGAAGAAACTGAAAGATTGGTTAATCAACTAAAATCATTTAAGGCTGACGTTGAAGAAAAAGGGTTGAGTTTTGCTTCTAAAGCAATTTTATACTCTCAGGATCCTGGTTCTAGGTCAAATGGAGGGAAATATACACTTCAGCGCAAGAAGCCTAGGATGGTAAAGGAGTTTAGAGACATTGCTTTTAGTATGCAAGAGGGAGAGGTGTCAGAGCCTTTTAAAACTGATTTTGGATGGCACATCCTAACTGTCGATAAAATAAGAGGTCAAGAAATAGATATTCGACATATTTTGTTAACACCAAAGGCCGATACAAAACGATTGGAAGATGCCAAAAAGGTCTTGGACACAATAAGAAAGCGTCTTTTGGATGAAGAATTTACTTTTGAAGATGCAGCTTACCAGTTTTCCAGTGAAAAGGAAACACGACTCAATGGTGGTGCAATAATTAATCCTTCCACTGGAGATAAACGTTTTGAACTCACAAAGATGGATCCTGTTTTGTATAATCAAATCCGTGATTTAAAGGAGGGGGAAATTTCCGTACCGCTGCTTGATGAAGATCGATCAGGCTTAAAAAAATATAAGATCTTAAAAATCACCAATCGTTTTGATGAGCACATAGCAGATTATTCTAAGGATTATGTCAAGATTAAGGAACTTGCACTCAAAGAAAAAAAACTTAAAGCTATTAAGAAGTGGCTTAAAAATAAGATAGTGCTAACCTATGTGAGTATAAACCGAGACTATTCGGATTGTGAATTTAAAAATGACTGGAATAAAAATTAAACTTATCCTTTAAAGTATTTTAAAGGAACCCAAAGCATTCCAAAACATTCTCCTTTGTCTTTATCGAGATGCTTGTGGTGCATTTTATGTGCTCTTCTTAAACCTTTAGCGTAACGATTATTAGCCTTTCTAAACAGCTTGAACCTTTGGTGTATAAAGATGTCATGAACAAGGAAATAAGTAATTCCATAAAGGAATATTCCAATCCCCATGGGCAAACCTGGCCAAAATCCTGCTTCTCCCCAAAGTACCACCAGACCTGAACTTACGAGGGCGTAAAATATAAAGAAAAGATCATTTCTTTCAAACCATGATTTGTGGTTTTTTTTATGATGATCCTTGTGCAGACTCCATAAAAAACCGTGCATGATGTATTTGTGAGAAAACCAAGCCATGAATTCCATAAAAATAAAAGTAACCAGTACAACAGAGATCAAAAGCATTTTTTCCATTTACAAAAGATTAAAACGAAATTTGATGTAAGACTGAGCTAAAAGACTCATTTTTTGATAATTTGGTACACGAATTCTTGCCTTTTGAATTTTGACAGATGGGGTGTTTTTAAGCTTTGTCAAAAGCTTGTGATAGTAACGGTAGGCTGTGTAAACCCCTAAACGCGAGTTTTTCGGAAGCTTGTAAATACCAACAAGTGCCTGCTTAAAATCATTTTCAATTTCGTCTATGATTTTCATCTTGCTAACTTCGTCAAAATTTGACAAGTTAAGATTTGGAAAATAAGTTCGATCCAAAGTTTTGAAATCGGCATTTAAATCTCTCAAAAAGTTAACTTTTTGGAAAGCACTTCCTAAAGACATGGCCGCTGATTTTAATTTATCATAAACCTCTTGGTCTCCTTTTACAAAAACTTGAAGGCACATCAAACCAACAACGTCAGCAGAGCCATAAATATATTCTTTATACTCCTCCTCAGTTTGATAAGTTTGTTTGTGTAAATCGGTCCTCATGCTCTTCAAGAAAGCCTCAATTAGTTCAGGTTGAATATTATTTTCATGAACAGAGTATTGAAATGAATTTAGAATAGGGTTTAAGCTAATCTTATGCTCCAAAGCGTGCGCTAGATCTTCTTCAAATTTTTGCAATAATAGTTCTTTATCAAAACCATGAAATGTATCGACGATCTCATCTGCAAACCTTACAAACCCATAAATATTATAGATGTGCATTCTGACTCCATCCTCTAAAAGCCTCGTCCCTAGAGAAAAGGACGTGCTATAGCGTTGCGTGACAAGCTTGCTACATTCATAAGAAATAGAATCAAATTGGTCTTTCATCGAATTAATATATATATAGTTTATAATTTGATTATCAATTCATTTAAAATTAATGAATAAAAAGGGATAATAATAGTTTTTTAAGCAAAAACATCAATTTTGAAATATTTGGCTTCAAAGGACAAAACTGAATTAAACAAATTTATTTTATCTGGCAGCGTTGTTAAATTAATATTTAGTTGTTGAGGTCCAAGAATCGCTAATTCAGTGGCATTGTTTTTTAATATTAAGTCGTAAAAATTCAAAAGATAGTTGTCTATAACCTCCTTATTGGGTTCAACAGTTAGATGTGTTACAAAAACTAAATTTTCATTTACACTCAAAATATTTTCAAGACTCTCCACGGGAAGCGATTGTCCTAAAAAAATGGTTTTAAACCCATGTGTTAGGATGTAATAATTTAGAAAAAGAATACTTAATTCATGAACTTCATTTTCCGGCAGGTAAAGAACAAAAACCTTGTCGTTGTCTTTTGGAGTGAGATTTTTTTGAACTTTTTCAGTTTGAATGTGAATTTTTTGTTTGATTAGGTTTGTAACAAAATGCTCATGAGAGGGACTAATAGCATTTGTTTGCCATAAAATTCCCAATTCATTCATTAGGGGAAGAAACACATTAACATAAATAAAAGTGAAATCATTTTTGGTTAATATTTCATCAAATGTAGCGTCGAATAAAATGCTATCAAAATTAATCATAGCAAGCTTCAGGGAATTAATTGAAACCTGTTCAGAGTTAGATTTTAAAGTAACTTCACGAACCACTGCGGGTAACTCTGTGTTGTCTATTCCAGCAATTTTAGAAATCTTAAAGCCGTGTTTGTAGAGTAAAGTGATGTTTAATAATTTCTGAAGACTTAATAGGCTGTAACGACGAATGTTAGTTTGAGTCCGCTCGGGGCTGAGTAAGTTGTACCTTTTTTCCCAAATCCTAAGGGTATGGGCCTTAATACCCGAAATATTTTCCAAATCTTTTATGGAAAAAGTGCTCTTCACTCTATTCATTCTGTTCAAGCTTTTTGATTTAAAAGTTAAACAAACTTAAAGAATATTTTTCAGTTAAGGAAAAAAAATTAAGAAGTGCGCACGAGAAGACTCGAACTTCCACGAGATTACTCCCACTAGCCCCTCAAGCTAGCGCGTCTACCAATTCCGCCACGTGCGCTGAGTGTGACCTGGCTGGGGCTCGAACCCAGGACCCTCTCCTTAAAAGGGAGATGCTCTACCAACTGAGCTACCAGATCTGTTTTAAGGCTGCAAATATAGTATCAAATATTTATTATTCAAGTGCAATTGTTATAAATTTGAGTAAATAATATTGTAGAGCAAAATGGGCAGTTTTCTTATTTTATTGGGGTACATGGGTTGTGGTAAATCTGAGCTTGGAAAAAAAATTTCGATTTCGAGATCCATTTCATTCATAGATTTAGATCATTTTATTGAGGAAAAGGAAAAAAGCAGCATTTCTTCGATTTTTAGAAAACATGGTGAATTGTATTTCAGAAAGAAAGAACGCTTCTATTTAGAAATGCTTTTTGAGTCTGATATTGATGCTGTGATATCACTAGGAGGGGGGACCCCTTGCTATTTTGACAATATGGATTTTATCAATTCCTTTGAAAACAAAACTACAGTTTACCTTAAAACCTCTCCCAAAGAGCTTGCAAGAAGGTTGTTTGACCAACGGAGTCAACGACCGATGATTTCCCACCTTGAAACCTCAGATGCGCTTCTTGAGTTTATTTCAAAGCATTTATTTGAAAGAACATTCTATTATCTTAAGTCAGATAAGCACTTAGTCACCGACGGTAAGACAACAGATCAGTTGGTAGAAGAGTTCAATGGCTTAACTTAGGTATACACCTTCTTCGTCTCCAAAGCGTACGTCAATACGTTCTTTTATGGATGTAGAAAGAGACATTCCTTTGAAATCTCCTTTAATTGGAAAACTTTTGTGGTTTCTGTTGACCAAAACAGCCGTCTGCAAGTGTTTTAGCTCTATCGACAAGAAATGTCTTACTGCATAGATTAGCGTACTTCCAGTATTTAATACATCATCAACAATTACGACAGATTTTCCTTTACAAAACTCTAGGCCTTGGGACATTGAAACTTCATTTCTAGGATTTTTTTTGTCAACTTTAATTTCAATCAGTTCAACATTTAAAGATCCAATGTGATTAAGTTCCATTATAATTCTGTTGGCAAGAGTCAATCCGTTTTGAGCGATGCCAGCAACGATCAATTCTTTTTCATCGATGTTGTTCTCATAGATCTGGTAGGCAATTCTTTTAATTGTCCTTTGGATGTCCTCCTTATCCATAATTATATTTTCTTTGACTTTCCTCATCGTTCTTATTTGTGTAGTTATTATTCAGGTGCTTCTTCTCGATATTCATCAATTTCCCTTCTGTCTTTCTTTGTGGGTCTTCCGGTGCCTTGGTCACGTTCGAGTACTTTAGCGTTGGCTTGCATTTCAGCAATTTCAAAAGCATCTTTTGGGGTCCTGTCTTCCCGGTATAAATTAACAAGTTTAGCGCCAACACGACTTTTAGGAGTATCAAGGGCGGTCAATTCATACCAAATTTGATTTTTACGCACCTTGATTTTATCCCCTACAAAAATGTCGCGGGAAGGTTTTACTATTTTGTCTTCTATCCTAACATGCCCTTTTTTACAGGCTTCGCTGGCTTTGCTTCTGGATTTAAAATACCGCAAACACCATAAATATTGATCAACCCTCATGTTTTAAAACTTCGTTAAACTAAGTAACAAAAATAAAGTAAAATTGTATCTTGCGTTTCAATATTTTAACGAATGATTCTCAAAAAATTCTTTTTTATAATCGGCTTTATTTTTGTTTTGTTTTCTTCTTGCAAAGATGACGACGATACTCAAGAAAGTGTTATCCCTTTGGAAACCCAAACTCCCATTGACGATGAAGCTTTGGTAGCCTACCTTAAATCACACTTTTATAACTACGAAGATTTTGAAGACGTTCCTGAAGATGATTATGACGTTGAGATCAAATTAGACTCATTAACGGGAGATAATTCCTCCAAGACCTCTCTGTGGGAACAAATTGAAACCAAGACAATTGATTTGGAAGAACAAGGCGGCAACGTGGTTGCTACTAAATTATATGTTTTAAAAATTAGAGAAGGTGTAAAAGATAACCCTTCCATAGTTGATTCTACTTTTGTTAGTTACCAGGGAACCTTATTGGATGGAACAGTTTTCGATGGTCGAAGTAATCCAGTTTGGTTTGATTTGTCAAATGTAATAAGAGGATTCAGAGAGGCGATTCCTCTATTTTCAGGAGGTAGTTATTCTATTCAAAATGATGGAACTTATAGTTTTAAGGATTATGGTCAGGGTATAATCTTCCTTCCCTCTTCTTTAGGTTATTACTCTAGTAATCAGAACTTAATACCGAGTTATTCTCCGTTGATTTTTACAATATCATTGTACACCAGCAACCCTGCTGATCATGATTCGGATGGTATTTTGTCTATTGATGAAGATATTGATGGTGATGGGAATCCATTAAACGACGATTCTGACGCTGACAATACTCCTAATATGTATGATGACGATGATGATGGAGATGGTGTAAAAACGATAGACGAGTACGATTTAAACAAAGATGGTATACCAGACGATTCAGATGGTGATGGAATTCCCAATCATTTGGACGGAGACAGTGCTTAAAACAATATTGATTAAACCTTAAAATCAATAAGTTATATTGAGATTTAAACCTCTCGTTATTGACCAAATAATGTTATTCCTAAATTTTTTATTTCAACTTATAAGAAACTCCAACCAGAAATTGATTGGGTCTTGAATCTACGTTTCCACTTACATCAACACCATTCTGGGTTAAAATGGTTGTTTGAATTGGAGAGAGACCTCTTTCATAGCGTAAGTCGATTCCTACAGGGCCTATGTTAAGTCTTGTTCCCAAATGCAATCCGAAAGTGGTTTTATCTTTAATCGCTTCAAATGAATAATTACTGCTTTTTTGAGAAAGTGAATAATAGGCTGTAGGCCCTACAAAAAAGCTTAAAGGTCCAAATAATTTTAATCCAAACGATACAGGTAATTCAATTCTGTTTGTTGAGATTTCCCTCCCCTCTAATTGGGTTTTGACATTTGTAAACTGAAGTTCAGGGCGGAGATACCCAATCAAGAAGTCAAATTCCGAATAAACTCCAATGTGAAAACCAGATTTCCTTTCATGGTCTTTGGACTCAAGCGTCAATTGAGCTTCACCAGCCGAGTCAAAATTTAATCCTCCTTTAATTCCAAAATCAATTTGGGAGAAAGAAAAATTAGAGATTAAAAAAACTAGCACAAAAAGGGACAAAGGTTTCATACAGCCATGATTAAGATTATTTATTAAAGGTAGTCTTCTTCGCCTAAAATTCAAAGTTTAAAAATTCGTTTTGTATGTCTAAATACAATTAATTATCAATTTTAGTTTAATGGAAATGGTATCGGACTTACTAGAATCTTATATTTGCATGCATTTTACATTATGGAATTTAAATTACTTCAAACCGATTCTTCTTCTTCTGCCCGAGCAGCTACGCTCACTACTGATCACGGCACAATCGAAACACCAATTTTTATGCCTGTAGGCACTGCTGCGACCGTGAAAGGAGTGCATCAGCGAGAGTTGGTAAATGATATTAAACCAGACATCATATTAGGAAATACTTATCATTTGTATTTACGCCCTGGCACAGAAATCATCGAAAAGGCTGGAGGTTTGCACAAATTCATGAATTGGCAGGGACCAATTCTTACTGATTCTGGTGGATACCAAGTTTATTCTCTTTCCGCCAATAGAAAAATTAAAGAAGAAGGAGTTAAGTTTAAGTCTCATATTGATGGTTCTTATCATGTGTTTACTCCTGAAAATGCAATTGAAATTCAACGAAAGATTGGAGCAGATATCATCATGGCATTTGACGAATGCACTCCATATCCTTGTGAATACGATTATGCGAAAAAATCAATGCACAGGACTCATCGGTGGTTAGATCGATGCATAGAACAAGACAAAAAATCCCCTTTCGAATATGATTATGAGCAAACCCTATTTCCCATTATTCAAGGAAGTGTTTATAAAGATTTAAGGAAAATGTCGGCAGACTATATCGCAGCTAAAGATCTACCTGCCAACGCAATAGGAGGGCTATCGGTAGGGGAGCCCGCAGAAGAAATGTATGCAATGACAGAAGTGGTTTGCGAACGACTTCCAGAAGATAAGCCTCGCTATTTGATGGGGGTAGGAACACCGATTAATATTTTGGAAAACATTGCGCTAGGTATCGATATGTTTGATTGTGTAATGCCGACTCGAAATGCTAGAAATGGTATGTTGTTTACTGCCCATGGTACAATCAACATTAAAAATAAAAAATGGGAAGATGATTTTTCTGTCATAGATGAGGCCAATTACTGCTATGTAGATCAAGATTATTCCAAAGCCTATTTGAAACACCTGTTTTCAGTTAATGAAATGTTGGGAAAACAAATTGCAACGATTCATAATTTAAGTTTTTATTTGTGGTTGGTGAGAGAAGCTAGAAAACATATCTTAGCTGGTGATTTCACACAATGGAAAAATAAAATGGTCAAACAAATGGCCAACCGTTTGTAAGCATGAAAATATTAGACCTCTATATCATCAAGCGTTACCTTATGACCTTTTTGGTAATGTTGTTGATGTTCGTCCCTATTGGTGTGATGGTTGATATGGCTGAGAAAATTGATAAGTTTAAGGAAAATGAAGTTCCCACAACTGCAATTTTTGAATACTATTATGACTTCACATGGTTTTTTGGAAACCTATTGTTTCCAATTTTTTTGTTTTTATCAGTAATTTGGTTTACCTCAAAGTTGGCAAACGACACTGAGGTTATTGCCATACTTAGCTCTGGAATCTCTTTCTTTCGATTTTTAAGACCTTATTTGATTTCTGCGAGCGTGGTGGCTTTGTTTTCTTTTTTTGCAGGGATGTTTGTCGTCCCAAAATCCAACTTGCGATTCAATGAGTTTTTAACAAAATATATTAGTAAGACGAGTGTTAGGCAGACGAGAAACCTGTACAAACAGATCAACGAGAATGAGTTTATATTCGTCAGTAATTATGACCCTGTTCGCCAAAGCGCAAACAACTTTTCTTTAGAACACTTTGAAGGAAATGAATTGAAGTTTAAGATACAATCCAATACCATTCGCTGGATTGACAAGGATACCCTTTTTAGGCTTTCCTCTTACACCAAAAGAACTTTTGACAAGGACCAAGAGATTTACATTAAAATGAGTCGAAAAGACACGATTTTCGATTTCGAAATAGACGATCTCTCCCCGGTTTCCTATAAAGCTGAAACCTTAACTTTTAGTGACTTAAATCGATTTATTGAAACAGAACAGGAAGGAGGTTCGGTTTTAATAAACAATCACTTACTGGTTAGATACAAACGATGGACATTACCTCTTTCTGCTTTTATTCTAACGATCATAGCTGTAGCAGTCTCATCATTTAAAAGAAGAGGGGGAATGGGGGTAAACCTTGCCTTTGGAATCACTTTAGGTTTTCTGTTTATTTTCTTTGATAAAATTTTTGGGGTTTTGGTAAATAAATCAAATTTCTCACCTTTTCTGGCCGCTTGGCTTCCACTAATCCTTTTTGGAATTCTCGCATTTTTCTTATTGCGACATGCGAAACGCTAATACCAAAAATTTAGTCCAGTTACATTTCGTTATTTTCATTTTTGGGTTCACTTCAATTTTAGGAGAATTAATCAGTATCAATTCGGTAGCATTGGTTTGGTACAGAATGCTGATCGCTTCAATAATATTAGGGGGTTATGTTTTAATTTTAAAAAAAGATGATTTAAAACTAGACCGACACCTTTCTTTTAGACTATTGCTGGCAGGAGCGCTAATCGCCCTCCATTGGGTCGCTTTTTTTGAAGCAATAAAACTTGTGGGAATTTCCATTACACTTTCCATGTTATCCTCGGCTGCATTGTTTACTGCATTTTTAGAGCCAATTTTTTACAAAAGAAAACTCCTTTTATATGAATTGTTTTTTGGCGCACTAGCAGTTGTTGGAATGCTCTTGATCTACAACACTTCTCCAGAAGGATGGTTGGGAATTTTGATTGCAATAATCGCTGCAGCTTTAGCAGCTCTTTTCGCCTTGATAAATGGAAAATTAATTGCCCATAAACCCCCTTCCATTATTACGTTTTACGAAATGCTTGTAGGTACTGTTTGTATTTCAATTTATCTATTATTCACAACGGGCTTTAATAATGATTTTTTCAACTTGAGCAATACTGACATTCTTTGGTTGGTTATTTTAGGTTCATTGTGTACTGCATATGCCATTAATGTGGCCACAGCCGTCATGAAAACTATTTCCCCTTTTTCGGTCATGCTAACCGTAAACTTAGAACCTGTTTATGGGATTATTCTAGCTTTTTTAATTTTTGGTGAAGATCAATTAATGGATACAAAATTTTATATAGGGCTAACAATCATTATTTTAGCAGTATTGTTAAATTCAATCTATAAATCAAATAAATTGAAACCAAAAAAGAGACCTTCAAATTCACTATAATTTTTAAATTTGTATTGTAAGTATAAAAAATCACATGGAATATTTAGACTTTGAATTACCCATTAAAGATCTGCACGAGCAAATAGAAAAATGCAAAGCGATTGGCGATGAAAGTAGTGTTGACGTTACTGAAACCTGCAATCTATTAAATGAAAAATTGCATAAAACAAAGCTCAAGATCTATGGAGATTTATCTTCTTGGCAACGTGTTCAGCTTTCGCGACATCCTTCAAGACCTTACACTCTCGATTATATCAACGCGCTTTGTGGGGATACATTTCTTGAGCTTCACGGAGATCGGAATTTTGCCGATGACAAAGCCATGATTGGTGGAATGGGAAAAATTGGTGATCAAACTTTTATGTTCATTGGAACCCAGAAAGGTTACAACACAAAAACACGCCAGTATAGAAACTTTGGTATGGCCAAACCCGAAGGTTATCGAAAAGCATTGCGTTTAATGAAATCTGCTGAGAAATTTGGCATTCCAGTAATTTGTTTAATTGATACACCAGGTGCTTTTCCTGGAATGGAAGCCGAAGAACGAGGACAAGGACAGGCCATAGCCAATAATATCTATCAGATGTTAAGCCTTAGAACACCAATCATAGTGAACATAATCGGTGAAGGTGCTTCGGGAGGGGCGTTGGGCATCGGTGTTGGAGATTTAGTTTACATGCTAGAGAACACTTGGTACTCTGTCATATCTCCTGAATCTTGTTCTTCCATCTTATGGAGAAGCTGGGAACATAAGGAAACAGCAGCTGCAGCATTAAAACTTACTGCTGAAGACATGCTTAAATCTAAGTTGATTGATAAAATAGTAGAGGAGCCATTGGGAGGAGCACATTTCGATAGAGAAACTGTTTTTAAAACCGTAAGAAAGGAACTGTTGGATGCGTTTAAAAAATTGAATAAAATTGATCCTGATAAATTAATTCAACTGAGAAGAGATAAATTTTCTAAGATGGGGAACTTCCAAGACTAGCCTGTAGCGACTTTTCGTTCTTATTAACAAAAAAAAGAATTTATAAACATCGTTTTGTTTAATCCTATAGGATAAACTAACCCGTTTTTTGGTTGAATAATTCATTAAACCGTTTACATTCGTTCCATGGAGAAAAGTAAATCAATCGAGCCAAAAGTTTCCCAATCTGGGACGGTAATTAACCTGAAGCAAGGCAAGTTGCCCCCGCAGGCACTGGATCTTGAAGAAGCGGTGTTGGGAGCCATGTTGATTGATAAGAAAGGAGTTGATGAAGTAATTGATTTGCTTCAACCAGAAGCATTTTACAAAACAGCCCATCAATATATTTTTGAATCCATATTTAATCTTTTTCAAAACTCACAACCCATCGATTTGTTAACTGTTTCTGCTGATTTGCGGAAAAAAGGGAAACTTGATGTTGCTGGAGGAGATTTTTATTTAATTCAGCTCACCCAAAAGATTGCTTCCTCTGCACACATTGAATTTCATGCAAGAATCATTCTCCAAAAATACATTCAGCGCAGTTTGATTCGCATTTCAAATGAGATCATTGAATCTTCTTATAAGGAATCAATCGATGTTTTTGATTTACTGGATGAAGCAGAATCAAAACTATATGATGTCACCCAAGGGAACATTAAACGGTCATCCGATACGGCTCAGAATTTGGTTATGCTGGCCAAAAAGAAGATTGAAGAAATTGCCAATCAAGAAGGGCTAAGTGGGGTGAGTACAGGTTTTCAGAAACTAGACGATTTAACTTCAGGATGGCAGCCCAGTGACCTGATCATTATCGCAGCACGTCCGGGGATGGGGAAAACGGCTCTGACGTTGTCCATGGCAAGAAACATTGCGGTTACAAAACAAATCCCTGTTGCCTTCTTTTCACTTGAAATGTCTTCTGTTCAATTGATTACCAGATTGATTTCTGCAGAAACAGGACTCTCGTCGGAAAAACTTAGAACAGGTAAACTTGCCGATCATGAATGGAAACAACTTAATGTTAAAGTAGGTGATCTTGAAAAAGCACCTTTGTTTATCGATGATACACCGGCACTTTCGATTTTTGATTTAAGAGCAAAAGCAAGACGTTTGGCATCGCAACATGGCATCAAACTTATCGTAGTGGATTATTTGCAGTTGATGACTGCAGGAAGCTCGAACAAAGCAGGGAACAGAGAACAAGAGATTTCAACCATTTCTAGGAACTTAAAATCACTCGCCAAAGAATTAGAAATCCCTGTTATTGCTCTTTCTCAGCTGTCCCGTGCGGTTGAAACTCGTGGAGGGACAAAAAGACCACAGCTTTCTGACCTTAGAGAATCTGGAGCAATCGAGCAGGATGCTGATATTGTTTCTTTTATCTATCGCCCTGAATATTATGGTATCGATGAATGGGATGACGAAGACCACTCTCCATCAGCGGGTCAAGCAGAGTTTATTGTAGCGAAACATAGAAATGGTGGATTGGATAATATAAGAATGAAGTTTGTTGGAAACCTAGGTAAATTTGAAGATTTTGAAGACTTTGAGTCTCCTTTTGAATTTCAATCAAAAATGAATCATGGAGCTCAAGATCTTAATAAAATAAATAACCTTCCCAGCCCAAATGATGCCTTTGATACGCCCCCATCTGAGGATAATGATGACATTCCTTTTTAATTGGATTGCACTTTGGGAATGCATAAGAACATGCAGTTAAACCTCTATGTTCAGACTTTTTAATTCAGATTTTAGTTGTGTGGGATTATTGAAACGAATGGTGTTAATCCCCATTTTTTTAGCAGCTTCAATGTTTCTCGCATTGTCGTCAATAAATAAGCTTTGAGCAGCCTCAATATTAAATCGATTTAAAGTCAACTCATAGATTTCATTAAAAGGTTTTCTCATTTTCTCTGTTCCAGACACAACAATTCCTTCAAACCAGTGAAGAAAATCAAACCTTTCCAGTGCAACAGGAAAAGTCTCTGCACTCCAATTGGTCAACGCAACCACTTTGTAATTGGGATTATCGATTAGCTGTTTTAGAATTGCAACAGTTCCATCAATTTGATTCCCCAGCATCTCTTCCCATCTACCGTAATAGATCCTGATCCATTCTTCATATTCTGGAAATAGCTTTACCCTTTCCTCTGTTGCTTTTTCAAGCGGATAACCTGCGTCTTGATTTTCATTCCAATCCATTGTGCAGATTTCATCAAAAAACCATTTCATTTTCTCACGATCTCCATTGAAAACATCGAGATAAACATACTCCGGATTCCAATCGATTAAAACGCCTCCTAAATCAAAAATCACATTTTTTATTTCAGTCATAACTTATTGGTTTTCTTTTTGCCCCATTAACATTAAATAACTTTTTAAGAACAGATCGATATTCCCATTCATCACTGCATCCACATCGTTGGTTTCTTTTTGCGTCCTAACGTCTTTTACTAATTTGTAAGGATGCATTACATAGTTTCTTATTTGAGAACCCCATTCAATTTTCTTTTTCGAGGCTTCGATTTCCTGCCTTGCGGATAGTTTTTTCTGTAATTCAATCTCAAACAGTTGAGATTTTAACAATTGCATGGCTTTATTTTTATTTTCTAATTGCGAGCGGGTTTCAGAGTTTTCAATGATGATACCCGTTGGGTGGTGGCGAAGCCTTACCGCGGTTTCAACTTTATTAACATTTTGTCCCCCAGCGCCACTAGAGCGCATGGTTTCCCAAGATATTTCTGAAGGGTTTACAATGATTTCTATAGAATCATCAACCAATGGATAAACATAAACAGAAGCAAAGGAAGTGTGTCTTTTGGCATTGCTGTCAAAGGGTGAAATGCGAACCAAACGGTGCACGCCGTTCTCCCCCTTAAGCCATCCAAACCCAAAAGGGCCATTAATTTCGAGCGTAACGGTTTTAACTCCCGTAACATCACCAGCTTGGTGATTTAACTCCTTGATACTGTATTTATTTTTTTCACCCCACATCAAGTACATGCGCATCAACATCTCTGCCCAATCACAACTTTCGGTCCCTCCGGCGCCTGCTGTGATTTGGAGCACTGCGCTCATGTCATCACCTTCTTCCGAAAGCATGTTACGGAATTCTACGGCTTCGAATAACTCAATGATTTTTGAGAAATGGTTGTCAACTTCTTGGGAATCAATTTCTCCAGCTTTTTGAAATTCCAAAAGCACCCCTAGGTCTTCATTTAGTTGATTTAATTCGTTAAAATCATCTACCCACTTTTTAAGGCTTCGCATCTCTCGCATCAGGAGTTCAGCTTTTTGAGCATTGTTCCAGAAGTCAGGAGCAAGTGTTTTTTCCTCCAGATTTCTTATTTCTATTGACTTAGCATCAATGTCAAAGATATCGTCTTAGGGCACCAAGGCGATTAATAAGATCTTTCTGTTGCTCGGAAGTTGTCATGATGTAAATTTTGTCTAAAATAAATAAATCATTAGAGGATATTTGATTTTAAATAATATTTTTTAAACTCAAGGTCTCAATTTTTTATATATATTTATAAAAGACAGTTGCTCCATGATAATAATCACCCTGAATTAATGAACTTTTCTATTAAAATATTTTTTTCAATACTTTACTCACTTACATTTGCCGTCGGATGCAAATCTGATAAAAACATGATGTCAAAAGACAATTTACTTCCCCCGAAAGCCGATATAATTCCCCATCAACATAAAATTCATGATCACATACGAATTGACGATTATTATTGGTTAAAAGATCGTGAAAATCCAGAAGTCGTTGATTATTTGGAGCGCGAAAATGACTATTATCAAAAAATGACTGCTCCTACCAAAAAGCTTCAAGAATCTCTGTTTGATGAAATGAAGGGGAGGATTAAAGAAGACGATAGCTCGGTTCCTTATTTTTACAACGGCTACTGGTACATCACCCGTTATGAAACAGGTAAAGATTATCCGATTTATACCCGAAAAAAGGAAACATTAGAAGCCGAAGAGGAAGTTTTATTTGACTGTAATCTCATGGCTGCCGATTATGATTACTTTAGTCTGGTTGGAATTAACGTTAGCCCTGACAACACAAAAGTAGCCTATGCTTTGGACACCCTTTCCCGTAGAAAATATATCATATATGTTAAAGATTTATCTGATGGGTCTTTGTTAAAAACAAAAATAAAAAACACAACAGGAGGCAGTGTTTGGGGCGCAGATAGTAAGACGCTTTATTACAACCGGAAAAACCCTGAGACACTAAGATCAGAGGCGGTTCTTAAACACGACATTCAATTGCCAGATCAAGAGGATGAAATGGTTTATGAGGAAGTTGATGAAACCTATTCGGTTCATATAAGTAAATCAAAATCGAAAGAATATATCTTCATTTCTTCTTTTAGCACCCTTACAAGTGAGCATCAATTTTTAAAAGCAGATGACCATTATTCAAATTTTAAAATAATCCAACCACGTTTGGTTGGTTTAGAATATGATATAGAGCACTTTGGTGATCATTTTTATATCCACACAAACCACCAAGGTGCAATCAACTTTAAGATGATGCGCACCCTAATTTCCAAGCCCAGGATCGAAAACTGGGAAACTTTACTGGAGCACAGGGAGCAAGTACTTCTTGAAGATTTTGAATTATTTAAAGATTATTGGGTACTAAACGAAAGAGAAAATGGACTTTCCCGTTTGCGTATTTTTTCATGGGACGGAAAGAAAGATTATTTTATGCCTTTGAAGGGAGAGACCTATACCTTGTTCACTTCAGTAAATACTGAGTTTAACACACCGCTCCTGAGGTATGTTTTCAATTCGATGACGACCCCATCGTCTGTTATTGAATTTAATATGGAAACCAAAGAAAGTAAGACTCTCAAAGAACAAGAAGTTCTCGGGGGAAATTTTGATAAAGAAAATTATGTAGCAAAACGTCTTTGGGCACCTGCACAAGACGGAACTAAAGTTCCAATTTCGATTGTTTATCACAAAGATACTGAGCTAAACGCAGAAACGCCCATTTTACAATATGCCTATGGTTCTTATGGAAGCACCGTAGACCCATCTTTCTCAACGACTCGCTTGTCACTATTGGACAGAGGTTTTGCTTTTGCAATTGCCCACGTCAGAGGAGGGGAGTATATGGGACGCCAATGGTATGAGGATGGAAAATTATTAAAAAAGAATAATACTTTTACCGATTTTGTGGATTGTTCAAAATTTTTAATCAACGAAGGTTATACTTCCTCTGATCACCTCTATGCTTATGGTGGCTCCGCTGGAGGCCTTTTGATGGGTGTAGTGATCAATATTGCACCAGAATTATACAATGGAATTATTTCAGCAGTTCCTTTCGTAGACGTGGTTACTACGATGTTAGACGACTCGATTCCTTTAACAACCTCAGAGTATGATGAATGGGGAAATCCTAATGAGAAAAAGTATTACGAATACATGCTTTCCTATTCGCCCTATGATCAGGTTAAGGAACAAAAATATCCTAACATTCTTGTTACTGCTGGCTTTCACGATTCTCAGGTTCAGTATTTTGAACCCGCCAAGTGGGTGGCAAAGTTAAGAACAATGAAAACTGACAACAATTATCTTTTTTTAGACACGAACATGAGTGCAGGTCATAGTGGAGCATCAGGTCGTTTTGATGGTTTAAAAGAGCTGGCAAAAAAGTATGCCTTCCTCTTAGACTTAGAAGAGCAATGATCTTTAAAAAAAAGTATTATTTTTACAAAGTAAAATGGATGTAAATAAAAAAACATACAAAGGAATGAAGGTTGAAAAGAATATTTTAAACCTCATCGGAAAGACCCCTTTAATTCATCTAAAAAATATTGTAGCAGGTTTTAAGGGTAGTTTTTTCTCTAAATTTGAAGCTTTTAACCCAGGGCATTCGAATAAAGATAGAATTGCACTGTATATTATTGAAGAAGCCGAAAAATCTGGAATTTTAAAGCCTGGAGATACCATTATTGAAACAACTTCTGGGAACACTGGTTTTAGTTTAGCAATGGTTTCATTGATTAAAGGGTATGAATGTATTTTGGCTGTCAGTTCCAAATCTTCTAAAGATAAAATTGATATGCTGCATGCGATGGGTGCTAAAGTCTATGTTTGTCCAGCAAATGTATCGGCGGAAGACCCTAGGTCTTATTACCAAGTTGCAAAAAAGATACATGAAGAGATTAAGGATTCTGTCTATATCAATCAATACTTTAATGGATTAAACGTCGAAGCCCATTATAAAACAACAGGTCCTGAAATATGGGATCAAACCTCAGGTAAAATAACCCATTTAATTGCCTGTTCAGGTACAGGAGGAACGATATCTGGATGCGCGAAATATCTTAAAGAACAAAATTCTGATATTAAAATTATTGGTGTAGATGCCTATGGCTCTGTCTTAAAAAAATACCATGAAACCAAAGAATTAGACACAGATGAAATTTATCCTTATCGAATTGAGGGTCTGGGTAAGAACCTAATTCCTACAGCTACTGACTTTGATTCAATTGATTTTTTCATAAAAGTTACTGACGAAGACAGCGCCCATACAGCGCGTGAAGTTACCAAATCCGAAGGTCTTTTTGTAGGGTATACTTCTGGCGCTGCGATGCAAGCGGTAAAACAATTGAATGCGATGGGTGAGTTTGATAAAGACAGTGTTGTCGTTGTCATCTTTCCAGATCATGGCTCGCGCTATATGAGTAAGATTTACAGTGATGATTGGATGAATGAACAAGGATTTTTTGATGCTACGAATGAAGAAGCACCAAATAAAATTGAATATATATAGGAACAAGATAGATGATGAGAGATTTATTTCAAAGAATATACGAAAATAAGGGTCCTGTAGGAAAATGGGCAGAATATGCTGAGGGTTACTTTGTTTTTCCAAAATTGGAAGGGCCGATAAGTAATCGAATGAAATTTAAAGGCAAAGAAGTTATCACTTGGAGCGTTAACGACTATTTAGGACTTGCAAATCACCCTGAAGTGAGAAAAGTAGACGCTGAGGCTGCAGCTGAGTTCGGTTCAGCCTATCCGATGGGAGCAAGGATGATGTCAGGCCATACAGATCTTCATGAGCAGTTAGAAGAGGAGTTAGCAGAGTTTGTTGGAAAAGAAGCTGCTTACCTATTAAATTTTGGATATCAAGGTATTCTTTCTACGATTGACACCCTTGTTGGAAAGGACGATGTTATTGTATATGATGTTGATGCTCATGCCTGTATTATCGACGGAGTAAGACTTCATTTAGGGAAGCGTTTTACATACAAACACAACGATGTTGAAAGTTTAGAAAAAAATTTACAACGTGCATCTAAGGTTGCCGAGCAAACAGGAGGTGGAATCCTCGTGATTTCCGAAGGGGTATTTGGAATGCGAGGAGAGCAAGGCAAGTTGAAAGAAATAGCTGCACTAAAAAGCAAATACAGTTTCAGGTTTCTCGTTGATGATGCTCATGGATTCGGTACGCTTGGGAAAAATGGTCGTGGTGCTGGAGAAGAACAGGGTGTTCAGGATGATATTGATGTTTATTTTGCAACTTTTGCAAAATCTATGGCATCAACAGGTGCTTTTATTGCCGCTGATAAAGAAATAGTTGATTATTTAAGATATAATATGCGTTCTCAAATGTTTGCAAAATCATTACAGATGCAACTTGTTAAAGGAGCCCTTAAGCGCCTTGACATGTTAAGAACGCGTCCAGAGTTTAAAGCGAAACTTTGGGAAAATGTGCAAGCGCTGCAAGGTGGCCTCAAAGCACAAGGTTTTGACATAGGAACGACTCAAAGTTGTGTTACTCCAGTCTTTCTAAAAGGAAGCATTCCCGAGGCGATGGCGCTGGTAAAAGACTTAAGAGAGAAATACGGTGTGTTTTGTTCAATTGTTGTCTATCCCGTTATTCCAAAGGGTTTGATACTACTAAGACTGATACCCACAGCAACGCACACACTAGAAGATGTTGAAATCACATTGAATGCTTTTTCAGACATACGTGAAAAGCTCGAAAATGGTGCTTACAAAAGGATATCAGAATTAATGATGGCAGGCATTAGTTAAACTAATAATTTTTAAAACGTATTTACTTATAGCTTATTCATTTAGCATCACTGGCATCACTAACATCGTAATGTCTTCACCTTCTTCGGTATGATCCAAAGGCGTTATTATTCCTGCTCGGTTTGGAAGTGACATGGAAAGCTTGATTTCATCACACGTCATGTTGTTCAACATTTCGATTATAAACCTAGAGTTGAAACCAATTTGAAGGTCATCTCCCTGATATTCACAATTTAATCTTTCTTCTGCTTTGTTGCTGTAGTCAAAGTCTTCGGCAGATACTTGAAGTTCTGCTCCTGCAATTTTCAATCTAACCTGATGGGTTGTTTTATTAGAAAATATGCTCACCCTTCTTAAAGAGTTTAGAAAACTTGAACGATTAATTTGCATTACGTTAGGGTTCTCCTTGGGAATAACCGCATCATAATTTGGATATTTGCCATCGACCAACCGACAAGTTAAACGGGTGTTGCCAAAACTAAATTCAGCATTGGTTTCATTGTATTCAATCACAACATCTTCTTCAACTCCTTGAAGAATTCCTTTTAAAAGTTGTAATGGTTTTTTAGGCATGATAAAATCAGCATTGCTATCAGCGGCAAGATCCTTACGAGAATATTTAACCAATTTATGTGCATCTGTCGCGACAAAAGTTAAATCTGTTGTGCTGAATTGAAAGAAAACACCACTCATGACCGGTCTTAAGTCGTCGTTTCCTGAAGCAAATAAAGTTGCATTGATTGCCGTAGCGAGAACATCCCCAATTATTTTTGTGGTGGTAGGGTCTTTAACCTGGGCTGCTTTAGGGAAATCTTCTCCTTCAACATATGCAACAGCATACTTTCCGTTGTTTGCACTGATTTCGACCGTATGTTTGTCCGTTTTGACAAAAGTTAAAGGTTGTTCAGGAAATGTTTTTAAAGTATCTAAAAGTAACCTCGCCGGCAATGCGATGGCACCGGAGTCTTCCGACTCTACTGCAATTGAAGATGACATAGAAGTTTCTAAATCTGAGGCAGTCAGGATCAGTTGGTTGGCGTTTAGATCAAATAGGAAATTGTCTAAAATCGGTAAAGTATTTGAGGTATTAATAATCCCTCCTAAAACTTGAAGTTCTTTCAATAATGTATCACTGGAAACAATAAATTTCATATCAGAAGTGTATAATTTTAATCAAATATAAAGTTTAAGCAAATCATATTGAAATGAACTTATAAAAAGTTATTGACCAAATTTATTTGTTCGATATCTAAACAAAATAAAACCTAAAATAGCAAGTAAGATTAGGGGTAAAACTAACATTGAGACTTTCCATAAACTTTCTTGATTTGCAACTTTTTTAGGATCTAAAAAACTAATTTCAACTTCCTTATTACGAATTTCTAGTAGGGGAAAGTTACCCATTAAATGATGAACACAGTTTTGCAAGAAAACTTTGTTTGCATAGAAATTATTAGTCCATTTGTCGAAACCCAATTCCAGTGGACTGCCTTTATCGACTTGATTTTCAGCAATATTACCATCTGCAATAACAATAATCTCACTTGCACCTTTGCTCAAGTTTTTTGTCAGCTTTACGGGCTTTATTCGGTTGTTAAAAGCAGAATTGAATTTTCCTTTCAATAAAACAGCAAGATTTCGCGAAGGCTCATTAAATTCAGAGGGAATCAATTTTTCTGCAGCTTCACTTAGGTAGACAGTTACTGGAGTTTTAATTGTTTTTGTAAATGCAGAACTTTTTAATAAGATCGTCTTTTTTATATTATTTTTTAAAGTATCAATTGAAGAAGGGAACTGAAGCAATACATTACCTGCACTTTTACCAATTGGATGATTTTCATTGGGGAGTGGCAATCCATAATAGGTCCAGGGCATCGGAAGATATTGCGAATTGTTTTGTTCCCCATTTGCCAAAACTATTGGGGCTGAGTATAAATCTTTTACCAAGTCATTTTCTAATCTTAGACCGTATTTAAAAAAAAGATCACCAAGATTGTACTTTTTTGAAACTGCCATTGATTTTCCACTTAGACTAAACAGACTGTCCCGATTGATCGAGGTTGGGTTGATCATCCACAGGCTTTTTCCCCCTTGCAATGTGTATTGATCTAACAGATATTTTTCTTCGTTAGTAAAAGCTATCGAAGGGTTTGAGACAATCAACATCTTAAATCGATTAAGATTTTTAATTGTTTTATCAGGTTCATTTTTTAAGGCTTTTAAATCAAAAGCTGCCAACTGATAGTAGGGTTGTAAACTCCTCATGAAGTCTGCTACCACGATGTCCTTAGAGGCACCATGCGAAGTCAGAACAGCAATCGTTTCTTTATTTTTTTGGGCCAATTTGTATAGCGCGTCATAGAATTGAAACTCAAGATGCTCAATTGATCGGTTTATTTTTTGCTGTTTATTGTCTCCCAAATTCTTCTGAATCAAAGGAATCAGCATTGTTCTTTTGCCATCATTTACCATTGCCCAAGGGAATACGACCGTTTGCTCAACTCCTTGACTTTGATTTTGGACAATGTATTCTGGGGTAATTCCAAAGCTTTTCATTTCATCAACCAAACTGTTGGTGTCTTTAGCACCTTCAAAAGGATCAATGTATTCATATACAATTTGATCCGTATGTTGTTGAAAGCTTTTAATCAATTCAGAGACTTCTTTTCTCAGTCTCAGAAATTCAGCGGGAAGCTTTCCCTCCAAAAAAATATCAATTTTTAAAGGTTGATCAACGTTTTTTAACAACACCTTTGTTTGAGAAGAAAGGGTATAGCGTTGATTTTTAGTTAAATCATAACGAAGGTTAATCCATTGTCCTATTACCACCAAAACAATAATGATTATCAACGTTTTTAAAAGAGGATATAGATTTTTCAAATGAATGTTATCTTTTAATTTGTTTTAATAAAAACGTACAGGAATAAAGGAAAAAGGAGTTTAAACCAATAAAGTAAATTAGGTCTTTTATCGCTATTACTCCTAAACTCATACTGTAATAATGTTCCTGCATTCCAATTTCATTAATGATGTTGTAAACCAAAGCATTTTGGGAGAGGTCAGCGATTCCGCTCCACAGATAAAATTGAAAAAAAATAATAAGAGTTGCTACAAGAAATCCTGTCACTTGGTTTCGGGAGAGGAGCGAAGAAAAAATGGATATAGATAGGAATCCAGACCCTAAAAAAAGAAGACCGAGATAGCCTGAGAATGTACTTCCCCAGTCAACCGACGCATTGTCTACTTTTAATTCATTAATGGCAATAAAATATACAAGTGTTGGAAGAAGTGCGAAAAGAAGTAAAAAGAAACCGCCTAAGAATTTACCAATAACCAAGTTCCATAAACCAATAGGTTTAGTCAATAAAAGCTCTAAAGTGCCCGAACGAATCTCATCAGAGAAACTCCGCATGCCAATTACTGGAATCAAAAACATCAAAAGCCAGGGGGTGAGCGTGAAAAACACATTCATATCCGCAAACCCTGAATTTAAGGCATTAAATTCTGTATCAAAAAACCAAACGAATAAAGTACTTATCGTGAGAAACAATCCTAGGGTCAGGTATCCAATAGCACTGCTAAAAAATAAATTCAATTCTCTTTTTGCGATGGCCCACATACCTATTCGAAATTAACGGTTACTGCTTCTCGATATTCAAGTCCAAAAAGAGAATAGGCACTTCCAACAGTTTGAGGATTACTCTTGTATATGGCTAATTCTAGATGGTCAGCAGAATTAAAAAGCGCAATTTTCTTTCCATCTTCGTCACGTTTTTCCTTTGGAATTGAAAAGTCGATCGCATCTCCATAGGCCGCTACCACTTTTTTGAATTTAATATTTCTAGCAAAGATGGTGAAAGCCCTTGACTTTCCAATTTCTTGAAATAATTTACGGGTGATGTTAGTAATTACATTACCATAGTTGTCAACATAGATTACACTTCCCACGATTTGGTCACCTTTATTATTAACAACAGGATTAACGTTGGTGAGTTCTTTAATGATTTTTGTAGATTTACCAATAACTTCCAGTTGTCCTTTTCGAGAAATATGTGCAGCAACTTTAACGAAGATGTCCAAAACAGGAAATGTCGTGGTAACATTTTGATGGATATTGATTTCAACGATTTTTTCGGCTTTGAAATTCTCTCTGATCATTGACAGTATACCGTTGTCAGCTCCTATGAAATAGTGACCTTCAAAAAGCATGGCAATGTGTTTGTTTTCGGGAGTTTTTTCAGATTCAACGCCTATAATATGAATTGAACCTTCCGGAAATGACCTAAAAGTGTTTTTTAACACATAGGCAGCTTGTGTATGATTGTAGGGTTGAATTTCGTGAGTTATATCGATAATTAAGGGGTTTTCAACCTCATTAATTATGGCACCTTTAACTGCGGCAACAAAGTAATCTTTATTTCCAAAATCGGTAAGTAAAGTTACTATTGGCATAGGAGTTTAATTCTAAAAATTATTTAAATTTGAATATTAATAAAGATACCATAAACAAAATTAAATCTTTTTAACTGAGAAACCTTTGAATGAGATAAAAATTGACTTGACAGATGTGAATTCACAAGAATTTTTTGGAGAACAAAACACACACATTGTAAAATTCCGCTCCTACTTCCCCAAACTTAAAGTGGTAGCTAGGGGAAATACCTTAAAGGCATTCGGTGAAGAAGAAGTACTGGAAGAGTTTGAAAAGCGTATCAATATGTTGATTACGCATTTTGGGAAATATAACAGTTTAACAGACGAAGTTATCGAAAGGGTTGTAACCGCAAATGATAAGAGTGATTATGATTCAGGAAGCGGAAAAGACGCTTTTATAGTTCACGGTGTAAGTGGAAAATTGATAAAAGCCCAGACCCATAACCAACAAAAATTGGTAACCCTTTCCAATGAGAACGATATGGTTTTTGCCATCGGTCCGGCAGGAACGGGTAAAACCTATACAGCGGTTGCCCTTGCTGTTAAGGCTTTAAAAGAAAAAGAAGTAAAGCGAATTATCTTGACACGTCCTGCCGTTGAAGCAGGAGAAAACCTAGGCTTTCTTCCAGGAGATCTTAAAGAAAAACTTGACCCTTACATGCAGCCACTATATGATGCACTTCGAGACATGATACCTGCCGAGAAGCTGAGCGCTCACATAGAAAATGGAATTATTCAAATTGCACCTTTGGCATTTATGCGGGGACGAACCCTAGACAATGCTTTTGTGATTTTGGATGAGGCTCAAAACACCACCCATGCTCAAATGAAAATGTTTTTAACAAGGATGGGACGTAATGCTAGATTTATCATCACCGGTGATCCTGGACAAATCGATTTGCCAAGAAGAGTTATTTCGGGACTTAAGGAAGCGCTTTTAATTTTAAAAGAAACAAAAGGGATTGGAATTGCGACCTTAGACGAAAAGGATGTAATTAGACACCCATTGGTTAAAAAGGTAATTGACGCTTACAAACACATTGAGCATACAAACTAAATTTCTACAATGAACACTATCACAAGTTCTAATTTTACGTTTCCTAAACAAAAATCAAAATATACCGGAAAAGTTAGAGAGGTCTACTCCCTTGAAAATGACCTTTTAGTTATGGTTGCCACTGATCGCCTTTCCGCTTTCGACGTTGTAATGCCAAAAGGGATTCCATTTAAAGGGCAAATTTTGAATCAAATCGCGACGCAAATGATGGAAGCTACTGCTGACATCGTCCCCAACTGGTTAATTGCGACACCCGATCCAAACGTTGCCGTTGGAAAAATGTGTGATCCTTTTAAAGTTGAAATGGTCATTAGAGGTTATATGTCCGGACATGCTGCAAGAGAATATAAATTGGGTAAGAGAATCTTGTGTGGCGTTGATATGCCAGAGGGTATGATAGTAAATGATCCTTTTCCACAGCCAATCATTACGCCTGCAACCAAAGCGGAAGAGGGACATGATGAAGATATATCTAAGGAAGAGATCTTAGCAAAAGGTATTGTTAATGAGAAAGACTACCTCCAATTAGAAAAATATACACGTGCTCTTTTTCAAAGAGGGACAGAAATTGCTCAAAAACAGGGGCTGATATTGGTTGATACAAAATATGAGTTTGGAAAAACTACTGAGGGTGAAATTGTGCTTATTGATGAAATTCACACGCCTGACTCTTCGCGTTATTTTTATGCCGAGGGATATCAGGAACGACAAGACAGGGGAGAAGCACAAAAACAACTCTCTAAGGAGTTTGTGCGTCAATGGCTTATTTCAAATGGCTTTCAGGGCCTTGAGGGACAGAATACACCTCACATGAGTGACGAATACATTCAATCTGTTTCGAACCGTTATATTGAATTGTATGAAAAAATCACTGGAGAAATCTTTGTTAAAGCTCCAATCGATAATATCCAGAAACGCATCCAAAGTAATGTACTTGAATATTTGAATTCAATTGCCTGATAAAATCTCGTTAATTTTAATTCGAACTCTTTTAAAATATTCTACAGATCCAGTGAAATGATTTTCCCCTTCCATGGGAACATAGGTTACTTCTGCACTTTTTTCTTTTAATGCTGCGGCTGTTGAAATTGAATTTAATGAATAAACGAATTGATCTTCCGTCCCATGGTAAAAAGTGATAGGTGCAATGGGAGTCCAATCCAAAAGATCGTTGTCAGACAATGCGCTTAAAAACGCTTCATCTGTTTCGTCATTTAAGTTTTTCAAAAAATCTGCCGTAAATAATTTCTGGGGATTGGTTTCAAATTCATCTAGACTAATTTGGGTGATGTCCTTCGAATTAATGTTTGTTAATACTTCCGCATAAGGTGCTACAACGTAATCACTCCAAGGCCTTCTTAAGTTCTCATAAATTCTATTATAAGTATACAATACCCAAAGATAATTAGCCATGTGCGGAAGTTCAATGTCTTGATTTAAGATGGTTTTAGAAAATTCAGTCTTATTATAAGCTCCTGCACCTGGGAGCGAATGCGTAATTGAAAGGTCACCTTTATTTTCAAGATATTTTTGAAGTGCCAGTGTCGCATAACCACCTTCTGAATAACCCAACAAAAAAAGTTTGTTATTGGCTTTTACTTCTTCATTAGTCAAAAATTCCTTGGTCGCTTTTAGCATGTCATAACTTGTTGAACCAAGGCTATTTCCATGTTCATAAGGATGCTCAGAAGCAACAGAGTCACCATAACCGATATAATCAGGCATAGAGACCACAAATCCAAAACTTGAAAATACTGCCATGATAGTATATTCATCATTTCCTAAGTTTTCGACATTTGAAGGGGCATTATCATTGTCAGAAATAGTACCATGCTGATAGGATACAATAGGCATTTCGGCATCACCTTGAGGAACAAAAACAACGCCTGAGGCCTCAATTTCACTTCCATCTATATCTGTAGTTTTGTATTTTATTTTGTAAGCCTCAATATTTTTAAGGGGAGCTGACAGATCATCTAATGAGACAACTGCACTTGCAACAATTCCTAAGACAGAAGCACTGTGAGATCTTAAAAGCTCCGAAGAGATTAAATATTTATTATTTACAACAGGTTTAGATTCATTGGTTTCATCGCTTTTTGAACAATTTATGATTATTAAAAATAACGCTAAAATTCTAAGGGTTTTCATGATAGGTGTAATTTAGGATAGTAAAATTAAACTTAAGATCTAGATCGTAAAGCTCTTTAAATCTTTACATTGAAATTGAATAAATTCATTTTATTAAGTTTCTGGTAGACAGATGATTGAACCATGTCATTTGTCTTTTGGCATAGCGTCGCGTATTTTTTTTAATTTCTTCTGTCACTTTTTCAAGTGAGATTTTTCTGTCAAAAAACTGAAACCATTCTTTATATCCAACTGTTTGAAGAGATTTTAAATCTTTGTTTGAATAGAGTTTCTCAGCTTCTTCACGAAGGCCCATTTTAATCATTTCATCAACTCTCGAGTTTATTCGATCATACAACACAGGTCTTGGAAGATGCAACAAAATTGTTTTTGATTCGAAGGGACGTTCTTCTTTGGGTTGATTTAAAAAACTAGAGTAGGTTTCTCCTGAAGTTTCACAGACTTCTAATGCTCTAATCAAACGTCGAGGATTATTGAGGTCTACTTTATTGTAATATTCAGGATCTTTCTCGAAAAGCAGTTGCTGTAGACCTTCAATTCCATTTAGATTGTGAGCGATAGCAATGGTGTTTTTAGCTGTTTCGTTTACTAGGGGAAATTGGTTCAGTCCTTCCATCAACGCTTTGGCATAAAGTCCAGAGCCACCAACCATTACGACATTGTCCTTTGTTTTAAAAAGTTCTTGTAAAAGTATAAGTGCTTCTCTTTCAAAATCTCCAGCACCATAAGATTCAAAAATACTTTTATGTTGAATAAAATGATGCGGCACTTCATTGAGCTCATCAGTAGAGGGAACTGCAGTACCTATCAACATTTCTTTATAACACTGACGCGAATCACAAGAAATTATTTCAGTATTTAACTCTTTTGCAAGCTTTATGCTATAAGTAGTTTTCCCTACAGCTGTTGGTCCTGCAACATAGATTAATACTTTTTTAGACATCATTAAGAATTTCACCACAATTATGACAATACGCCGCATCATCTTTATGTTCCGTTGTCATGCAATTGGGACAAGCTTGGGTGTTTTTATCAACTCTTGTATTCTGTTGGGCAAACTCCGCAGAAACAATTCCTGTAGGAACAGCGATGATGCCATAACCTAGGATCATAATGACTGAGGCAATAAATTGCCCGAAAGGACTTGTGGGAGCAATATCTCCATAACCAACTGTTGTTAAGGTAACAATGCACCAGTAGATACTTCTAGGGATGCTACTAAAGCCACTTTCGTCACTTTCAATCATGTACATTAATGATCCAAAAATCACACACAGAATTACAACGCCAAACATGAAAACCAAAATTTTTGTTTTACTGGCGGCCATTGCTTTAACTAAACTGTTTGATTCTCCTATGTAACGAGTGAGTTTCAAAATCCTAAAGACCCTAAGGAGTCGTAAAGCTCTTAAGGTTATCAAAGATTGTGTCCCGAAGAAAAATAATGAAAGATATTTTGGCAGGGTAGAAACAAGATCTATGATTCCGTAAAAACTAAAGATATAGACAAAAGGTTTTTTAATTGAAATGACACGAAGTACGTATTCAATGCTAAAAAGAATTGTGATAAACCATTCCGCTAAATTGAGTACTGAGTGATATTCTTGATCAATCCAATCAACACTTTCGAGAGCTACTAAAATAACACTTAGTAGAATGAATATTAGGAGAATAAGATCAAACGCTTTTCCTGCTGGAGTGTCGGCTTCATAGATTATTTCATGTAAACGGTATCTCCAATTTTTTTTCTTCAAAACTTTTTGTTTAAAGTGAATTTAAGATAAAAAAAACTATTTTTCAAACTCCTCTTTGTTTAAAGGTATTAATTTTCTGTATTTTTTCTTGGAGATGAATGACATCACTAAAGCTTTACAATCCGAGTTATCTTCTATTGAAATCATCCTTTTAGTCAATTTATTTAGGGTATTAATTTGATAATTTAATTCAAAATAACCATAGCCCTTAAATACTTGACTTTGAATATAAACAAAGCTGTATTCCCCTTCTTTTCTCCCTTTTTCGATCATTAAAAAATCATCGTAGGGATAGTCTTTATCCTTGACAAAATCAGCGATGCGTTGATTGTATTCGATAGCACTTTCAACGGCCAAGCAAGCCCCATTACAATCCCCTTTTTTATAATCATTACATGACTTTTCACTCACTTTTAATGAAGAATGATTTTGACATAATTTGAAAGCTTTTATAGACGCAGCGAGAACTTTCTTGGCAAAGCCTCCATTTTTAAAAGCCATAACATATTCTCTATCATTTCTAATTTGTTCTAACTCAAGATTATGATAAACTTTTTCGTAGTCTACTCTTATTCCAATGGGATAGATTCGATAGCGACCATCTCGATTAAAAGGGGGTTGGTTTTTCTTTATTTCATGTTGCTCTTTTAACAATGCAATCAATTCACTTCCAGTAAGTTCGTGGTTAACCCGATGTAGGTTATTCTGAATTTTTAAAGCCTTTTTATTGCTAGCAGTAAGGTGGTTTCTCACCCGGTGTTTGATGTTTTTACTTTTCCCTATATAAATGATTTTCCCTGCTTCATTGTGCATATAATAAACTCCAGTTTCGTTGGGGAGTAACTCTAAAATATCTAAATATTTGGAGGGAACTTTTTGAACATGTAAAGCCTTAATTTGAGATTTTAAAATTTCTTTGTTCTCATCTTTGTCGAGGAGTAATTCAAATAATTTGACTGTCGCGAGCGCATCTCCTTGTGCCCTGTGTCGATCGCTGATCGGAATGCCTAACGCTCTGACCAAATTACCTAATTTATAAGATTCCATCTCAGGAATTAATTCTTGAGAAAATGCTACGGTACAAATTGAATTTCGCTCAAAAGTATAACCCAACCGCTTGAATTCTGTCCTCAGAATGCGGTAGTCAAAATCGGCGTTATGGGCAACGACCATACAGTCTGAGGTGATTTCAATAATTCTTTTGGCAATTTCAAAAAAACGAGGGGCATTTTTAAGCATTAAACTATTGATACCCGTTAGCCTTTCAACAAAAGGCTGTATGGCTCTTTCCGGATTGACGAGGCTGATAAATTGATCGGTTATTTTGTGTCCATCATGACGATAGATTGCTATTTCAGTAACTCCTTCTTCATTAAACTTCCCTCCGGTCGTTTCTATATCTAAAATAGCGTACATACTTAATAGTTTCTTTCTCCAAAGATTTTACTGCCCACTCGAATCATAGTACTTCCTTCTTTTATTGCGAGTTCATAATCTCCACTCATGCCCATAGATAAAATGTCAAAATCCTTGTTATCAGATTTTAGATCCTCAAAAAGTTCTTTTAAGGATTTAAATTCTCTTTCAATTTGGGAGACATTGTTGGTAAATGTTGCCATTCCCATTAATCCCTTAATTGTTATGTTTTCAAGCGCTTCTGCTTGAATAACAACTTCTTTGCTTTGGTTAGGAGACAAACCAAACTTGGTCGCTTCCTCGGCAATATGAATTTGTAAAAGACAGGAGATGATTCGTTCATTTTTGGCGGCTTGTTTGTTAATTTCTTTGAGTAGTTTAAAGCTATCCACACCATGGATTAAGTCAACATATGGTGCCATATATTTCACCTTATTGGTTTGAACATGTCCGATCATGTGCCATCGAATGTCTTTAGGCAAAGACTCGTTTTTAGCAGTCATGTCTTGAACTTTATTTTCACCAAAAACACGTTGACCTACGTCATAGGCCTGCATGATTTCTTCATTTGATTTGGTTTTTGAAACCGCTACCAATTCGACAGATTCTGGAATTGATGCTCTTATTTTTTTGGTGTTGTCCGCAATATTCATTTGACAAAGGTATTGAAAAGAAAAAACTAAATTTGAATTCTAAGACCTTATAATCACTGAATCAGAACCATAGAAAAGCACAACAGCCAGACCTACTTTTGTTAACCTTTAAAATCAACAGTTGGATTTTTAGGATCTATGGTATAATTATAAAAACCAATACCAGATTTTACCCCTAGCTTTCCTTCGTCTACCCGCTTGACCAAAAGGGGAGAAGGGGCATATTTATCGTTTTCAAGCCCCGAGTGCATGATTTCTAAAATCGATTTGCAAACGTCAAGACCAATCAAGTCTGCTAATCTCAAAGGTCCCATCGGATGCGCCATACCCAATTGCATGATTGCATCTATCTCCTTTACACCAGCAACCCCTTGTGACAATGCCTCGACGGCCTCATTGACCATTGGCATCAAGATACGATTTGAAATGAATCCAGGCGCATCATTTACGACCACTCCTGTTTTATTTAGTTTAAGGGTAAGTTCTTCAGTTTTCTTTGTTACTTCAGAAGTTGTTTTTTCTCCTTTAATAATTTCTACGAGTTGCATTACAGGAACGGGGTTGAAAAAATGCATGCCGATGAGCCGCTCAGGATTAGGAATTTGCCTCGCAAGCCTATCAATGGAGATTGAGGAAGTATTTGTTGCGAAAACACAATGTGAAGGCGCGATTGGCATGACGTCATTAAAGATTTTCTTTTTTATCTCAAAATTTTCTGTAGCCGCCTCGATAATTAAATCAGCTTGTTTGATGGCTCGATTTGCTTGGGTTGCAAATTGCAAACGACCTAGCGTTTTAATTTTTAATTCTTCAGAAATCTTTTCTTTTGATAACAGACGATCCAAATTATTCAGAATCGTAGCTTTCGCTTTTTGAAGCTGACTTTCATTAAGATCATTTAGGGTTGTTTCAAAACCATTTTGAGCAAAGACATGCGCAATTCCATTGCCCATCGTACCTGCCCCGATGACTACGATGTTCTTCATGAACTGTAGGAATCAATAATCATATTGGCTACTTCCAGTGCCTTTGTGCCATTTTCTAAAGAAACGATTGGGGTGGTTTGATTTTCTATTGCATCTGCAAAAGATTCTAATTCTTCAAGAATGGCATTGGAGGTTTCAATTTTAGGATTTTCAAAATAAATTTGCTTCTTTTTGCCCTCAGCATTTTGAAGAATCATTGCAAAATCAGCAAGCTCCTTAGGGGCATCCTTCATCTTTACGATTTCAACTTTCTTTTCTAAAAAGTCGACAGAAATATAAGCGTCTTTTTGAAAAAACCTTGTTTTACGCATCGTCTTTAAAGAGATTCTACTCGCTGTAAGATTTGCAACACAGCCGTTTTCGAATTCAATTCGGGCATTGGCGATGTCCGGTGTAGCACTGATGACAGAAACTCCAGAAGCAGAAACTGATTTAATAGGGGATTTAACCAAGCTTAAAACGATGTCAATGTCATGAATCATTAAGTCCAAAACAACAGGAACATCAGTTCCTCTGGGATTGAATTCAGAAAGTCGGTGAGACTCAATAAACATGGGATCAGTAATTGAAGAGATGGCAGCTTTAAAAGCAGGGTTAAAGCGCTCCACATGACCTACTTGTCCTAGCAGATTATTTGCCTTAGCAAAATCCGTAACTTCATTTGCTTCGTCAACATTGTTAGCAATGGGTTTTTCAATAAAAATTTGTTTCCCATGTTTCAATGACAACATCGCCATTTCATGGTGGGAAAGGGTAGGAGTCACAATATCAACCATGTCGACAGCCTTTACCAAAGCTTCTGGTGTATCAAAATATTTATATCCTTTTTCTTTGGATACAATTTGAGCATTTTTTTTATCTGGATCATAAAATCCAATCAATTCATATCGATCAGATTCATTTAAAAGGCGTAAATGAATTTTACCTAAGTGTCCTGCACCTAATACTCCAGCTTTGATCATCTTTTTTTTTATAAAAATACCATCTTTTTCTGATTTATTTTTGGAACTCTTTTACATTTGTGATAATGATTGACACAACAAAGCATCAGGGCCAAAGACGCCAATTGATTGGCCAGCTAAAAGTCGCAGGAATTAAGGATCAAAGTGTTCTAAATGCGATTGAGACCCTCCCGAGACATTGGTTTATGGAAACTGGGCTAGAGGCTTATGCTTACATAGATAAAGCTTACCCCATTGCTGCTGAACAAACCATTTCACAGCCTTACACGGTTGCTTTTCAAACAGAATTATTAACATTAAATCCGGGTGATAAAGTCCTAGAAATCGGTACAGGATCGGGTTATCAAACGGCAGTCCTACTCCAGTATGACATTACAGTCTATACTATAGAGCGGCAGCACGAATTATTCAAAAAAACTTCATTATTGTTTAATAAATTAAAATTAAGACCTAAAAAAGTTATTTTTGGAGATGGCTATAAGGGTTACCCAGCTGCTGCGCCCTATGATGGAATCATCGTAACCGCTGGCGCTCCAACAGTGCCTAAGCCACTTTTAGAACAGTTGTCCATTGGAGGTCGGCTTGTTATTCCTGTAGGAAAAAAAGAACAAATCATGACGCGGTTTATTCGAAAAAGTGAAAAAGAATTTGATAAGGAAACCTTTGGTAATTTTCGTTTTGTACCCTTATTAGAAAATAAAAATTAACTAGTTTTTATTGGTTAAAAGACTTTTTGATACGGTCCAAGTCTCTTTTGTTGTCTCGGTCTTTCATGGTTTCGCGTTTATCGTATATTTTTTTTCCTTTAACCAAAGCAATTCGCATTTTAGCAAACCCATTATCGTTTAAGAAAAGTTTGAGCGGAACAATAGTGAGACCAGAGTTCTTGACTTCTTTGTGAAGTTTGGTCAATTCTCGTTTGTTTAACAAAAGCTTTCTGCTGCCTCTAGGACGGTGATTGAAGTGGGTTGCAAAACCATACTCTTCGATATACATGTTGACGATAAAAAGCTCGTTGCGTTCATTAAACTCGCAAAAGCTTTCAGTAATTGAAGCTTGACTGTTACGGATCGACTTGATCTCGGTTCCAGTCAATACAATCCCAGCGGTAAACTGATCGAGAAAATCATATTCAAACCGAGCTCGCTTATTTTGTATGTTTATCTTTTTTTGCACAGTGCAAAGTTAAGAACTTATTTACTTTCAAGCTCTTGGTTTCGGTATACAATCTTATTATCAAAATAATCGACGATAATTGCTTTGTCTGAGGAGATATTTCCTGCTAATAATTCTTTGCTTAACAAATTGAGCACCTGCTTTTGCATGACTCTTTTCACAGGTCTTCCACCATATTCTGGGTCAAAACCCATCACAGCGAGCGCTTCAAGAGCTTCGTCTGTTGCGGTTAGAGAAATATTTTGATTAGAGAGTCGTTTTGCAATTATATCAAATTGTAGGCCGACAATTTGTTTTATTTCAATTGCAGTTAAAGGTGAAAATAAAATGATATCATCAATTCTGTTTAAAAATTCTGGTTTTACTTTAGCTTTGAGTTGTTCCATAACGGTTATTTTGGCAGCAGCTTCTGCGGTTTCAAAATCGCTATGTAGCTTGAAAGCTTCTTTAATTTCGGGACCCCCTAAATTGCTGGTCATGATCACGACTGAATTTTTAAAATCTGCAGTACGTCCTTTGTTGTCTGTCAGTCTTCCTTCGTCTAAAACTTGAAGCAAAACATTAAAAGTATCTGGATGTGCTTTTTCTATTTCATCGAGTAATATAACAGAGTAGGGCTTCCTTCTCACAGCTTCGGTCAATTGTCCCCCTTCATCATATCCGACATAACCTGGAGGGGCTCCGACCAATCGGCTCACAGAATGGCTTTCCTGATATTCACTCATGTCAATACGTGTGATACTGTTTTCGTCGTCAAAAAGAACCTCCGCGAGTGCCTTTGCAAGCTCCGTTTTTCCGACACCAGTAGAACCCAGAAATAGAAAGCTTCCAATGGGGCGATTTTGATCTTGAAGCCCAGCACGACTTCTTCGGATGGCATCCGCGACAGCTTCAACAGCAGTGTCTTGACCAATCATTCTTTTGTGAATTTCACCTTCTAAATTCAATAGTTTTTCTTTGTCAGATTGTAGCATTTTACTCACCGGAATTCCGGTCCATTTTGCGACTACTTCCGCAATGTCTTCGTAAGTAACCTCTTCTTTTATAAGAGAATCATCTCCTTGAAATTTTAAGAGTTCTTGATGCAGTTTTTCTAAAGCCTCTTGAGAAGTTTTAATTTTTCCATAACGAATTTCAGCGACAGCTGCATAGTCACCATCACGTTCGGCACGATCTGCTTGTTGTTTTAAACTTTCAACTTCTTGTTTGTGCTGCTGTATTTGGTCAACCAAATCTTTTTCCTGACTCCATTGTGCAAAAATTGCATTGCGTTTCTCTTTGAGATTCCCCAGTTCTTCATTCAGTTTTTTTATTTTTTCATTGTCCTTTTCGCGTTTTATCGCAACGGTTTCAATTTCAATCTGTCTTATTTTACGATCGAATGTGTCTAATTCTTCTGGTTTGGAGTTCATCTCCATCCTAAGCTTTGAAGCAGACTCATCCATTAAATCAATCGCTTTATCAGGTAGAAACCGATTGGATATATAGCGGTCCGAAAGAATTACTGCACCAATAACAGCCTCATCCTTAATTCGAACTTTATGATGGGTTTCATATTTTTCCTTGATACCTCTCAAAATCGAAATAGCACTCTCCGTATCGGGTTCTTCTACCATAACTTTTTGAAATCTGCGTTCTAGGGCTTTGTCCTTTTCAAAATATTTTTGATATTCATCTAGGGTGGTTGCTCCGATGGCACGCAACTCTCCTCTTGCCAGTGCAGGCTTGAGAATATTGGCAGCGTCCATAGCGCCTTCACCTCCTCCTGCACCTACCAAAGTATGTATTTCGTCTATAAATAAAAGAATTTCTCCATCGCCATCTACTACTTCTTTTATTACAGACTTTAGTCTTTCTTCAAATTCACCTTTATATTTGGCACCTGCAATTAATGCGCCCAAATCTAATGCGAATATTTGTTTGTTCTTTAAGTTTTCTGGAACATCACCGTCGATAATTCGATGGGCCAAACCCTCTGCTATTGCAGTTTTTCCCGTACCGGGTTCTCCAACTAAAATAGGATTATTTTTTGTTCGTCTGGAGATAATTTGTAACAAACGGCGAATTTCTTCATCCCGACCAATCACTGGATCTAATTTCCCGTTTATTGCCATTTGATTTAGATTTTTAGCAAATTTTTCTAAGGAATTGTAACTGTTTTCAGCAGAAGATGAAGTGATTTTCTCCCCTTTTTGCAACTGATTTAAAGTTGTTATCAAAGCAGTTTTAGTAATTCCTTGATCCTTTAATATTTTCCCGACATTGCCTTCTGATTCAAAAAGGGCAATCAATAGGTGTTGTGTAGCGACAAAATCATCCTTATGTTCTTTCGAGATCGTTGTGGCTTTGATTAATGTTTGTGAAGCCTTTTGCGACAACATAAGGTTCCCACCAGAAACTTTAGGCAAGTTTTTAAGCGCACTTGTGACGAGCTGTTCAATAAGTGAAAGATTGACCTGTAATTTTTTAAAAGCGAAGGGTAAAACATTGTCATCTATTTCGATCATGGCCTTAAAAAGGTGATCGTTTTCTATCTGTTGGTGTCCCATTTCTTGCGCCAACTGCTGGGCATACTGGACAACCTCCTGTGATTTTATTGTAAAATTATTTAGGTTCATTTGGGTAGTTTTATAAATTTAACACCAATTTCTGTTCCATTGATTTTCTAACGACTGTTTGTCTTGTTTCTGAGTTTTCATTGTGACATCTTGTCTGTCTTTTTTTGAATATTATTAAGTCATTAGTAATTGATTAAAATCAAATAAAACCCTACTTCTGAGTTGACTGTTAATTAAATGTTTAAAATATTAATTATTCTATCTAAAAAATTAAATGTCAATCTTATTTAATCTGTATTTTTGTAAAATAATTACTATAAAATGACACAACGCGATACAACTATTTTTGATTTAATTAACAAAGAGGAAGAAAGACAACTGAATGGAGTTGAATTAATTGCATCAGAAAACTTTACCAGTCCTGCTGTTATGGAGGCTACGGGTTCAGTTCTAACCAATAAGTATGCTGAGGGATATCCAGGGAAACGCTACTATGGAGGCTGTGAAGTTGTTGATCAAATAGAACAAATCGCGATCGATCGTGCCAAAGCATTATTTGGAGCGGCTTATGCCAACGTTCAACCGCATTCTGGTTCACAAGCCAATACTGCTGTCTTTCACGCTTTTATTAAACCAGGAGATAAGATATTAGGTTTTGATTTGTCTCACGGAGGACATTTGACCCATGGATCACCGGTTAATTTTTCAGGTCGGTTGTACAAAGCGCATTTTTATGGTGTTCAAGAGGCTACAGGTCTTTTGGACTATGACAACATATTAGAGATTGCTAAAGAAGTAAAACCGCACATGATTATCGCAGGAGCTTCTGCCTATTCTCGCGATATCGATTTTGAAAAATTCAGAGCAATAGCTGATGAAGTAGGTGCATTTTTGTTGGCAGATATTTCTCATCCCTCGGGCTTGATAGCAACTGGTATCTTAAACGATCCAATACCACATTGTCACGTGGTGACCACTACCACGCACAAAACATTAAGAGGACCCAGAGGTGGGCTGATTATGATGGGAGAAGATTTTGATAACCCGTTCGGTGTTACCTTAAAAGACGGAACCCCTAGGAAGATGTCTCACCTTTTAGACATGGCGGTTTTTCCTGGAAATCAAGGAGGACCTTTAGAGCACGTTATTGCTGCAAAAGCAATTGCCTTCGGGGAAGCGCTTGAGCCATCTTTTAAAGATTATATGCACCAAGTAAAGAAAAATGCTGACGCAATGGCGAAAGCTTTTGTAAAAAGAGATTACCATTTAATTTCTGGCGGAACAGACAACCACATGATGTTGATTGATCTTGGGAATAAGAACATTACAGGAAAAGCTGCTGAGCAGGCTTTAGTTAAAGCTGAAATAACAGCAAATAAGAATATGGTTCCTTTTGACCAAAGGTCGCCTTTCGTAACCTCTGGAATTCGAGTTGGAACAGCTGCCATTACCACAAGAGGGTTGAAAGAGTCTGATATGGAAATCATTGTCGCTTTAATTGACCGTGTGATCTCTAATCATGAAGACGCCCAAACCTTAAATGAAGTTGGAACCGCAGTCCATGAGTTGATGAAGGGCAGGGCGCTATTTACTGAGTGAAATTAGTATCTCCTTTTGCCTTTTAATTATTCTTTTTTTGCTTGTGCCCGCACACTGTTTTTTTGTATATTTATTCAATATATATTAAAAATTGAAAAAATTTACTCCTTTATACTATTTCTTAGGTGCTTTTGTTTTGGCTTTGTTGTTTAAAAATTTCCTTTTTGACCAACCAACAACGAAACTTAACCGGATTGACAACAATGATCAAGTAGTTTTCGCGGAACCTATTCCTGAAATAATAAGTTACAACTTTGACGTTAAGCCGATTCTTTCTGACAAATGTTATAAATGTCATGGTCCAGATCCAAAAGCCATCGAAGGCGACTTTAGATTAGATTTAAGTGATCACTGGTATCGCATTAGTAAAGAGAACGTGGAAAAGCAAATCATTACTCCTGGTGTTGTCTCCAAAAGTGAATTGATCGATAGAATTAATTCAGAAAAATCCTCTCACAAGATGCCTCCTCCTGAATCTAATTTGATTTTATCAGATAGGGAAAAGCTAGTTTTAGAACGTTGGATCGAGCAAGGAGCTAAATGGGAATCCCATTGGGCCTATATCCCACCAATAAAAAGCTCCCCCCCAAAAACTACTTTTGACGATTGGTGCAACAGTCCAATTGATTATTTTATTGCTGCAAAACTCGAAGAGAAAGAATTAAAGCCCTCTAAAATTGCTGAAAAAGAATTGTTACTCAGACGTTTGTTTTTTGATTTAAGCGGACTTCCACCAACCCTTGAACAAATGGATGCTTTTTTAGAAGATGAGCGGGAAGATTCTTATGAAAAAGTAGTTGACAATCTTTTGAGTTCTTCTTCCTATGGGGAACGCATGGCCTCTGTGTGGATGGATTTAGCGAGGTATGCAGATACCAATGGTTATCAAGACGACACCGAAAGATTTAATTGGCCTTGGAGAGATTGGGTAATTCATGCTTTTAATAAAAACTTACCCTATGATGAATTTGTAACCTGGCAATTGGCTGGAGATCTAATTCCTAACGCCACAAAAGAACAAATACTCGCCACAGGATTCAACCGAAATCACATGATCACCCAAGAGGGTGGAGTTATACAAGAAGAATACAGGGTGGAGTATGTCGCGGATAGAACAGCAACGGCAGCTAAAGCTTTTTTGGGACTAACGATGGAATGCGCAAGATGTCATGATCATAAATACGATGAAATAACGCAAAAAGATTTTTTCAATTTATTTAACTTTTTTAATAAACTAGATGAAAAGGGTATCATTGGATATACAGAAATCGCGTCTCCAAAAATTAATGTTGATCATCAAGCTTTAAAGAGTGAATTGCCATTTTTGAATTTACCAGACAGTATAAAAAATGTTGAAGTCATGGTAATGAAAGAGGTAGAAGACATAAGAAAAACCTATCTGCTGAATCGAGGGTCCTATGATGCTCCAACTGATATAGAAACGTCGGGGAGCATGCCCGCTGTAGTTTTGGAATTTGATGCTGGACTTGAAAAAAACAGGTTGGGATTGTCTCAATGGCTCTTTAACAAAAAGAATCCCCTCACGGCTAGAGTGGCGGTGAATCGCCTGTGGCAACAATTTTTCGGGTCAGGAATCGTAGCGACCTCTTCTGATTTTGGAAATCAAGGAACTTTGCCCTCCCATCCAGAACTGTTGGATTGGTTGGCAGTCACTTTTATGGAAGAAGATTGGGATGTAAAACATTTAATTAAAAAGATTGTGATGTCCTCCACCTACAGACAGTCGAGTAAATCATCTAAAAGCCAGTTAACCTTGGATCCTAAAAATAGTTATCTATCGGTTTTCCCTCGACAAAAACTAACTGCAGAGATGGTTCGTGACAACGTTCTTGTTAGCAGTGAACTGTTTGTTAACAAAATAGGAGGGCCAAGTGTAAGACCCTATCAACCTGCAGGATTATGGAAAGAACTCACGGGGGGAAGTACCTCGAATGCTCTTAAACGTTATGTGGTTTCAAAGGACGGAAATCAACACAGAAGGAGTCTTTATACTTTTTGGAAAAGAACGGTTCCGCCTCCGGGAATGATTACTTTTGATGCTGCTTCCAGAGACTTGTGTGCTGTCGAAAGACAAAAAACAAGTACACCGCTACAGTCCCTTATTTTGCTTAATGACCCTCAGGTGTATGAAGCTGCTGATGCGTTGTCAAGTTTGATTCTTTCAGGGGCTTTAAAATCAGACAAAGAAAACATTATAAATATTTACAGGAGAGTTACCGGAAGAACCCCAGATAATACTGAAGTTGATGAATTGATCGAATTTTATGAATACGTTCAAAAGAATGAAATGGAGCAGTTCAAGACAAAATCTAGAGCGGAAGTTAAACAGAGAGCTTATACATCTTTGACCTTGTTGATCTATAATCTTGACGAAACCACACAAAAAAGTTAATATGGAGGAGCTGAATAAACATTTTTTAAACAATAACCGAAGACATTTCCTGAAAAAAGCTGGATTTGGTATTGGAGGTTTGGCTCTAGGATCTATGATGGATCCTTTTGGGTTGTCTTCTTCAAAAGAATTACCAGATCTCAAAATAGGTTCCTTGTCCTTACCCCATTTTGCTCCGAAAGCAAAGCGTGTTATTTATTTATTTCAGAGTGGTGGTCCTTCACAGCTCGATTTATTTGATTATAAACCGTATTTAAACAAATACAGAGGATCTGACCTTCCAGACTCGATAAGGAAGGGGCAAAGACTTACGGGAATGACCTCTAAGCAAAATAGCTTTCCAGTGACAGGTAGCCTTTTTAATTTTAAACAACATGGGGAATCACGTGCATGGGTAAGTGATTTAATGCCCAAGGTCTCTAAAGTTGTCGATGAATTGTGTTTTGTAAAGTCAATGAATACAGAAGCAATTAATCACGACCCCGCAATTACTTTTTTCCAAACAGGTTCCCAACTTCCTGGAAGACCGAGTATTGGGTCTTGGATGAGTTATGGATTGGGAAGCCTTAACGACAACCTACCCTCTTTTATCGTATTACTTTCTACAGGAAACGGAAAGCCACAGCCACAACCACTTTATTCACGTTTGTGGGGAAATGGTTTTTTAAGCTCTCTGCATCAAGGGGTGCAGTTTAGGTCCGGAAAAGACCCTGTATTGTATCTACAAAACCCTGATGGAGTCTCGGACCAAGAGCGCAGAATGATGTTAGATCATCTGGCGCAGTTAAACGAAAAACAAGAAAAAACTTTTGGAGATCCCGAAATTAATAGCAGGATTTCTAATTATGAAATGGCTTACAGAATGCAGACCTCCGTTCCTGATGTCATGGACATTAGCGACGAGCCGGATCACATTCTTAGAATGTATGGAAAGGATTCTATTACACCGGGGACTTATGCTGCAAATTGTTTGTTGGCGAGGCGACTAATCGAAAAAGACGTTCGGTTCGTTCAACTGTACCATACGGGTTGGGATCAACATGATAATTTGCCAGTTCAAATCAAACGCCAAGCAGAGGATGTTGATCAAGGGACAGCAGCTTTGATAATGGATTTAAAACAACGCGGGCTCCTGGAAGACACTTTGGTTATTTGGGGTGGTGAATTTGGCCGCACAAATTATTGTCAGGGTAAATTAACCGATACGGATTATGGTAGAGATCATCATCCACGGTCTTTTACTATTTTCATGGCAGGTGGTGGAGTAAAACCTGGATTCACTTATGGAGAAACAGATGATTTTGGTTACAATGTTGTTAAAGATCCAATGCATGTTCATGATCTGCAAGCGACCTTATTGCATCAATTTGGCGTAGACCATGAAAAAATGATTTACAAAACACAGGGCAGAAGATTTAGGCTCACTGACGTTGCAGGTGAAGTGAAGAAAGATATTTTACTCGGTTAATCAAATGGAATTTATTCTTGAATTATTTAAATATTTAGGAAAGCTACACCCCGTGGTTTTACACTTGCCTATTGGCGCTTTGATCATGACTTTCGTATTATTATTGATCGCAAAGTTTCAGAAGATTGATTTATTTACTGCCATTAGAATTGGAGTCGATTTTTCCTTTATAGGGGCATTAATTGCCGCCTTATTGGGCTATTTTCTTTCATTAGATGACGATTACGATTTTAATAATTTAAGTTTTCATTTTTGGTCCGGGATTGTCACCTTAATTTTGAGTTTTGCGTTGAGTGTTTTACATCGAGCAAAAGGAAAAGAAAATATTTTCTTTGCTTGTTATATTCTAACATTGATTTCGTTAACCATAACAGGTCATAAAGGGGGTGTCATTACTCATGGGGAAGACTATCTTTCTCCCGAGGGGCTTTATGAAGTTAGCCCCCCTGTGATTCTTAAAGACAGTATTTTGTTGTATGAAGCAGCCGTAAATCTGATATTAGATGACAAATGCGTCAGTTGCCACAATGCATCTAAAAGTAAAAGTGGGTTGAGGTTTGATCGATATGACCTAATGATGAAAGGAGGGGAGCGGGGCAGCTTGTTTGACCCAGATAATCATAAGGAAGGTAGTTTGGTGAAATTTATTTCTTTGCCGATTGAAGATGAGCTTCACATGCCTCCTAAAAATAAAACCCAACTCAATGAAAGAGAATTATGGCTGTTAAATTATTGGGTTAGTTCTGGCGAATACCTTAAATCCTCTCCAGTTGCATTGTCTTCTAATGATACTTTAAAAAATAATATTTTAGCTTATTTAGGTTTAGAAAAGAAGGTAGCGCCTGCAGATCGAGAAGCACTCGGTAGTTTGGCCTCATTGGGCTTTAGAATACATCTGAATGCATTCCATGACAATTTGCTTAAGCTAAAGTTTTTGAAAAAGAATCTTGAAGGCAAGCATATAAAACACCTTAGAGAAATAAAAAACCAAATCGTTGAATTAGATTTAAGTAACTCTAATTTTAATGATAAAATGTCAGAGTTGATTTCTGATTTACCCAATCTAAAAACCCTGAGATTGGATCAAACCGACATTACAGACAAAACCCTGGGGCTGTTAAACAATTCAAATCTTGAAGTTCTCAACCTTTGCAATACGAAGGTGACCTATAAAGGTTTGAATAATCTGACGAAAACTGAAGAAGCTCCAAAAACAATTTATGCATGGAACACGGCGGTGAGTAATGAAGATCAAGTTCGCTTGATGGCATTAAGTTCTTCCACCATAAATTTTGGGAGTTCTGAAATGTTTTCAGAAATGTTGCGCCTAAGTACTCCTGACATTTCTTTCACAAATAATATATTTAATGATTCGATTGTCATTTCCTTTGCTGATTCACAGTTAAAAAACATCGACACCCACTATACACTTGATGAAAGTGAGCCCAATGAAACTTCGCCTGTTTACGAACATCCCATTACGCTTACTTCCTCTGCACGTCTAAGAGCAAAGTCAATAAAAAAAGAATGGCATGACAGTGAAATGTCTGAAATTATGTTCATTAAAAATAATAATTATGAAACTGAATTTGCTCTAAAATCCGATTTGGATAAAGACTATGGAATTAGCCATGGCATGCGTTTATCTTTTAAGGGTAATGATTCGATTTTATTTGACAAACAAAAAGGAGATCGAATATCAAAAGGAGTCAGTTTAGAAGAAGCATTGACATGGCTGGGAGTTCGAGAAGATGACTTTATTGTAGAAATAAAACTTAAAGAAAACGATAAGATCAATTTTGTTACGATAAGCGCATTGGAAAATGTTGATATGGACACGATGTTTCCACAAAAAATCGAAGTTTATGGTAAAAATACCAACGGAGATTTTGATTTTTTAAACTCAATTGAAATTCCAATAGATAAAAATATTGATGATGGAAACGTTACTGATTTTAGGGATTTCACTATTCCTTTAAATTTAAATAATTATGAAGAAGTAAAGCTTATAGGAAAAAATTACAAGGAATTTCCAGACTTACCTGTCTTTCATAAAAAGCAAAAAAGAAAGGTTTGGATTTTTATTGATGAAATTATCTTTTGGTAATTATGCTGTGAACCAGCTGAGATGAAGAATCGAGTTTAGCCTAAAAATAATTTTTTAATGGATTCAGGAATCTGCACCACGCTTCTGTCTTTAAGGTTAATATAACACCACTGTGTTTGGCATTGAACCAAAAGTTTTTGGGAAGATTCAGAATAAAATTCCACCACTCGATTTGACAATGGCCCTCGAACAGAAGCCACATGGGTTTCTATCCTTATGTTTTCTCCTTTAGCTGCATTCAGACGATATTCAACTTGATGGCTTCGAACCATCCAAACTCCCAATGGTTCATCAAGCGTTGCAATCAGATGGTTCCAGTGTGATTTTGCAATCTCTTGTGCCCATTGAAGGTACTGAACGTTGTTCACATGATTTAACTGATCGATGTGTTCTTTCTTGACAATCCGATTTTCAATAAACTTTGAATTCATTCTTTGGAAAGTATTTTAACTTCAAACATTTTACTCCAGTTCTTCCCGGTTACAAAAAAAGTTTTCCTTTTAGGATGATAAGCAATCCCATTGAGTACATTCAAATCAGGAACTTGTGCCACTTTTTCTTTTAAACCTGAAAAGTCAATAACCCCTTCAACGGCCCCTGTCAATGGGTCAATTATGATTCCAACTTCTTTGTTAAACTGATATGTATTCGCATAAATTTTTCCACCAACCCATTCTAATTCATTGATTTTTTTTAACGCACTTTTGTCGGTCATTACTTGTATGTGACTCACTTCTTCTTGGGTTTTAGGATCTAAAATCCAAAGATTGTGAGATCCGTCAGACTTATATATTTTCTGTCCGTCATTGCACAGTCCCCAACCTTCTTTACTTTGATTAAATGAAAAGGATCTTTCCATTTTAAAAGACGCAGGATCATATTGGAAACCTATGTTACCTTTCCAAGTGAGTTGGTAAAGTTTGTGGTTTAAAAAAGTGATTCCTTCTCCAAAATAGACCTTATCTAGAGGTATTTGTTTGTATACTTCACCCGTTATAAAATTCACTTTCCGAATGTTGGACTTACCTCTAAGGCCTGTACTTTCATAGAGCGTATCGTTATAAAACTCGAGGCCCTGCGTATAGGCAGTTTTGTCATGTGGAAATTCGTTTATGATTTGGTATTGATAGAGTTTGGGTGTTGTTGAAGACAAAATAGTAATTTGATCCTCTAGCTTAAAAACATTTCCTGCCACATAAATCATTGCCTCTAACTTGTGATAGCCTAATGGAAATGATTTTAGAGGCGCCTCAGACTTAATCATCTTACCGTCTAGGGCGAAAGTCACGGAGTCTAATACATGTCCTTTGTTATTGGTCAGGTTAAATTTCAGGGTATCCCTTTGAGTGAATTTTTTACTCTTTGGGTGTATTTTAATACTAAAATCTTTACCAATATCAGTATTACAGGTTAAAAAAAACAAAAACGAGAAGGCAGCGAGTAGGACTTTCATCAGCAGTAGAATTTGCACGAAGTTATTTAAATAAATTAAGAATTTAAAATAATTGCTTAACCGTTCAAACCTATTATATTTGCATTGGGCAAGTCCTACACAACCAGCTCCTGTCGAATCCCCCAGGGTGGGAACGCAGCAAGGGTAGATGGTCGTAGCGGTGTGATGTAGATCGCTTGCCCTTTTTTTCTTAAAATGTCAAAAGTAATTTTAATAACAGGTGCTTCCTCCGGCCTTGGCAAAGCCATGGCAAAGCACTTATCTGCACTTAACTATCGCGTCTTCGGAACCAGCAGAAATCCAGACAATTATTCCAAAACAACTGGTTTCGAACTTTTATCACTCGACTTAACCCAACCCGAACAATTTCAAAGATTAATTGATGAAGTTATAATTAAGGCAGGCCGTATTGACGTATTAATCAATAATGCAGGTTTGGGGATCACAGGTCCCATCGAAGAAACAGATCTGGCTGCGATGAAGTCAAATTTTGACACCAATTTCTTTGGACCTCTTGCTCTTTCTCAGATTGTTCTACCTCAAATGCGAAAACAAAAGTCAGGACTTATCATCAATATCACTTCCATTGGAGGTTATATGGGATTGCCTTTTAGAGGAATCTATTCTGCTTCAAAAGGAGCCTTGGGCATTGCGACTGAAGCTTTAAGAATGGAGGTTAAAAGTCAAAATATTAATTTAGTTACTTTGGCCCCAGGAGATTATGCTACTGACATTACATCAAGAAGACACCATTCACCATTAAATGAATCATCTCCATATCATGTCGCCTACAAGCATTCGTTGGATACAATGAACGATCACGTAGATTCGGGAGGAAACCCGCTAGATGTTGCAAAACTAGTTGTAAAAATAATTGAGAGTTCTCAAACTCATGTTCATTATAAGTCAGGATCATTTTTACAAAAATTCTCGATTGTTTTGAAAAAATTATTACCCGACACCCTTTATGAAAAATTATTAATGAACCATTATAAATTATAAGCGCTGATTTAATTCTACTCAGGGATTATGGTAGCAGGGCTCTCAAACATTATTTTGAATATTTGATTAAGAATCAAAAAACTATTTTTTGTTTAATAGCTTTATAAAACTGGGAGAAGAAAAGTTTCCAAAGCCTTCAATTATTTTTCCATTTTTATCAATAATGATTCCTTTGTTTAACAAGGTTAAAACCCATTTTTTACTGGCGGCATCAAAATCGGTAAATGCAAACTGACTGTTTGGGTCAATGCCCATCATCTTGTGAACTTGATTCACAATTTCATTGAAAGGTTGGATGCATATTCCAATAAAAGCATAATTTGGATATTCTGCCTCTAATTCTTTTACCTTAATAGAAGTACTTCTGTAATGGGTCATTTGGGTTTGAGACCAAAAGTAAAGCACTGTTTTTTTCTTAAAAAGCTCATTACTACTGATTCTTTCTAAGGTGTGACTTTGCAGAAATAATTCAGGAAGTTTCCTTCCTTTTCCCATGTTATTAATATCATCATGTAGACTCAACACTTCATTAAAATAGGCGTTAGAAGTATTAATAAGCAGGAACTGACGCAGAAATGTCTCATGCATGTCATGGTTTTCAAAATTGAGCAATTCTTCAAAAGCGACAGCTCTGGCAAGATTATTTTTCAACACACTCCCAGAAATATTCTTTTCGATAAGTTGAAGTCTTTTGATGTTAAATTCAACTTTTTCTTTATTTTGAAAATAATATTGAGCGCTATCCAAGGCCTGATTGTTCAAATAATTTAAAAGATAAGTGATATAGGGATCAAAAAAAGCAAGATCAGTTTCACCCAAACTCAAATATTTCCGATAACTGAGGAATGCAGTATCTTGAGCTTTGGTCCAGTTCGTCCCTCTCAACAATGCGTATCGCTCTCTTTTTGTGGCATAGGGGTAGATATAAGCAGCTTGAGTTATCTTTTGAGCAAAAGGTGTCAGCTTGTTGATTGTGTCCATTAGAATCCACTTCTTTTTCTTCTCAAACATTAAAGAATCTATAATAGAATTAAAAGTTTGACCGTCGCTGGAATATTTTGAGGATAAAAAACTTATTTCATCTTCATAATTTAGATGTAAATCCATCATGAAGTTATTCTTAGCAGCACCTTTGCCAGAATAAACAATTGATTCGTCAAAAGCACTTGCGTTTATTCTCGCCCATATGCTATCACCTTTTTCGAGAAAAACGGATTGGTACTCAGGAATGTGTTCAATTTTATAAATCCCAGATTCTAAAGAATCATAATATTTAAAAAAGCGATAATTATCATTTAACTTTAAAGAATCAATGGTCTTGTTGTCTTTATAAAGCGTAACAAAAGAGGAAGAAGGATTCACAATTTGACCACCAAAAAAGATTCTGTTGGGATTTTCTTCCTTTGTACAGGAAGCAATTAAAAACAGAAACAGAATGATGAAAATGTTTTTCATAATTAAATTAAGTGAATTTATATGCAATTTACATTAACTATTACTTAAAAAAAAGCTTGGACTCTTCAAGAAATATTTAATTTTGCCAGATAAATAAATTTCATGCTTTCAGTATCTAATCTTTCTGTCCAATTTGGTAAACGCGTATTGTTTGACGAAGTGAACGCAACCTTTACGCCAGGCAATTGCTATGGCATCATTGGTGCAAATGGAGCAGGTAAATCTACTTTCTTGAAAATCATCTCCGGAAAACAAGATGCCAACTCAGGATCCGTTCATTTAGAGACAGGTAAACGCTTGTCTGTTTTAGAACAAAATCACAGCGCTTATGACGAACATACGGTTTTAGAAGTCGTGTTGAGAGGTAACACGGAACTATTTACTGTTAAGGAAGAAATGGAAGCCATTTATGCAAAAGAAGATTTTTCTGATGCAGATGGCGAAAGGGTAGGGGAATTACAAATTAAATTTGAAGAAATGAACGGCTGGAATGCTGAAAGCGATGCAGCTTCATTACTTTCTAATTTGGAAATCCCAGAACGCTTGCATCACATGTTGATGGCAGATGTGGATGGAAAGCAAAAGGTGAGAGTTCTTTTGGCCCAAGCCCTATTTGGGAGTCCTGATGTTTTGATTATGGATGAGCCCACCAATGATCTTGATTACGATACGATCACTTGGTTAGAGAATTTCTTAGCCAATTATGACAATACCGTTATTGTTGTTTCTCACGACCGTCACTTTCTTGATGCGGTTTGCACCCACATTTCTGACATTGACTTTGGTAAAATAAATCACTATTCAGGGAATTATACTTTTTGGTATGAATCCAGTCAACTTGCAGCGAGACAAAGAGCACAACAAAACAAAAAATCAGAGGAGAAGAAGAAAGAGCTTCAAGAATTTATCGCAAGATTTTCGGCCAATGTTGCCAAATCAAAACAAGCAACTTCTCGAAAGAAGATGATCGAAAAACTCGATATTTCTGAGATAAAACCATCAAGCAGAAGGTACCCTGCTATAATTTTTGATCAGGAACGAGAAGCCGGAGATCAGATTCTAAACATTGAAGGCTTGTCCTATCAACAGGAGGATGAGGTTCTATTTAGCGATGTAAATATTAATTTGGCGAAAGGGGATAAGGTGATTCTTTTTTCAAAAGATTCAAGAGCAGTTACTGCATTTTATGAAATCATTTCAGGAAATTTAAAACAAACAAAAGGGACTTTCTTATGGGGAGTAACCACTACCCAGGGCTATCTTCCGCTTGAAAACGAAGAGTTTTTTGCGACCGAAGATAATTTGGTAGATTGGTTGCGTCAATGGGCACATACAGAAGAAGAGCGTGATGCGGTCTACCTTAGAGGGTTTTTAGGCAAAATGCTCTTTAGTGGTGATGAGGCTTTAAAATCTCCAAAAGTACTTTCTGGTGGTGAAAAAGTTCGCTGCATGCTTTCTAAAATGATGATGCAAAACGCCAATGTTTTAATGCTTGATGAACCAACAAATCACTTAGATCTGGAGTCGATTACGGCTTTTAATAATTCTCTCAAAAATTTTAAAGGAACCTTGATTTGTAGCACCCATGATCACGAGTTTTCCCAATCATTAGGGAATAGAATTATTGAGCTTACCCCAAAGGGTGCCATCGATCGTTATTCAACTTTTGACGATTATATGACGGATCCGAAAATTAAGGAACTTCGAAATAACTTTTATAGTTAAGCGGCTTTATTTGACTAGAGAAATGTTTGTTTCTGCCGGTGTTTTGGATTCAAATTGGATCTATTAAAGCGAAATCGAATTCACAATATCCAAGCTTTTTTCCCCTTCATCGGGATGAACAAAAACTTCCTGATAACCAGGAGCAGCACCGAAGCCAGCAAGACGACCCGATTCTGATTGATCTTTGACAACAGGGATAATGTTTTCTTCTAGGAGTGCTTGTTTAATAGCAAGCACAGCGATAGAGGAACCAGCGAAAATTTTAATATAATCTTGATGGGGCATGAGCAAGGTGGTTTTAAGTTTTGTTGTATTTATTATTCCAGATGAACGGATTAAAGTTCTTTCCGAGTGCAAATCCATAAAATATTACAACAGCGATTAGTCCTTTAAAAACAAAAAAGTAAAGTAACCAGAAGGCAGTTGCATCATTTGATTTGGTAAATAAGCCTGTCGGAATCATTAAGGTAACTAAAGCACTCAAGATTAGAACAGTAATTATCAGATTCTGTATTCTTTTTAAAGGCCAAGCCCATAATTTTCTCATGGGCGACAAGTCGTTTCCCCACTTGTGAATTAAATAGAAATAGTCATTTCCCATCGGAACAAAAAGCAAGGGATCATCTGTTTTTTTTAATCTAAAAAGAACAGAAGGAGCCATTATTTTAAAACCTTCTAGTGATGTATTGTGCTGTTTCTCAAGACTTTTTATTTTTTCAAATGCCTTGTCAGGAATGTTTCCTTTAAAATACTTCACATCCAAAAAACGCAAGCGATAGTCAATACAGACTTCCTTTATCTGGCTAATATGAAAGATTTTATTGGTCGCTAATTGATCGAAATCAAAACAATTAATACTTGAATTCTTGGCTTGAACTAAATCTTCGAGGGCTAAAGTGTTTTTTTTAGCGACTGCTTCCAGAACAACATCAATTTGAGTAGGGAGAAATAATTTCATCTTCATTTTTCTTTTACATTATTGTAAAAATAAAAAAAATGTTCCCTAATGCAAAAGGATTGATTATAAAGTGTAAAATTACTAACGTAATTGAGCCCCTAGCTCCGACTCAAATATCTGCTGTAGCTTGTTCATCACTTGATCCATGTATTTGTCGGTAAGCGTTTTTTTCTTGTCTTGGAAATAGAAACTAACACCATAAGATTTTTTTCCTTCAGGTAAATTTTTACCGATGTAGACATCAAATAATTTAATTTCTTTTAAAATATTTTTTTCAGTCTTGAGGGCCAAGGACTTTACTTCATTAAAAGCCACTTCCTCATTCAGTAAGAGCGCGAAATCTCTTCTTGAAACTGGGAATTTTGGAATTTCTTTAAACTTTAATTTATTTTTTAAAGTTAAATCAAATAAAAATTCAATATCCAATTCGGCATATAAAACTGTCTGATCAATGTCAAACTTTTTTAGGATGTCATCTTTAACGTAGCCAAAATTAAGAAGTGTTTTGTTATTTATTTTATAGTTTAAACCTTCTGTATAAACATCTTCTTCTGTGGGAGATTCAATCCATTCTTGAGCTGTTTTCTTTTGAATCAATTGATTTAAAACACCTTTAAAGAAAAAGAAGTTACCCGGTTGGTTTTGGACGTTCCAATTTTCTTCATAAACTGCTCCAGTAAACACCAAAGAAATAAATTTTGATTCTTTATAACCATCATTTTTTTCTTGATAAACCTTTCCGAGTTCAAAAAACTTCAATCTTTTGGATTGACGCTTTAAATTAAAAGCAATGACCTCCAATGCACTTGGAAGCAAAGAAGTACGAAGTTGAGAGATTTCTTTTCCCAACGGATTTAGGATGTTGACAGGGGCTATTTTGGAAATACTTTCAGATAAATCTGCATAGGAAGGTGAGGTGATGGAGTTGTTGATCATTTCATTAAACCCTTGACTCACCAATTGCTTGGACATTAGTTCAGCAGTATTGTGTTTGCTAATGGGGCTGTATTTTGGTAAATTAGTATGAAGTGTATCAGGTGTTTCGATTTTATTGTAACCATAAACTCTTAATATTTCTTCAATAACATCCGCAGGTCGCGTAACATCTACTCTGTATTTTGGAATTTCGATAACCATTCCACTTTCTATCGCTTGATTGATTCTGATCTCAAGGGCATTTAAGATTTTTATTAAATCATCAATCGAAATTTTTTGACCAATGGTTCGCCAGACGACTTCATAATTAAGCATAAAATTAATCTCAGGTTCTTGCTCCTGAGCAACAGTTTCAATTTCACTACTTACAAAACCACCGGCAATATCAACGATCATGGATGCTGCATATTTTAACGCGAATTCAGTGATTTCAGGATCAATTCCACGTTCATATCTAAAAGAGGCATCAGTATTCAAACCATGTCTTTTAGCAGTTTTTCGAATGCTGATCGGATCAAAATAAGCACTCTCAATAAAAACACTTGTTGTTTCATCATTTACTCCAGATTCAAGACCTCCAAAAACTCCGGCAATACACAAAGGTTTTTTTTGATCACAAATCATAAGATCCTCCGCACTCAATTTTCTTTCAACTCCATCTAAGGTGGTGAAAGAGGTATCTTTTGCTAATGTTTTAACAACGATCCCGCCTTCTAATTTGTCTAAATCAAATGCGTGAAGCGGTTGTCCCAAATCATGTAAAACATAATTTGTGATGTCAATAATATTGTTTTTAGGATTTAAGCCAATGGCTTTTAATCTGTTTTGCAACCATTTTGGGGAGGGTTTCACCTCAATGTCAGATATCGTAATTCCTGCGTAGGTGGGCACTAGATCTTTATCTTCGACAGTAACAGGGAAAGTTTTGGTCGTATTATTGATTTTAAATCGCGCCGCATTGGGTGAATTCCATTCAAAATCAATTTCTTCGAAAATACACAATGCCTTTAGGTCTCTTGCGACACCCATATGGCTCATTGCATCTGATCGGTTGGGGGTAAGTCCGATTTCAAAAACGTGGTCTTTTTCTATATTGAACACTTCACTGCAAGATGCACCAGCTTTTAATTCATCAGACAAAACCATGATTCCCTCATGGGAAGCACCAAGACCAAGTTCATCTTCGGCACAGATCATTCCAAAACTTTCTTGACCTCTGATTTTACTTTTTTTAATTTTAAAAGCAACTCCTTCATTATCATAAAGAGTGGTGCCAACGGTTGCTACGGCAACTTTTTGACCTTTTGCTACATTGGGAGCGCCACAAACGATTTGAACTTTTTGGTCGCCCAAATCGACTTGGGTAACTTTTAGCCGATCAGCATCTGGATGTTGATCACAGGACAATACTTCCCCAACAATGACGCCCTCAAGACCACCCTTTATGGACTCGAAAGCTGTTACACCTTCTACTTCAAGGCCAAGATTGGTGAGCATTTCAGAAACTTCTAGGGTAGGGAGGTCTATTTTTAAAAACTGTTTAATCCAGTTGAATGATATTTTCATTTATAGCGAATTGTCGTTTGATTCAATCGATTGCAAATATAAGAATCCTTAACATTTAATTAAATTTAACTGATGTAATTCCAGATGTTTCTATATGCTTTCATTTTTGCCAAGGTTTGCAGCAGCGGTCTGTTCTCTACAGAACTTAATGTAGGGTCTAGTTTTAGAATTTCGAAAGCGTCTTTTCTAGCAATTTTTAACAACTCATTGTCTTTAATGATGTCAGCAATTTTTAGCTGAAGTATCCCGCTTTGTTGCGTTCCCATTAGATCTCCTGGTCCGCGCAACCTCAAGTCAACTTCTGCAATTTCGAATCCATCAGTCGTTCTGGTCATGGTTTCCAATCTTGTTTTTCCATCTTGACTGAGTTTATGACTACTCATCAACACACAATAACTTTGCTCGTTTCCTCTTCCCACGCGACCTCGCAATTGATGTAGCTGTGACAATCCAAAGCGTTCTGCACTCTCAACAATCATTACAGATGCATTGGGGACATTTACTCCAACTTCAATTACAGTGGTGGCAACCATTATTTGTGTTTCTTTCTTAATAAATCTTTCCATTTCATATTGCTTGTCAGCCGCTTTCATTTTACCATGAACGATACTAATTTGAAATTGAGGTGGAGGAAAGTGGCGTGCAATACTTTCATATCCATCCATAAGATCTTTGTAATCCATTGTTTCAGATTCTTGAATTAAGGGATAAACAATATAGATTTGTCTTCCTTTTTGGATTTCATCAAAGATGAATTTGAATATTTTTAAACGGTTACTGTCATATCGATGAATCGTTTTTACTTGTTTTCTGCCAGGGGGGAGCTCATCAATTACAGAGATATCTAGGTCTCCATACAGACTCATTGCAAGTGTTCTGGGGATCGGAGTTGCTGTCATGACCAATACATGCGGTGGGATTGTGTTTTTACGCCATAATTTAGCGCGTTGTGCCACCCCAAAACGGTGTTGTTCATCCACGATTGCTAAACCTAAGTTTGAGAATTCCACGTGGTCTTCAATAACGGCATGGGTGCCGATCAAAATGTCAAGTTTTCCTGAAAGAAGCTCTTCACCAATCACCGCTCGTTCTGATTTTTTAGAACTTCCTGTGAGTATTGAAATTTTCACCTCAAGTCCTCCCAGAAGTTCGGACAACGATTGATAGTGTTGCCTGGCAAGAATTTCGGTAGGAGCCATCAAACAAGACTGGAACCCATTGTCTTTGGCTAGCAGCATGCTCATGAGTGCAACGATCGTTTTTCCAGACCCAACATCACCTTGCAGCAAACGGTTCATTTGTCGACCTGTTCCCACGTCTTTTCTTATTTCTCGCAGCACTCTTTGTTGGGCTTTGGTTAATTCGAAGGGTAGTTTATTTTTATAAAAATCATTAAATTTTTCTCCTACCTTTTCAAAGATAAAACCTTTTATTTTCTGTTTTCGTTGCATGTTTTTCATCAATAGTTGTAACTGAATAAAAAGCAATTCTTCGAACTTCAATCGGTTCTGAGCGGCAGTAAGCGTTTTTTGATCAACTGGGAAGTGCGCATTACGCAATGCTGCATCCTTAGAGATTAACTTGTATTTTTCAATTATTTCTTTAGGAATACTTTCAACAAATGAAGTTTTAATGGTTTGAAATAGTTCCATCATTATTTTAGTTAATACCCGTTGCGAAATCCCTTTAGACAAAAGCTTTTCGGTGCTAGGGTAAACCGCATGTAACGCTCTAGGAGGTCCTTTTTTAAAAGCGTCTTCAAGTTCCATTTCAGGGTGAGGAATGCTTGGTTTTCCACCATACCAGCTTAGTCTCCCAAAGATGACATAGGGCGTATTAGTTTTTAAAGTTTCTTGAATCCACTTTTGACCTCTGAACCAGACCAATTCCATGTTGCTTTTTCCGTCAGAGAAAATGGCAACCAAACGTTTTCCACGTTGTTGTTGGATTAATTTAAAACTAATTATTTCTCCTATTATTTGAACTTCGGAAGTGTTTCTTGGTAAATCATTTATGGGGTAAAACTGACTTCGGTCAATGTACCGATTAGGGAAAAAGTGTAGTAAATCCTGATAAGTAGAGATACCTAGCTCTTCTTTTAACAGATTGGCTCTGTTGGGGCCAACCCCTTTTAAATACGCTATGGGAGTTTGTAATGAATCCATGTATTTAACGAAAATAATTTATTTCTCTCGATTCGATTTGAATTGTTTAAAACTTCGACTAATTTCGGATAAAAACAATTAATTAACGAATGAGAGCATTGGTAATTTCAGGCGGTGGGAGTAAAGGTGCTTTTGCAGGGGGTGTAGCTGAATATTTAATTGAGGAGAAGAAATTTAATTATGATCTTTTCCTTGGAACTTCTACAGGAAGTTTATTGGTAACACATCTCGCATTAAACAAAATTGAAAAGGTAAAGGCTGCTTTTACGTCGGTAAGCCAGAAAAGTATTTTTGACAATTGTCCTTTTACAATCAAGCATAAAAATGGTTTTGATTCAATCGGAATCAATCACTTTAATGTATTGAAGAATTTCATACGGGGTAGAAAAACTTTTGGAGAGAGCAATAATCTGAGGAAATTAATTGCAAAACAGATAACGCAAGAGGAGTTTTTTTTCCTTCAAGAATCAGCTAAAGAGATTTGTATTACGGTCACCAACCTTTCCACCCACAGCGTAGAGTATAAACAGCTTAGCAACTGCTCTTATCAGGATTACCTTGATTGGATTTGGATTTCATGTAACTATGTTCCTTTTATGACGCTGGTGACTAAAAATAAATTTGAATATGCCGATGGTGGTTTGGGGACTATTGTGCCCATAGAGAAGGCAATTCGGATGGGCGCCACAACAATTGATACGATCGTTTTAGACACAGAATTTCCACAAGTGAATAGAATGCATGCCCGAAACCCTTTTGATGCTTTGAGTACGATCTTTGGCTTTATGGGGGATAGAATTGAATATCAAAACATTAAAATTGGCAAGTTAGTTGCGAAACAGAAAGAGGTCGAAATTAATATGTTTTATACGCCAACCATTTTGACGACCAATTCGTTGATTTTCAACAAGAAAAAAATGCATAACTGGTGGGAAAAGGGATTTAAATTTGCAGAAAATCAATTTATTAACAAATAACATTTAAGGGCCACAATGTTTCCCCAAATACTTAATTTAGTAGTCGCATGGAGAATCTACTAAAAACACATTTAAACACACTTAATGAAGCTCAAATCGGCCCGACACTTCACAAAGAAGGCCCGCTGATTGTTATTGCTGGAGCCGGATCTGGTAAGACAAGGGTTTTAACTTATCGAATTGCCTACCTGATGAGTCAAGGAATTGATTCTTTCTCAATACTGGCATTGACCTTTACAAATAAGGCTTCTCGCGAGATGAAATCCAGAATCGCTGAACTTGTTGGCGAAAGTGAAGCCAAAAACTTATGGATGGGAACTTTTCATTCTGTTTTTGCAAGAATCCTTAGAGAGGAAGCTGACAAACTTGGTTATCCAAGAAACTTTACCATTTATGACACTCAAGACTCTAACCGATTGGTGTCTTCCATCATAAAAGAAATGGAGCTGGACAAAGACATTTATAAGTTTAAGCAGATTAAAAATAGGATTTCGGCTTTTAAAAACAGCCTGATAACAGTCAAGGCTTATTTTAAAGACTCAGAACTGCAAGAAGCGGATGCCATGTCGAGGCGACCGAAAGTGGGAGAGATTTATAAAGAATACGTAGACCGTTGTTTTAAGGCAGGTGCCATGGATTTTGATGATTTATTGTTAAAAACCAACGAGCTGCTCAATATGTATCCAGAAGTATTGGCAAAGTATCAAAATAGATTCAGGTACATCATGGTCGATGAGTATCAAGATACCAATCACTCTCAGTATCTAATTGTAAGGGCGTTATCAGACAAATTTCAAAATATTTGTGTTGTAGGAGATGATGCGCAAAGCATCTACGGTTTTAGAGGCGCAAATATTAATAACATCTTAAATTTTCAAAAAGATTATGAGGATGTTAAGCTTTATCGCTTGGAACAGAATTATCGTTCTACCAAAAACATCGTGAATGCTGCCAATTCAATAATTCACCACAACCAAACCAAAATAGACAAAGTAGTTTGGACCTCTAATGTGGAGGGAAGTAAAATCAAAGTTAAACGCTGCGCAACAGATGCTGATGAAGGCCGAGAGGTTGCGGCTACAATTTTTGAGGGGAAAATGCAGGACCAAAGAAAAAATAGCGATTTCGCAATTCTTTATAGAACCAATGCTCAGTCAAGAGCTATGGAGGATGCCCTCAGAAAACGTGATATTCCTTATCGAGTTTTTGGTGGAGTATCTTTCTACCAGCGAAAAGAGATCAAAGATTTACTTGCCTATTTAAGGGTAATTATTAATCCCAAAGATGAAGAAAGTTTAAAAAGAATTATCAATTATCCAGCACGAGGAATTGGGCAGACAACGATTGATAAACTGTTGATTGGTGCCAAAGAAAATAATCTTTCTCTTTATGAAACCATTGAGAATGCGGCTAAAATCAACCTACCCTTAAATGGAGGTACACTGACCAAACTGGTTAACTTTATCACCACCATCAAAACACTTCAAATTGAAAATGACCGATTGAATGCCTTTGAGATTGCTGACCTTGTCACAAAGAAAACTGGAATGGTTCAAGAGCTAAAAAAAGAAGGAACCCCCGAGGCTGTTTCAAAAGTTGAGAACATTGAAGAATTACTCAATGGAATTAGGGATTTTGTTGAGGGTCAAATTGAAATTGCTGATGCGAGTGGAGTGCTTTCAGAGTTTTTAGAAGACGTAGCTTTGGCTACTGATTTTGACAATGAGAAAGATCCCAATGCTGATCAGGTCTCTCTGATGACGATTCACTTGGCGAAAGGATTGGAGTTTCCAGTTGTTTTTGTTGTTGGGTTGGAAGAAGATTTGTTTCCTTCCGCCATGAGCATGAATACCCGGAGTGAATTGGAAGAAGAAAGAAGACTTTTTTATGTCGCACTTACTCGGGCTGAGGAACATGCGGTTGTCACCTATACACAGAACCGTTACCGTTGGGGAAAATTAATAGATGCAGAGCCTAGTCGGTTTATTGAAGAAATGGATTCTAAATATTTAGAGTTTGACATTCCTAAAGACGATTATGTTTTTAAACCCCTTTTAAACAAAGGTATATTTGATGACACTCCTTCATCAAACAGTTCTCAATATAAGGCAAAACCAAAGCCTAAAACGAGTCCCACAAAAGTAAACACTTCGCTCAGTCAAAATCAATTGGGAAAACTCAGGAAGCTAAACAGCGCTGAAAGTAGTATTTCTGCTCCCCCCACAACTGAATTATTAAACCTAATCGAAGGAATGATGGTAGAGCATGGGCGCTTTGGTAAAGGAAAAGTAATGCAAATTGAAGGAAAGGGAAATGATAAGAAAGCAGCCATTGAATTCAGGGGAATAGGGGTGAAGAACCTGCTATTGCGCTTTGCCAAACTTAAGATTTTAAATCAATAATGGCTGAAGTATTAACTTTTTATAACTCAAATCCAAATCTAAAGCTGCTTAAACAAGTAGCAGCTGTCCTCAACAAAGGAGGTTTGATTATTTATCCTACTGATACGGTATATGCGTTGGGATGTCTAAGCAACCAAATTAAAACCCTTAATCGATTGGCACAAATTAAAGAAGTTAAATTAGAAAAGGCTTCTTTTAGTTTTATCCTTAAAGATTTTACTGAATTGGCAAAATATACCAAACCCATAAGTAATTCCAATTTTAAGATTTTAAAAAGATGTCTTCCTGGTCCATATACCTTTTTGTTGCCCTCCGTTAAACTTTCAAAGCCTTTTGAGAAGAAAAGTACAATTGGAATAAGAATCTCAGACCACCCGATTCTCTTGGCGCTGTTGGAGCTTTTAGAAGCCCCATTGATTACAACCTCTATTCATGATGCAGATAAGATCATCGATTATACTACTGATCCAGATGAGATTTTCGAAAACTGGGAAAGTAAAATTGATTTGATGATGGACTGTGGTTTTGGGGGGAATATTCCCTCAACCATTGTAAATCTTTGTGAAGGAGAGGTTAAGATAGAAAGAGAAGGTAAGGGAGACTTGAGTTTAATCTAAAAAAAAAAGCCACCTTAAAAAGGCAGCTTTTTCATGTATAAATTAAAGTCTTAAAACTATTGAGCAGCTTTCATTCCTTGTTCGATTAGATCGTAAAACTGATCTAATTTAGGAAGAACAACAATACGAGTTCTTCTGTTTTTAGCTCTGTTTGAAGGAGAATCATTCTCCATCAATGGTACATAGTAACTTCTACCAGCAGCAGTCATACGAGCAGGTGCAACAGCGAAGTCTTTTTCAAGAATACGAACAACAGCTGTAGCTCTCTTTACAGAAAGATCCCAGTTGTCTAGGATTCCATCAGATTTGATTGGAACGTTGTCAGTATGACCTTCAACCATAAATTCAAGTTCAGGCTTGTCATTTACAACCTTAGCCACTTTTCCTAAGACATCTTTTGCTTGTTTTGTAACCGTGTAGCTTCCGCTTCTGAAAAGTAATTTATCAGAAATTGAAACATAAACAACACCTTTTTCTACATTGATTTGGATGTCATCATCACTTAAATTTCCTAACACACCTTTCAGGCTAGTAACTAGAGCAAGCGTAACAGAATCTTTCTTAGTAACAGCATCTTGCATGCGTTGGATACGTACATCTTTTTCTTTCATGCTCTCAAGAGACATTTCAAGATTTTCAGCACCTTTTTGAGAAAGTGTTGTAAGGTTTCCGATGTTGTTGATTAAATCTTGATTGTTTGCTTTCAAAAACTTTACTTGTTCTTGAATCGAGGCAAGACTTGCATCACAAGCTTCTTTTTCTTCGTTACAAGTGTTCAGTTTTACGGTAGCAGAATCAAGTAATTCTTTAGTGTTTTGCTGTAATGTTTCTAGTTCAGCATACTTTTTTTGTGATACACATGACGCGAGTAAAAGCACAACGACTATAGCAATTGAATAATTTTTTTTCATTTTAAATGGATATATATTTTGTTAATCTGTTGTAAAAATAATATAAATTGTTAAAAACACTGTTTAAAGCTGAAAGTATTTGCTTTTATTATATAAAAAGTGTTGAATAGGCAAACTTTTTAGTTTAAAATATTTATTCTTTTTAACGCTTTTCTTGCGGATAATTTTCTTTGTAAACAAATGAAAATAAAATGAAAAGTGGGCGTGAAGTACTGCAAAAGCCGATCTAAATTCAAGTTTTATTAAAAAATAAAAAACAGCTATACCATCCCAAGTCATTCGTTCGAATATTCTAAAAAATACTTTTTCAGGTAAATTTTTATAGAGTAAAAACAATGAGTTTCTAAAGTTTAAAAAGCTCTTTCTATAGGAGGGACGCAATGTTCCTCCACCCAAATGATAAACCTTTGAAGTCGAAATAGACATTGTTTCAAACCCTTCATTGAACGCACGCCAACACAAGTCTATTTCTTCTTGATGTGCAAAAAAGTTTATGTCAAATCCTCCCAATGACCTAAATTCTTGCAATCGAATAAAAAAGCATGCTCCACTGGCCCATAATATTTTTTCATCTGTATCGAATTGCCCATCATCTTCTTCGAGCTCATTAAATATGCGCCCTCTGCAATAGGGATAGCCCAAACGATCGATATATCCACCGGCTGCTCCTGCATATTCAAATTTATTTGGATTATTTAAATCCATCAGGTGGGGTTGGGCAATAACTGTGTTTTTATTTTTTATAAAATGATCAATTACAGGCGGCAACCATCCAGATTGTACTTTTATGTCATTGTTTAACAAACAAACCAAATCGGCGTCTATTTCTTTTAAACCTTCATTGTAACCCCCCGCATATCCATGATTTTGGTTCAATAAAATCTGGTTCACTTCCGAAAAGTTATCCGCAATGTAACGCATTGAACCATCAGACGAGTTGTTGTCAATGACGTGGATCGTTGCTTCTGGGGAGTTGTTCACCACTGCGGGTAAAAAACGGCGCAAAAGTGCTTCACCATTCCAATTTAATACTACAATTGCCACTCTCATTTTTATTGTTTTTTCATGTATTGGGGAAGTTCTTTTAAGAAGGTATAGCTTTTTTTATCAAAATCCATTTGGCAATAATAATGTTTTATTCCATTGGTGATCATAAGATAGTTACTTTTTAAAGTAAAGTTATATTGTGCGACTTGATCAAAGGTTGTCTGAGTGATGGCAACCGCAGGCGACTTGCACTCTACAAGAATTTCAACTTCTTTGTTTTTGTTATAAGCAATTAGATCATAGCGCTTTTTAGTCTGATTTACTTCAATGGTTTTTTCAACTTGAATAAGAGATGCGGGATGATTCTTATCATTGATCAAGAAATGGACACAGTGTTGTCTCACCCATTCTTCAGGAGTAAGAACCAACCATTTTTTTCGAATGACATCAAAAATGTAGGGTTTATTTTCCTTACTTTTAAGCGAAAATAAATAATCGGGAAAATTTAATTTTTCCATATTACAAAATTGCATATAATTTTTTAAGATGCGCGAATTTAAGCAGTTAATGTCCACAATTTCCAAAGGAAATTATGTGCCATTTTATTTACTCTCTGGAACTGAGGCTTATTTTATCGACCAAGTTGAAGCCTTGTTGACCGATCGTCTGATTGATGAATCCTCTAAATCGTTTGACTATTCTCTTTTCTACGGTAAAGACGTAGATGCCTCACAAGTGGTTGAGACTGCAAAGCGTTTCCCGATGCTAGCTCCCTACCATTTGGTTGTGGTTCGAGAGGCACAGCATATGGATCGTTCTTTGGATTTAATAGCGGATTATTTGTCCAACTTTCAGTCCAAAACAATACTGGTACTTTGTTATAAACACAAAGCATTTGACAAGCGCAAAAAGTTATATAAGGCCGCAAAGAAATTTGGCGAAATACTAGAGTCCAAAGAATTGTATGACAATCAAATAGGACCATGGATTAAAGAAAAAATTGAATTGACTACTCTCAAAGTGGATGTGCGTGGATTACAGTTACTTGTGGAGGCTTTGGGAAGTGATTTAAACAAAATCCAAAATGAAATTGAAAAGCTTAATATCATTCTTCCCGAAGGCACGCTAATCACCCCTGAATTGATTGAAAAGCATGTTGGATTTAGTAAGGATTATAATAATTTTGAGTTGTACAAAGCCCTTGGAATTCGTGATTTTTCAAAATGTGCAACGATCATTAAATACATGGCGGAAAATCCAAAGAGCCATCCTTTGGTGCTTACAATAGGGGGGATGTATACCTTTTTCAGACGATTACTTATGTTTCATGGTCTTTCAGACAAAAAGAGTGCTGCATCTGTGTTGGGTGTTAATCCATTTTTCGTTAAGGATTATGAACAAGCTAGCAGGTTTTTTAGCATGAAACAATCGAGTCGAGCGCTAACTTTTATACTAGAAGCAGATCTTAAAAGTAAAGGAGTTGGGGTAAAAACCATTAATCATCAGGGCGTTTTGCAAGACATGATCATTAAGATCTTTGCAGCGTAATTAAATGGCCGGATATTTATTGGGGTTTGATTCATGCATTAAGCCATAAACCTTTTCAAAAATATCATCTTCAGAAGGTTTTGAGAAGTAATCACCGTCCTCGGCATAAGCCGTTCGATGTTCTTTTGCCGATAACAATTGTGGTTCACTGTCCAGAAGTGGGTATATTTTTTGGTTTTCTAGGAGTTGTTGTAAAATATAAGCAGCACCACCACCTGGCATGTCTTCGTCAATGATTAGAAGCTTATTCGTTTTGGCAATGCTTTCTTTGATCGCACCCTCCAAGTCAAAAGGAATGAGTGTTTGTATATCGATTACTTCAGCATCAATATCATGACCCATTAATTTTTGGGCCACCTTATGAACCATTCTGAGTGTAGAACCATAGGAAACTAAGGTGATGTCTTTCCCCGTTTTTAATGTTTCAACCTCTCCAACAGCAAGGCAAAAATCACCCAAATTGGATGGCATTTTTTCTTTTAATCTATAACCATTTAGTGACTCAACAACAATGGCAGGTTGATTGGCTCTCATTAGGGTATTGTAAAAACCAGCAGCTTGCGTCATGTTTCTAGGAACAACAATATGAATTCCTCTTAGCAAATGAATCATTGCTGCCATTGGGGAACCCGAATGCCAAATTCCTTCAAGGCGGTGTCCACGTGTGCGGATGATTAGAGGCGCCAATTGTCTTCCTTTAGTTCTGTAGCTCAGGGAAGCCAAATCATCACTCAAGGTGTGAATACAATAAAGAATATAATCTAAATATTGAATTTCAGCAATGGGTCTTAATCCTCTTAAAGCCATCCCTATTCCTTGCCCCACAATGGTTGCTTCACGGATTCCTGTGTCCGCAACTCGAATCTCGTTGTATTTTTCTTGTAAGCCTTCTAATCCCTGATTTACCCCTCCAATTTTACCGCTGTCTTCACCGAAAATAATCAGGCGATCATATTTTTCAAGGAGTTTATCGAAGTTATCTCGCAAAATCACTCGACCGTCGATAAGAGGGGCGTCTTCTTTATAGATTGGTTTTGACGGAACAACATGCGAGGTTCCATTAATCCCTTCGCTGTAAAGATGAGATGAAAATTTATTCTGAAGGTTTGCCTTTAAGTTTTTTAACCAACGCTTAAAGTCATTTGTATTGTTTAATTTATTCCTAATCAGAAGAGGAAGAGACTGTCTTGCGGCAGAAACAATATCATGATAGAACAATTCTGTCTTTTCATTAAGGTTTTTGCGGATCATTTTCAAAGCAACATCGTTGTTTGATTGTGATAAAAATTGATCTAAAAAAACATTAAATTCTTTTTTTATTTTAATAATCGGCCTCTGATATTCACTCCAAGCCTTAAGTCGGGCCGAGCGAACTTCTTCCGTTACTTCTTTTTCAATTAACTCAAGATCCTTTTCTGTAGCGATTCCGTTAGAGAGAATCCATTCTCTCATTTTAACGTTACAATCATATTCTTTTTCCCAATTGAGTCTTTCTTTTGATTTATACCTTTCGTGCGAACCACTACTAGAATGACCTAGCGGTTGGGTAAGTTCCAAAACGTGAACCAAAACGGGCGTATGTTCTTCTCTTGCTATTTTAGCAGCATAAGAATAAGTTTTGATTAGTGCAGGATAATCCCAACCGTTGACAGTTAAAATTTCAATTCCGTTACTTTCTTCGGATGCCCTAAAGCCCTCTAGTGCCGCTGAAATACTTTCTTTAACAGTGTGTTGTTTGTTTTCAACTGAAATGCCATAACCATCATCCCAAACACTAATTACCATGGGGATTTGAAGAACTCCCGCGGCATTGATTCCCTCAAAAAACATTCCCTCACTGGTACTGGCATTTCCGATAGTACCCCAAGCGATTTCATTTCCGTTTTTTGAAAACTTCTCACTTCCGTCTATTTTTAGTGATCGATAGATTTTAGAGGCCTGAGCAAGTCCAACCAAGCGAGGAATTTGACCAGCAGTTGGCGAAATATCAGAAATGTGGTTTTTTAAATTAATTTGATCGAGCCATTCTCCTTTTTCATTGACAAGTGTCGTGGAAAAATGGGCTCCCATTTGCCTTCCGGCTGACATGGGTTCATGATCAATATCAGGATGTGCATAAAGTGCTGCGAATAGTTGTTGAGGACTTAAAAAACCCTGTGCGATCATGAAAGTTTGATCGCGATAATATCCAGATCGAAAATCACCTTTATTGAAAAAGTGGTTTAAGGCAATCTGCGCAACCTCTTTTCCGTCTCCGAAAATTCCAAATTTCCCTTTCCCTGTAAGCACCTCGCGTCTGCCGAGAACACTGCAAACTCGACTAAGTGAAATAATTCTAAAGTCTTTTAGAACACGATCTTTGTATTCATTTTGACTTAAGACAGTAAGGTTTTCTTTAATTTCGTTTTCCATTTCGCTGCGCAAAAATACAAAATTTTAACAGGACTAATAAGTATTCTCATGAGACTATTTGTTTCCTTACTCCCAGTGGGTTTAAAACCATTTTCGGGAAAACAACGTAAATAATTTATTAGAGCTTAAAGTAAGGATAAATCTGATTTTTTGCTCATAAGGCGTTTCATCGAATGCAAATCCATCAGATCCGTAAACAGGAAAAAAGATTTCCAAATAATCAGGAACCATATTCAATCGAATTCCAGAACCAAAAAATGATTTTGCTTTAGTACTTCTATTTTTCACCAAACCAAGATCTGCATAGGCTTCAACCCATTTCCAAACCCCTAAAGTTAGATTGGTGGCGAGCAGGTAGTCGTTGGCAGAACTGGGATTGTGAATTGATTTAAACCCTCCTTCTGCCATTACTATTTGTTGACTAAAAATCCCATCATTTTCTGACCTACCAAAATAATTGTATCTAAACAGATAGTCTTTGGGACGCACGAGATTAAAATCAAAAAATTTAGTTGAAATTTGATCATGCCACAAGAATTTACCGGCAAAAAATCTAATTCCCAGTTGTCTTCCGTTGGTGAGGAGTTTTCTTAATTCAGCTGTAAAATCCACCTTTCCAAACTGATCTGAGACCTGAAAACTACTTTCTGTCTTAAAATCATAGATGGCATTTCTGTTTGTGAAATTATGTCTAAAATTCAATATTTTATAATTAGGATCCGCATCGATTGATCCCTCCCTTACCACATCGTAATAAAACAACCTCAAATAATGCCTTTTGTTAGATCTTAAATCAGGAGTTCTAAAATAAAAAGCGATCCCTGGAACCAGAATTTGATAACGTAATTTTTTATCATAAAAATAGCTACTTGCAGAGATGTTTATTTGAGTTCTGAAATTCCTTTTTTCCTCATTCTGGAAGACATAGGAACCTCCAAAACTTCCAACCAAAGTGTTTTCTTCTGATGAATAAAGCGGCTTTAATTCTAAATTTAATTTATTAAATGTAACCCCTTTATTATAAAATTTTGATCCGATTACTATGCCATCATAAAGACTGTAATTTATATCAGGCATAAAAAACAATTGTGTTTTTTTTGGAGTTTCATAATCTTTAAATAAACTAAAATGAATGGGTTTAAAATTGACTTTATTCTTCATGAACCTCCAATTATTCCTCGAATTGGTTTCCGGCAATCTAAATTTTGGGTTCAAGGCTACATAATCTCCAGACAGGTTTTTAACTGTGATTTGAGTATTTTCACCTTTGGATTCATGCCATTTTAAATCTAATAAACTATCTTTTTTAACTTGGCTGATTAAAAACGGAATTTGACTCCCGTTTTTACTTAAAACATCAATTTTTAAGCTGTCGTTTACTTTTGTCACTTTTTCAATGGAAAAATCCATTGCCTTTCTGCTACTTAAATAAGTTTTGTCAAACCAATTTATGTCTTTCTCAGTTTTGCTTTTTATGATTTTGATAAAATCAGTCTCAGCACTGGAAGTTTTGATGTATTCCTTAATTGCTGTTTTCATGACCTCCGTACCAATGTATTCTTCTAAAAACCGAAACCCGATGGCGACGTGGTAGGGGGAAGCAATTTTTTCATTAAATTTTATCAATTGCTCTTTTGAGGTAAAGTCTGACTGATGAAGGTTGTTTCGAACCATAAATTCAGAGTAGAAGATAAATCCTTCATTGAATTTTAAATCAGAAAACACGTATCCCTTCAAAAGTTTAAAGTCAGCAATCCGTCCTAAATATTTTTTATTGGGATAGAATTTCTCTATATACTTTATGATCAGATAGGTTTGCAAGCCTCCAATTAACCAATGCTTTTCTCTTAAGTCAACACTAATACGCTGATTGAGGTAATGGTGTAAATAGGTTTTTAAAAAACTAATTTCTGATAAAAAATCTTTTTCAAAGGGGCTCAGAATTTTTGGTAAATCATTTAATCCATAAAAAGGATTGTTTGAATAAGTCCGAAGCGGAACTAATGTTTTACCCTCTTGTTCCTTTCCAATTAAACTTGAAACAAAGCCATCAATCTTCTCTAGGGTCTTCTGCACCTCCTGCTTATCATCGAATCCCAAGAAGAAATTGGTTTCTATTATTTTTTGATCATTAATTAAGAAAGTTTCAAATTGATCCTCAGCCGTGATTACGAATTCTGCTTCTTTTTTTTGAGTTCCTGAAAAATGAAAATGATTTTCTTTTTTTGAATCAATGTTATTTAAATTACTAAAAATATTCAGTTTTTTGTTTGAAGTAAATTGCACCTCATAGTTTGCATGTTGAACGCTGTAATCAGTAATATTTATGTTGCTGTAATTGTGCCATTCTTCGTTGAAGAATGGACTAAGCGATAGGTTCCAATACCTAAGGTTTATTTGGTCGTTCTCCCGCCCATACCCAGTAAACCTTGCATCTGGTAGCTTTATGAGGTAATCAAGGTTCAGTTTTATTCGTTGACCAACCCCTAATGGACGCTTCAAAACAATCCTAATAATGTCTTGCTGGTCATTCAGTCTCTCCCAAGCTAATTCTTCGCCTGAGGCACTAATGGCACCTATTTCGGTATAACCAAGTTTCTTTTTATTGGAAATGTGAATTTTCCGATCATATTCTTCAACTGCTCTTTTGGCTAAGGGTGTTTTTTTACTAGAAAACGAATTCGCCCAATCTGTAAGGAAAATGGTATCAAGTGGCTTTAAAGCAGGATTTGTGAAAGATAGATTTTGCTGAATTTGAATTTTATTATTTTCAAAATCAAGTTCTCCATTGATTTTATAATCAATAGAATCCTGAGCAAAAGAATAAATTCCTATGCAAAAGGCAATTAAGAACAGTAACTTCTTTTTAATAGTTTACGCTTTAAAAGTTAGGTCTAAAGTATTCTTTTTTATAAAACTCTTCCAAACATTCAATAACCTCATCTTTCGTGTCGACCACTTTTACAAGATCAAGATCTTCAGGGTTGATTTTGTTATCTTTTAAAAGTACGTCTTTAATCCATCCTACCATTCCAGACCAAAACTCTTTTCCGACGAGGAGGATGGGGAATCGTTTTATTTTTTCTGTTTGAATCAAGGTAAGTGCTTCGAAAAGTTCATCAAGAGTTCCTAAGCCTCCCGGCATAACCACAAAACCCTGGGAGTATTTTATAAACATTACTTTTCTAACAAAAAAATACTCAAAATTCATCAATTTATCTTGATCAATGAACTCGTTATGTTTCTGTTCGAAAGGAAGGTTGATGTTTAGGCCAACCGAGGTTCCTCCTGCATTTCTGGCTCCTTTGTTTGCAGCCTCCATGATTCCTGGTCCACCACCAGTGATGACGCCTAATCCAGATTCTACGATAGCTTCTGAAATCTCAACGGCTAGTTTGTATTGTGGATGGTCTGGGGCTGTTCGTGCAGATCCAAAAACAGAAATGCAGGGGCCAATGGCACTCATTTTTTCATATCCATTGACGAATTCCCCCATTATTTTAAATAAAGCCCAGGAGTCATTGGCTTTTACTTCATTCCAGTTTTTAGTTTTGTTTTCAGATAAGTTCATATGGGATTTTATTTAAGTTCTTTTTCTAAGTATTTTCCAGTATAACTGTTTTTAATTTTAATTAATTCTTCTGGAGTTCCTTGTCCTATGACGAGTCCTCCTTTTTTACCACCTTCCGGCCCTATGTCAATCAAGTAGTCTACGTGTTTGATGACATCCATGTTGTGTTCTATGATCAAGACCGTATTTCCTTTTCCTACCAATTGATTGAGCACCTCTAACAAGACGCGCACATCCTCAAAATGAAGCCCTGTCGTGGGCTCATCTAAAATATAGATGGTTTGACCTGTGTCTTTTTTCGATAATTCTGTTGCCAATTTAATTCTTTGCGCCTCTCCTCCTGAAAGGGTTGTTGAAGACTGCCCTAAAGCGATGTAACCAAGACCAACATCTTGTATGGTTTTAAGTTTTCTATAAATTTTTGGAATACTTTCAAAAAACTCACAAGATTGATTTATGGTCATCTCTAAGACATCCGAAATTGATTTCCCTTTGTACCGAATCTCAAGCGTTTCTCTATTAAAACGCTTACCATTACAGGTCTCGCATTCTACGTGAACATCAGGAAGAAAATTCATTTCAATCACTTTCATTCCTCCTCCTTGACAGGTTTCACATCTTCCTCCAGTTACATTAAAACTAAATCTTCCCGGTTTGTATCCTCTAATTTGAGATTCAGGGGTCAGCGTAAAAAGGGTTCTTATTTCACTAAACACCCCACAATAAGTTGCAGGATTACTCCTTGGTGTTCTACCAATGGGAGATTGATTTACATCGACAACTTTATCTAAGTTCTTTAATCCCTCAATCTTTTTATAGGGCATTGGGATTTTGACGGCATTGTAGATGTATTCATTCAGAATGGGGTAGAGGGTTTCATTAATTAATGTGGATTTTCCGCTTCCCGAAACTCCTGTAACACCAATCATCATTCCCAATGGGAAATCGACACTGATGTTCTTTAAGTTATTTCCAGTACAGCCCTCCAACCTCAAAATTTGGCCATTTCCTTTTCTTCGGATTTTGGGAACTTCAATAAACTTTTCTTCGTTGAGGTATTGTGCAGTCAACGTTTTTGCTTTTTTAAGCATCTCAGGAGTTCCCTCGGAGATAATCTCCCCACCATTTTTACCAGCCATGGGTCCAATGTCGATCACATGATCAGCCTTTAGAATCATTTCCTTATCATGTTCAACGACAATGACTGAATTTCCAATATCCCTTAAAGCGGTCAATGAATTAATCAAACGCTCGTTATCTCTTTGATGCAAGCCAATACTCGGCTCATCCAAAATATAGAGCACTCCCACTAGTTTAGATCCAATTTGTGTAGCAAGCCTTATTCTTTGCGCTTCACCTCCTGAAAGGGATTTTGAGGATCGGTTAAGTGAAAGATAATTGAGTCCAACATCTAATAAAAATTGAAGTCTATTTTTAATTTCTTTAATAATCTCTTCAGCAATCTTGAATTCCTTCTTGTTTATTTTACTTTCAATTTTATCAAACCAATCGTACAATTCACCGAGATCAAAAGCGCTTACTTCGGAAATATTTTTCTTGTTTATTCTAAAATAGAGGGCATCTTTGTTTAGGCGTGATCCTTCACAAACAAGACACTTTTTTTCATCCATAAATGAAAGCGCCCATCGCTTAATGACAGAACTTTCATTTTGTTCGTATTGATTGGCGATGAAGTTTTCTATTCCTTCATAATCTATTTTATAATCTCTGGTAATTCCGAGTGTTTTTGAAGCAACAGAAAACTTCTCGTTTCCACCACGTAGAATAATCTCTAGAGCTTCTTCAGGAATTTTATTGATAGGATCAGAAAGTAAAAAATCATATCGTTTTGCGATGATTTCCATTTGCTTAAATCCCCAATTGCTTTTCTTTTCTCCCAAAGGAACAATTCCTCCCTTATCGATCGAAATATTTTCGTCTGGAATGATCTTTTTTGGGTTTATAACATGTTGTTTTCCAATTCCCCTACAATTTTTACACATTCCCTTTGGGGAATTAAATGAAAAGGAATTTGGTTCTGGCATTGAATAGGAAATCCCCGATGTAGGACACATCAGATTTCGACTTAAATAACGAAACTTTTCCGTTTCCATATCAATCAACAGTAACGAATCTTCCCCATAATGCATGGCGGTTTTAATCGACTCACTCAACCGATTGCGATCTGTTTCATTATCCTTAACCTGAATCCGGTCGATTACCAACTCAATGTCGTGAGTTTTATAACGATCCAGTTTCATTCCCGGCTTAAGGTCCTTTAAAACCCCATCTATGCGAACTCTCAAAAAGCCTTGTCTTGAGAGCGAATCAAACAACTCACGATAATGTCCCTTTCTAGATTTAATTAAAGGGGACAACAACATTATTTTTTTATCGGAATATTCGCTTTTAATTAATTCAAGAATTTGCTCATCATTATAATTCACCATCTTTTGATTGGAAATATAGCTATAAGCAGTTCCGACCCTTGCAAAAAGCAAACGGACATAATCATAAAGTTCTGTGATGGTTCCTACAGTTGAACGTGGGCTTTTGGAGGTGGTTTTTTGCTCAATAGCAATTACTGGTGAAAGTCCGTCGATTTTGTCTACGTCTGGACGCTCTAGATTGCCTAGGAACTGCCTTACATAGGCCGAAAATGTTTCCATGTAGCGCCTTTGTCCTTCAGCATAAATAGTGTCAAAAGCCAATGATGATTTTCCGCTTCCAGAAAGCCCTGTGATAACTACTAATTTATCTCTAGGTATTTGAAGCGAAACGTCTTTAAGATTGTGAACTCTTGCTCCTTGTATGTCAATTGTGTTGTTCCCTGTTTTCTCCATAGTCAATTTTGCAAAAATAACACTTTAGATCGACTATTTACTCCGAATCAATGTCTTTTAGTTTTAAGTTTAGTCTAAAGCTTCAAGTTTGTTTTTTACAAAATTTTCAAGCGCATCGAAAAAGATGAAAAAATCAGCTTTGATTTGATCATAATGCAATTCAAGTTCCTCAATTGAATGGTGAAGATCTGATTTAAATTTTGTTCGTGTGGACATTTGTAAGAGGATATTTTCAAGACCAGATAGGGTTCTGTAGGACAAAAACCAATTGTATTTTGAGATGATTGGAATCACTCTTTTAATTGAATCAGGAAATAAGTCATGCATTTCCTCTAGAGTTTGATAAAAACTCAAGCTAAATTCTTCCAAGGAGTCGCTGTGATAATTGTCCCAATACAACGCCAAGAAGTGATCGTAGTACATGTCCACAATTACCCGGCTGTAGTGCCTGTATCTTGGAAAAAGAAGAGAAACATGTTTCTTAAATATGACATGCTTATCCGTAAAGTCATCAATGGATCGGTGCAATAAAATTCCTTTATGCATCATGGGAGGGTAGTCTAGGTATTGTTTTCCTTTAATACTGTCAGCGATAAAATTTCCCACAGCCAATTCAGGATTACTTCCAGATAAATAAACATGAGCAAGATAATTCATTGCGTTTTTTGGTGTTTAAGCCTAATATAAATTAATATTCATCTTATTAGACATAATTTATAAAAACCTTTTATTTTTATAAACTAAATACTTCTAATTAATATTTTTAACCCCACATGACATTAATAAAATCTATTTCAGGAATCCGCGGAACGATAGGCGGTAAAACACAAGACAATCTTACCCCTTTGGATACCGTTTTATTTGCTTCGGCCTACGCTTCATGGTTAAAATCAAATATTACAACCGACCATTATACTGTAGTTGTGGGCAGAGATGCTCGGATTTCAGGTAAAATGGTTCAGAGTTTGGTCAATGAAACCTTGGTTGGAATGGGAATTGATGTAATCGACTTAGGCCTTTCTACGACACCTACAGTTGAAATGTCGGTTGTTGAGCTAAAAGCGCAAGGAGGAATCATTATAACTGCTTCTCACAACCCAAAGCAATGGAATGCGCTTAAATTATTAAATAATAAGGGAGAATTCCTAAACGCAAATTCGGGCATGAAGATTCTTGAGATTGCAAAAAGTGAAGATTTTAATTATGCAAGTGTTGATGAATTGGGTAAAATCACACCAGTTTTAAACGCCATTGAAAGTCATATAGAACAAGTTCTAGCCCTTCCAATAATTCAATTAGAAAACATAAAGAAGGCAAAGTTTAAAGTGGTTGTTGATGCTGTCAATTCAACTGGGGGGATTGCATTACCCAAGTTGCTTAAAGAATTAAACGTTGAAGTGGTTGAATTGTATTGTACCCCTGACGGTAACTTTCCTCACAATCCAGAACCCTTAAAAGAACATTTGGGGGAACTTTGCAATCAAGTGCTTTCTCACAAAGCAGATTTTGGTATTGTGGTTGATCCGGATGTCGATCGTCTTGCTTTTGTTGACGAAAAAGGAGAGATGTTTGGTGAGGAATATACCCTAGTTGCTTGTGCTGATTATGTTTTATCAAAAAAATCAGGCAATACGGTCTCTAATCTATCTTCAACCAGAGCACTTGCTGATATAACAATTAAACACGGAGGAACCTATCACGCCAGTGCAGTTGGGGAAGTAAACGTTGTTGAAAAAATGAAAGAAGTCAACGCTGTGATCGGGGGGGAAGGAAATGGAGGAATTATCTATCCCGAGCTTCATTATGGAAGAGACGCCTTGGTTGGAATTGCAATTTTCCTTTCTTTATTGAGTGAAAATCAGCTTAAAGTTTCTGAATTAAGAAGTTCTTATCCTGCTTATTTTATGAGCAAAGCAAAAGTAAACCTAGATCCAAAAAGGGATGTGGATGGTTTGCTTATTAGAATGAAAGAAAATTATTCAAAACAAAATCCAATAGCGATTGACGGGGTTAAAATTGAATTTGATAACTCATGGGTACACTTGCGAAAATCTAATACGGAACAAATCATCAGGGTATATACGGAAGCTCCTTCTCAAGTCGAAGCAGACGATTTAGCAAAACGATTTTTGGAAGAAATTGAAACTAACTCCTAATCTTTCGGAGCGAGGTGGCAGTGTTTGAACCGGTTGTGAGACCAAAGATATTGAGAGGGGTCACTATAAACTTGTGCTTCAACCCAATCGGTAAAAAGATCAGTAATTTCGTTAGGTTTTGTTGCTTTTGGATTTTCTGTTAAAACTTTAAATTCTGCCTCATAATGCCCCCTTTTTACCCTGTTTATTTCTGCAAAAACAATTGCAAAATTTAGTTCTCTGGCTAAAAGTTCCGCGCCTATGAAAACAGGAACTTTAACCCCTAAGAACTTTCGCCAATAGGATTTTGGTTTGGGCTGTGGAGATTGATCGCTGGCAAACCCGTAAATCCCTCGCTCATTGTTTTTATCGTGGTTGCGAATGGTGTCTAAAGCCTCATACCTAGAAATCACATAGGCATTGTGTCTCTTTCTTATGCGTTTCACCAATCGATCGAAGTGCTTATTGATTAATGGGGTGTAAATACCATGTCCCTTGTGTTTTAAGTGATACCCTAATGACATCATCCATTCCCAACTGGCATAATGCCCACACATAACGATAACACTCCTGTCTTTTTCTTCAAACTGCTTTAAGGCTTCAATATTTTTTATTTTAAATCGTTTTTTCATCTCTTCTTCAGAGATTTTAAAAGATTTTATGGTCTCGAGCATAATATCACACATGTGATGATAAAATTTCCGTTCTATCTTTTTATGCCATTTGTTATCCTTTTCAGGAAAGACAAGCATCAGGTTCTTTCTAACTACTTTTTTTCTGTATCCAAAAATATCGTACATCACAAAACACAGAAAATCAGACAACATGTAAAGTAGAGGAAAGGGCAGGGAAGCAACCCCATAAATAAAAGGGTAAACAATAAGATAGGTTAGTCGATGCAAAACGGTTTGTTTTCGGCAAAGATAGTATATTTGTCAATGAAATTATATGCTTCATGTTAGGACTTTCTCCTGTTGTTACCGTTGTTATTATTGCAAACATCCTTTTTTCTATGAAGGGGTTTAAAGACTTGGAATTCTTCAATAAATTTAAATTTCACATTGGAGGCATCAAAGCAGGTGAAAAGATCCGTCTGGTAAGTTCTGGGTTTTTACATGCAGATTATCACCATTTGTTTGTCAATATGTTTACCCTCTATTTTTTTGGAGATCAAGTTGTCTATCGTTTGGGAGCAGTTATGTTTGTTGTGGTTTATATGGTGAGTCTGTTATTGGGAAACTACCTTTCATTTAAATTTCATAACAATCAAAACAATTATAGCGCAGTGGGAGCCAGTGGCGCAGTTTCGGGAATTGTTTATAGCGCAGTGCTTTTATATCCCAACATGAAAATGGCTTTATTGATTATTCCCATTCCTTTGCCGGGTTATATGTTTGCAGCAGGTTATATGTTGTATACGCTCTACGGAATGAAAAAACAACAAGATAATATTGGACATACAGCACACTTTGGCGGATCAGTTGCGGGGCTTCTTGCGACCATTGTCATTTTACCAAGCGTGATTGTAGAATCTAGTTTTACTTTGCTAATTTTAGCAGGAATAATTACAGTTGGTGGTTATTTATTCTATAATAATAAAAACCTGTTTAACAACTAGTTAAGGAGTAACTCTTCAATTTTTTGTTCAAGCGCTAATCCTCTTAGATTTTTAGCGATTATTTTTCCATTCTCATCCAAGATAAAAGTAGCAGGAATAGAAGTTACTTGATAGAGTTTTGCAATGGGTTCATTCCAAAATTTCAAATTTGAAACATGTCCATCCCATTTGAGACCATCGTCTTCAATGGCTCTGATCCAGCTTTTTTTGTCTTTGTCAAGCGAAACACTGATTATCTCAAGTCCTTTGCCGTGCAACTTGTTATAGGTATTAACCAGGTTAGGGTTTTCAACCCTACAAGGTCGACACCAAGAAGCCCAAAAATCAACAATTGTAATTTTACCCAGATTTTCTTTTAAAGTGAAATTTTTTCCTGTGTGATCAGGACCATTAAAGTCAGGTGCCAATTGACCAATTTTAGCTGGAGCTGGAGCCTCAGGGGCATCAATTAATTTGGCAATATTTTGACCAGATTTACTGGCTTTTATTCTTTCTGTAAATCCATCGAACAATGTTTTAACCTCATCATTAGAAATTTGCTTAGATGAAAGAAACCGCTCTAGAATTAGTGGAGAGATGTAGGAATCTGCATTGGTCTTAATAAATTCTAACTCATAGTCTTTGATTTGACCTTGAACATCAAAATACTGCTCTTGTAAATCAGCTGATAACAAAGAATCCTTAGCAAATCGTGCTTGCTGCATGTCTTTCCCAATTGCGTTGAGTGAAGTGACAAACATTTTGGTCTCTGCTTTATAAGTCATGAAACCATCGTTTGAAACAGTGCCATAAGCCCTAGAACTACTAATACTGTCTTTATATATTGAAGTTTTGATTGTTCCTGTTTCAACAATAAGTGGGAAATTTCCATTCACACTTTGAACGGAAAGAAATTGAATGTCAGGCGTTTCAGCAATTCCACTCATTTTAAACTTACCCGAAGCAACAGCAACAGAATCAATAATCATGGGCTGATTATTAGCATCTGCAACTATCCTATAGATCATTGTTCCATCCTTTGTGTCGGCCATGCCTTTAATTGAAAACTCTCCTGGTGTGCCTGAGCAACTTGTTATCAAGGCAATTATACTTAGTGTAATAAATTTTTTCATCATATTGCTAAATTAATAAATTTTATGAACTGGAAGATTAATATACCCTTTGAGTTATTTATTAATTGATTCAGAATAAACTAGGATTATAACTTATATTTGAATTCCACAAAGTTAATCAATGGATTTCGACTATATAAAAAACAAACTTGAAGGAACGATTGAAACAGATCGTTTGCACCAACAGCTTTACGCAACAGATGCCTCGGTTTATAAAAAATATCCCATTGCTGTTTGTTTCCCAAAGAGCAAATCAGACATTAAACGAATTGTTGATTTTGCAAAAACCAATCGTTTAAGCTTAATTCCAAGATCGGGAGGAACCTCTTTGGCTGGGCAATGCGTTGGAGAAGGCATTGTAGTTGATGTCTCAAAGCACATGAATAAAATCATTGACTTTGATCCAAAGAACAAATTGATTACTGTTGAGCCAGGAATCATAAGAGATGAGCTTAATGATTATTTAAAAGCACATCAACTTTTTTTTGGTCCTAACACCTCTACTTCCAACCGATGTACAATTGGCGGAATGGTTGGAAATAACTCTTCTGGGACGACATCGATTCAATATGGGGTAACCCGCGATAAGACAGTTCGATTGGAATGTTTTTTATCTGATGGATCTGAAGTTGTTTTTGAAGAGCTTAATCAAGAAGGTTTAATATTAAAGCAAAATCAAAATGATTTAGAAGGAGCGATTTATAAAAAAATAACTCAACGCTTGTCAGATAAAGCGACACAAGCAGAAATCATAAAAGAATTTCCATTGGCCAATGTCCATAGACGAAACACAGGATATGCAATTGATTCGTTGATTGATGGTTTGAGTGATCCGGAAAATTTTTCCATAAACTTAAGTAAACTACTCGCTGGAAGTGAGGGGACATTGGCATTTACAACCGCAATTACGTTAAAACTAGAAGCTCTTCCGCCTCAAAATGGCGTTTTAGTTGCTGCTCATTTTGAGAGTATAAGCAAATGTCTTTCGGCCGTATATCCAGTCATGCAATACCGTCTTTTCACTTGTGAAATGATGGACAAAACCATACTTGATTGTACCAAAGACAATATCGCTCAGGCCAAAAACAGGTTTTTTATTCAAGGGGATCCAAAAGCAATTCTGCTATTAGAATTAAGGAATGATGACGCTGAGGAGCTGGAAAACGACCTTAAAAGACTTATAAACACGATCGATGAGACCGGGTTGTCCTATGCCCATTCGGTTTTAAGAGGCGAGGAGATAGAAGCTTCCGCCACGCTTAGAAAAGCGGGATTGGGCCTTTTAGGGAATCTTGTAGGAGATAAAAAAGCGGTTGCATGTATCGAAGATACTGCCGTTCCGCTTGAGAGTCTTTCTGATTACATAGCAGAATTTTCTAAGCTAATGGAGCAATATGACCAAGAGATTATCTATTATGCTCATGCAGGAGCAGGGGAGTTGCACTTGCGCCCAACGTTAAATTTAAAAATAGAACAAGATCGGGTTGACTTCAAAAATATCACTCTTGATGTTGCACGCTTGGTCAAAAGATATAAAGGTTCGCTTAGTGGAGAACATGGGGACGGCATTGTCAGATCGGAATTTATTCCCCTTATGGTGGGTGAAAAAAACTTTAAAATATTTAAAGAGATTAAATCAATATTTGATCCAAGTGGAATTTTTAATCCTGGAAAAATTGTTGATCCCCTTCCGATGGATGATAATTTCAGATATGATTTAGGACAAGAAGCACTTTTAGTAAAAACATTTCTTGACTTCAGTAAAGATGAAGGCTTGCTTAGAGCGACAGAAAAGTGCAATGGTTCGGGGGATTGTCGAAGCACAACAAGCGCTGCAACACTTTGTCCTAGCTATCGTGCAACAAGAAATGAGAAGGATTCGACACGTGGTCGTGCGAATGTTTTAAGAGAAGTACTGACCCACCAAGAAAACTCCAATCCTTTTGATTCGAAAGAACTTTCGGAAGTTATGGAACTTTGTATTGGCTGTAAGGCTTGTGCCTCTGAGTGTCCCAGTAGTGTTGATGTTGCTACTTACAAAGCAGAATACCTTTATCAATATCAAAAAACCCACAGTCCCTCATTAAGCGACCGATTGTTTGCCTATAATGGAAAACTAAGCCGTGTGCTTAATCCGTTTAGGGCAATTCAGAACGGACTTTTTAAAATCCCGCTGCTTAGTACTGTCATCAAAAAGTCTTTAGGAATTGCAGTGCAACGCTCCCTTCCAAAACTTTATGCTCCTTTGGACAGAGGTTTGAAAAAGAAAGCCCCTAAAAAAGTGATTAAAACAGTTTACCTCTACTTTGACGAGTTTACCAACTATCTTGACGTGAAAATTGGAAATGACGCTTATGAATTACTCATAAAACTAGGTTATCAAGTAGAATACTTGCCTTCGACGGAAAGCGGCAGAGGTTATATTTCGAAAGGCTTTCTCGAACAAGCAAAATTTTGCGCTGAAAAAAATCTTAGAATTTATGGGAAAATTATTTCAAAAGAAACTCCATTAATAGGCATTGAGCCTTCGGCCATTTATACTTTTAAGGACGAATATTTAAAGCTTTGTGAGGATAAAACCGCTGCCAAAACCCTCGCATCCAATTGCTTTGCAATTGAAGAGTTTCTGTCCAGTGAGATGGAATTGGGAAACATCACTCAAGACTCCTTTAATGAGGAACAGCATGTTCTTAAAATTCACGCACATTGCTATCAAAAAGCACTCGGGAATCCAGCCGATACTTTTAAAATATTGAATTTGCCAAAGAATCACAAAGTAACCCTACTCAATACTGGGTGTTGCGGAATGGCAGGATCATTTGGTTATGAAGCGGCGCACTATGAAGTCAGTCAGAAAATTGGAGAAGAAAGACTTTTTCCAGCAGTCCGAAAACTTGATGCTTCTGCTTGTGTAGTCGCTAATGGGACGAGTTGTAGACATCAAATTCTTGATGGTACAGGAAAAGAAGCATTTCATCCGATTACAATACTTAATGATGCTGTTTTAGTTCCATGATTTTTATAATTTTCATTTAATGATTAGAAAGAAAATAAATAAATATTTACATTTTGTTTTAAGCAATTTAAAACAAAGCCAAACACTTGACCGTATTGCAAGTGAAAGCGTAACGGCCAAAACCATTGTCGATTCCTTTCAAAAGGCAAAAAAAAACATCCAAAAACCTTCTGAAAAAGAGACGTTTTATTTGTTGAATGAATACCGTAATGAACTCAAAAAAAACAATAATCAGGTAAGTTTTGACGAAATAGGTTCAGCACAACGCTTTTCTGTCGCCGAGGTATCAAAAAAAGCCGGTTCTCCTGAGATTTGGACTGCGCTGTATTATTATTTATCCTTAAACAATAATATAAAAAATATTCTTGAAATTGGCACGAATCTAGGGGTTTCAGGCCAGTATTTCATTGCTGCTTTAGAAGGGAAGGTGAATTCGAAATTCATATCAATAGAAGGAGTAAAAAAGCTTTGCGAAATTGCGGAGACGCGTTTCTCAAAAATATCCAAGCAAGTTGAATTTGAAGTCAAACATGGGCTTTATGACGATGTTCTAGAAGAAGTTTGTCTGTCGGATACTCAATTTGATTTGGTCTTTATAGATGGCAATCACAATTATGAGGCAACGATTAAGTATTTCGAAATGCTTAAAAATAATTATTCGAAAAATGCCATTCTTATTTTTGATGACATTCACTGGAGTCCTAAGATGACAAAGGCTTGGAAGGAGATCATTGTCGACCCAACGGTCTTGTTGTCCGTTGATCTATTCAAATTGGGGATTCTGATTGTAGGTGCCGATGCTTCATCAAATCACAACAAGCATCATCAACTATTTTTATCATTTTAATTTTTCTTTTTAATTAAACCTAAAACAAAAGAATTCTCATACTTCTAATGCCTATTTTTGGACATTAATTTATCGACCAACAATCAATGAACTTAGTCTCAGTAGAAGGAATTTCAAAAGCTTATGGCGAAAAGGTGCTTTTTGAGCCCATATCTTTCGGGATCAATAAAGATCAAAAAATTGCCTTGATCGCAAAAAACGGAAGCGGTAAAACTTCAATTTTGAAAATTCTTGCAGGCACTGATACTCCAGATCAAGGAGCAGTAAATTGTCGAAAAGATACCCGAATCTCTTTTTTACCTCAAGAACCTAAGTTAGATCCGAAATTGACTGTTGAGCAAGCCATTTTACAATCTGGAAGTAAGATTTTAAATGTAATTGCGAATTATGACCGCGCCCTTGAAAATCCAGATGATCAAGAAGCTTATCAAAAGGCATTTGAGGCAATGGACCAAAATGATGCATGGGATTTTGAGAATCAATACAAACAAATTCTTTCTAAATTAAAACTCGACCGTCTGGATGCAAAAGTAGGAGCGCTTTCTGGAGGTCAAAAAAAGCGCATCGCGTTGTGTAATGTTTTACTAGAACAGCCTGAATTGTTAATTTTAGATGAACCCACAAACCACCTCGATCTTGAGATGATTGAATGGTTGGAAGATTATTTTAAAAAGGAAAAAACAACCTTATTGATGGTGACCCACGACCGTTATTTCCTTGAAAGGGTGTGCAATGAGATTATTGAGTTGGATGAAGGTAAACTTTATAGTTACAAAGGAAATTATTCTTATTATCTAGAAAAACGAGATGCCCGAATTGCGCAAGAACAAGTGGAAGCCCATAAAACAAAACTTCATTTTAAAAAAGAACTCGATTGGATGCGTCGTCAGCCAAAAGCGAGAACTACAAAATCAAAGTCCCGGATCGAGGATTTTAAAATAATAAAGGAAAAAGCACAACAACGAAGAAATGACCATGAAGTTCAGTTAGAAATCAATATGGAACGTTTGGGCAGCAAGATGATCGAAATGCACAAAGTGAGTAAATCCTTTGAAGATAAAGTCATTTTGGAGGCTTATGATTATACTTTTCAACGAAATGATCGCATTGGTATCATCGGTAAAAATGGAACAGGAAAATCTACTTTCCTTAACCTAATTACGGAAGAAATTGCACCGGATACTGGTAAAATTGTGTTAGGCGAAACCGTCAAGTTTGGATATTATACCCAAAAAGGTATTGAGGTCAAGGAGGGGCAAAAGGTAATTGAGGTAATTCGTGAATTTGGGGATTTTATACCGCTTAAAAAAGGACAGAAAATATCAGCACAACAATTGCTGGAACGTTTTTTATTTGATCGAAAAAAACAATATGATTTTGTTGAAAAACTCAGTGGGGGAGAGCGAAAGCGCTTGTATCTCTGTACGGTTTTAATCCAAAATCCTAATTTTCTAATCCTTGATGAGCCTACCAATGATCTGGACATACTGACCTTAAACGTGTTAGAAAGCTTTTTACTCGATTTCCCTGGTTGTCTTATAGTGGTTTCCCACGATCGATATTTTATGGATAAAATCGTAGATCATCTTTTTGTGTTTCAAGGAAAGGGTAGGATTGATGATTTTCCAGGAAATTATTCCGACTACCGTGCCTATGAAGAAAGCGCAGTTCAGGAAATGTACAATGCTTCCTCAGATCAAAAAAAACAAAACAACGATTGGAAGGCCGCCAACAAAAGTGAAAATGGACTTTCTTTTAATGAGCAAAAGGAATATAATAAGTTAGAAAAAGAAATTAAAAATCTCGAAAAAAGTAGGGACAGCTTACAGAATCGTTTTTCAACGGCCACACTTAATCCTGAAGAAATAAAAATGCTTTCTATCGAGTTGAGTGAAATTTCAGAGCAGATTGATGTTAAAACAGAGCGCTGGTTTGTACTTTCAGACATAAAAGACAGCTAGGGGTCAATCTTAAATCAAAACTTTCCCATTATATTTGTACTTTCATTAAATTATGTCAGGAAACAAATACGGTACTTTATTTCAACTCACCTCTTTTGGTGAATCACACGGCGCTGCTATTGGTGGAGTCATCGATGGATGTCCTTCAGGAATATCTTTGGACATGGAAGCCATTCAGAACGATTTAAATCGCAGAAAACCGGGACAATCGGCCATTGTAACGCAAAGAAAAGAACCAGACGAGGTTACTTTCCTTTCCGGAATTTTTGAAGGAAAAACTACGGGAGTCCCCATTGGCTTTGCGATCTATAACACAAATCAAAAATCTCACGATTACGATCATATTAAGGATTCCTATCGACCTTCTCACGCGGATAAGGTTTATGATGAAAAATATGGCTTTAGAGACTACCGCGGTGGAGGTAGAAGTTCTGCTCGCGAAACTGCCAGTAGGGTTGTTGCCGGTGCAATAGCGAAACAGTTTTTAAAAGACATTCGCTTTACGGCCTATGTTTCTTCTGTGGGTGAGATTGATCTTAAAAAACCTTATCAGGAATTAGACTTTTCTGAAATTGAAAAAAATCCTGTGCGATGTCCAGATCCTGAGATTGCAGCAACGATGGAAGCCTATATTCGGCAAATCAGAAAAGATGGTGATACCGTTGGTGGTGTTATCAGTTGTGTGATACAAAATGTTCCTGTTGGTCTTGGAGAACCTGTTTTTAATAAGCTTCATGCTGAATTGGGAAAAGCGATGTTGTCAATCAATGCGGTTAAAGGTTTTGAATATGGCAGTGGTTTTGAGGGATCTAAAGACAAAGGAAGCGCACACAATGATTTATACAATGCAGATGGAACCACGCAAACCAATCGCTCGGGTGGAGTACAAGGTGGCATCTCAAACGGCATGGACATTTATTTTAGAGTAGCTTTTAAACCCGTTGCGACCATTATGCAATCGCAAACAACCATAAACAATAAAGGAGAATCTGTTGAAATGCAAGGAAAGGGAAGACACGACCCTTGTGTAGTGCCACGTGCAGTCCCTATTGTAGAAGCAATGGCCGCGATGGTATTAGCTGATTTTACGCTATTGAATCGAACCATCAAATCTTAAACATGAAAAAACTTGCCCTCCACTGGAAAATAATGCTTGGAATGTTGGTAGGTGTAGTATTTGGTGCGATTTTTACCCAATTTGAAGGAGGTTCAAAACTCATTATTGATTGGATCAAACCCTTTGGAACTATTTTCATTAATTCCTTAAAACTCATTGCAATGCCTTTGATTCTAGGTTCATTAATCAAAGGGGTTTCAGATTTAAAAGACATTTCTAAACTCTCAAAAATGGGAGGGAGAACCATTGGACTTTACCTGACAACAACAGTGTTGGCGGTGACCATTGGATTGGTTTTGGTCAATCTTATTTCTCCAGGAAGCTCTATAAAAGAAGAAACTCGTAGGGAGTTGATGCTTGCTTATGAAGACAACGCCAATGCAAAAATGGCGGTTGCTGCAGAACAAAAAGATTCAGGACCTTTGCAAGCCTTGGTCGACTTGGTTCCTAGTAATATTTTTAGTGCGACCACAAACAATCAAAATATGTTGCAAGTGATTTTCTTCGCAATATTTTTTGGTATTGGAATGATCTTGTTACCAGAGAAGAAATCAAACCCAGTTAAGTTATTTTTTGATTCGTTTAACGAAGTGATTTTAAAACTAATTGATCTGATAATGTTGGTCGCTCCATTTGGTGTTTTCGCCCTTTTGGCTGCCTTAGTGGTTGAGTCCCCTAGTTTGGATTTGTTTCAAGCTCTAGGAATGTACGCTTTCACACTGCTGCTTGGTCTGGCAATTATGATTGGGATTTATATATTGTTGGTGAAAGTTTTTGCCAAAAAAAGCCCTAGTTTTTTTATGAAAGGCATCGCACCCGCTCAATTGCTGGCATTTTCAACGAGTTCTAGTGCAGCGACTTTACCTGTTACTTTGGAAAGGGTAGAGGAGCATCTAGGAGTTGATGAGGAAGTGGCAAGCTTTGTTTTGCCCATAGGCGCAACAATAAATATGGATGGAACCAGTGTTTATCAAGCAGTGGCAGCTGTTTTTATAGCGCAGACTTTTGGAATGGATCTAACGCTAGGCGCCCAGCTAGGAATTATACTCACCGCTACTTTGGCTTCTATCGGAACGGCTGCAGTTCCTGGAGCTGGGATCGTAATGTTGGTAATTGTCCTGGCACAAGCAGGAATTCCAGAAGTAGGATTGGCATTGATATTTGCAATCGATAGACCATTAGACATGTGTCGTACAGTTACAAATGTTACTGGTGATGCTGCTGTTTCAATGTTGGTTGCTAAATCTATTGGGAAATTAAAAGACGAACCAAAACCTAAAAATTGGGACGATAATTATCCTAAAACATAGGTTATTTCACAGAACACTTAATACCACATTAGCTTATTTGTCTCTAATTGAAATCAATGTCTTTACAATTGAAATATTTCTATTTTCTAATTAAATGATTTTGCCAGTCGTGCAGTTCTTTCCATTTCCCCTCAGCGGCCAGTCTTGCTTGCTCTGGCCAAGTCGCAGGATCATGCATGCTGAATGAACTTCCCCCAGCGTCTAATATTTCTTGACACCTCTCGATATTACAGTCCGCTAATGCAGACCAGGATCTGATATTGTTTTTGTAAAATAAGCTTTGAATTTTAGGACCAATACCTTTAACTACGGTGAGGCTGTTTTCTTTAATCGACTGACCAAAAACACTTTTTGCCAAAGCAGCATTAAAAGAGGGACCATTTTTGGGGGCAATTTGATTTTCCTTGCAGGCTTTTAAAGCCGATTCTAGATCCTTAACCTTACTATTGTAAGCGTCACAGTTTTTACATTTTTTATTGCTGTTAAAAAGTCGCCCCAATAGATAACCAAAAATTGCGGACAATACTCCTACAATCAATGGAATTAATACACAAAAGTTCATAATTTATGATTTAGTTAATGATTATATCAGTTCTTCTGTTTTTAGCCTTTCCTTGAGGAGTGTCATTAGTAAACAAGGGTTCTGATTCTCCTTTAGAATCGGTTTTGATTTTCATTGGATCCACCTTTAGGTTGATTAGTTGTTTTTTAATGTAATCTGCACGTTTTAAACCTAATTTTTTATTGAATTCTGCACCTCCATCACTATCGGTGTGTCCAGTAATTAGACAGGTTGCCTTTGGATTACGATTAAGATAGGCAGCTAATTCTTTTAGGGTTTCGCGTTGATTTTCATCTAAAGAATCAAAAGAACTACCCGAACCATAGGAATCAAAAACTATCTTTTCAGGAACGGGTTGTTTAGTTTCTTCTGTTTTTGGAGGATCTTCCTTTACAGTAGGCACAGTTGGGGCAACTATTATTTCAGGTGTTTCTTTGATTATTTGAAGATCCTTTTTTGCTTTGTGGGTGCAATTTATATCACAACAACATTTACAGCAAAAGTACCAATGACAAAGACTTCCTAGGATAATGGTGACAACAATCCCTATTAAGTAAGTAGTTTTTTTAGGCATCAGATTAAGGATTAATTTTAAAATATTCTGAACAAGTACAAGCTCATAATGATTGATTTAAATGATTATAAAACCAATAAGTATGTGTGATTAAGTGATTTAAAATTATAAAAAATCTAATTCAATGTGTTCAATTTTAAAAAAACCTATTTTATGAGTTTAAAAATGTTCAAAAACCCAACTAGAGCAAGCAAAAACAAGGATTTAGCAATTACAATTAAAGTTAATTAATGTCAAACATTAATGTTTGGCTTGTAGGAAAAAGTGAATCTATTTGTAAAAACTTAGAGACAAAGAGTCTATAGTTATAGCATAAAGATTTAATCCTACTTTGAATTGGGAGAAATATATTTATACACAATCCCTACCAAAATGGCACCAAGAATTGGAGCAAGCCAAAACAACCACAATTGATCTAAGGCCCAATCACCAACAAAAATAGCTTGACTGGTGCTTCGCGCTGGATTAACAGAAGTATTGGTGACAGGAATGCTTATGAGGTGAATCAAGGTAAGCCCCAAGCCAATTGCTAGTCCTGCAAAATTCTTCGGTGCTTTGGGATGAGTCGCTCCCAGTATAATGATTAAGAACATAAAAGTCATTACGATTTCGGTGGTTAAAGCAGAAAACAATCCATAACCGTCTGGTGAATGTGATCCATAACCATTGGCAGCAAAACCACCGAGCTCAAAACCAGATTTTCCATTGACGATTAAAAAGAGAATACCCGCTCCTGCAATTCCGCCCAAAACTTGAGAAACGATATAAGGGATCAATTCTTTGCGATCAAATCGTCCACCAATCCACAAACCAATCGATACCGCAGGATTAAGATGACATCCAGAAATATGGCCTATGGCATAAGCCATGGTTACAACGGTAAGACCAAAAGCGATGGCAACACCCACAAAGCCAATGCCCAATTCGGGATAGCCTGCAGCGAGTACAGCACTTCCACATCCTCCAAGAACCAACCAGAGGGTTCCAATAAATTCTGCTACTAATTTTCTCATGATTTTTTGATTTTAGGATTTACAATACACAAAAGATATAATAAATAGAATTTAAAATTAAATCAAAAGAAAAAAAGGGGAGTGACTAAACTAGGAATCGATGCTTTAGATCCAATGGGGGCAGAGGACAAGCATCAAAAGGTTGACCAAATAGAAAACGATTGTTTGCAATAAATGAGTAAATCCCATCTGTAAGAAAAGTTGGTAAAAAACGAAAGATTACAATCAATCCTACAAAACCTTTGAGGTGCTTTGCAATTTCGAAAACGGCCAAAGATCGGAGTGCATAACTTTTATTTTCTTCCCAATAAATCAAACTGTTAGGGATGACTAGAATGCTATTTTCTTTAAAAAATAATTCAGCAGTTTCCCCTTGTAGGCTTGCAAAAAAGAAGGTTTCTTCTTTGTCCCATTTTAAGATTTTATTGACCCAAAAATTACAGAAAGGACAAATACCATCATAAAAAATGATTTTTCGGGACATCTATGCTTTTTCTAATTGATCTAAGCTCACTTGAGTAGTGAAGATACCATAATTAACAATGGCTTTGTTCTTCTCAATGGTGTCGATGCTTCCAACGGATTTACCGTCAACCATCCGCACTTTATCACCCACTTTTAAAATAACGATGGGTTTCGGTGGGGGTGGTGCCAGTTTTTTCTTTTTCTTCTCCTTTCGGATGACTACAATTTCTTTTACCACTTCTTGTTCAACCACTTTTTTGAGTTCCCTGTCTTTTTTGGCCTCCGAAACAGTTTTGCGTTTCCTTTTGGCATTTTCATTTTCAACAATACGAAGTAAATCAGCAATAAGGGAACGCTTTTTACTGTTTTGAAAAAAACGTTCGGCAATTTCATTGAGTTTGTTTCCTAAAACAATCATTTTTTGATTGTGATCAAACAGTTCTTGATAATTAACCAATTTAGATTTTAACTTACTGTTTAATAACTCCATTCGATCGGATTCATTTTCAAACTTACTTTCCTTTTTTCTTAGCGATTCGCCTGTTTTAGACATTTGTTGGCGCTCTTTTTGTAGCTTGGCAATCGTTGCATCAAAACGAACCTTTCCTCGTTCTATTTTCTTCTTAGCGCGGTTTATCAAGCTGAAGGGGATGCCGTTTTTCTGAGCAACTTCAAAAGTAAAAGAGCTTCCAGCTTCTCCCAGAATTAATTTAAATATTGGTTCTAATGTGCGGTTGTCAAATTGCATATTAGCGTTTTCCATTGCGGGCAATTCATTTGCCAAAAGTTTTAGGTTGGAGTAATGGGTGGTGATAATACCAAATGCTTTTCGTTCGTAAAAGTCTTCTAGTATTACTTCCGCTAAAGCGCCTCCTAATTCAGGATCAGACCCGGTGCCAAATTCATCAATCAAAAACAAAGTTTTTTCATTGCACTTCTTCAAAAAACCTTTCATGTTTTTAAGTCGGTACGAATAAGTACTTAAATGATTGTCAATGGATTGGTTGTCTCCGATATCAGTTAATATTCGATCAAAATAGGACACCTTACTTCTTTCATGAACAGGAATCAAAATACCACTTTGCAGCATGAGTTGTAGCAGCCCCACTGTTTTGAGGGTGATACTTTTTCCACCCGCATTTGGACCAGAGATGACTACAATTCGGCTATCAGGTTTTAAAAAAATGTCTTGTGGATATGTCTTTTTATTTTCCAATTGATGGGTACGGTAGAGCAAAGGATGGTAGGCATCGATCAGCTCCAGCTCTTGCGTCTTGGAAAAAGAGGGGAGAAGGGCATTGATTTCTTTTGCATATCTGGCCCTCGCATGAAAAGTATCCATTTCAATCAAATAAGTTTGATAGGATTTGATCAATTCCAAATGAGGTCTAAAAAAGTCAGTTAATTGACTTAGAATTTTCTTAATTTCTTCAGATTCTTCAAAAAGCAGGTTTTGCAATTCTCTTGAATGCACAAGGGTGGCCTCAGGTTCAATAAATACAATACTACCGGTTTTGGAGCCACCCATTATTGCACCTTTGACTTTTCTGCGGTACATGGCTTTGACAGCCAAGACCCTTTTGTTTTCAACAACTGATTCTCGAATATCATCAAGGAAATCCTGACCGTGGTAGTGACTCAAAGCTTTGTTGAAACTCTGACCGATTTTCCCTCTGACCGATTGGATTTCTTTTCTTAACCCATAGAGCGTTTCAGAGGCATTGTCCCGAATCTCGCCAAAGCGGTCGATCACGTTATCGGTTTCCTTCTTTAACTCTTTATTCACTTCCATTTCGCTTCCCCTACTATAGAGGGAAGGATAGTAGGATTTAAATTTTTTAAAAAATAGTAAGAGATTATTAACGGTTTCTGAAGCAACTGCTATGTTTCTAAAAGCAGAGAGCTCAAGGACACTGTTTTCAATCTTTAACAATTGAAAGCTAGAGGACAAGTCTTCAAAACCATGATTTGGAATGCGGTTATCATTGTCAAAAGATGCAAGGAACTCGGACACACAGCGAAGTGCATCATGCATGCTTTGGGCTTCCTCAATAGGAACAAGAGACACACATTTCTCTTTCCCCATATGAGTTACTGCAAAGGAGGACAACTGTTTTGTTACCTTAAAAAACTCTAAATCTTCTAACGTTTTTTTGGGAATGTAACCCATATGTTTTTTCTTAACTTGTAGCTTACAAAAGTAGTAAATTCATGCAGCTTAAAATGCACCCGGATTGGGAAAAAATACTGAGAATTCAATTTGAATTGCCTTATTTCAAACATTTGGTAGATTTTGTCAGGAATCAGTACCTCTCAGAACGATGTTACCCCCCTGAAAAAGAAATTTTCGCAGCTTTTAACCACAATGCTCCAGACCAAGTGAAAGTGGTAATTCTTGGGCAAGATCCTTATCATGGCGAAGGACAGGCACATGGACTGTGCTTTTCCGTACCGGACGGGGTAGTTGTTCCTCCCTCATTAAAAAATATTTTAAAAGAACTTCAAAGTGATTTAGGAACTTCTATTGCGAAAAGCGGAGATCTAAGCAACTGGGCCAAACAAGGCGTCTTGTTACTTAACACCACATTAACCGTTCGGGCCAATCAAGCGGGGAGCCATCAAGGGAAAGGTTGGGAGGTTTTTACGGATTGTGTTATTAAACAATTATCAGAAACACAGGAAAACTTGGTTTTCCTTCTTTGGGGCGGCTTTGCTCAAAAGAAAAAAAAGCTAATTGATGACAAAAAACATTTGGTACTTACAGCGGGACATCCGTCTCCTTTAAGTGCCAACCGAGGCTATTGGTTTGGAAACAAACACTTTAGTAAATGTAATGCGTATTTGATCGCGCAAGGAAGCACTCCTGTTGATTGGAATCTTTAACCCCCAACTCGTTTTACTTGATGTCCCATCGAAGTTAAGAGCTTAATCAAGGCATCTCGATAATTGCCTTGAATGATGATCTCATTGTCCTTGGTTGTTCCGCCCACCCCCAGTGCTTGTTTTAATTTTTTAGACAACTGTTTAAGTTCTGCAGCATCGCCCTCAAAACCTTTAATTATTGTCACTGTTTTCCCACCTCTTCCTTTGTTGCTAAAATGAGCTTCAAGATATTGTTTTATGAATTCTTTGGGAGCATCGGGTAGGGGGTCGGGATCGGGTGCAAGGTTGTCAAATTGAATCTTTGCTAATGCGTCTAAACTATTGAGTTTTTTATTTGCCATCACGGGTGCTTTGAAAGTATTTATAGCCTTTAGATTAGATGTGATAAATTCTTACACTAAATTAAATAAAAACTGATCCAGAATATGGATTAAAGAATGTTTTTTTAAAATTCAATAAATTTTATATACCCCCGTTCTTTATTGAATAAAGTTGGGTTTTAGAAATGGTTAATCGCATGTGAATAATCCTTCTGTAAATCAATAATAAATTATTGAATCTTATTTATGTTATAAATTTAATTAAAAGTTAATAATTATGAATGATTTATTAGATTTCATGAACAACAATAGGGGAGAAGTCTATTTTGAATTAATTGCAACAGTTTTTGTTTTTATAATGGGCTGGTCTTTTCCTGTAATAAGAAGAAATGTTGTCCTAAGATACATTTATTGGAAATGTCTAAGGAAAGGAGCCGACGTTACGACCTACATCCAAATGGTTGATAAAAGTGTTCCAGATCGCAATATTAATTCTTGCCCAATCTATAAAGGACATATTAATAAATTAAGAACTAAACGAGATTGAAAACTTATTCGAATAAAGAAGATTGTATAGAAGGAAATAACTTCAAAGCATTTTTATAATACAATTTTTTCAAAATGGAGTCGGGTAGGGCAAGGCCATACATTTTCCAGTGAGCATGTCGCTTTCGGTAATAATCAAAATATTCGTCGTCGGTTTCAAGCACCCTGAAATAAGTGTAATATTCACTGACTTTGTAAGCATCTTTTCCAAAAAGTATACGGTCTTGATAGGACGCAAAAAATTGTTTGGCTCTTTTGGGTTGTCGGCCCAATTCTGCCAATACAGCACCAATCTCCGTAACCACGTTAGGATAGGTGTCAAGGTGATTGCCCAATCGATCTAAATCATTACCCATCCAACCCAAATGTGCATTAATAAAGGTCGTATTTGGATGTTTTTTGAAAACATTGTGTTGTTCAGCCATCACTTCTTCAAAAGAGGGATTTAACTCAGGGTCACGATAGCGTCTCGGTTTTTGTCTTAATTCTAACCAACGCTCATTGTGTTTGTCTTTGTCCTTCCAAAAAGAAGCGGGTTCGCCGCTGTGAATGAGAACAGGAATCCCCAATTCACCGCACTTGTTCCAAATGGGATCCAAACGAGGATCGTTAACGGCGATACGATTGCCTGAGGCATCGCGACTGGTTAGTCCAAGTGATTTGTATACTTTAAGTCCCATGACACCGTTTTGAAAGGCTTCCTCCAGAAGGGATAGGGTAGTTTTTTTAAAATCTGGTTCATCAATGGCCTCAAAATCAAGGTTTACAAAAATACCAAAACGACTAGGAGCGTTTTCTTGAACGTTCTCGAGGGTTTTTTTTAAATACAAACCTCTAAATCCGCTCAAATTGATCATGAATGCCATATTGAGTTTATCCATTTCGGCGGTCAATTTACTCAAATCTTTGAGTGGCATATCAAACTGGTGGTTATGAACATCAATAAAAGGATATTTGGATCGTTTTATGAGGTTTTCTGGGACAACAAGTGTAGACTTGGGAGCATATTCCTCAATGTCCATGAGATTGTTTTTCTCCTGAATTAGGTCGATGGCATAAAAGATACTTCCGCTAATTATTAGGAGGAAAACAAGTACTTTAAATAAATTCTTAAACGTAAACCAGGAGAATGATTTCATCTATTTGATGGGAATGTTAATTAGGGTTTTATCCCACTGCATTCTTAAATTAATCCCATTTTCATCTTCAACAACCTCGATGGTCAGTTGTTCAACAACCTCATCCAAAGGGGTGATGTAAGCTTTTACACTGAATAGGTCTTTTGAATAGTCTGGTGTAGTTGCGCCAAAAGAACCTGCTTCACTGTTAAGTGTAACTTCCCAGTGATCTTCATAAGGCACCGCATACATTCTGTATTTTCCTGCCTGAAGGGGTTGGTTCGCGAATAGAATGGATCGGTTTACTTCAAAAGTAGTGGAGAAGTTGGCACCCAATCTCCAGTATTTTCCATAGTGGAGTAACGCTCCTTGAGCTTCAGTTCCAAAAATCAGACGGTCTTTTTTGTAAGGACGGTAGTAATTGATTTCGATCTCGGTGTCCGCATTTTCAAATTGGACAACTCCTTTAGGGCTCTTTGGGTTGATGTAAACTCCATAAACGAACATTGCACCAAGTATTATGACAATGGCTACGATCGTAATCAATAGGTATTTTAATATTTTCATTTTAGCATTTTTTCAAAATTAATCATTTTTATTGAACAATAAATTTGTGGTGGGGTGTTATATCATTTAATATTGTATTTTACATAATGCTGTCTCTTATACACATCTGACGCTGCCGACGAATAGAG
>OJHK01000057.1_pt1 | contig 106151 bp, 95 predicted proteins | sample 1595161 | NCBI WGS metagenome assembly OJHK01 (sample SAMN05416842, study PRJEB24817) | seawater metagenome | isolation source: Sea water | place: Canada:Atlantic | collected 2013-07 | reverse complement strand
CACCTCTCTATTCGTCGGCAGCGTCAGATGTGTATAAGAGACAGCCCTTATCGAAGGTAAAGCGATTCAGCTTCACCCACTAGTATGTGCGGCCTACAACGCCGATTTCGATGGTGACCAAATGGCTGTACACGTGCCGCTGACTATTGAAGCTCAGCTTGAAGCACGTGCGTTGATGATGTCGACCAACAACATTCTGTCACCTGCAAATGGTGAACCTATCATCGTTCCTTCACAGGACGTTGTATTGGGTCTTTATTACCTAACCCGTGACAAAGTGAACGGCTTAGGCGAGGCAATGGTATTTACCAGCCCGAATGAAGCAGAAAAAGCATACCGCACAGGTAACGCAGAACTTCACTCACGCGTTAAAGTACGTATCACTGAATACGACATTGACGAAGATGGCGTGAAAACTGAGAAAGTAACGCTAACAGATACTACTGTTGGTCGTGCAATTTTCTCATTGATGCTACCTAAAGGTTTGCCGTTTGAAATTATCAACCAGGCAATGGGCAAAAAGCAGATTTCACGTTTGCTTAACGCTTGTTACCGTACACTGGGTCTTAAAGACACAGTAATCGCTGCTGACCAAATCATGTATACCGGTTTCCACTACGCAATGATTGCGGGTGCATCTGTTGGTATTGATGACATGGTAATCCCAGCTGCGAAGAAAGATATTATCGACGCTGCAGAAGCCGAAGTTATCGAGATCCAGGAACAGTTCCAAAATGGTCTTGTAACCGCCGGTGAGCGCTACAACAAAGTTATCGATATCTGGTCAAATGCCAACGAAAAAGTTGCCAAGGCCATGATGGATAACCTTAAGACTGACATCGTAATTAACCGCGATGGCGAAGAAGAAGAGCAAACCTCATTTAACTCTGTTTATATGATGGCCGACTCTGGTGCTCGTGGTAGTGCCGCTCAGATTCGTCAGCTAGCGGGTATGCGTGGTCTGATGGCTAAGCCAGATGGCTCAATCATCGAAACGCCAATCACGGCTAACTTCCGTGAAGGTCTTAACGTACTTCAGTACTTCATCTCTACTCACGGTGCGCGTAAAGGTCTAGCCGATACAGCACTTAAGACTGCGAACTCGGGTTACCTAACTCGTCGTCTAGTAGATGTTGCACAAGATTTGGTTATTACTAACGACGACTGTGGCACCTTCGGTGGTGTTCAGATGACACCGCTAATTGAAGGTGGTGACGTTGTAGAACCACTTCGTGAGCGTGTACTAGGTCGTGTAGTTGCAGAAGATGTAGTTAAACCAGGTACGACAGAAGTATTGGTTGAGCGTAATGTGTTACTAGACGAAGCGCTAGTAGACATGCTTGAAGCTAACTCTGTTGACCAAATTCAAGTACGCTCGGTTATCACCTGTGATAACGACTTCGGTGTGTGTGCAAACTGTTATGGTCGTGACCTTGCTCGCGGACATATGGTTGGAAGCGGTGAGTCTGTGGGTGTTATTGCCGCACAGTCGATCGGTGAACCAGGTACACAGCTTACCATGCGTACGTTCCACATCGGTGGTGCGGCATCACGAGCTTCTGCTGAGAACAGCGTTCAGGTTAAAACTGCGGGTAGCCTTAAGCTACACAATGAAAAATCAGTACGTAACTCAGACGGCAAAGTGGTTATTGTTTCTCGTTCAACAGAACTTACTGTTATCGATGAACAAGGTCGTGAGAAAGAGCGCTATAAAGTACCTTACGGTGCTGTACTTAGCGTGGATGACGGTGCAACTATTGCAGCTGGCGACGTTGTTGCTAACTGGGATCCGCATAGTCACCCAATCGTTACTGAACGTGCAGCTAAGATTAGCTTCGCCGACATCGACGACTCTAACACCGAGATGCAACAAGACGAACTAACTGGTCTTACGCGTATCGTAGTTAAAGATCTTGCGAAGAGTAACTCTAAAGAACCTAAACTTATCCTAGAAAGTGATGAGTTCGGTCTTCAAGAGATTCGCCTGCCAAGCTTTACGACTATCGAAGCGAAAGAAGGTAAGGTTGCTAACGAAGGTGACGTGTTAGCACGTATACCTCAAGAAAGCTCGAAGACACGTGATATCACGGGTGGTCTACCTCGCGTAGCCGACTTGTTTGAAGCACGTAAGCCTAAAGAGCCAGCTATCCTTGCTGAAGTTTCAGGTACTATTGGTTTCGGTAAAGAAACCAAAGGTAAGAAACGTTTGGTTATCACGCCGCCAGAGGGTGATGCATACGAAGAGATGATTCCAAAATGGCGTCAGCTTAACGTGTTCGAAGGTGAGAAAGTGGAACGTGGTGAAGTTATTGCAGATGGCCCTGAGTCACCGCATGACATCTTGCGTCTACGTGGTATCTCTGCTGTAGCAAACTACATCGTGAACGAAGTTCAGGAAGTTTACCGTCTACAGGGTGTAAAAATTAACGATAAGCACATCGAAGTTGTTATTCGTCAGATGTTGCGTAAGTGCGTTATTACCCATTCAGGTGATACTCAGTTCCTTGAAGGCGAACAAGTTGAAGTGTCTAACGTGAAAGTGACCAACCGTGAAGTTGAAAAACACGGTAAGATCCCAGCGCAGTATGAAACACAACTGCTTGGTATCACTAAAGCGTCGCTATCTACTGAGTCGTTCATCTCAGCTGCATCGTTCCAAGAAACAACACGTGTTCTTACCGAAGCTGCAGTTCAAGGTAAAGAAGATGACCTTCGCGGTCTGAAAGAAAACGTAATCGTGGGTCGATTGATTCCAGCGGGTACAGGTTTCGCTTACCATGAACGTCGTGCACAACGTCGTAAAGAAGAAATCGAAGAAATGTCAGTTTCTGCTGCTGATGCAGAACAGGCACTAACCGAAGCACTCAACGCCGGTGACGACTCAGCCGAATAAGGCATGATCGTAGGAGTACGTTAACGTACTCCTAACAAATTGGCATGTTAAGCTGACAGATTGCAGTTAAATGCCTGCTTAACCTTTGTACAGCTTGACACGCCGAGCTATGATCATTAATATTCCGCGACCCGATTTTGGATGACCTCTAAAAGGCAGAAGAAAATGGGCGCGGTTTTTTGTATCAGAGCTCAGTTAATGCTGACAAGCACAGTATTAACATTAAATGAGTGACGTTAGAAAAGTCGCTTTAATGGACCCAATCAGAGTGATTGGGTTTTTGTAGTTTTTAATCAGGAGCTAGTTAATGGCAACAGTTAACCAGTTAGTCCGCAAGCCGCGCAAAAAGCCCGTTGAAAAAAGCAACGTAGCTGCATTGCAAGCTTGTCCTCAAAGACGCGGTGTATGTACTCGTGTATATACTACTACGCCTAAGAAACCAAACTCTGCACTACGTAAAGTATGTCGTGTACGTCTAACTAACGGTTTTGAAGTTTCTTCATACATCGGTGGTGAAGGTCACAACCTACAAGAGCATAGCGTGGTATTAATCCGCGGTGGTCGTGTTAAAGATTTACCAGGTGTTCGTTATCACACTGTTCGCGGTACATTAGATTGTGCTGGTGTAAGTGATCGTCGCCAAGCCCGTTCTAAATACGGTGCGAAAAGGCCTAAGTCTTAACGGTTCTCCGTTAGTAAGGCCAAACTATTAATATTATAAGTTTTGGGATATAACCTGAAATTTCTACGGAGAATTTAAGATGCCAAGAAGAAGAGTTGTAGGACAACGAAAAATCCTACCAGATCCAAAGTTTAAATCAGAATTGCTTGCTAAATTCATGAATGTCGTAATGCTCGACGGCAAAAAATCAACAGCTGAAAAGATCGTTTATGGCGCGCTTGACATTGTTGCTGAAAAAACTAGCAAACCACATCTAGAAGTATTTGAAATTGCACTAGAGAACATCCGCCCAACCGTCGAAGTTAAGTCTCGTCGTGTAGGTGGTTCAACGTACCAAGTACCAGTTGAAGTTCGTCCAGTTCGTCGTAATGCTCTAGGTATGCGTTGGTTAGTTGAAGCTTCGCGTAAACGTGGCGAGAAGTCTATGGCTCAACGCCTAGCTGCTGAGATGCTTGATGCGTCTGAAAACAAAGGTTCTGCGGTTAAGAAACGTGAAGACGTTCACCGTATGGCCGAAGCCAACAAAGCGTTCGCGCATTACCGTTGGTAATTCGAGGTTATTATGGCTCGTAAAACTCCTATTCAACGCTATCGCAATATTGGTATTGTCGCGCATGTAGATGCTGGCAAAACCACTACGACCGAGCGCGTATTGTTCTACACTGGTCTATCTCACAAAATTGGTGAGGTACATGATGGTGCTGCCACTATGGACTGGATGGAACAAGAACAGGAACGAGGCATAACTATAACCTCCGCTGCAACCACCTGCTTTTGGCAGGGGATGCAGCAACAATTTGAACAGCATCGCATTAATATAATCGATACTCCTGGACACGTAGACTTCACGATTGAAGTTGAGCGTTCTTTGCGTGTACTCGATGGTGCGGTGGTGGTTTTTTGTGGTTCTTCAGGTGTTGAACCGCAATCAGAAACAGTATGGCGCCAAGCTGACAAATACGAAGTACCACGTATAGTATTTGTAAATAAAATGGACCGTGCTGGGGCTAATTTTGAACGGGTTGTAGAACAAATTCGCAACCGTTTAGGGGCACAGTGTGTGCCTATCCACCTTAACATTGGTGCTGAAGAAGACTTCTCAGGTATCATCGACCTGATAAAAATGAAGGCAATTAACTGGAATGAAGCTGACAAAGGAATGACCTTTAGTTATGAAGATGTTCCAGCTGATTTATTGTCACGTGCTCAAGCTTTGCGTATCGAACTTGTCGAAGCAGCTGCTGAAGCAACGGATGAGTTGATGGATAAATATCTTGAAGGTCAAGAGCTTACCGAAGATGAGATAAAAGCAGGCTTACGTAAGCGTACTCTCAACAATGAGATTGTGCTCGCGACATGTGGTTCTGCTTTTAAAAATAAAGGCGTACAAGCTGTGCTTGATGCGGTTGTTGAGTATTTACCTTCACCTGAAGAAGTAAAACCTATTACTGGGATCCTCGATGACAAAGATGAAACTGAAGCGACACGTTTAGCAAGTGATGATGCCCCATTTTCAGCATTAGCATTTAAAATTGCCACCGACCCATTCGTCGGTACATTGACTTTTTTCCGCGTCTACTCTGGCGTCGTCAATACAGGTGATACGGTTTATAACCCAGTTAAAGGTAAGCGCGAACGTTTTGGTCGTATTGTGCAAATGCATGCTAATAATCGAGAAGAAATTAAAGAAGTCCGAGCTGGTGATATTGCAGCTGCGATTGGACTAAAAGACGTTACTACGGGTGATACCTTGTGTGATGCAAATAATAAAATTACCCTTGAGCGTATGGACTTCCCAGAACCTGTTATCTCAATCGCTGTTGAGCCACGCTCGATCCCTGATCAAGAGAAAATGGCCATCGCGTTGAATAAGCTGGCTGCAGAAGATCCATCGTTCAAAGTTCACACCGATGAAGAATCAGCGCAAACTATTATCTCTGGTATGGGTGAACTACACTTAGATATCATCGTAGATCGTATGAAACGTGAGTTTGGTGTGCAATGTAATGTGGGTAAACCACAAGTTGCATATCGAGAGACTATCCGTTCTAGTGTTCAAGTTGAAGGTAAGTTTGTTCGTCAAACCGGCGGTAAGGGCCAGTTTGGTCATGTTTGGTTGAAGGTTGAGCCACAAGAAGAGGGTGCCGGATACGAGTTCGTTAATGCGATTGTCGGTGGCGTAGTACCTAAAGAATTTATACCTGCTGTAGACAAAGGTTGCCAAGAACAAATGCAATCTGGCGTATTAGCAGGTTATCCTATGTTAGATATAAAAGTCACACTGTATGATGGTTCTTATCATGATGTTGACAGTTCTGAGATGGCATTTAAAATTGCGGGATCTATGGGTTTCAAGAAGGGTGTACTCGATGCATCTCCTGTACTCTTAGAGCCTACGATGAAAGTAGAAGTAACCACTCCAGAGGAGTGGATGGGTGATGTTGTCGGCGATCTTAATCGACGTCGAGGCATGATCGAAGGTATGGAAGAGGGTGTAGCAGGTATCAAGATTGTTCGTGCTAAAGTGCCACTTTCAGAAATGTTTGGATATGCAACTGACTTGCGTTCTGCAACGCAAGGACGTGCGTCCTATTCGATGGAATTCTTTAATTACTCTGAAGCGTCTAGTAATGTCGCTAAAGCAATTATCGAACGACGTCAATAATCTTAATAGAGAGTTCGGTCCGGTCTAATTCATTTATGGGTCGGGCTTTTTAACTAGGAAACGAGAAAAATGGCAAAGCAAAAGTTTGAACGTAATAAACCCCATGTAAACGTCGGTACTATCGGCCACGTTGATCACGGTAAAACAACTCTTACAGCGGCAATCACGTCGGTATTAGCAAAGACTTACGGCGGTTCTGCTCAAGCATTCGATCAAATCGATAATGCTCCAGAAGAACGCGAGCGCGGTATCACTATCTCTACGTCACACGTAGAATATGATACTCCATCACGTCACTATGCACACGTTGATTGTCCAGGACACGCCGATTATGTTAAAAACATGATCACTGGTGCTGCTCAAATGGATGGTGGTATCTTAGTTGTTGCTGCTACTGATGGTCCTATGCCACAAACACGTGAGCACATCTTGTTAGGTCGCCAAGTTGGTATTCCTTACATGATCGTTTTCATGAACAAATGTGACATGGTTGATGATGAAGAATTACTAGAACTAGTAGAAATGGAAGTTCGTGAACTTCTTACAGAATACGAATTCCCAGGTGATGATTTACCAGTAATCCAAGGTTCTGCATTAAAAGCGCTTGAGGGTGACCCGGTATGGGAAGCTAAAATCGTTGAGCTAGCTGAAGCACTTGATAACTACATCCCAGAGCCAGAGCGTGATGTAGACAAGCCTTTCATTCTTCCAATCGAAGATGTTTTCTCAATCTCAGGTCGTGGTACAGTTGTAACCGGTCGTGTTGAGCAAGGTATTGTTAAAGTTGGTGAAGAAGTAGAAATCGTTGGTATCAAAGATACAGTTAAAACGACTTGTACTGGTGTTGAAATGTTCCGTAAATTGCTTGACGAAGGTCGTGCAGGCGAGAACGTTGGTGTTCTATTACGTGGTACTAAGCGTGAAGACGTAGAACGTGGTCAAGTATTAGCGAAGCCAGGTTCAATCAACCCACATACTAAATTCGAAGCTGAAGTGTATATCTTGAGCAAAGATGAAGGTGGTCGTCATACTCCATTCTTCAAAGGTTATCGTCCACAGTTTTACTTCCGTACAACTGACGTAACAGGTGCTGTAGAGCTTCCTGAAGGCGTAGAGATGGTAATGCCAGGCGACAACTTGAAATTTGTTGTTGAACTGATTGCTCCAATCGCGATGGACGAAGGTTTACGCTTCGCAATCCGTGAAGGTGGCCGTACAGTTGGTGCTGGTGTTGTATCTAAAATTCTATAATTTTAGACAACCATTAGTTTAAAAAAGACCGCCTGATGGCGGTCTTTTTGTATGTGTAAAATATATAGTGACTTGTATTTACGTTACTGCAGAAAATACAGCCTTAATACTCGCCCCATGATCATTCGTAATGGCCCGCTTACCATCTAGTGCCATCATATGATTACGAAGACTGTCCAAACCAAACGAAGTTTGTACCAAACCAACTTAAGGGAATTATCAGTATTATTCCTTGTTTATTGATACAGAACAACATAACGCCACACAAGATCAGTGACACTTAATATTGAATTAATGGATGAATGTATATATGAGTAAACTTTCGGCACCTCTTTCACAACATGGCGATTGGACGGGGTTAGTTCAATCCGGTAACCGCATTTATCTTGGATCTGCCGCAGCGGTCCCGAGAGTATTAATGGAACAACTAATGAATCGTAGACCAGATTTGGTCGATGTCGAAATTTGTCAGTTTTTAACACTCGGTGATGCGCCTTGGGCTGCGCCAAAAAGCGCACAACATTTTAAAGTGAATACCTTTTTTATTGGTGGGGACGATATTCGTGTGGCGGTAGATGAAGGACGGGCCGATTATACACCGTGTTTTTTATCTGAAATTCATACCTTGTTTAGTAATGAAACATTACCGCTCGATGTCGCATTAATTATGGTGACTCCACCCGATGAGCTAGGTTACTGTTCATTAGGGGTCAGTGTTGATATTACTCTTAGTGCTGCATTGGCTGCTAAGCACATCGTCGCGCAAGTTAATCACAATATGCCTCGCACTAATGGTCAGTGCTTTTTACACGTCAATCAATTCAGCGTTATGATTGATGGTGATGCGCCATTACCGACGATTGCAGTTCCTACAACAGACCCAATATATCAACGTATAGGCCAATACGTGTCATTATTAATTGAAGATCGCTCAACACTACAAATAGGGATCGGTAGAGTCCCTGATGCGGTTTTAACGGCGCTATCAAATCATCGTGATTTAGGTATTCATTCTGAAATGATGAGTGATGGAGTTGTCGAATTAATTAAAAAAGGGGTGATAACGAATCGGTATAAGCAATTTCATCCGCGTAAGTCTGTGACGTCCTTTTGTATGGGAACTCAAGCCGTATATGATTTTATTGATGAGAACCCACATGTAGAAATTTATCCATCTAGTTATGTGAACAATCCTGCAAATATTGCACAGAACAACAATATGATCTCTATTAATAGTGCATTGGAAGTGGATTTAACTGGGCAGGTCGTGGCTGATTCTATAGGTTATGATTTCTATTCAGGGATTGGCGGCCAAATGGATTTTGTGACTGGTGCGACAATCTCTAAAGGCGGAAAATCAATTATTGCGTTACCGTCAACAGCCAAAGATAAACAAATATCACGGATCCAAGCAACACTCGCACAAGGTTCTGGTGTGGTGACCTCTCGCGGGCACGTAGATTATATTGTGACCGAGTTTGGAATTGCATCCCTCAAAGGTAAAAGTATTCGAGAGCGTGCCTTAGAGTTAATTCGAGTTGCTCACCCAAAATTTCGGGCAATGTTACTAGAGCAAGTACGCCAACATTACTGGGTACCTGATTATCAAGCGTTGACCCCGACAGAAGTGCCCGAATTTGGTGATATACAATTAACTCCAGTAACACTGAATGGCGAATTATTTTATTTGCGCCCGTTAAATCCGGCTGATGAGCGACGCTTGCAAGAGTTCTTTTATTCACACACTAAAGAAACACGACAAATGCGTTACAGTTATGATCCCAAACATATGTCACGGCAAAAATCATGTGACTTGGTGAGTGTTGACCAAAGTGTAGATTTGGCTTTGTGTGTGGTTAAACAAAATGGTTCAAGAGTAAGTATTCATGCGGTTGGACGTTTTTACTACTATCCTCAAAATAATACAGCCGAGGTGGCGTTTGTAACTCGCGAGTCATCTCAGGGTATGGGTATGGCATCATTGCTACTCAATAGTATGATCGACATTGCCCGAAAGCGTAAATTCACAGGATTATTTGCGCTCGTTAAAAGCCAAAATAAACCGATGATTAATGTGTTTAAACAACATGGATTCATCGCCCATCCCAGCGAAGATTTACATGAGAAAGACATGTATTTAGCGTTAGAATAGGAGTAATCATTATGAGCGTAACTATCTTTAGTCATCCTATGTGTAACACCCATATCATGGATAGTGATCACCCAGAATGCCCTGCGCGATTACATCAAATCAATGACCAGTTAATAGCGTCAGGATTAGAGTATGTATTGACCTTTGCGCAAGGTACCAAAATTGATTTAGAACATTTATATCATGCGCATTCAAAGTTATATATTGATGAGTTGATACTCCAAGATAGACAGTTACAAACACGGTCTGAATTTGAAACCAACCCACATATCTGGTTAGATGACGATACTATAATGATGAAAGCTTCATTAAAGGCTGCGATGTATGCTGCAGGGTGTGCTAAGGATGCGGTGGATGAAGTCTTTACAAGTAATAATACGCGTGCGTTTTGTGCTATTCGTCCCCCTGGGCATCATGCGACTCATGCATCGGCAATGGGATTTTGTCTAATCAACAATGTTGCGGTAGCTGCAACGTATGCAATGCGACAGTATGATGTACAACGTGTTGCAATTATTGATTTTGATGTGCATCACGGCAATGGTACAGCAGACATCTTTAAGAATGACGACAATGTCATGTTTTGTTCTAGCTTTCAGCATCCTTTTTATCCTTTTGGTGGTCTTGAGAATCAGCCTTCTCATTTTAAACCTGTACCACTTGCTCCTGGTGCTGATTCGGCGTCTTGGCGTGCAGCGGTAACTCCTTGGTTTAACGCTATCAGTGACTTTAAACCGGATTTAATTTTAGTTTCTGCGGGTTTTGATGCACATCAAGAAGATGATTTGGGGCATGTGCGTTTGGTCGAAGCCGATTATGCGTGGATCACCGACCAGCTTGTCAAATTAGCCAATCAACATTGTCATGGACGGATCGTCTCGGTACTTGAAGGCGGGTATGCACTTAGCGCATTGGGGCGTAGTGTGGTTGCACATGTTAAAGCGCTGGTGTCTCATCCTTATATAACCGTATGAGAGTATGGAACAAGTGCTAGCACTGCGTAATATTATTTGCTTAGCAGTAAAATAATCTTATTATAGTTCCTTTACGTACTGTATCTTACTGAATCAGTCACGATTGATAAATGATTATAATAAGAGGTGAACATGCAATTTTCAGCGTTAGGTAGTTCTGGTGAATCCGTATCTAGGGTCTGTTTAGGCTCAATGACATGGGGTATACAAAATACCCAAGCGGATGCTGACGCACAAATAAATTTTGCCGCTGCGCAGGGGATTAATTTTATGGATACCGCAGAGATGTATCCTATTCCTCCTACCGCCGATACCAGTGGAGATACTGAGCGAGTCATTGGTGATTATTTTGCGCGGCATCCTCATGCGCGCAAAGACTGGTTAGTTGCGACTAAAATTGTCGGCCCGGGTTTTCCATATATTCGTGAAGCAAGCGATATCTCTGCTGCATCCATCGAACAAGCATTAATGGGTTCATTGCAACGCTTACAATCTGATTATGTTGATTTATATCAGTTGCATTGGCCCAATCGCACGAGTCCACATTTTGGTAAGCATGGCATTAACCAAGTTAAATCTTCGCAAACCGATGTTGCTGCAGAAAAAGCTAACATGATAGAGATTGTTCGTGCATTAGATAATGCAATAAAAGAGGGTCAGATCCGCTTTTGGGGGCTATCAGATGATACGCCGTGGGGGATTCATACCTTTTTATCCATTTGTGATGAATATGGTTTTGCTCGTCCGGTATCCATTCAAAATGAGTTTAACCTGTTACATACTAAAGACTGGCCGTATCTAATTGAAAGCTGTGTATTCGAAGATATTGCTTATTTACCTTGGTCGCCATTAGCTGGAGGGATGCTATCGGGTAAATATCTAGATGGCGCTAGACCTCAAGGTTCACGCTGGACGTTAGCGCAGCGTATGGGATTATTTCGTAATACACCACACAGTGAGGCTGCAATAAAAGCCTATATTGGGTTAGCGTTAGATTTTGGTATGACACCCAGTCAATTAGCGTTAGCGTGGTGCGATCAAGTCGATGGGGTCACCTCGACCATTATTGGTGCAACTACCATGGCACAATTAGATGAAAATATTCAGGCATTCGCTCGTGGCTTAACGGCGGAGGAAATGCAGGCGGTTAATGCTGTTTGGACACAATACCCAGCCCCATTTTAAACTTAATATCCCCACATTCAATGCAATGTTGAGTGTGGGATTGTTGTTTATTCAACCTACCCCTGTAAACAAAGTGTTAACTTTTCAGTCGCAGACCCCGTATTTTGGATTGTTTTATATACGGCAATAGTCTGTGATACTTTGGTTGTAATCCTTTCGCATCAAGGTTTTGAGTGGTCTCCGGCTAACTAAATTCATAGACCAAAGTCCTATTTTGATCTCCCCGTAAAACGTTACATTAATAGGAGTAGTATTTAACAAAATTTAATCAGCACATGGAGGCAACATGACTGCCAAGCTTTACCCAGTTCCAGAGACATTACAAGCAAACGGAATTATCTCTGAAGAGCAATACAATGCTATGTATCAAGAATCGGTCACGAACCCAGATAAATTTTGGGGCGAGCACAAAAATATAATTGATTGGTACAAAGAACCAACCATCATTAAAAATACGACTTTTGATCCAGAAAATGTCTCTATTAAGTGGTTTGAAGATGGTCAGCTAAATGTTTCTTATAACTGTATCGATCGTCATCTAGCTAAAAATGGGAAAAAGACGGCAATTTTCTGGGAAGGGGATGAACCTTCTGATACCCAAACGATTAGCTATCAAGAGCTGCACTATGAAGTGTGTAAATTGGCTAACGGCTTAAAAAAACTAGGCGTGAAAAAAGGCGATTGTGTCGCGATATATATGCCAATGGTGCCACAAGCTGCTTATGCGATGTTAGCATGTGCCCGTATCGGTGCGATTCATTCTGTTATCTTTGGTGGTTTCTCGCCAAATGCAATTGCTGATCGAATTAATAACTCTGATGCTAAAGTCGTCATTACGTGTGATGAAGGTCGTCGTGCTGGTCGCAGCGTACCACTAAAGGCAAATGTAAATGAAGCCATTGCCAACGGTGCATGTCCATCTATCACCGCAGTATTAACCCATAAGTTAACTGGCGGCGATGTGGCGTGGAATGCCGATGTTGACGTATGGTGGTCAGAATTAACAGAAGATTGTTCAGCGCAATGTGAACCAGAAGTCATGGATGCAGAAGATCCATTATTTATTCTGTATACATCGGGTTCAACAGGTCAACCCAAAGGCGTAGTGCATTCATCCGGTGGTTATGCTTTGTATACTGCAATGACGTTTAAATACGGTTTTGATTATCGTGATGACGACGTTTATTGGTGTACTGCTGATGTTGGTTGGATCACGGGTCATAGCTACATGACTTATGGACCGTTAATGAACGGTGCAACACAAGTATTTTTTGAAGGTGTTCCGACTTATCCGGATGTTCGCCGTATTGCTCAAATCGTTGAAAAATACAAAGTAAACAGCTTATATACAGCACCAACTGCAATCCGTGCTTTAATGGCACATGGCACTAAGCCGGTAGAAGGTTGTGATTTATCGTCATTACGTATCTTAGGCTCAGTAGGTGAACCCATTAACCCAGAAGCGTGGGAATGGTATTATAATGTGGTTGGTCAGGCGCGTTGCCCTATTGTTGATACATGGTGGCAAACAGAGACTGGCGGCATGATGATTGCCCCATTACCAACCGTCACACCAAACAAGCCGGGTTCAGCTTCACGTCCATTATTTGGTGTACAACCTGCGTTATTTGATGCTGATGGCAATGAATTAGAAGGCGTGGCAGAAGGTAACTTAGTAATTAAAGATAGCTGGCCGTCACAAGCTCGTACCGTGTATGGAGATCATAAGCGTTTTATTGAAACCTATTTTAGTGCTTACCCGAATGTTTATTTCACTGGTGACGGTTGTCGTCGTGATGAAGATGGCTATTACTGGATCACTGGTCGTGTGGATGATGTATTGAACGTATCAGGGCACCGTTTAGGAACGGCTGAAATTGAAAGTGCGTTAGTTGCGCATCCTGCTATTGCCGAAGCTGCTGTTGTGGGTTATCCTCATGATATTAAAGGTCAAGGTATCTATGTTTACGTCACTCCGCTTGAAGGTGTTGTGGTCACAGATGCATTAACTGCTGAGTTACGTACTTGGGTCAGAAAAGAGTTAAGCCCGATTGCGTCACCAGATATGATTCAATGGACCAAAGGATTACCCAAAACACGTTCAGGTAAGATTATGCGTCGTATTTTACGTAAAATTGCAGCCAATGAGCATGACCAATTAGGTGATACTTCTACCTTAGCTGATCCTTCAGTCGTTGATTTACTGATCGAAAATAGGTTAAATAAATAAGCCGTACCCAAGGAGCTTTAATGATAACGTTACTCATAGCAGATGATCACCCGTTGTATAGGGATGCATTAAGAGGGGCGTTATCCGTTTCCTTACAAGATATTCGATTGCTCGAGGCCGGCGATTTACCCTCGACCATCGATATCCTAAATAAAGAAGATGTCGATTTATTACTACTTGATTTGCATATGCCAGGTAGTAATGACCTCTTTGGTTTGTTACATGTCCTCAAACTCTATTCTGATTTGCCTGTGGCCGTTGTTTCAGGTACGGAAGATCCATTAATTATTTCTAAAATTGTCGGTTGTGGTGCATTAGGCTTTATTCCTAAAACTGCAGGGGCAAATGATATAGCAAAAGCGATTAAATCGATTTTAGATGGGAACGTCTGGTTACCTGAATCAGTCAGTGGCAAAATTGAAGAAGTCGACGAAGCATTTTCTAAACTAGCGGATAACGTCGCAAGCTTAACGCCATCACAATATAAAGTATTATGCTTTATGCGTGAAGGGTTGCTAAATAAACAAATAGGCTACAACTTAGATATTGCTGAGGCGACGGTAAAAGCCCACGTCACTGCGATATTTAGAAAGCTGGGGATCAACAACCGCACTCAAGCAGTATTGATTGCTTCACAGTTACAATTAGAGCCGCCTGTTAAAGCGCGCTAATTTAGCACAACAATCCAAATAACTCAGGGTAAATATGCCATTCGCGCACTACTTACCCTTTTTTATTACTTATCATTATCGTTTCCGTTGTTTTGCCAATGATTGTAACACGGCCCTTAGTTTTGCTGGCTTGAGGGGTTTATTTAAAAACTGCACGCCTTGAGAAAAGCACTTTTCACGTAATTCATTATCTTGTAACGCCGTAACAATCGCACTCGGGATTGTTTTATTGAGTTTGGCGTTAATGGCTGTAATCAGCGCTAATCCGTTTTGCTCTTTATCTAATTGATAGTCTATCAATAATGCATCAGGGATAGGATGATCATCGCTCAGCATTGCTAAGGCACTCTCATAGGTATTGGCCATCACGACATTCACTTCCCAACGAGTGAGTAGGGTATCTAACGCATCAAGATTTTCGTTTTTGTCATCCACACATAACACGTTTAAGCCAGATAAGGTCTGATTGACTTTGTTGATAGCGCTTTGTGATGCTTGTACTGGTTCGCCTTTGCGCATCACTAAAGTAAAACAACTACCTTTATGTTTGGTTGATACAACGTTCATGGTTGCTTGCATTTGCTCAGTCAATCGACGTACCACACCTAAGCCTAAACCCACTCCGGATTCCGCTGATTCTTGAACACGATAAAAGTCCGTGAAAATTGCTTTTTGCTTATCTTGATCAATCCCGATCCCAGTATCAAAGACGCGAACTTCTATTTTGCCACTTCGTTCTCGGATAGTAACTAACGCCTTGCCAGTATTAGTATATTTAATCGCATTGGTTAATAAATTTTGTACGATGCGATAAGTAAATGTACGATCGCCTTGCACCCAGACTGGGCGTAAATGAGATTTGAGTACTAAGCCTTTTTTCTCGGCTGCCATTTGCATATCTACAATAAGAGGCTGGATCAGATGACATAATTCAAAGGATTCGTCGTTAGGGGCCATTTCTCCTTGGTCTAACCGTGAGATATCCAATAAAGTTGAAATCAAACGCTCTGAAGACGTCACACTGTCGTTAAGTTTATTTAATATACCTTGAGCTGACTCAGATAGCTTCGCCTCTTGGAGTGCTGAGAGGTAAAGCTTGGCTGCATTCAAAGGTTGAATAATATCGTGACTAGCGAGGGCTAAAAAGCGGGTTTTACTGGCATTGGCTTCTTCGGCTGCACGTCGGGCACGGATCAATTCTTTTTCTGCATCGTTACGACGTTCTATTTCTAAGCGTAAATCGGCGTTGATCGAATGCACTTCTTCAGTACGCTTTTTCATTCGATATTCTAAATCAATATTCGATTCTTTGAGTGCTTTTTGAATTTCAACATGACTGGTAATGTCATTAAAACTGGTAACAAAACCACCACCAGGAAGGGGGTTACCGATCATTTCGATGACATGCCCATCATTGCGTTGGCGAGTAAAACGATGAGGGGTCGCATTTTTAAGATGCTCTAAGCGTCTTTGGATCATTTCTTCAATATCACCCATACCCAACTCACCGCATTTAGCATTAAATCGCATGAGCTTTTCGATAGGACTACCGACAAGTAGGTAGTCATCAGGATAATTAAACAATTCGGTGTATTTTTTATTCCATGCGACTAAGTTCAAGTGTTTATCTATAACACTGATCCCTTGTTCCATACTTTCTAACGAGGTCAACAAGGCTGTCATATTAAATTGCATGGCTTGGGTGGTATCATCAAAAAAGTTAATCACCTCAGTGAAATCGAGTTTTTTACCTTGTAAGACACTGTTGATCAATGCTTGTGAACTGGATGAACCAATCACGCCACCCAAGGCACGTTCACAAAATGAAATGAATTTTTCATCCGGTTTATCATTCGGCAATAACGTGATTTTGTGCAGTTGCTCAAATTCAGCAATTAGTTGATCACAGCGACTCGTGCCCATAAAGGTCGATAGCAACGTGATTAAGTCACTCGAATCAACATTGATATTACTGTGCTTAGATTTATCCTGTGCCATTTTACTGGGACGGACAAATGCTTCAGCTTGGATCTTATCGATTAGTCTAGCTGGTGCGAGATGCGAAAAAACAATATATGCGATGGTGTTAGCCAATAAGCTGACTAATGCACCTTGGCTGAGGATTTCAGATTGTGAATAAATGCTCATATCCGAATTTAATAATGGGATAATCAACCATAGTGTCCAACTGACCAAGCCCATTAATAAACCTGCATAAACCCCATGCGCATGGCCTTTCTTCCAATATAACCCGCCTACGATTGCAGGCAGAAGTTGGATTACCAATGAAAATGCAATCAAACCAATGGAACTTAACGATTTTGAGCCTGTTAACTGTTGTTGATAAATATAAGATAGGATTAGCACCAAACCGATAATTAAACGTCGAACTAAGCGAATGGTTTTGCCGTAATCTTCTTTATGCCCGGCTTGGTTGGGGTTATCGAGTAATTTAGGTAATACCACATCATTGGCAAGCATAGTAGAAAGCGTTAACGTCGCAACAATGATCATCGCGGTGGCAGCAGATAATGCCCCAACAAATACAAACATTTTAATGATTAATGAATCGGAGAAAATAGCTAATTGTAGAACATAATTATCAGATTCAATATTTTGGTCGGCGAATAATACTTTCCCTGACATCGCAATGACGGGAATGACCAAAGCGGTTAACCCTAAATATAAGGGAAACAACCACCTAGCAGTTTTTATATGTTCAATATTTAGATTGTCTATGATCGCGACATGAAACTGCCTCGGTAAACAGATAACGGCAGCGCCAGCAATGATCGTTTGTGCCCAAAAACTATACGAAGTAAATATATTCAGGGCATCTGCCGTACGATATTCATGTAAAAATGCATCGGTAGACGTGTTACTCCAAGCCACATAGCCGGTATATGCGACTAAGATCAAGGCAGATAACTTGATAATCGATTCGAATGATATCGCGAGCATTAAACCACGACGGTATTCGGTTACATCTGTTTGTTTGGTTCCAAAATAAATAGCAAATATTGCGATGAATATAGTTGCAATAACAACGATAAGTTGTTGATCTTCTTGTTGCGACATTATTGCAAAGGCTGAGCCAATGGCTTTTAACTGCAATGCAATATAGGGGATAGTGGCAAGTAACGCGATGAATGTAACGAGTAAGGCCACAGCTTGACGTTTACCATAACGAGATGCGATAAAGTCTGCAACAGTATTAATACGTTGCTTTTTACTGACTTGAGTTAATTTGACAATAAACTTGTAGCCAAAGATATAAACCAGCATTGGGCCAAGTAAAATAGGTAAATACATCCAATATTCGCGAGTAGATTGACCAACCGCACCTAAAAAAGTCCAAGCTGTACAATAAATAGCCAGCGCTAGCGAGTAAACATACGCATTTGAAGTTATTTTTCGGGCGATAGTGGAATTGCGATCACCCCATTTAGCAATCCAAAATAATCCCATTAAATATGCAAGAGCGAGTAACAACCAACCAAATGCCATAACTATCCTCTAAAGTTCCCCATTTTTCTTGTGCCACTTTAGCATGAGGCTAATAAAGAAACCTAGCGATAAGATACTGAATACCACTAACCTCTATGATTGCAACATTTTGTAGTAGTCACTTCACCGAAGTATGAGTCGCGAGCCCCATAATTTGTAAATCATGGTACTTGTACATGAACGCTATCTGTATATATAGCAAAGTTCAGAAGTATTGAAATTCATGGCAGATTCTTAATCAAAACAGCAATTAACTAAAGTAAAAATTATAAATTTTATGTTAATAATTTGAGCTGAGACTAAAGTTTTATATCAAAAAATTAACATTTATATAAACTTTTTGGCTGGGGATGGTTTAATTTGTCCGTTTTCAATGGGATTCAAATGAATGACATTTGTTAACAGCTAGTCAAGTTATACCATCGTACTTTTATGATAAATTATAATTCAAGTAGTCACAAACGACACTCGGATTATTTTAGGAGATGCTTGTGGAAAATAAAAACACATATTGGCAAGAAAACCTCCGTCTAATCTTAATCTGCTTAGTCATTTGGTTTGTAGTATCATTTGGGTTTGGTATTTTATTAGTAGACGTGCTAAATGAATTCCGCCTCGGCGGTTATAAACTCGGATTCTGGTTTGCACAACAGGGCTCTATATATGCATTTTTAGGCTTGATTTTCTGGTACTCCAAGAAAATGAATGACCTTGATAAAAAATATGACGTGGAGTAAAAATAATGGATGAATTAAAGTTTTATACTTATATTGCTGTATTTGGTACCTTTGGCCTTTATTTTGCCATAGCGATATGGGCTCGTGCTGGAACAACCAGTGAGTTTTATGCAGCTGGTGGTGGTATTACTCCACTTCAAAATGGTATGGCAATTGGTGCCGACTGGATGTCTGCTGCCTCGTTCATATCGATGGCTGGTTTAATTGCCTTCTTAGGTTATGGCGGTTCAGTATTCCTTATGGGATGGACCGGTGGTTATGTATTACTCGCCATGTGTTTAGCTCCTTACATGCGTAAACATGGTAAGTTTACCGTTCCAGAATTTGTTGGCGATCGGTTCTATTCGAGAACAGCCAGAATTGTGACTATTATTTGTCTTATTGTTGCCTCGGTAACGTATATCATTGGACAAATGAAAGGTGTAGGTGTTGCATTTTCTCGTTTCTTAGAAGTTGAATATGACACAGGCTTGTATATTGGTATGGGTGTTGTTTTCTTCTATGCTGTATTAGGCGGCATGAAAGGAATTACATATACACAGATTGCTCAATATGTGGTATTGATTACTGCATATACTATTCCAGCTGTATTTATTTCATTTCAGTTAACAGGTAACCCAATTCCGCAATTAGGTCTTGGCTCAACGCTAGCCGATGGCAGCGGTGTGTATCTATTAGACCGACTCGACTTAGTGGTGACCGATTTAGGATTTAAAGAATATACCGTCTCCAAAATGGGTGGCACCTTAAATATGTTCGCATATACCTTGTCACTAATGATTGGTACTGCAGGTCTACCACACGTTATTATGCGCTTCTTCACTGTTCCATCAGTTAAAGCTGCGCGTGCTTCAGCTGGTTATGCACTAGTATTTATCGCTTTATTATACACTGTTGCTCCAGCGGTAGGTGCAATGGCTCGCTACAACTTAATGAATACCATTGAGCCAACTGCAGGTCAAAACTTAGATTATGAACAACGTCCACAGTGGTTCAAAGATTGGGAAAAAACAGGTCTTTTAGAATTCTCTGATAAAAATGGCGACGGCAAAATCCAATACACAGCTGATGCAACTACAAATGAAATGGTTAAAGTAGACCGTGACATTATGGTACTTGCTAACCCTTCTATTGCGAATCTTCCTAACTGGGTAATTGCATTAGTAGCAGCAGGTGGTTTAGCAGCGGCCCTATCTACGGCAGCCGGCTTATTATTGGCTATATCCTCTTCTATATCTCACGATTTACTCAAAGGGATATTAACGCCGGATATGACCGAGAAAACAGAATTGCTAACAGGACGTATAGTCATGTCGGTGTCAATTCTATTTGCGGGTTATTTGGGGCTCAATCCACCAGGGTTCGCCGCAGGTACAGTAGCATTAGCGTTTGGATTAGCGGCTTCGTCAATATTCCCAGCCTTAATGATGGGTATATTCTCTCGTTCAATGAACGACAAAGGTGCGATAGCCGGTATGTGTGCTGGTCTAGGTGTGACAATGCTTTATGTATTCCAGCATAAAGGCATAATGTTTATCCCTGGTACTAGTTTCTTAGGCGATATGCCAGCAGATTGGTTCTTTGGTATATCACCTAACGCCTTCGGTGCTGTAGGTGCCATCGTAAACTTCTCAGTTGCTTTCATAGTACTTAAAATGACGCAACCTGCTCCTCAGGAAATTAGAGATTTAGTTGATAATTTCCGTTCACCACACGGTGAAATCGCGGAGTCACATGGTCACTAAACATGATTAATCGTTGATTAAAAACCTCCAATAGCTGGAGGTTTTTTTTTTATTTTTGAGTAAGTGGTAGTTTTATAATACAGTATTACTCTAATCCTTAATGTTGTAACAATTTTAGTAGGTTTAACGCATGATTTTTCAGTTCCTGAACAAACTCAGCCGGCACACAAAAATAGCTATATTTGTCGCCCCAATTTTAGTAATTTTAGGTTTTGCCGCTTCCGATCTATGGATCGAAAATAAAGCCTCCGAAGCCCGTTTTTTTGAAATGACACCAGAATCAGGGGTGTGTGATATTTTGGCTAGCAACTGTGTGCTAGTATCAGGTGAATTTAAAATAAGTATTTATCAAGAAAATGGCTTAACCACCATTAATTCAACTTTTCCTTTAGATACCGCCAACTTATTTTTAGTTGATGAAAATAACATTTCAAGTGTGTTTCAGATGGGTATGAAAGACAGCCCTTACTATTGGTTTCAAACTACACCGCTAGAAGTCATAGCAAAATCGCCTGGTAGCCGTCAAAAAGTGCGTTTAATAGCTACGGTTAAGGGTGGGCAATATATATCTGAATTTTATTCCGTAACAGGTAGCTAATGAATTAAAACCGTGTGTTCCATACGAGCATGGTTTTTTATAGTAATCTAGCTAATGGAGTATCTAGACCATTTTGGTTATGATGCAATTACTGACAGTAACAATTCTGCCGTAGCCACCGCATCATTTAGTGAGTTATGGGCATAGTGTAATAAGGACATAATGTATGAGCGATATCCCTCACCAAGTCAGTGACTTTATCTCTAAATCAGCACCCTTTGATGTATTAGATGAAGATAAAGTCAGCGCTATTGCCACTAAAACCAAAGTCATTTATCTCACTCCTGAGAATCAACAAGCGTTGATTGCAGAGCATCAGCCGTCGTTATTTTTGATTCAAACCGGTCAGTTTACTGTCTATGACGAAAACGGCATTGCACGGTTTATGAGTGAAGGCGATTATTTTGGTTTTACGGCGTTAATTGAAACTGGAAAAGGCCAAATCCAAGTTGAAATCGACAGCCCTGGTGTCGTGTATTGTATTGCTAAACCAATCTTTGACGAGTGCATGCAAAACAAAGTGTTTGCTAAGTTTTTTCATGCAGCCAAAGATGATGTGTTACAAAATCAGGCAGTGTCTGATTCTAACTCTATGTGGTTGTATAAACCTTTGCATGAACAGTTATCAAAAGCCCCTATTCAGATAGAGCAGCATGATAGTATCCAATTAGCCGCTCAAAAAATGTCAAAGCATGGGGTCAGTTCATTGATTGTTACTGAAGATGATTATCTCATTGGCATAGTGACTGATCGCGATTTACGTAATCGTGTCGTGGCTGAGGGTATGGATATTAATTTGTGTGTAAGTACCATCATGACCGAGAACCCTGCTTATGTATTACACAACCAAAATATGTTCTCTGCAATTTCGCTGATGAGTGAAAAAAACATTCATCATTTACCTGTATTGCATGCCGATGACCGTTCCCCGGTTGGTATGGTAACGACTTCAGATGTGATTAGAAAACAACGTGGTAATGTGTTGTTTATGATTGGGGAGCTCTCCAAAACTGCCAATCTATATGAGTTAACGCGGATTGCGTGGCAGATACCTCAATATTTTGCTGCGAATGCAAAACGCGCGGGAGATTTTGATATTGCAGGCAAAGTACTCTCACAAGCTACCGATATTATGACCAGAAAATTAATCGCGTTTTTTATTGAGCAACATGGCCCTGCACCTATGGGGTATTGCTGGGTGGTATATGGCTCGCAAGCACGTGAAGACCAAACAATGGGGTCAGATCAGGATAATGCGTTGTTATTAGCGCAAAGCCCCAATGAAGCCGAGGCAGAGTATTTTAAGCAAATGGCTGAGTATGTTTGCAAAGGCTTGGGAAAATGTGGGATTAAACTTTGTGATGGCAATATTATGGCATCTAATCCCGAATTACGTTTAAGTGTTGATGATGCCGTAGTTCAGGCTAAAAAATGGATCAATCAGCCAACCCCAGAAGCGATTTTAGCGTTTAATATCTTTTTGGATGCTAGAGCCGTCGAAGGTGACCGCACATTGTTTAAAAACTTACAACAACGCCGCAAACCGTTGTTCAAAAATGACTTTTTCTTAGCTGCATTAGCCAGAAATGCTAACAGCGATGCAGTACCATTATCGGTGTTTAACAAATTTGTATATCGCAAACACAATGGTAAGAAAGATTGTATCAATCTGAAAGTGAATGCTATTGCCCTGATTAATAACCTCGCACGTTTATACTCATTATCAGCGGGTATCACCATACCTAATACCGTTGAGCGGTTAAATATACTCGGTCAAATCAATGCGATAACGACAGAGGATGCTGATAATTTACGAGATATTTGGCTATTCTTAAATCGTCTTCGCTGGCGTCATCAGCTACGCAATAATGTGACTGATAATATTATTAGCGTGTCAGATTTATCTTCGTTAGAACGGCATCAATTAAAAGCCTCGTTTAAATCAATCCATCGCGCACAACAAGCTGTTGTCATGAAACTTTCCGGTGGGGTAGCTTAATGAGTATGTTGGCTAATCTTAGTCGTAAATTCGGTGCGCTAATAGGGCAGCATCAAAGATTACCAGACACGATAGCTAATCTGGCGCTCAAAGATTGTCGCTGGCTTGCAGTAGATTTTGAGTTTAGTTGTATGGACCCTAAGACCGCTAAATTTATGTCAGCAGGCTGGATTGAAGCAACATCATCAGGGATTGATTTAGCAAGTGGCTATTATCGGCTTATTCGAGCGAAGGGCAATCTCGAACAAAGTCCCATTATTCATGGATTAACGCCCAGAGATATTTCCCGCGGTTTTCATGCAAGAGAAATGTTTGAACAGCTTATTGAGTTTGCAGGCAGCCATATTTGGGTATTACATAATGCACAATTAGATATGGTGATGCTAAAGCAGTTAAGCATTCGCTTAGGCGTGTCTTTACCTACGATTGTGTGTATTGATACGATGCAATTAGCATTATATCAATTACATAAAAAAATGAGTGTTATTCCAACCGGTGCAGCGACCTTAGGGGCGTGCCGTGAACGTTTGGATTTAGCACCAGCATTAGCTCATAATGCATTATCCGATGCGATGGCAACATTGGAATTATGGTTGGCCCAAATGCATATACTGGATGCATCTGGGCAGACGACGTTACAAGAACTTAAAGCAACAGGGGCGATTAAAGTATTTGCCCGTCCGCTGGCGTAAAATGCTCTGTGAGTGTGCTTATATATGGGGCAAAGTGTCGCCACTGATGTTGCGCCTCGGGGTTAATCGGTTGTCGTACTTGCTCTGCACTCGGTGTTTTAACATTACGTTTGGTTTTATGAAAATCCAAACAAGCAGTGTTAAATTCCACGCCAATAAAATCCAGTAACCGACGTACTTGTCCTTCTAAATCATCAACCAGTTCTTCATGTTGCACGCGTAAGATACTGTCCCCAAAACACTGCTCCCAATGCGCCATTAGCGCCACGTAGTCATCATAATATTGACGAATATCACTAAGCTGATAACTAAATTCTTGGCCTTCAGCAAATAATTGTTTATAACCGCTAAAACAACACGCAATAGGTTCACGCCGTGCGTCAATAATTTTAGCATGGGGAAGGATTAGTTTAATTAAGCCCAAATGACGAAAGTTATTAGGCATTTTATCAATGAAAAATGGGGTTTGTTGGGTGCGGTGAATTTGCGTATCGTTAATATAACCTTCACCCCATTGCGTTAACTCCTCGGCAGAGAAACCCGTAAGGTTGGCAGGGTAAGCGTTATCTGATTTGTAGCGACCCGATAGCTTGCGCGCTAGCGCTAATATATTAGGTAATTCACTGGTGCCTTCAATTAATGGATGAGATGCTAGTATCTGCTCTATTAAGGTTGAGCCAGCACGCGGTAAACCAACAATAAAAATCGGGGCTACACTCTTGCAAGCGGATAATATCTGCGTAAATAACGCCGGTGGACAATGCTCAATTTGCGCTTGCATCTGTTGTGATGTGTCATCAGCTTGATAATTCAGTTGCGCATGTTTGAGCTCATTACCTTGGGCATAAAAAGCAAATGACTGGGCATAATCCGCTTTATCTTCAAAGGCTTTGCCCAACGCAAAACTAATATGGTATTTATCCATCACCTGTACTTGAGGCTGGTTGACTACGCTCATCATAGTGTTAATTAATGCGTCGTCAAAACTAAATGTTTTTAGGTTGGCTAAGCTCCAATAAGCATCACCAAAATCAGGTTTTAATTCGCAGGCTTTTAGATAATCGGCAATCGCTGCATCCGGTAAACCAATAGTTTTAAATGCGTGGCCACGTTGGACAAATACTGGTGCATGGCTAGGTAATTGAGACAGAACAGAATCAAAATGAGGAATTGCTTGTTCAGTCTGGCCAATCGCGACACATTGATTCGCGAGTGCTAACTCCGCCAGAGGGAGGTGAGGGTGATTGTCGAATAACGCTTGTGCTAATGTATGGGCTTGGTCAAACAACTGACGTTTTTGTAACACCTGAATCAGTTCTAACTGTAAATCAGTACTGTGAGGTGCCATATCGGCAGCACTAGATAATAAAACTTGTGCATCTTCGAGAATGTTTAATTTAATGGCTATTTTTGCTAATAAACGCATTGCCGGAATATGACTGGGTTGCTTGATTAAAAAATCACGAGTTAACCGTTCCGCTTTGGCTATTTTCCCTTCATAAAAAGCACTTTGTGCCGCCAGTAAAAAAGGTGGTAACTCCTTGAGTTCTGTCATTTTATCTTGTGCTTCACGCACTAGTGTAGGTTCATTCAATGCCGCAAATAAATGGCTGAGTTGCTGCCAACTAGCCAATAAACCAGGATGAAGTTGCACCGCCATTTGATAGGCGTTAATCGCTTCTGGAAACTTGGTTTGGATCCGGTAACAATGACCGAGTTCTTGATAACCGCGGGCATACTCTGGATGTGTAGCTAGCAATGTCGAGAGAGTACCAATGGCTTGTGATACATCTTGCAGATAACGGTGACAAACCGCTTTTAGATATAAACATTGTCGATCATTTGGCTGAGCTTTTAAACATTGATTCAAGATCTGTAAAGCAGCAGGAAATTGTTGTGCTTTAACCAGCGCTTCAGCTTGAACTAAAGGGGGGACTGTCGTGGAATCGGGTATGGTCATTGCGATATTATTCACTTATTAAGTACTAAAAAAAATCCCCGTATCTTCAAAAATACAGGGATTATTGAACTAATAACAGAGCGTCATTAGTCTTAGTATACCGTAATACTTAGTAATACGTATAGTTGACGCTCATACCAATAGTACGAGGACGGTTGGTGCTGATACGTTTAATATCGTCTTGGTCATTGATGAACAAAGTTGCACGCTCATCTGTCACGTTATCGATATAAAACTTAACACGCCATGCGTCTTTGCTGATACCAAAGTTGGCATTCAATAACTGATAACCGGCTTGCTCTTCGCGCTCAGAAGCAACAATTGAACTGTAGCTCTTAGACGCATGTTGCAAGGCTAGCTGCCAATCCATGTCAAAGTCTTGATATTCCCAATCATAACGTACACGCACGTTACCTTGAACGGCTGGAGTGACTGGTAGTTCAGAACCGACCGGAGCCATCTCAATGACTTGCGCACGAGTCGCAGTTAACTCTGTTTTGTTAAACGAAAATGCACCATAGATAGTGAGGTTATCTGTTGCAATGTATTCAAAGTCAGTTTCGATACCTTGGATTTTCGAATCAGCAGCATTCTCGATAAAGGTTAATATCGATACGTTTTGTGGATCAAAACGTGAAGTCTGCATGTTGCTCCAATCGATATAATAAACGTTACCGTTGAAACGCAAGCTTTGATCTAGTAATAATGATTTCCAACCAAATTCATAGTTAGTCACATCATCCGTCGCATAGGTAATGCCTACCGTTGGGAAATCGGTATTCGTTGAAGGAACACCACCACCACGGTTAAAGCCACCTGGACGGAAACCTTCAGAATAAGTTGCGTAATACAAAATAGAATTCGTAGCTTGATATGCTAAGCTAAATTTAGGGATCACGCCGTCTTCTTGTAATGGCTCAGTTGAGTGACCACCTGAACTATCATAATCACGACCACGGTCAGTATTCATCGAACCTTGGAAAATACCATCGGCAAAATTAGATGAACCAGTATAATCTGATTCGATATCATACCAACGTAACCCTAGAGTGGCTGCTAGTTTATCAGTGATAGCATAAGTTGCTTCACCGAAAACTGCAATTTGTTCTTCACTACGAGTAATATCATTAAAGAACGCTACGCCTTCAGGACGAGTATTCGGGTTGATGCTGTTGGCTGTGCTGATAGGTGCATTTGGTGCAAAACCAAGCTCTGCCATTGCAGCATAAACGTAATCATCTTGAGTTTTAATTTCAACATCATCATAGTAAATACCCGCAGTCATGCTTAAACGGTCATTGAAGTCTGTAGAAAAACGCAATTCTTGAGTAATACGAGAATGTTCTTGCTGGCCTTTAAAGCCTTTGGTTGGATCTTTACATTCGCGATTTTCAGTAATGAATTCAGGTGAGATGTTGTAATTAACAACATAATCCGGATTAGTATACGTACAAGTGTAATAAGCAATATAACCACCTGAGTTGTTATAACCAGTATAATCGATTGATTGCTCCACTTCACGGTCAAGGAATGCACCGGCATAAACAACGTCTAATGCGCCAAGCTTACCTTCAACCACTAACGAGGTCAGGTCAACATCATCACGAAGTGAATCAGGGAAATAACGTTCTACTTGTAAATCACCTACTTCTGGATCGTAATCAAATACGCCATCAGCGCCTAATGATTGAGTCGTATGTTGTAACAATAACGACCAAGTATCATTGATGAAATATTTAAGACCAAAACGACCACCTTGATAAAAACTATCATTGAAGTCATCTTCGGCTAACGCCAGGTTTGATGCGCTTTCATACGTTGCATCTGGACCAAGATCTAATACTGAAGCACTGTTTATTGCTGGATCAGTAGAGAAAGTGCCTGCAACGTTATCAATATAACCACCACGATTGACACTGTACATCGCTGCACGGAAAGACAAATCATCATTTAATGGGATATTAATGAAACCTTCAGCAGAGGTGCTCATCTCGCCATGTTTAGTGGATTCTAAACGGGTACTAAAACCGGCTTCAAAATCACTAGTCGGCTTGTTAGTAATATAGCGAATAGTCCCTGCCTGTGAACTGGCACCGAATAATGTGCCTTGAGGTCCCGGCAATACTTCTATACGTTCTAAATCTGTTGCATATAAATCTAAGTTACGACCCGGGGCAGTAACGGGTTGTTCGTCGATATACAAGGCAACATTAGGCATCGTACCTTGGGCACCAGATAACATAACGGTGATCGGCTGGATCGCCATACCACGAATAAATACGTCTGATTGACCCGGACCACGACCACCTAGAGTGATGTTAGGGACATAGCGTGCAAAATCATCAAAGTTGCTGATGTTCTGTTCACGCAGTGCTTCACCGTTTAAGGCTTGCACGGCAACAGGAGTGCTCTGAATGTTTTGCGAACGTTTAGTCGCAGTCACTTCTATCGTTTCAATTTTTTGATCTTCTGCTGTATTTGCAAACGCGTTAGTAGCAATAGTAGGTTGAGTTATAGCTAATGCCGTACATACCGCAAACGCTAGTTTTGACGGTGTAGGTAGGCGTTTTGTGCCTAGAATATGATTCATTTAATTACCAAGTAGTTAGTGTTGAATGTATATTTACAGATTGCAAGTGTACTGAATTGCTAGAAAAATGCAAATTAGATTGTATACGAATCATCAGTGCCCTATCTGTTATTGGTTAGCTAAGGTTGTTAAGGTAATGATGCCTTGTTTTAATAGCGTGTTTTTTGTACAAAATTGTTTGTTTTGTGGGTATTTGTTGCTAAAAAAGCAACGTGGCCTCAAAATGTCAGTGTTCTGTAAATATAATGTATAGTAATTAATTAATGATAAAAGTATCTAAAAATAGTTTTAATGCGAATAAATTGAATCGTGGCGTGTTTTTCAGCGCGAGTGCGGTGATATTTATGTTGGTAACCATTACCGTCATGTTTCCTACTGATATGGAAGCCTTGTTTAGCAATGTCCAAAAGACCCTCATTGATACAGCTGGTTGGTTTTATGTATTATCTGTCGCTGGGATTTTAGTCGCAGTTGTGTATCTGTGTGTGTCTCGTCATGGTCATATTAAGTTGGGACCGGATCATGCCCAAGCAGACTATAGTCAGTTAACTTGGCTAGCGATGCTCTTCTCTGCAGGGATGGGAATTGGGCTGATGTTTTTTGGCGTGGCTGAGCCAGTAATGCATTATGTTGCGCCTCCGACTGCCGACCCATATTCGGTTGAAGCAACGCGCGAAGCTTTAAAAATGACCTTTTTCCATTGGGGCTTGCATGGCTGGGCTATTTACGCCGTAGTAGCCTTGATACTGGCGTACTTTTCGTTCAGACATAATTTACCACTCACTTTACGCTCAGCATTTCACCCTCTTATTGGGGATAAAATCTATACTTGGCGCGGCGATATTATTGATTCGTTTGCCGTCATCAGTACGATATTTGGCGTGACCACCAGTTTAGGCTTTGGGGTGATGCAGATTAACTCCGGTTTAAACTATCTATTTGGCATTGAAGTTAGCCAAACTGTTCAGTTGTTTATTATTATCTTTATTATTTGTCTGGCACTGGTATCGGTGTGTTCAGGTTTGGACAAAGGGATTAAGCGTTTATCTCAGCTGAACATGATCATGGCGGTAGCTTTATTGTTGTTTGTGTTAGTGGCTGGTCCTAGCTTGTTTTTACTTCAAGCATTAGTGCAAAACACCGGTGCGTATTTATCCGATATTGTACACAACACATTTAATTTGTTTGCCTATCAAAAAACCGATTGGTTAGGCGGTTGGACTATATTTTATTGGGCGTGGTGGTTATCTTGGTCGCCATTTGTTGGGATGTTTATCGCACGGATTTCACGTGGACGTACGATACGTGAATTTTTAATCGGCGTGTTGTTAATCCCATCAGGCTTTACCTTTGCATGGATGACCATTTTTGGTAACAGTGCGATTGATTTAATACATGTTCAAGGCATGACTGATTTAGCGGATGCGGTTGCAGCGGATTCTTCGATTGCGTTGTTTGCATTTTTAGAGCATTTACCTTTTTCTCAAATCATTTCGTTCATAGGGCTGGTGATGGTCATTATCTTTTTTGTGACCTCTTGTGATTCTGGCGCGATGGTCGTGGATATGTTGGCTAGTCATGGTGAAAATAATACGCCGCTGTGGCAGCGTTTTTACTGGACGGTCGGAATTGGGGTCGTAGCCACAATACTGTTATTAAATGGCGGCTTAGCAGCGCTACAAACGATGTCAATTGTGAGTGCATTGCCGTTTACCGTCGTATTAATCATCGCTATCTATGGCATGTTTACAGCATTGAGTATTGAGTCGACTAAACAACAATCCATGAATTTAGCGGTGATGCAGTCACCGTCAATTAAGTCGGATGATTGGCGTCAACGCTTAGCGATTATTGTGAACTTCCCGTCAAAGAGTAAAGTGTTACAGTTTTTAGCGCACAATGTGGGTCCTGCGCTGACAAAAGTAGCAAATGAGTTAAATAATAACCAGATTGCAACTGATGTGTTACTCGATGATGACCGGATCATATTAACGGTTAGTCACGTGGATCAACCTGATTTTATCTACGCGGTTCGGGCTCGAACGCATATTCAACCTGATTTATTAGAAGATGCTAGTGACCAAGATGAAGAACAGATGTATTATCGGGCGGAAGTACATTTAGCTGAAGGTGGGCAAGACTACGATATTATGAGTTGGCCTGAAACAGCAATTATTAACGATGTGGTCGAGCAGTATCAAAAGCACGTCCATTTCTTACACCTTTTAAAATAAGAGAAGCGTTTTCATGCAAAAAGATGAAGAGCTATTAGTTGCCCTACGTAAAGTAATACGTGCTATCGACATTCGTTCCAAAGAGTTAAGCAGAGATGTTGGTTTAACGGGTCCTCAATTAATTGTATTACAACAAGTAGGAAAAAACCCTGGTGTTATGGTTAAAGAGATTGCCCAAAACATCACTCTCTCGCCTGCAACAGTGACTAGTATTTTGGATCGTATGGAAAGTCGAGGACATGTTAATCGTGTACGAAGCACCCAAGATAAGCGCAAGGTTGGGGTGTTTTTAACTGATGCCGGGCAGTCCTTGCTCGACAAAGCGCCATTACCCCTGCAAGAACATTTTTTAAATCGGTTTAATGCGATTGAAGAATGGGAACAGTCGCAGATGGTTGCGACGATGCAACGTATTGCGACGATGATGGATGCACAGAAAATCGATGCCGCTCCGGTATTGGAAGTGGGTAGTTTGGTGAATAATGGGTCTGAGCTTTAGTATCAGCGGTTACGAATGTGACAGAAAAAGATAACTAGGCGTGAATTAAATCACGCCTAGCTCAGTTAAACGCTCATGCAGATAGCTCTTGGCAGTATGTCGTTCAGATAACACCACATCCGGTCGTGGATGTAAGAATAAAGGTAAAGATATGCGTGATTTAGTCATATCCGCCCCTTGCGGATTAATGACACGATGCGATGTGGACGGAAAATATCCACCCGATGCTTCTTGCAACATATCTCCGATATTAATAATTAAATAACCAAAATCACTGGGTACATCAACCCAATCACCGTCTTTGAGCTGAACTTGTAATCCTGGTTCGTTCGCCGCTGGCAAAATAGTAATAAGGTTTATATCTTCGTGTGCTGCCGCTCTAATTGCGCCTGGTTCTTCATTTCCTGCTAATGGCGGATAATGCAAAATCCTCAGCAATGTTTGGTTGGAACCGTTGATCATATTCGATAGCGGTTCTCGATAGTTAGCGGCTACCTCTGGTGGTGATAACGCTTCAATCCAACCTAATAGCTCAGCGGCAAATGCCGTTGTTTGCTGATAATACGCATCGAGTTGCTCACGACGATCCGTTGGGCATTGGCCCCATTGGTAGTAATGAAAATACTCTTTGATGTCTTTTTGTTTAAAGCCCTTGGCAGTTTCTGAGATACGCGCAGGGAAAAAACCATCTTGAGTGCCTTTGTTATATAGGCTTTGCTCTTTGATACTGTCTTCAAGATTAAACCAATCTTGCCAGCGAGAATAAATCCCTTGTACGGTGGCTTGCTTGATAGGATGATTTTTTAATACGCCAAAACCCGTTTCACGCAGGGATTGCACAAATTTTTCTTGGGCATCGCCTGCCAAATAATCAACAGCTTCTAAAGTGACTTTACTCATCGATTCGATCCTTTAAAATGATAAGAATAAGCCCGCTAATGCGGCGCTCATCAAGTTAGCTAAGGTTGCAGCGCAGACCGCTTTAAGACCTAAGCGCGCGATATCTTTGCGACGGCCAGGAGCCATAGCGCCTAGACCACCCATTAAAATAGCGATGGAAGAAAAGTTGGCAAAACCGCATAAGGCAAAGGTAATAATGGCTTGTGATTTGGCGGATAACTGTTCGCTGATCTCAATGAAATTTAAGTAAGCAACAAATTCGTTAACTACAATTTTTTGGCCGATAAAGCTACCTGCTAGCTGTGCCTCAGACCAATCAATGCCAATAGCCCAAGCAATCGGTGCCATGATATAGCCTAAAATCTGTTCAAAGGTTAAATTTTCAAATCCAAACAAACCACCCGTCCAACCAATAATACCGTTGATCAGGGCAATCAGTGCAACAAATGCTAATAACATTGCACCGACATTTAATGCCAATTGTAAACCCGATGAAGCACCAGATGCAGCAGCGTCGAAGATATTGGCATAACTGGTATCTTCGCCATCTACTTGGCTGAGATCGTTATTCGGTGTATCAATTTCTGGTACCATGATTTTGGCCATTAATAAGCCAGCAGGTGCTGCCATAAAGCTTGCTGCGAGTAGGTATTTAAGTTCAACACCAATACCGGCGTACCCAGCCATAATTGAACCAGCAATAGAGGCTAAACCACCTACCATCACAGCAAAAAGTTCTGACTGAGTCATTTTAGGAATAAAAGGGCGAACAATTAACGGCGCTTCTGTTTGTCCAACAAAGATATTGGCAGCTGCCGACATTGATTCTGGTCGGCTTGTCCCTAAGATTTTTTGTAATCCGCCGCCAATTATATTGATGATGAATTTCATGATCCCTAGATGATATAACACGGTGATGAGTGCGGAGAAAAAGATAATGACCGGCAGCACGTTAAACGCAAAGATAAATCCTAGGGATTTATTTCCCACGGCGCCAAACACAAAATTAATGCCTTCATCAGCATAGCCGATGACGCCAGCAACAAAGTCTGTGACAGCTAATAACGCAGCAATCCCGGGTTCAAAATACAAAATAAATACCGCAATGAATACTTGGATGGCAAATGCGCCGCCAACCGTGCGCCAGTTAATCGCATGGCGGTTATTGCTCAGTGCATAGGCTATCGCTAGTAAAGCGAGGACGCCGATTATTCCTGTCATGGTAAGAGCCTTTTATTATTGTTGATTGGCAAGATTGATTTGTGATTGTACGTGATGTGTAACTACATTCAAAGCTGCTTGGTTATCACCACCTTGAGTAATGATCATATCTGCTTGGCTACGATTAGGCTCAATGAACTGATGATACATGGGTTTAACCGTTGCTTGGTATTGTTCAGCAACGCATTCAATGGTGCGTCCACGTTCGGCGGTATCACGCAGCATACGGCGTAATAAACAGACATCTAAAGGGGTATCGACGAACAAGGTAAGGTCATAAAGAGGCTGTAATTCGGCAGCAGCTAATAGCATGATCCCTTCAATTATAATAATCGGGGATGACGTAATCCGCTGTGTATCAGGTTTACGAGTATGTGTCTGGTAACAGTATTCAGGGTAATCAATGGTCTGTCCGTTAACCAGTGCTTCGATATGGGCTTTTAACAACTCGTGTTCAAAGGCATTCGGATGATCATAATTTGTGATGATCCGCTGCGTCATCGGTTTGTCATCTTGGGCGCGATAATAGCGATCTTCTTGTAATACCAACATATCGGCACACTGCATTTGTAGACGATGCACCAGATTTTGGGTGAACAATGATTTACCTGAACCAGATGCCCCACATATTGCGATGATATAAGGTTTGGTATTGATCGTTTTTTTGTTTGAATGCGTTTTAGTCATATTACACTTATTATTGTTTTTTATTATTCGTTTAGGATGAGTCGTTAGGATTGACGTTATTTAGAAATAATTATACTCAAAATTCTGATTAATACGTGAGTTTATAATTATTTACATATTTCTCATGTCATATTTTTGTCATTTCTGTCAATTACTATACAATCCACATTGAAAATGACATTTATTATAAGTGGTAATCAAGGATGATGATAAAGCCTCGTCGGTTTTTCGATAGTCAAAATTAAGACATTACACATAATACATAATTTTTAATTTAAACAGGAAGCACAAACCATGTTTGCACCTACAAAGCTTAATCGCATTGCGATTGCTGTTGCCGTATCTATCGGTTTATCAGCCCCAGCATTCGCACAAGAAACGTCTTCAGGTATCTCTGGTAAAATCGTTACTCCAGCAGGCACGCCAGCTGCGGGTACTGCGGTTAAAATTATTCACTTACCATCAGGTACAGTGCGTAATGCAGTCGTGAACAACTCCGGTTCATTTAACTTAAAAGGCCTTCGTGTTGGTGGTCCATATCAAATTATTGTGGATTCACAAACATTTCAAGATACCACTGTTGACGGTGTATTTTTAGAACTAGGTGAAACATTTGATGTAAACGTTGCTTTACAATCAGATCAAAATATCGAAGTCATCAACGTTACGGCTTCACAAGTTAGCACTTCAATATTTGGTAGTAACTCTCCAGGTACCGTGTTTAACCTTGCTGACTTAGAAAACTCACCAGCGATCAACCGTGACATTAAAGATGTTATTCGTACTGATCCACGTGTGTATATCGATGAAAGCCGTTCTGATTCAGTTCAGTGTGCTGGTGCTAGCCCACGTTTTAACAGCTTAACCCTTGATGGTGTGCGTTTGAACGATAACTTTGGTCTTAACTCTAACGGCTACCCGACTGAAAGAATGCCATTCTCTTTTGACGCGATTGAGCAAGTTGCCGTTGAACTAGCCCCATTTGACGTCCAGTACGGTGGCTTTACTGCATGTAACATCAATGCGGTAACTAAATCTGGTACCAATGAAATCCACGGTGGTGTGTTCTTCGATTACACTAGCGATTCTTTCCGTGGTGAAGAAGTCAAAGGTGACAAGCAAGAAAATGGCGATTACACCGAAAAGCGTTATGGTTTTAACGTGGGTCTTCCATTAATCAAAGACGAGTTATTCGTTTTTGCTGCTTATGAAAAAGTAGAAGGTGTACAGTTGTTCGGTTATGCCGCTCGTGATAACGGTCGTGTTACTAGTGCTGAAATCGCTGAAATCACACAAATCGCTGCTGACGTATATAACTACGATGTAGGTGGTTTCCCGGCAAGTGCTCCAGTTGAAGATGAAAAATTATTAGTTAAATTAGATTGGAACATCTCTGATCAACACCGTGCATCTTTTGTATATAACTGGAACGATGGTTTCTCAATCAGCCAGTCTGACGGCGGCTCAAGCGCTCTATCGTTTGGTAACCATTTCTATGAGCGTGGCGCTGAGTTAGATTCATTAGTTGCATCAGTTTATTCTGATTGGTCTGATAAATTTTCTACTGAAGTGCGTTTAGGTCAAACTAAACTTGATAACCGTCAATCGTCATTAGATCAATCTGGTTTTGCAGAAGCGCAAATCCGTTCTGGTTCTGGCGCAACAGTATATATCGGTCCAGATGATTCTCGTCAATCTAATGATTTGAACTGGGAAAACATCACTGCCAAATTCGCTGGTACGTATTACACCGATAATGATCACAAAATCACCTTTGGTCTTGAATATGAAGATCTAGATGTGTTTAACTTATTCATGCAACAAACTGTTGGTGAATACCGTTTTGATAACATTGCTGATTTTGCTGCTGGTACTCCTGCACGTATTTACTACAATAACTCTGCGGGTACTAACAATCCAGCTGATGCCGGTGCAAGCTTCTCGTATGCAACGACTACGCTGTATGTGCAAGATGACTTCTATGTCACTGACGATATCCAATTAATGGTTGGTTTACGTTATGACATGTGGTCTTCAGATGACCGTCCAACGTTAAATGCCAACTTTACAGAGCGTTATGGTTTTGCTAACACTGCAAACGTTGATGGTATTAAATTACTACAACCTCGTGTTGGTTTTAACTGGGCAGTACAAGACAACCTTGAAGTTCGTGGTGGATTTGGTCTATATGCGGGTGGTAATCCAAATGTATGGATTTCAAATGCTTACTCTAACGATGGTGTAACTAACATTGGTTTACAAGATCGTTCACGTAACAGTGTAACTACTGCTGCTGACGGTTACTTAACGGGTGCGGGTCGTCCAATTTATGATATCCCTCAAGCTTTGTTTGATGCAGTTGCAGCAACCTCTATTGCAGATGGTAACGGTAACGTTAATGCCACTGATCCTAGCTTCGAAATTCCATCAGAGTGGAAATACTCATTAGGCGCGACTTACATCACGGCTGACGATTATGTTATTACTGCTGACATCATGTATACCGATAAGCAAAACTCTGCGACGGTAGTTGATTTAGGTTTAACACCGTCTGGCTTTACTGCTGTTGATGGTCGTCCTTTGTATGAGACTTCTACTACAGGTCGTTACCCTGGTAGTGACTTCATGTTAACTAACGTTAATTCTGCTAACGATGGTGATTCAACAACTATTTCTGCGTCAATCCAAAAAGATTGGGATAATGGCTTTAATGGTATGTTAGCGTATGCGTACACAGAAGCGACGGATGCAAATCCAATGACGTCTTCAGTTGCTTACTCTAACTTCATTAACGTTGCTGTTGCAGATGTTAACGCGCCACAAGCAGCGACCTCTGATTATGAGATCCCACATCGCTTTACGATGAAGTTTGGTTATACTACTGAGTTATTTGACGGTTATAAAACTAGCTTTAACTTGTATGCGACTGCGAGTGATGGCAAGCCTTACTCTGCTACTTTCTCTGAAAGCGGCGGTGATTTATTTGGGTTTGATTCTTCAAGTACTCGTGGATTGGTATATATCCCTGAAGTAAATGATGCGGGTGTTGTTTATGGCAGTGGTTTTGACCAAGCAGCGTTTGATGATTTCATCGCAGCTGAAGGCTTAACTCGCGGTGCTATCCTAGGTCGTAACTCGTTCAACGCAGAATGGTGGTCTAAAGTCGATATTCGTATCTCTCAAGAACTTCCAGGATTTGTTGAAGGACATAAAGCCAGTGCATTCTTCGTTATCGAAAATTTCACAAACATGCTAAATGATGACTGGGGCGTATTGCGTCAAGGTTCATTTGTTGGTGAGCGAATCGTTAATGCTCACATCAATGATGCTGGACAATATGTTTATGAGAGCTTCAATGCTCCAGAGACAAGCTATGTTCGTGGCCCATCTTTATGGGAAGTACGTGTAGGTGTTAAATACAGCTTCTAATGAGCTGAAAGGGCATCTTAGTGATGCCCTAAAACATCTTTTTGATCTGTTGAGGTCAATACATAAATTGAAATAAAAACCCGCTTTTAAGCGGGTTTTTTGTGTCTTATAGCTTATGTATAGTTTTTTATTCATCTTATAGGAAATATAGTAGAAGATGTGTGGATAACTTTCTATTAGGTGAAAGTATAAAAAATGATGTTGTGGAATACTTCACACATTATCAAAGAGATTTTCAACATACTGACGTAATTTTTCAATTTGAGATACATCTGCAGGTGCAATAAAAATAGTATCATCCCCGGCAATCGTTCCCAATACACCATCTTTTTTGCTTAAAGAATCTAACAATCTGGCGATAAGTTGAGCAGCACCTGGACTGGTACGGATGACGACCATTACATTATTGTGTACAACATCTAATACTAATTGTCGCAATGGGCTCTTAGCTGTAGGGATCCCTAATTCAGCGGGTAACGAGTACACCATCTCGCCTAAACCGTTGCGCATACGGACTGCGCCAAACTTGGTGAGCATACGCGAGACTTTGGATTGACTGATGTTATCGAAGCCTTGGGATTTAAGTATGTTGACGATATCACCTTGCGAAGCACAGCTTTCTGCCGTCAATATTGAGCGGAACGCTTTGATTAAATCGCCTTGTTTTTGGCTCGACATGTTGTTTATCCGTCAGATTAAATTTTTATTATTAAGTTATTTTGCCGTAGACCTTGAAATTTAGCAAACAATACACACATTACACATACAACTAATGTGTCATTGTGGTCATTTAGATTATTTCATAAGGTACTAAACACCAAATTTACTAAATTCACAAAATATACAATTTGCTCAATCCATTTAGGAGAATAACATGAAAGTAGCTGTTTTAGGCGCTGCTGGCGGTATAGGCCAAGCATTATCTTTATTATTAAAAACCCAACTTCCAGCTGGAAGCGAGCTAGCATTATATGATGTTGCTCCCGTTGTTCCTGGTGTTGCGGTTGACTTAAGCCATATCCCAACTGCCGTTGCAGTAACGGGTCACGGTAAAGATGATTTAGCGGGTGCATTAACGGGTTGTGATATCGTGTTGATCCCTGCGGGTGTTCCGCGTAAGCCAGGTATGGATCGTTCAGATTTGTTTAACATCAATGCCGGTATTGTGAAAAACCTTATTGAAGGCGTTGCTGATGCTTGTCCTACTGCGTGTGTTGGTATCATTACAAACCCTGTTAACACAACGGTTGCTATTGCTGCTGAAACATTAAAAGCCAAAGGCGTGTACGACAAGAACAAACTGTTCGGTGTAACGACATTAGATGTTATCCGCGCGGAAGCGTTTGTAGCTGAGTTAAAAGGCCTTGATGTTGCTAAAACTCACGTACCTGTTATCGGTGGTCACTCAGGTACAACAATTTTACCATTACTATCTCAAGTTGAAGGCGTAAGCTTTACTGATGAAGAAGTAGCAAGCCTAACAACTCGTATCCAAAATGCCGGTACTGAAGTCGTTGAAGCAAAAGCGGGCGGCGGATCTGCAACATTATCTATGGGTCAAGCAGCGGCACGTTTTTGTTTATCTTTAGTTGATGCGATGCAAGGTGGTGACGTAGTTGAGTATACTTATGTTCAGGTTGATGGTTCTGCTGATGCAGCATTCTTTGCTCACCCTGTACGTTTAGGTAAAAACGGCGTAGAAGAGATTTTATCTTACGGTGAGTTAAGTGCGTTCGAAGAACAAGCAAAAGCTGACATGTTAGACGGTCTACGTGGTGATATTCAACTTGGTGTAGATTTCGTTAACGCGTAAATACATCGCCTAATATAGCTGCTTTGGAGCAGATTGTATTAGCAATATAATTTAAAAACCCGTTAAGTATCATACTTAACGGTTTTTTGTTGGTTATTAGCAAATAAAAATAACGACTAACCAGTGTTGCGCATACCAATCGCAATCCCAGTGATGGTGACCATCATGGCTTTTTCGATAGCACTGATTTCATGTTCATCATCCACTTGGCGCGTACGTTTGAGCAATTCAATTTGCAAATAATGTAGTGGTTGCAAATAGTCAGCACGAATATGCATAGAATTGAGACCTTGGGGATCATCTTGCATCAGGTTGTTTTTATGCGTGATGTGCAACAAATCAGTTCTACTTTGCTGCAATTCATTACGCAACGATTCACCAAAATGTTTTAGCTCAGCATCAACTAAACTATCATCATAGGCTTTGGCAATGCTGATATCTGCTTTAGCAAATACCATATCGAGCATCGATAAACGCGATTGAAAGAACGGCCATTGTTCTACCATTTCATCTATGGTGACGTGTTGAGTTTCATAACTACGCATAATCGCACGCATAACACCCAGCCATGCAGGTAGTACTAAGCGCGTTTGCGCCCAAGCAAAAATCCAAGGGATCGCACGTAAACTCTCCACCCCACCTTGCGGGTTACGTTTAGCAGGACGTGAACCTAGTGGTAACTTACCCAGTTCTTGTTCTGGAGTAGCTTGCCTAAAGTATGGGACAAAATCAGGATCAACGCGAACGACATGACGATAGTTATCGCGCCCTTGTGCTGCCATTTCATCCAGTAATTCACGCCAATGAGCTTTAGGTGCCGGTGGTGGAAATAACTTAGCTTCGATGATGGCACTGGCATAAATACCTAAACTGCGTTTGGCTAATGCTGGCATACCAAATTTATAACGGATCGTCTCGCCTTGTTCAGTAACACGAAAGCCGCCATCTAATGAGCCTGGAGGTTGCGATAATATGGCAGAATGTGCGGGTAAACCACCACGACCAATCGTACCGCCTCTGCCGTGAAATAAGGTTAACGATGTGTCATATTTAGCACAAATGGCGACGAGTGATTCTTGGGCTGTGTATTGTGCCCAGCCTGCAGCTAATGCGCCTGCATCTTTGGCTGAATCTGAATACCCAATCATAATATGTTGACCATCAGCCAACCCATTACGGTAACTGTCAATTGAGAGTAATTGATCAATGACGACGGGTGATTGATTCAAATCGTCGAGAGTTTCAAATAATGGCGCGACAGACATCGGCCAGGTAACTTGGCATTGTTGTAGCAGTAATTGTACTGCTAGGACATCAGAAGCAAAGCTCGCCATTGAGATAATATAGATCCCAAAGGCATCCCTATCATTTGCTGCAACAATACGGCAAGTATCTAGGACTTCTTGTACATCGGGACTTGGCTGCCAGTCAGCTTGCCAAGCATTAGGTAAAAATGGACGTTTTGAGGCCATTTCTTTGGTTAAAAAGGTGATTTTTGTAGCTTCATCCCAGCTATGGTAGTCGCCTAATGATAAATAATCACAGATTTCAGCAATGGCATCAGCATGGCGACCAGAGTCTTGACGGATATCAAGTTTTAATAAATAAACCCCAAAACAATGTGCGCGGCGAATGGTGTCGAGTAACCCACCTTTGGCAGTCTGCTCTAACCCACATGAAATAAGTGAGCGGTAACATTGCATTAGTGGTTTGAGTAATTCTTTTTGTGAGTGGATCCAATTGCTGTCATCAGCAATACGACCATTTAGTAAATCATCAATACCATCTTTGGTCGCTCGTAAACGTTTGACCAATGGTTTGAGGATTGCACGATATGGTTCAGATGCACTACCGACTTGGTTACGGATCGTGGCATCACATTTATTCATCGATAGTTCGACTTGCAGGGCACTAATGTCTTTAGCAAAGAGTTTGGCTGCACGACGTCGCGCTAAGTGCAAGACTGTTTGGGTAACTTTTGATGTAACAAATGGGTTACCATCACGATCCCCCCCCATCCATGAGCTGATTTGAATCGGCTGAGCATCAATCGGTAATTTAATGTCGTATTCTTGCTGTAATTTAAGATCTAAATCACGCATGAAATCGGGTATTGCATCCCATAATGAATTTTCAATAACTGAAAATCCCCACGTCGCTTCATCGATAGGCGTCGGACGACGGTCACGAATTTCTTCGGTGTGCCATGCTTGCTCAACTAAATCGGCGATGCGTTCGCTTAATTGTAATTTTTGCGCAGGATACAAGGTGTCATTGTGTTGTTGACGCAAACACTCGGCTAATGCCGTATGTTTGTGGATCATGGTGCGACGAGTAACTTCTGTCGGGTGAGCGGTAAGGACTAAATCAATATGTAGGGCATTAACGGCTTCATAAATCGCTTCGGGTGATTTTTGAGCTTTACGTAAGTGACTAAATAACACATCAACGGAATCATCGAGCTGTTTACTACTATTAAATTCTTGTTCGGCGATATTGGCAAGGTTCAAAAACTGAGCAAACGCTCTAGCAATGACCAATAAGCTTTCATTGTTCATGTCTTTAAACACATTTTGTAAGGCGATATTGGCAGCAGCATCACCTAGATGTCCAGCCCGACCTTGCAAACGGATTGCTTCAATTTTATCTAACCATTCTTGACCGAGTTCATGCTTAATTGTCTGGCCAAGTAATTCACCTAAATCGCGCACTGTGTGCTTTAACTGAGCATCGATTTGCTTATCATGTTGCATGAGCAATGTTTCCTATTTTTCATCTTACTACAACCATACGAAATTTTGGCTAAACTGTCTAAACCAATATGACATATTTTATAATTATATTAATTGCACCTATGCTACAATTCTCTTCTTTACTGTTGTGCAAGCTACGACTTGCAGGACAATTTTAATAAACCTGCAGGAGAAAACATGGCAGATCTAACGACTATTGAAGGTCAAGCAAGTTACGGTATTGGTTTCCAAATGGGCCAACAATTAGCATCTAATCCGTTTGACGGATTATCAATTGAAGCTGTGATCAATGGATTACAAGATTCTTTTGGTGGTCAAGAAAGTGCCGTTGATAACGAGACTTTAGGTGCTGCATTCAGTGAGATCCATAAGCGCATGGAAGCTGAAAAATCAAAAGAATTTGAAAGTGTGATTGCTGAAGCGCAAGCATACTTAGCTAAAAATGCAGAACGTACGGAAGTATCAGTAACAGATTCTGGTTTACAATACGAAGTAATCAATTCTGGTGACGGCGACAAGCCAACAGCAGCATCGACCGTTCGTGTTGATTATCACGGTACATTGATTAATGGTGACGTGTTTGATTCATCTTATGATCGTGGTCAGCCTGCTGAATTTCCAGTTGGTGGCGTAATCAAAGGTTGGACTGAAGCTTTGCAGCTTATGTCTGTCGGCGATAAGTGGCGTTTAACCATTCCACATGATCTTGCTTACGGTGAGCAAGGTGCCGGTGGTGCAATCGCACCATACAGCACATTGGTATTTGACGTAGAATTGCACGCAATTTTAGGTTAAACCTAGCTGTATTTGATTCAAGCGCTTGTTGAGTAAATGCTCCAAGCGCTTTTTTTATGTCGAAAATGATGCTGATAAAAGCGATTAACTTGCAATATACGTCGATATATCACTCATTTGACCAGTTAACCTGCTTTGCAGGTTTACAATACTCCCAAATATTATAATTAAGGAAGCAGTAGATGGTTATTACCCCAAAAGTACGTGGCTTTATCTGTACCAATGCTCACCCAGTGGGTTGTGCACAAAGCGTTGCAAATCAGATAGCCTATATTAAAGGTCTCGATTTAACGCAAGATACAGATACGGCACCAAAAAACGTACTCATTCTAGGCTGTTCTACTGGTTACGGTTTGGCATCTCGCATTACTGCTAGCTTTGGTTACGGCGCAAATACAGTCGGTGTGTGTTTTGAAAAAGAACCAACCGAGCGTAAAACCGGAACTGCGGGCTATTACAATACCGCAGCATTTCACGCCCAAGCAAAAGCAGCAGGAATTGAAGCACATACCTTAAATGGTGATGCGTTTGGTAATGACATGAAAGCGCAAGTTATTGCCAAATTAAAAGAAACCATCGGTCAGGTTGACTTAGTGGTGTATTCATTAGCGTCGCCACGTCGAACTGATCCAGAAACAGGTGAAGTCTACAAATCAACGCTTAAGCCAGTTGGCCAAGCGTATGAAACTAAAACGTATGATACAGATAAAGATCGGATCCATACGATTGCTCTAGAGCCAGCGAACCAAGATGAAATTGATCAAACAATCAAAGTCATGGGCGGTGAAGATTGGGAATTGTGGATCAAAGCTTTAGCTGAAGCTGATTTACTTGCGCCAAATGCGAAAACTACTGCGTATACTTATATTGGTAAAAAACTCACATGGCCAATCTACGGCTCTGCGACAATAGGTAGAGCGAAAGAAGATTTAGATCGTGCAGCGACAGCGATTAACAGCACCTACGCGAACCTTAGTATTGATGCGCATGTATCTTCATTAAAAGCGCTAGTGACTCAAGCGAGCTCGGCAATACCTGTGATGCCTTTGTACATTTCATTGATTTATAAAGTGATGAAAGAAGAAGGTACGCATGAAGGCTGTATTGAGCAAATTGCAGGCTTATTTAACGAATGTTTGTTAAATCCTGATGCCGCATTAGATGAAACCAATCGTTATCGTATGGATGCCAAAGAAACCAACGATGCCACTCAGGCTAAAATCGAAGCGTTGTGGGGACAAGTGACCCAAGATAATTTCCATGAATTAAGTGATTATGCGGGTTATAATGCTGATTTCTTGCAATTATTTGGTTTTGGTTTAGACGGTGTGGATTATGCTGCGGATGTCAGCCCGTTAGCTGAATGGGTATAATATCTAGCAATATGTAGACCTACTTTTTTCCTACATAACTGATACATTTATAGCTATATAGTACTATGCAATACTAAAGTTTAATCTCCTTGCTATATATAGTTAAAAAAGAAATAAACCGCCCAAATGGCGGTTTATTTCTTTAAACATCAAGCTGATACGTGAGTGAGCGTAGGTACTTGGCAGTATATTTGAACATCGGATTGTTATAATTATCTCAAACTCCCCAATATTATCCGGATAGACAATAGATTATGGAGGGATTTTCCTTTATAATCCGCACGCTTAAATGACATTTGTCTGAGACGCAATGCGTCTAGGTATGGGTAAGATAGATGCCATTGAACCATCTGCTACACATACAAATACAAATATTTATAACCGTGAGACTGATTAGCCAAATCTCTCAACGCCTTGCCGATAAACGGTGAGTGGCTTCGCTAATCAGTATCTAAACGAGTAGTGCAATTGCTTATGTTAAATAAAATAAAGAAAGGGTTAGACCTCCCGATCTCAGGTGCGCCGGAACAGCAGATCCATACTGGAAATGCCGTTACCCAAGTAGCTGTTTTAGGTGAGGAATATAATGGAATGCGTCCTACGATGCATGTCCAAGTCGGCGATGCTGTAAAGCAAGGTCAGTTACTTTTTGAAGATAAAAAGAATCCTGGCGTAAAGTTTACGGCGCCTATCTCAGGTCAAGTCACTGCGGTTAATCGTGGCGCAAAGCGTGTTTTGCAATCAGTAGTTATTGATGCCGCGGGCGATGCTAAAGTCACGTTTGACAAGTTTGCTGCGGACAAGTTAACGGGTATTGCTCGTGCACAGGTCCAAACGCAACTAGTTGATTCAGGTTTATGGACAGCATTACGTACTCGTCCATTCAGCAAAGTACCTGCGGTTGGTTCTACACCGAATTCAATTTTCGTTAACGCAATGGATACTAATCCATTAGCTGCCGATCCGACTGTGATTATTGCGACACGCAATGATGATTTCGTGAATGGTTTGAACGTGTTATCAAACTTAACTGATGGCAAAATTTTCGTCAGTAAAGCACCTGGTGCATCGGTTAATACCGGTAATGCGAAAGTTGATACAAACGAATTTGCTGGTCCTCACCCTGCTGGGTTAGTTGGTACGCACATTCATACTCTTGATCCTGTTGGCCCAGGCAAAAAAGTTTGGCACATCAATTATCAAGACGTCATCGCAATGGGTGCATTATTCACTACTGGTGAATTAGATAGCACGCGAGTCGTTGCAATATCTGGTCCAGTAGCGAAAAAACCTCGTTTAGTTTCGACAGTATTAGGCGCTTCATTAGACCAACTACTCGAAAATGAACTTAGCGAAACGTCAGTTCGTGTTATTTCTGGTTCAGTGTTAAATGGTACTCACGCCCAAGGCCCACAAGCCTATCTTGGTCGTTATCACTTGCAAGTTTCATTGATTAAAGAAGACAACGAAAAGAAATTATTCGGTTGGATTATGCCTGGTAGTAACCAGCATTCAATAACCCGTGCGTATTTAGGTCACTTAAATACTAAGCGTCTATTTGATATGACTTCAACCACTAATGGTTCAGACCGTTCAATGGTACCAATTGGTAACTATGAACGCATCATGCCGTTAGATGTATTACCGACTTTATTATTACGTGACATCATCTCTGGTGATACCGATAGTGCACAAACACTCGGCGCATTAGAGTTAGATGAAGAAGATTTGGCATTATGTTCTTATGTTTGCCCTGGCAAATATAACTACGGTCCAATCTTACGTGATTGTTTAACTAAAATTGAACAAGAGGGTTAAGCTATGGGTTTAAAAGCGTTTTTAGAAAAGATCGAACCGGATTTTGAGCCGGGCGGTAAACATGAAAAGTTTTACGCGTTGTATGAAGCAGCGGCGACAATTTTTTATACCCCAGGTAAGGTTAATTCATCATCGACTCACGTTAAAGATAGCATTGATTTAAAACGTATCATGATCATGGTGTGGATGGCGACATTCCCAGCAATGTTTTATGGTATGTATAATGTTGGTGCTCAAGCACATGAAGTTATCTTAGCCGGTGCTGGTACATTACCTGACATGTGGCAAGCAGCCTTATTTACTGCACTTGGTGGAGAGCTAGGTACTGCTGATATCGGTACTTTATCGATGTTTTTCTACGGTGCTTGTTTCTTCCTTCCTATCTATGCAGTGACATTTGCTGTTGGTGGTTTCTGGGAAGTATTGTTCGCATCGGTACGTAAACATGAAGTCAACGAAGGGTTCTTTGTTACCTCGGTATTATTTGCGTTAACGTTACCGGCTACAGTGCCGTTATGGCAAGTTGCATTAGGTATTACGTTTGGTGTCGTTATCGCTAAAGAAGTCTTTGGTGGAACTGGCCGTAACTTCCTAAACCCTGCCTTATCTGGCCGTGCGTTCTTGTATTTTGCTTATCCTGCAAGTATGTCTGGTGACAGCCCGTGGGTTGCAGTTGCACCTGCTGATGGCTTTTCTGGCGCTACGTGGTTGTCAAAAGCCGCTAATGGCGACATGGACTACAGCAACATGAGCTTATGGATGGATTCGTTCTTCGGTAATATCCCAGGTTCTGTCGGAGAAGTATCAACGCTAGCGATTATGCTTGGTGGCTTGTTTATTATTTACTTGCGCATCGCTAGTTGGCGCATTGTATTAGGCGGCATTATCGGTGTGGTCTTCTTATCTAGCTTGCTTAACTATATTGGTAGTGATGTTAATCCGATGATGGCGATGCCTTGGTATTGGCATATGGTGATTGGTGGTATGGCGTTTGGTTTGTTCTTTATGGCGACCGACCCAGTATCAGCATCATTTACTAACTCAGGCAAATGGGCATATGGGTTCTTCATTGGCTTTATGACAGTGGTTGTACGTGTACTTAACCCTGCATTCCCAGAAGGTATTATGCTAGCTATCTTATTTGCTAACTTATGGGCGCCGTTATTCGATTATTTCGTCGCGCAAAGTAACATCAAGCGGAGGGTCGCTCGTGTCGGCTAAAAAAGAAACTTTAGGTAAAACAGTTGGTGTTGTACTGGCCGTATGTTTAGTCTGCTCAATCATCGTATCTGGTGCAGCAGTAGGTTTACGTAGTTTACAAAATGACAATGCAGCATTGGATAAAATGTCTAATATTTTAACTGCGGCAGGTCTTGCTGACCAAGCCGCAGGTGATATTGCTGGCACGTACGATAAACTCGTTGAAGAAAAATTTGTTGATTTAGCGACGGGTGAATATGTTGCTAATCCCAATGAAGGGATGACAAAGCCATACAATATGTATGGTAAAGTCTCTAAAGCCAAAGATACCAGTACGAAAGTAGAAGGTAATGTTGGTTTTTCTCGCCGTGCAAATATAGCTAATATTTATCACATCAAAGACGCTTCAGGTGAAGTATCACGTGTCATTTTACCGATCCACGGTAGTGGTTTGTGGGATTTGATGTACGGATTTTTAGCATTAGATGCAGACGGTAACACGATTCGTGAACTCATTTATTATCAACACAAAGAAACCCCTGGATTAGGTGGTGAAGTGCAAAACCCAGCTTGGCAAGCATTGTGGAATGGTAAGAAATTGTTCAACAACGGCGAAGTTGCTATTCAAGTCAAAAAGCAAGCAGGTACGCAAAACCCATATGCGGTTGATGCATTATCTGGTGCAACTCTTACCAGTAATGGCGTTCAAAATACGTTATCTTATTGGTTAGGTGATAATGGCTTCGGTCCTTATCTTCAACGTCAATCTTGGAAATCATAGGGGACTATCATGGCTGATATAAAAGAAATGAAGAAAGCTCTCTTTGAGCCAATTTTGGGGTCAAATCCAATCGCGTTGCACGTACTAGGTATTTGTTCTGCACTTGCAATCACAACTAAATTAGAAACTGCGTTAGTAATGTCATTAGCACTTACTGTAGTAACAGCCTTTTCTAACTTATTTATTTCATTGATTCGTAATCAAATTCCTTCAAGCGTACGTATTATTATTCAGATGACGATTATTGCGTCATTAGTAATCGTTGTTGATCAGGTGTTAAAAGCGTATTCGTATGAGATCTCTAAACAACTCTCGGTATTCGTTGGTTTGATTATCACCAACTGTATCGTTATGGGTCGTGCTGAAGCCTATGCGATGAAGTCGCCACCTATGATGAGCTTCTTAGACGGTATTGGTAATGGTTTAGGTTATTCATTTGTCCTAATCGTGATTGGTACAATAAAAGAATTATTTGGTTTTGGTACCATCCTTGGTTTTGAAATTTTACCATTAGTCACTAATGGTGGTTGGTATCAAGGTAATGGTCTGTTGATTTTACCATTTAGTTCGTTCTTCTTAATTGGTGGATTAATTTGGTTCATCCGAACTATTCGTCCAGAGCAAGTAGAGCCTAAGGAATAATCATGGAACATTATTTAGCATTATTAGTGCGTTCAATTTTCGTTGAAAATATGGCGCTATCATTATTCTTAGGTATGTGTACGTTTTTGGCAGTATCTAAGAAAGTTTCTACGGCAATGGGCCTAGGGGTTGCTGTTATCGTGGTATTGGGCATCTCAGTACCGGTTAACCAAATTATTTTCACTAACATCCTAGCGCCTGGTGCATTAGGTTGGGCGGGTTTCCCTGATACGGATTTAAGCTTCTTAAGCTTCTTGACGTTCATTGGAGTTATCGCTGCATTAGTACAGATTTTGGAAATGAGTTTAGACAAATTTTTCCCAGCGTTATATAACGCATTAGGGATATTTTTGCCGCTGATCACCGTAAACTGTGCCATCTTTGGTGGTGTTGCGTTCGCCGTACAGCGCGAATATAACATTCCAGAAAGTATAGTATATGGTATTGGTAGTGGTGCAGGTTGGGCACTAGCAATTATCTTATTAGCAGCGGTACGTGAAAAATTAAAGTATGCAGATATGCCTGAAGGTATACGTGGTCTAGGTTCAGTGTTTATGATTGCTGGTCTTATGGCACTTGGCTTCCAGTCATTTACTGGTATTGCAATTTAAGCCCTAAAGGAGCATTTATATGAATACAACTGAAATTTATTTAGGCGTAGGTATGTTCATTGCGATCGTACTAACGCTAGTCTTCATTATCATGTTTGCCAAGTCAAAGTTGGTACCTGAAGGTGATGTACAAATCTTAATTAATGGCGATCCATCAAAATCAATTACTACCTCTCCAGGTGGTAAATTGTTAGGTGCGTTAGCTGATTCTGGGATCTTTGTATCTTCAGCGTGTGGCGGTGGTGGATCTTGCGGTCAGTGTCACGTACACATTAAATCTGGTGGTGGTGAAATCTTACCAACAGAGCTAGATCACATAAGCAAACGTGATGCCAAAGAAGGCTTACGTTTATCCTGTCAGGTTGCGATTAAGCAAGACATGGATATTGAATTGCCAGAAGAAATTTTTGGTGTGAAAAAATGGGAATGTGAAGTTATTTCTAACAATAACGAAGCGACGTTTATCAAAGAGCTTAAATTAGGCATCCCTGATGGCGAGAGTGTCCCATTCCGAGCTGGTGGTTATATTCAAATTGAGGCTCCACCTCACCATATTAAATATAGCGATTTTGATGTACCAGAAGAGTACCGTCCAGATTGGAATCACTTTGGTTTCTTTGATGTCGAATCAAAAGTAGACGAAGAAACAATTCGTGCATATTCGATGGCTAATTACCCTGAAGAAGAAGGTATCATCTTACTTAACGTACGTATTGCAACTCCGCCGCCTAAGAATCTGAGTTTACCAGCGGGTAAAATGTCATCGTTCATTTGGTCTTTGAAGCCAGGTGATAAAGTGACGATTTCAGGTCCATTTGGTGAGTTCTTTGCTAAAGACACAGATGCAGAAATGGTATTTGTCGGTGGTGGTGCAGGTATGGCGCCAATGCGTTCACATATCTTTGACCAATTACGTCGTCTTAAAACTGACCGTAAGATTTCATTCTGGTACGGAGCCCGTTCTGCCCGCGAAATGTTCTACGTAGAAGATTTTGACATGTTGGCTGCAGAGAATGAAAACTTCGATTGGCATGTTGCATTATCAGATCCTCAACCAGAAGATAATTGGGAAGGGATGACTGGATTTATTCATTTAGTATTATTAGAAAACTATTTGAAAGATCACCCAGCACCTGAAGATTGTGAGTTCTACATGTGTGGTCCTCCAATGATGAATGCTGCAGTTATCAATATGCTTAAAGATTTAGGTGTGGAAGATGAAAACATTATGCTAGATGACTTTGGTGGTTAATCCCATAAAGGTTTTCGCAACTGCATAACGTTGAGAAAGGGAGCCGATTGGCTCCTTTTTTTTCTTTATTTTGTATTAAGGATTTTTCGTGTATTCATTACGTTTAGTCAGTTTGATTATTATCAGTGCAGTGTTATTGGCTGGGTGTTCAGACCAGCCTCAAGAAAAAGAAAATTATTTTTCAGGCCGCACCATGGGTACCACTTATAATGTCAAATTTGTGAGTGATAAACCAATTGATACGGTTGCGTTACAGAATAAAATTGACCAGCGATTAGTTCAGATCAATCAACTCATGTCTACCTACATTAGCGATTCTGAACTTTCGTTATTTAACCGTGCACCGGGGCAACAGCCCTTTACATTGTCTCCTGAAACTGCATTGGTAGTGGCAGAAGCCATGCGTCTAGGTGATATGAGTGGTCATGCACTTGATGTGACGATCGGTCCGTTGGTTAATTTATGGGGGTTTGGCCCAACTAAACGCCCTGAAACAATTCCCAGTGACGGCCAAATTGCTGATGCTAAAGCATTATCTGGTTTAGACAAATTAACCCTTGAAGGCGTGGTGTTAACCAAAACCATCGATAATCTTTATTTGGATCTATCAACAATAGCGAAAGGGTATGGGGTTGATGCAATTGCTGAACTACTAATTGACTATAAATTTACGAGTTTTTTAGTCGAAATTGGGGGTGAAATGCGTGTGGCCGGCACGAAACTCAACGGTGAGTCATGGCGCATAGCCATTGAAAAACCGGTAAGTGAATCTCGAGCAGTACAAAAAATTATTAGTGTTGGCGATAATGCTGTAGCCACATCCGGTGACTATCGCAATTATTTTGAAGAAGATGGTATTCGCTATTCACATCTGATCGACCCAATTACGGGCTATCCAATCCAGCATAATACGGTTTCAGCCACAGTAGTACATGCATCCTCTATGACTGCGGATGGATTGGCTACTGCAATGATGATATTATCAGCAAAAGACGCTCAGGCGCTCGCTGAGGAGCAAGGGATTGCATTGATGCTGATCGTTAAAGAAGGCAATACATTTGTCGAGTATCAATCACCTGCGTTTACGCAGATGGTCACCATAATTAACTAATATAGTAGGTTACTATGAGCACGTTTATTTTAGCATTTGTGTTTTTTCTCATCACTGTTGCTGCAATGGCAATTGGGTATATTTTACAACGTAAAACCATTGCCGGGAGTTGTGGTGGTTTAGGTGCATTGGGTATTGCTAAAGCCTGTGATTGCCCTGAACCTTGTGATCGTAAAAAAGCCCGCATGGAAAAAGAAGCTATCCGCGCCGAAAAAATCAAAGCATGGGAAAAAGACAAAATTATTTAATGGTTTTGTTTTTTTCTTGCGCTACTAACCTATGACCGTATCTTTTTCGCAAACGTAAACGTAAACGTAAACGCACAAAGCCTTTCAACGCCATATACTCTGTCACAAATATGCCAAATATCTGTAATATATCTCAGTGTGCTGTCACAAATATGCCATAATAATGTAATATTTCTTTTGCGTTGTCATATTACTGTAATATTCAGTATATAAAGTAGCGCTCATATTCAGTGACGAAATTAATCTAAATCAGGGATTTGTTAATTTTAAATCAAAGGTCTAATGTATGAAATTTATTCAATCAATCGCAGCTACTACACTAGCAATGGCTATCTCTGCTCCAGTTCTTGCCGCTTCAGTTTCAGCAGATCTTTATGGTAAAGTTAATATCAGCTTACAAGATTCAGATGGTGAAACTGAATTAAAAAGCAATGCTTCACGCATTGGTTTAAAAGGCTCAACCAGTTTAAATGATGATTTAGAAGTCTTCTATACTTATGAATTCCAAGTTGATCCCTCTGATGAATCAGGTTCGTCTAACCTTAAATCACGTAATCAATTTGTAGGCTTACGAGGCGCATTTGGTGAAGTCGTTGTTGGTCGTAATGATTCAATATTGAAACAATCTCAAGGTAAATTTGATTTATATTCAGACCAAGAAGCTGATATTAAAGTGTTGTGGAAAGGTGAAAACCGCATGAGTGATTCAATCACTTACAAATCACCGACATTTAATGGTTTTCAATTAGGCCTAGGTTATTATCTTGATGAAGCTAATGATGATGCTGCAACATCTGTCTCTGTTAGCTATGGTGATAGCGCCCTGAAAAAAGGTAAATATTACGCTGCAATCGCTATGGACAATGAACTAAAAGGGTATAACGTTACTCGTCTTACTGCTGGTACTATGGTGGGTGATGTAAAATTGGGTGTCATGTTACAAACCCAAGAGAACGTTGCTGATGGTTCTGAAAAAGACGGATTTATGGTAAGTGCACAATACAAGTTGGGTAACTTCGACTTGAAAGGTCAATATCAAACTGCTGAAGATGATAGTGGTTTTACATTAGGCGCTGATCGTAAATTAGGTAAAAATACCAAATTGTATGCCTTTTATACCACATTTAACTTTGACACTGCAGAAGATGAGAGTTATCTTGCATTAGGTCTTGAACATAAATTTTAAGCTATCCCCCCCTTCTAAAAAAGAGATCGTATAGGGTTTGGATAGTTTCAAACCCTTCATACGAGTAAATTAATATCACATGAGTGAGTCTGGCCAACGTAAAATCATCCATGTCGATATGGACTGTTTTTACGCTGCGGTAGAAATGCGTGATAACCCATCATTACGTAATGTACCAATCGCGATTGGCGGCAGTTCAGACCGTCGTGGTGTGATTTCTACTTGTAACTATCCTGCTCGTCGCTTTGGCGTTCGTTCAGCTATGTCCACCGCACATGCATTGCGCCTTTGTCCTGATTTAATTCTCGTTCCCGGTCGAATGGCTGAATATAAAGCCGTATCCGACCACATTCGTGAGATATTTAGTCGCTACACCTCATTAATTGAACCATTATCATGGGATGAAGCGTACTTGGATGTGACGGATTCTGCTTATTTTGATGGTTCGGCAACTCGCATAGCTGAGGATATTAGACGTGTCATTGAAGCTGAAACAGGTTTGACTGCCTCAGCAGGTGTTGCCCCGATTAAGTTTGTTGCTAAAGTTGCATCAGACGAAAACAAGCCGAACGGTTTATGTGTTATTACCCCGGACAAACTTGATGCTTTTGTATTACAACTGCCACTTAATAAAATCCCAGGTGTGGGTAAAGTGACTATTGAAAAGCTTAATCATTTAGGCTTGTTCACTTGCAAAGATGTTCGCGCGTTTCCTTTTGCTCGATTGAATAAACAGTTTGGTAAATTTGGTGCATTATTGTGGCATCGTTGTCATGCTATTGATGATCGCGAAGTACAAGTGCATCGTGTACGCAAATCAGTAGGGGTCGAACGCACTTTATCCGAGGACATCTTTGCTCGCAGTGACGTTGAGGAAGTAATTGAATACTTATTACCTAAGTTGCAATCTAGAATCGCCTCAGCCAATGTGGGGTGCCGAATTAAAAGCCAAGGCATCAAACTTAAATTCAATGATTTTCAGCAAACGACGATTTCTCATACTCGGCAAATATATACAGAGTCCTATTTTGCCGATTTACTTACGGAAGTGTTAGAACGACGCAAAGAGCGCGGGATCCGTTTGGTGGGTTTACATATTGGGTTGTATGATCCTGAAGATATTGAACAATTAAATTTACCCTTACCGGAACCCGATGTATCCTAATGGCATTGTTTATTCGGAGCACCCTATGTCAACGTCACCACAATCCGCTATGCCACGATATCCACTAGCGCAACATCTTACACAACACTCATCCCTTATATACGGTTGCATGGGCTTAGGTGGTGGCTGGAACACTAATTCAATTTCTGCTGGCGACATCAAACAGACAGAAGCGATTATTGAATGCTGTTTAGATGAAGGTATCCTGATTTTTGATCACGCTGATATTTACACCTATGGTAAAGCTGAAATTGCATTTGGGCAGGTATTGCAACAATCACCAAATTTACGTGAACAAGTGAGTATACAAAGTAAATGTGGGATCCGATTTGAGGATGTTCACGGTGTTAAACGCTATGATTTCTCACCGCAGTGGATCACTCATTCCGTAGAGGAAATATTACAACGTTTGCATATCGAACAGCTTGATGTGTTGTTACTACATCGTCCCGATCCATTAATGCAACTTGAGGAAGTTGCACAAACACTCATTGCACTGCATCGTGCAGGTAAAATTGCGCATATTGGTGTCTCTAATATGCATGCCGCACAATTGGCTTTTTTACAATCGGCCTTGCCGTTCCCCATTATTGCTAATCAGATCGAATTAAGTTTGGCTAAGCCTGGTTTTATCAATGCCAGTATTGAACCGACGCACCATTATGATGGCATGGCTGAATATGCCCAACAGCAGAATATACAAATTCAGGCGTGGGGTGCATTAGCCCAAGGACAATTCACGAAAGAAATGAATAATGATGTTTCTATGAATGTTCAACATACAACAAACATGATAATACAATTGGCACAGCAATATGATGTAAGCCGTGAAGCCATCGTGTTGGCATTTTTAACTCGCCATCCTGTTTCAATACAACCCATTATAGGCACTACAAACTTAGCGCGTATTAAAGCATGTGCTCAAGTCAATCGATGTGAATTAAGTGCTGTTGATTGGTACGGATTACTTGAGTCTACGCGAGGGAACGAGGTTCCCTAGTACATTACTTATTAATAACCTTGCTGCCAATCATTCACTGCGTGAATGTTGAGTTCGTTTTTTGTACGATTTTCGTATTAACTCGTTGTTTGTCCATTGTTCTTGGCGATTAAAACTACTACTATTGATTTGTGACAGACAAATAAAAATAACAAAGTCACACTTTCATACACTAGTTTAAAACAATCGAGAAGTCACAATCCATTAGGTTTGTGGTGGACAAATCGAGGAGTACCCTACATGACCATCTCCCAAGATTTGCATGCTTATGGCATAACAAATGCGACGGAAATACTTCATAACCCAAGTTATGACGTACTGTTCAATGAAACCACCTTAGATAGCCTAACGGGTTATGAAAAAGGGGTGATAACCGAATGTGGTGCAGTCGCCGTCAATACTGGCGAATTTACTGGCCGCTCTCCCAAAGACAAATATATCGTTAAAGATGCCGTGACTGAAAACACCGTATGGTGGTCAGATCAAGGCAAAAACGATAACAAGCCGATTTCACAAAACGTGTGGAACGACCTTAAAAGCTTAGTGACTACACAATTATCAGATCAGCGACTATTTGTGGTTGATACATTCTGTGGGGCTAACGAAGATACGCGTCTGAAAGTCCGCTTTGTTACGGAAGTAGCATGGCAAGCACACTTTGTGACCAATATGTTCATTCGCCCTACAGCACAAGAATTGGCTGATTATGAACCTGATTTCATTGTAATGAATGGCGCGAAAGCGACGAATCCCAATTGGCAAACTCATGGCTTGAACTCTGAAAACTTTGTTGCGTTTAATCTTACCGAGAAAATCCAACTTATTGGTGGCACTTGGTATGGTGGTGAAATGAAAAAAGGGATGTTCTCTATGATGAACTACCTGTTACCGCTTAAAGATATTGCATCGATGCATTGTAGTGCCAATGTGGGTGAAAATGGCGATGTAGCCATATTCTTTGGACTTTCCGGTACCGGAAAAACAACGTTATCGACCGATCCTAAGCGTGAACTGATTGGTGATGATGAGCATGGCTGGGATGATAACGGCGTGTTTAATTTCGAGGGCGGTTGTTATGCTAAAACTATCAAGTTAAGCAAAGAAAATGAACCCGATATCTACAACGCAATCCGCCGTGATGCATTACTTGAAAATGTAACAGTATTAGCAGGTGGAGAGATTGATTATGACGATGGTTCAGTCACGGAAAATACCCGTGTTTCTTACCCGATCCACCATATAGATAATATTGTTAAACCAATTTCGCGTGCTGGACATGCCGATAAAGTAATTTTTTTAACGGCTGATGCATTTGGTGTCTTGCCCGCTGTGTCTAAGTTAACGCCAGCTCAAGCCCAGTATTACTTTTTATCAGGTTTTACCGCTAAATTAGCTGGGACGGAGCGAGGTATTACTGAGCCTACTCCGACTTTTTCGAGTTGTTTTGGTGCAGCTTTCTTAAGTCTACACCCAACCAAATATGCACAAGTCTTAGAAAAGCGCATGCAAGCATCCGGTGCGCAAGCATACTTGGTTAATACTGGTTGGAACGGCACAGGCGAACGTATTTCAATTAAAGCTACCCGTGCGATTATTGATGCAATTTTGGATGGGTCTATTGATGATGCGCCGACGCAAATTATCCCTATTTTCAATTTGACCGTGCCCACTGAACTTGCGTTCGTCGAGCCCAGCGTGCTAGATCCCAGAGGTACTTATCCTGACAGGCAAGTTTGGGATAATAAAGCTAATAATTTAGCTTCCTTGTTTATTGATAATTTCAGTAAGTTTACTGATACTGATAACGGTGTATCTTTAGTTGCAGCAGGCCCTCAATTATAGAGGTTAATGTGCATTGATGAATTGTTGTGAATCTACTTAACGCGCAGTCACATTGAGAGATAAAAGCCCAGTTTACGACTGGGCTTTTTTATGCTTGGCGCTTTTATTGTTTCGGGAATACTCCACCAATGTTGTCCAAGCGACTTGTTGTAAAATAGTCGCTTGTTCAGGCGTTAAGCCAGCTGTATAGGCTAACCCAACTGGAGATTGTTGATAAAACGCAGCATAGAACATGCAAGCGGCTAAATATGTGCCCGCGATGCTGGGATGTTTAATATCTTTTTTGTAGAGGATCTGTGCTGCGTCCATTGTACTTGCATTTTTATCATTTTCTTTAATATGTGACTCAATCTTAAAGGCGCTAATATCAGCAACATATAAGTCGATATTAGGATATTGTGTATTAATGGTGGCAAATGCCAGTCCAACTGGGACTAACATTACTTGGTGCGTTTGGGCTACTTTGGCATATGCCGCTAATAATGCCTTGGTCATTTTGGGAGTGTTGGCATAGGGCCAAGTCATAAATAATATAGGTTGTGCCCCATGCTTTCGTGCCAGTTTTATTAGTGCGGCTGCATTGTCTGAAAAGCGCTGATGTGTTTTCTTATTTTTGATGGGACCGTTGGATAACCCTTGGATCACGAGGGCGTCATAGCCTTGATTATCAAGGAGTCCAGATACACCGGCCACATGCTCTGATAAATTACCACCCGATACCGTTGCCATGCGATAGCGTGTCGTTCCTTTTTCCCATTGTTGTGCTGAACGCACCAGATTACCAACGTGATTTTGAATGCCATTGTTGTAGTAACTAAAGCTATTACCTACAAACAACGCTCGTTGTATTGGAGCGGTGGTTGCTGCAACTGAAATACAAGGTAATACAAGCAATAACAACACAACAAAAGTGCTACGAGATTTATTTTGGTAAAGATTCATATGAGTTCCTGATCACCGCTACTGATACAACAGTGATAAAATATAAATTAGCGAATACTCATAATATCGTTTTACAGCGTCAAATCCCCTATTGAGATATCAATCCAAATAAGGCGGCTGAGTCAGATAGTCCACCGCATAGATTTTTTGCATTGTCGATGTCGCAATATTGCCACCGGACAACATGACTAACACAGTTTGACCTTTGGGTTGGTCTGTTAGCCACGCGACAGCGCCTGCCATTGTCATGCAGCAAGTAGGCTCTATGTGCAGCTTCAGCAAGTGCTGGAGCCATTGAGTCCAGTAAGCGATTTGAGTTTCATTGACTTCATAAAAACCATCTAATTGTTGTAAAAACTCAAAGGTAATGTCACCTACCGCAGGGGTCGCGGCTCCGTCGGCTAAGGTTTGTGCTGGTGCGGGTAGGGTATATATACTGCCTTGTTGCAATGATATCGATGCATCATTAGCGTTTTGCGGTTCCACACCAATGATCTGTGCCTCAGGGAGTAACGCTCTGGTTGTCAGTAACGCACCACTCGTTAAACCGCCGCCACCACAAGGGGTAAATACAGCATTAATTGTATGTTCAGGGGTTTGGGTTACTGCTTCTAGTACAGCGGTACCTTGGCCGGCAATAATATCGGCATGATTAAACGGTGGGATCCACAGTACCCCTTCGGTTTCAGCGGCAGCTGCTACGGCAGCATCAGCTTCCAAGCGAGTCGGAAATAAATGAAGTTTAGCTCCGTAATCCTGTGTTGCTGCCGCTTTGATTGGAGAGATTGATTCGGTAGAGTAAATATCAACAGGAATATTGAGCATACTGCCGGCATAGGCAACCGCTTGTGCGTGATTACCTGAGGAATTAGCGACAATCTTCTCTGGTAAACCATGGGTTTGGCAATAATGATGTAAAAAATTAGTCGCCCCCCTTAGTTTAAACGAACCTGTTCGCTGTAAACATTCCGCCTTAAATAAAACCGTATGACCAAGCCAAGCATTGAGCAGGGATGATGTGACTACTGGAGTCTGGGTAACATGTGCTTTGATACGTTCGTATGCTGCTTGAACATCAGTGAATTCAGGTAAAGTTGCCATCGTATTTCTCATTATAAAGTGCTCATATAAAGCCCGATTATAAGCTACACTCAGTGCAATGATAATAAAAATTAGCGGTCGTTCATAAACAAGGAGTAATGAGATGGAATCGGAATTAAAAATTTATGTGTCGGGTCAAGCCGAACCCATGGAAATAACCATGACGCCTGATTGCGCCATGGGAGTTCAGCAATCTCTTGCTAATAATATGTTTACCTAATTATTATTTTAGATAGGTATCAAAGTGATGGGTGATCTTCTTAAACATATGTATTTGGGTGTTTTTACCACGGATACTGTGTTTTTTACCCGGATAATCCATCACGTGAAATAACTTAGCGTTGTCTTGTAAATGTTTATATAGCTTAGTGGCATGTGTGAACAAGACATTGTCGTCCGCCATTCCATGATATATCAACAGCTCACCTTGTAAGTTGTTCGCGTATGGAAAGACCGAGGCAGCATCATATGCGGCTTTATCAGTATTAGGGTTACCCATATAGCGTTCAGTGTAATGAGTATCGTATAGGCGCCATTCTGTAACGGGAGCGCCAGATACACCAACAGCAAAATAATCGGGTGCTTTAAACATTGCCATTAAGCTCATGTAACCACCGTAGCTATGGCCATAGACGCCAATTTTGGCCGGTTCCACAAAGTCCAACGTGCGTAAGTAATCAACCCCAAGCTTTTGATCCTCAATTTCAATTGAGCCCATCGCTTTATAAATCGGATCCTCAAATGCTTTACCCCGATAATATGAACCACGGTTATCAATACTAAATACCACATAGCCTTGTTGTGCCCAGTATTGGAACATTAAGCCGCGGTTACCACCCCATTTATTGGTGACGACTTGTGCTCTTGGTCCACCATAGTGATAAACGATAACAGGGTGTTTCCCGGAAATGTTAGCGGGCTTATATAAACGGTAATGCAATTGTGTATTATCTGGTGCTGCAATTGTGCCAAATTCAGGGGCAATCCACTCACTAGCATAAGGTGCTAGAGGATGATTAGCTGACACTTTATTTTCATCTAACCAAGTAATAAATTGACCATTAGCAAAATATAAACCGGTTTGAGCGGGGGTATTTATATCCGAGAATACATCTACATAAATCGATGCATCTTTGGCGAATTTCACATCATGGTGTTTACCCAACTCAGTGATCCGTTGTACCGATGACGTTTGCATATCCACCGCATATACATGAGACTCTAATGGCGTATCTTTACGGCCATTGATATAAATTATCCCTGTATCTTCGTCAATCGCGGCGATACTCGTCACAACCCAATCACCACTAGTGAGTTGACGGAGTAATTCGCCATTAGTACGATACAAATATAGGTGCTTAAAGCCATCGCGTTCGGATGCCCAGATGAACGCATCTTGTTGACTTAAAAAGTGTAAATCATCGTGTAAATTAAGCCAAGTGTTACTGTGTTCGGTTAATAGAGTTGTGCTAAGTTGTGTCGCAACATCATAACCAAATAACTGTAATGTTTGCTGATTGCGTGACTGGACTTGATAGGTGAGCAGTGCACTGGTATTAGACCATTGTACTCTAGGTAAATAAATATCATGCTTAGTACCTAAGTTAATCGCTTGACGCTGTTGGGTTTGAATATTCTGCACGTAAAGCTCAAGCAATACATTGGGTGTGCCAGCTTTAGGGTATTTTTGCTCGATGGTGATAATACGTTCGGCATAAATTTCTGAACGGGTGATGACATCTACCGGCGTCTCATCAACGCGCGTAAAGGCGATATGCGACTCATCCGGTGCCCACCAGTAGCCGGTTAACTGCCCCATTTCTTCTTGAGCAACAAACTCCGCCATACCATATTTAATTGTGCCACCACCTTGTGTCGTCAAAGCTTGTTCTTTGCCTGTAGCGATATGTTTGATAAAGATGTTTTGGTTACGAATAAAGGAAATATAATTACCTTTTGGGGAAAGCTTAATATCAGTCTCAAATTCTGGCGTATTGAGAAGTTGCTGTGCTTTTTTCGCACCAATAAGGTAATAAAATACATCCCCAGCGAGTGGAAATAATAGAGCTTTGCCATCTGCTGACCAACTGTAGGATAAAATACCCGATCCGGAAACACGCATGCGCTCACGTCGTGCTTTTTCTTCATCAGATAAGTTTTCATCGCCTTGATGCAAGTCATCAGCATCAAACAGCAAACGTAATTGCTTATCTTTAATATTGTATTCCCATAAGTCGAAACGACTATTATCGGTTGCTTTAGCACGGATAAAGGTCACACGTTTACCATCGGGAGAAAGTTTAACCATCGACGGTGCTGTACCTTGTAATGCCGGCGCTGAAAATATCCGTTCGATATCTAAGGGGGCAATTGGAGCAAGGGGCTGTGTATCATCAGCAGACACACAATGGCTAGTGAAACTTAGAGTGATAAATAGAGAAGAGACGATCATAAATAGGTTATTTTTCATATTATTACCTTATCGTAGCATGACTTTAGAAGGCGCATAATTTACCATGTTTACTTTAACGGATAAAAAATAATTAATAAACTATGAGTGATAATAGAAAATCAGCCTGTGTCATCGGGGCAAGCGGGTTAGTTGGTAAAGAATTAGTCAATCAATTACTGCGCCATCCTGGTTACAAATCCATCACATGCTTAATCAGACGTCCTTTATCCAATCATGATTACCCTGATCCTGAGGGTAAATTACAGCCAGTGGTTATTGATTTTGAACAGTTACAAGATTACCAAGGATACTTTACCGTTGATCATGTATTTTGTTGCTTAGGTACTACCATCAAAAAAGCGCAGAGTCGTGCCGCGTTTCGTCGTGTTGATTTTGAATTTATCCATGTGTGTGCGCAATTAGCTAGAGCCCAACGAGCCCAAGGATTTGTATGGATTTCTAGTGTTGGAGCCAACAAAAACAGTAAAAATTTCTATTTGAAAGTCAAAGGTGAGCTGGAATCATCGATTATTTCCATGCCGCAATTACAACATGCAGCTGCGGTTAGACCCTCATTATTAATCGGTCAACGTAACGAGTATCGCCGTGCTGAGCAGTGGTCAATCAAGATTTCCCAGCTCTTATCATTTTGTTTTGTAGGGCCGTTAGCCAAATACAAACCGGTGCATGCAAGTGCCGTTGCAGCACAAATGATTAAGCTACAACCTCTGTAGTTAATCAATTACGTTGATGTTTGTTTATCTATTCTTGGAGTAATACATTGGAAAATGTGTGGATTGCTGAAGCGTTTGGCTTTGGCGCGATTATATTTAATCTTGTGGGCTATCGCAGTAATAACATGCGTCGCTATCTGTATTTGTCCGGTGGAGCGATGCTGTGTTTGAGTACGCACTATTTTTTACTTGGCGCTATGGCTGCAGGTATTGGTTGCGGCTTAGCGGCAATTCGTAACGCGGTGACTTTGGCCGTTCGAGGCACATGGGTACTTGTGTTATTTATTAGCTTAAACATTGGCTTTTTTATTTATGAATGGGTCATATTAGAGCATGGGTACATCATTTTACTTGCCTATACCTCAGCGTTTATTTTTACGGCTGGCTCTATCATGTTTACGGATATTGCCGTGATGCGACGTTGGTTTATCTTTGCAGAAAGCATCGGGTTGGTTTATGCGCTTGCTGTCGGAAGTATATTCGGGTCAGTATTCAATACTGTTAATCTATGTAGTATTGCCTTTAAGATGTGGCAGCAACGAAAAATCCAACACCCATAAAAACAACACCAAAAAAAAACCACCGAATCGTTACCGACGCGGTGGTTTTGGATTCGTGCTAGGGTCGTTATTTTTTATCTTTAACGAGCACTGAAATTTTATTAATACCCGCAATTTTAGCTTGGTTCATTACTTCAACTACAATGCCATGCTCAGTATCTTCATGAGCTTGGATAGCAGCTGAATCAGTATTATTTTCAGCTAAGTAAGTTTGGATATTGGCAACAACACGACGAATGTCGACTTCACGACCATTCATTTTAATCACGCCAACGTCATCAATTTGAATAGACAAAGATTTACTTGGTTGTTGTGATTCAGTGTTATCTTTAGGACGACTTGCTTCAAGTCCTTTTTCCTTAACAAATGACGTTGTCACGATAAAGAATATCAACATGATGAAAACGATGTCTAACATCGGGGTCATATCAATCTGTGCGTCGTCATCACTTGAGGTATGTTTTTTTCTTTTCATAGCCTATTTTTCTTATTCCTTAAAACGTATCAGCACATAGTATAAAGAAAATATCAAAAATGGGTAGGGGTTTGTAAACACATTTTACATTTTTTTGCATTATAGGGAGAAATTAGCGCAAAGATTGACCTAACCAACTAAAATATGTGAGCAATTGTTGATTAATTTCATGTCGGGATTGTCCCATTGGATAGGCTCCAGCTTTAGCGAGTGCCGATTGTTTGGTGCCGGACACTAAAAACTGGTTGGTGATGACACTATCTTGGATTAACGATTCAAAGGCTCGTGCACAAAGCTCTTCTGGCTTGGTAAAATAGACACCGCCATAAGTTTCATCGAGTTTTTTTGCTTGATAAAAAAAGTCACTGGGTTGCGATTTGTCCTCACTCAGTAAAATTTGGGTAAAGCATTGTGCGAGTTGTATATTAAGCGGGTGCTCTATTAACGGTTGATGACGCAAATACCCGACTGATGCAAACATTGAATTGGGCACATCTCGATACATTTTTTGACCAATATAATGATCAAAGGCATGAAACCATTCGTGGGCTAAACTCCCCGCTCCGGCATTTTTAGCTAGACTAATTTCATGTTTCGCCGGTGTGTAATGAGCGCACACGCCCCGTCTACCACCTTTACCAAACGCAATGCCTAAGCGACCTTTAAGCGATATAACTTGCTCAGGCACTTGTAAAATATCGCACAAATCATACAGAGCATCAAAAAATAAGTTAGCTGCGATTTGTTGTTCTTGTGCGCTGACCCAGCGTCCGATTTCAATTGTGCGAAAGCCAAATAATTTAAGAATATCTTTAAAACTCACATCTGCGCCATCGCGATGAGATTGCCCATTACGGAAAAAGCCCTGATGCAAACGTGAATCCGACGCCATCGTCATCGCGTTAGATCGTGTTGATGTCTAGTTCAGCTAAGATTTGCTCACACCATTTAGCAATGCGCGAGTCACTTTCATCAAACTGGTTTTCATCATCTAACGATAACCCAACAAAAAAAGATTTATCTTCGGTTAATGCTTTGGAGGCAATAAAATCATAGCCTTCATTTGGCCAGTAACCCACAATATCTGCACCATTGGGAACAATCACATCATGTAACATGCCGACGGCATCTTGAAACCATTCGGCATAGCCCATTTGATCACCTAAGCCAAATATTGCGGCAGTTTTTCCGGTAAAATCAACTCCATGGATATCATCCCAATGCGCTTCCCAGTCTTCTTGTAACTCACCAAAATCCCAAGTCGAAATGCCGAGTAATACAATATCAAATTGCGCGATGTCATCTAGTGATGTGTCTTTGATGTTTAACAATGGGATATCAAGCTGTGGGCAAAGTGCTTCAAGCTGTGCTTTTATTTTTTCCGCTGCCATTTCGGTATAGCAAGTGGTGGAACCATAAAATAGTCCAATATTGTACTGAGCCAACGTCGATTACCTTTCAATTGAGAGTGATGCTATATATATGTTCGCTATAGTAGCAAAAAAGTAAATAAAAAGCAGTCGTGTACGTAGGCTGTTAATCGGCTTTAAAGGTGATTCTATCGCCTTGGTTGGTAACAATACTGCACACCGTTGTATCATTGGATGCACTGGTGTCAGGATCAAGCTCCAGCCAACCTAAGGCCGGCATAGCGTAAATCCGAACGAAGTTGCGCGACACTAATTCTTGTTTAATGAAAGAGGGGTATAATCTTGCTCAGCCACAAGATACAATATGATGTCCGGTTGGCAGGATGTACTTGTTACCAGCTTAATAGTAAATTCATTGGTACTAACATGGCACTAATATGGCACTAGCATGGCACTAACATGGCACTAACATGGCGCAGCATAGGGCCTGATATTTACTATATACAATTATGCGAAGACCACAACATATGAAAAAGACTAAAAAAGTATTAATTTTGTTGCTAAGTGTGTCCATCAGCGCACTATTTGGCTGTGCAACAGATCCGGAAATTTCACCACCAATAGACGATAATGCTCCGTCGACTAACGCGACATTAACGTTAACAGGGCAATGGTTGACAGATGACAATGGTGAGTTAATTATTGATCCCCAACCGTCTGGTTTAACAATGTGGCAAGATCAGCTAGTGATGATTGCGGATGCGAGTGCGAATGATACACAGGTTAAACGCCTACACTTTATTAATCCGGTGAATGCACAGCGCAAGACATTGTCCCCCATTTATAAAATCAGCCCAGACTTAACCCAATCGTGTTTTAATCAATACCTGTTAAGCAAACCTGACCTAGAAGCATTAGTTAAAGATCCCACTAATCCAAATGGTTTTATCACTGTAACCGAAGATGCCTCGACCTTAGGCAAGCTTACTGAGGCTTGCCAAGTTGCCTTTCGTGATACGTATTCAACTGATTATCCAACTGTGTTAGTGCGATTGCATTGGGATGGCACGCAGTTATCGGTCACCGGTGTCCGAGCAGTGCAATTTCCTCAAAATGCGCAAATAGGTAATTCGCCTAACGATGGTGTTGAAGGCTTAAGTATTGATGGCAACAAATTATTTATCGCGTTGGAAAAAGATGCTAACTACCGTGCGCGGATCTTTAGTACGGTGCTAGATGAGGGATTTTGGCGTGATCATAGTTTTGTTGCAGTAAAAGATGAAGACTTCAGTATTCCAGAGCTAAATCAACCAGGTACGCGTTCTGTCCCACATCCTATTAATGGTACTGATACTTTTGAGCATAATGGTAGTAAGTGGTTACTAGCTGCTGCTCGCAACGATAATCAACTTTGGTTGATTGATATTGCGAAAAAACGACCAACTAAAATCGTCAATCTAAGATTTATGGCACCAACGCAATTAGGTCATCAACCGACAGCGATGGATTGTCCTTCGAGTACGTTAATGGATAATGCATCCTTGGAAGGCGTCGCTGTCGCAAATGGTAAAGTGTATTTAGTTAATGACCCATGGAAGCGTAACTATTGGAAAAACATTCAGTGTGAATCCACGCGCTCTGCTTATGCAGAGCACATGAATGGATTGTTATTTACGACGACAGTTGCCGAGTTATTCAGGCACGCGCGTGATATGGGCGCCAAGTAGACTTAACTTATCTTCGATGGCTTCATACCCACGGTCAAGGTGATAGATACGGTTAACATGAGTCTCACCTTCGGCCAGCAATCCAGCAATAACAAGCGATGCAGATGCGCGTAAATCCGTAGCCATAACCGGAGCGCCTTTAAAGCCCTCTATACCTTGGCATACGGCACTATTTCCTTGCAACGTGATTTTAGCGCCCATGCGTTGCAGTTCAGGTACATGCATAAAGCGGTTTTCAAATATTGTTTCTGTGACCATTCCCGTTCCTTCAGCGACACAATTCATCGCAACAAATTGTGCTTGCATATCCGTAGGGAAAGCTGGATGAGGGGCGGTTTTCACATCAACAGCTTTAGGGCGCTTGCCATGCATATTGAGTTCGATTGTATCTGCTGTTGTGGTAATTTCAGCACCGGCTTGACGTAACTTACTTAATACCGCATCAAGTGTTTCTGGGGCAGCGTTAAGACATTTAATATGGCCTCTTGTTGCAGCCGCAGCAACTAAAAATGTACCGGTTTCTATGCGGTCAGGTAGTACAGAGTATGTACACCCATGTAAACTTTCAACACCTTCAATGGTAATGTGATCGGTACCCGCACCACTGACTTTCCCGCCCATTGCATTGATACAATTTGCTAAATCAACAATCTCTGGTTCTCGTGCTGCGTTTTCTAATACAGTCGTCCCTTGTGCTAGTGCGGCTGCCATCATTAGATTTTCAGTTGCGCCAACACTCACAATATCCATAAAGATATGTGCGCCTTGCAACTTGCCGTTAACATGAGCTTTGATATAACCATCTTCAACTTCGATGATTGCGCCCATCGCTTCTAAGCCTGTCAAATGCAGATTGACTGGACGAGCCCCAATAGCGCAACCGCCGGGTAAAGAAACATCAGCATGTCCATGGCGGGCCAATAACGGACCTAGCACTAAGATAGAAGCACGCATAGTGCGGACTAATTCGTAAGAGGCGACAGTACTTGTTAGTTTACTAGCATCAAGGGTTAAGGAATTTTTATTATTGAAATTAACTTTGGTACCCATGCCTTGTAACAATTTTACACTGGTGGTGATATCACGTAATGCCGGTACATTGTTAAAGGTAATTTCAGAATCTGCTAATAACGAAGCCATTAATAATGGTAACGCTGCGTTTTTAGCACCAGAAATAATCACGTCTCCGTGCAGTGCTGGACTCTTGGTGATGACTAATTTATCCACGAGAAACAGCCCTTATTGAGGAATATTAAATAATTTTTCTTTGCGCCATTGTTCAACCGTAAAGGTTTTAATCGATACCGCATGCATCGAACCATCAGCAATTTTGTCTGATAAAGGAGCATAAATCGTTTGTTGGCGTTTTACGCGCGACATATCCGCAAAATCATCACTGACCGCAATAATATTAAAATGTGAGCCATCGCTTTTTACATGCACTTCATGCAATTGCAATTGAGCGAGTAAAAACGCTTCTAGTTCTTGTGTTGTCATAGCGATAACCATTAGTTAATCCCGTTAACGCAAATATTCACATTAAGGCTGGGAAGTTATAAAAAAGGATTCGGCACTGCTTAATCGTGCGAGTTGTAGTAATTTATCAGGAATATGATCCCATGCAAGTGTCTTCTTGGCAGTACGTGCATCTCGAAACAGATTCAATAGCCATGCTAAGCCCGCACTGTCTATGTTAGTAAGGCCTTGTAAATCAATTTTAAGGGTGTTTAATAAAGCGAGTTCGCGTTTGTGCGAAACAAACAAATCACGTTGAATTGTTTGATTATTCAGCACACCTGATAGTAACACAGCATCTGGAGTAAACGTGATAGATAAGTCCATTATGGTTTATCCTTGAGGTGCTGGTAAAGGAGGGCTGCTACCAGGCTTTTGCAGTACAATTGGATCTTTTATTTTTTGTTGCATTAATTCAATCACTTTTTCAATGCCATCTTGGCGTAGGATTGACTCAAACTCACTGCGTTTACTCGACAATAAGCTAATCCCTTCTGCGACCATGTCATATGCAGCCCATTCGTTAGTTTTGCGGTCTTTACGCACTTTGAATGCGACTTTGATATCGGGTTTGCCGATATCTTGAATAAGCGCGCGAACAGTGACTATCTTTTTATCATCATATTCACCTGCAGGTTCAAATGCGACCGTTTGATCATCATAATAGCCCATCGCATTTGCGTAAGTGGTCACGAGATACTCGCGAAATACATTCACGAACTCACCGAGTTGTTGTTTAGGCACATTGCGGGCTTGATTACCTAGCACCATAAATGCTGAATATTTATAATCTACATGCGGTAATAAATTTTCACGCATAATAGTACGCAGATGCTCTGGATTTTGTGCAATTAACGCTTGCTCGTTTTTCATTCGGGCAAATGTCGCACTGGCCGCGTTTTGAATCATCGTGTGCGGATTATCAGATTCAGTTTCAGCTTGTGCATAGTTCAAACTCTGAGTGAGCAATGTTATCAATATCAATGCGGCGGTAAAAAATACTTTCACTTGGGATCCTTTAAAAAAATTATTCACTATTACGGCTAAACAAAAACTGTCCGATTAAATCTTCTAACACCAAGGCTGATTTGGTATCTTGTATATAGTCACCATCGGCTAATACGACAAAATCATCGAACGCGAAACCGGGCTGAAAACCAATATACTGCTCGCCTAACAATCCTGATGTAAGAATTGATGCTGAACTGGTGTCAGGGAAATTATTATATTTTTCTGACAAACTAATCATTACTACGGGGTTAAAGTCTTCTGGATCTAAATAGATTGATTCGACCCGTCCGATTGTAACGCCACCAACTTTGACGGCGGAACGTGTTTGTAAACCGCCAATGTTATCAAATTTAGCATACAAGGTGTACGTAGACTCATTATTCGAGAAGCCTTGATTCACAACTTTTAATGCTAAAAGTAAACCTGCAGCAATGGTTAAAATGACAAATAAACCAACCATAAGTTCAGTTTTTCGTGTGGTCATGGTGACTCCTAATTAATTCCAAACATAAGTGCCGTAAGCACAAAATCTAATCCTAATACTGCCAATGAAGACAATACGACGGTTTGAGTTGTTGCTAGCGATATACCTTCTGAGGTAGGTATCGCATCATAGCCTTTGAATATGGCAATCCAAGTCACCACAATAGCAAATACAATACTTTTAATAACGCCGTTTACGACGTCTTTATCCCATTCAACGGTCGCTTGCATAATTGACCAGTATGAACCAGAGTCAACACCTAACCATTCAACGCCCACGAGATGCCCACCTAAAATACCGATCGCTGAAAAGATCAACGCAAGCATTGGCATTGCGATTACCCCTGCCCACATGCGCGGGGCAACGATGCGTCTTAATGGGTCAACGGCCATCATTTCAAGAGAGCTTAATTGTTCAGTTGCTTTCATTAGGCCAATCTCCGCGGTTAATGCTGAACCTGCGCGACCGGCAAAGAGTAACCCTGTTACTACAGGTCCTAATTCACGTAACAGTGATAATGATACCATCGGTCCTAATGACCCTTCAGCACCGTAATCAACTAAAATAGTATAGCCTTGAAGTGCCATTACCATACCGATGAAGAGACCTGACACCATGATGATTAATAACGATTGCACGCCAACGACATATATTTGTTTAATGGTTAACCTAACATTTTTCCATTGTGGAAATGCAATGAGAGCGCCTGTTAACATCAAAAATGCACGGCCAATGCCAACTACTTTGGTCAATGTATTGGTACCAATATCAATGATCCAATTCATTTATCTTCTCCTAATAATTGCGCTTGCAGCGTCGGAGCTGGATAATGAAATGGCACTGGACCATCGGCTTGCCCTTGCAAAAACTGCTGTACTAAAGGTGAGTCAGATTGTTTAATTTGTTGTGCGGTGCCATGACCAATCACTTTTTGATTTGCTAAAATATATACATAATCGGCAATATCAAGCACCTCATTCACATCATGAGTCACTACTATGCTAGTCACTGATAATGCTTCACTGAGCGAACGGATTAATTTGACCAACACACCCATTGAAATAGGATCCTGTCCCGCAAAAGGCTCATCGTACATTATCAATTCAGGATCTAGTGCAATTGCTCTTGCTAAGGCGGCTCTGCGCGCCATTCCTCCGGAGAGTTCGCTGGGTAAAAGTCGTGCAGCTCCGCGCAGACCGACGGCCTCTAGTTTTAATAACACCAAGGTTTCAATGACAGATTCAGACAACTGGGTATGCTCACGCAAAGCAAATGCAACATTATCGAACACACTCATATCAGTAAATAATGCACCTGATTGAAAAAGCATACTCATCGATTTACGCGTTTGGTAGAGGGTTGAGCGATTCATCGCTGGGATCGACTTTCCGGCAAACGTAATATCACCTTTATCAGGTTTTAGTTGCCCACCAATTAAGCGTAACATGGTAGTTTTACCGATCCCACTTGGACCCATAATGGCCGTTATTTTTCCTTTAGGGATGCTGATACTTATATCATCATAAATCAGGCGTTCAGACCGAGAAAAGGTGATATTTTGAATTTCGACTAAATTATCATTCATGAGTGTGTAGTAAAGCCTTTCCTTTGAGTTCGAAACATATACGAAGGTTACCAATATTGGGGTTGATTATGACGTTTCAATAGTGATAATGCAAAATCAAAAAGTAACAAGGTATGTACAATAAATTAGAATAAATAACTGATATAATTAAAACAGATACTAAATACAGTGGTCTTTTATCTGTAATACCGCCATAATTACCCCATTATAAGCTAGATGATTGAGTAATCAAACAATCTTTGTCGCTATGCTTAGTATTGTTAGATAAAATAATCACGTTAGAACGTCGATTCACATAAATTTTAAGGGATAAATACCACAGTGGTACTTCAAGTAGTCATTTTTTTGATCGGGCTAGCAGTATTAAGCTGGAGTGCAGACCGTTTTGTTTACGGAGCTTCTGCCTTAGCAAAAAATATTGGTGTGTCGCCGATGATGATAGGTCTAACCATCGTAGCTATGGGGTCATCTGCACCAGAAATCGTAGTGTCAGTAACCGCTTCTCTATCCGGCTCTCCTGATACTGCAGTGGGTAATGCTATAGGCTCTAATATCACCAATATAGCATTAGTACTGGGTATCACTGCGTTAATTAAGCCGCTGCAAGTTTCTTCTGGCACATTAAAACGTGAATTTCCGTTGTTATTTGCAATGTGTTTACTGGCTGTCTATGTGTTACATGACCAAATGCTCACCTTTCATGAAGGTGCATTTTTAATAGGGATGTTTTTTGTTGTCTTAGCAGGGATGGGGTGGTTGTCGGTATACGTAGAAAAAGGCGATAAATTGGCCGATGACAATGAATCTGAGATTCCGACTGGGGTGTCTACTTCCGTCGCTGTGCTTTGGGTGTTGGTCGGCTTAGTGATGCTACCCTTATCTGCTCACTTCTTGGTCGAGTCTGCTGTGTTTATTGCTAAGTACTTTGGTATCAGCGATTTGGTTATTGGATTGACCATCATTGCCTTAGGTACTAGCCTTCCGGAACTCGCAGCGTGTATTGCGGGGGTATTAAAAGGCGAAGATGATCTTGCAATGGGCAATATCATCGGGTCCAATATTTTCAATATTTTAGCTGTATTAGGGATGCCTGGCTTAATTGCGCCGGGTTTAATCGACCCAGCAGCGGCAACACGGGATATGTATGTCATGCTCGGGTTGACTGTGATGTTACTGGTATTTAGTTTTAATTTTGTTGGAACTCGACGCATCAATCGCGTTGAAGCGAGCATATTACTTGCCTCTTTTATCGGTTATCAATTTTTATTGTTTGCGTGATAATGTGAACTAGGTGAAAACCTACTATTTAGTTGGAGATGAGTATGTCATCATCACAATTTGTCGAATCGGCTAAGCGTGTTATTGATACTGAGTTACAAGGCATTGCGACCTTACATGAGTGTTTAGGCGATGCATTCATTGAGGCTTGCGAAACACTATTAGCATGTCAAGGCAAAGTGGTTGTTTCAGGTATGGGAAAATCGGGTCATATAGGCTGTAAAATTGCGGCAACATTAGCCTCGACAGGCACCCCAGCATTTTTTATGCATCCTGGTGAAGCCAATCACGGCGATCTTGGAATGCTAAGTCCACAAGATATCGTTATCGGCATTTCAAATTCCGGAGAAACCAACGAGTTGATAGGGCTTTTACCGGTATTAAAGCGCTTAGGAATAAAGCTTATTGCGATCACACAACATGCCGATTCTACTTTAGGTAAATACGCAGACATAGTGTTGCAAATAAATGTCCCAGCGGAAGCGTGTTCTTTAGGGCTTGCACCGACAACATCAACCAGTGTCACATTAGTGTTAGGCGATGCTTTAGCCATTGCATTGTTAGATGCAAAAGGCTTTACCTCTGAAGATTTTGCTTTATCTCACCCTGGTGGCTCCCTCGGACGTAAATTATTGCTAACGTGTGCTGATATTATGCGTGCAGGGCAAGATGTGCCTTGTGTTTCCAGTGACACCCCAGTCACACAAGCATTATATGAAATTAGTAGTAAAGGACTAGGAATGACTGGAGTCGTTGGCCCTGATATGCAGCTTTTAGGGATCTTTACCGATGGTGATTTACGCAGGGTTTTAGACCAAAAGTTGGATATCCATGTATTGACTGCTGCACAAGTGATGACCGCTAATTGCTTAACCGCTAATGCAGGTATGTTAGCTGTGGATGCTTTGAATTTAATGCAACAAAAACACATCAATGCACTGCTGGTGGTTGATACGCATAATCAAGTAGTAGGTGCCTTTAATATGCACATGTTACTGCAAGCCGGAGTGGTATGATGACAATTATCTCAACCTTGTATACCAGTGATTTCTCAGCGTCGCTATATGCTCAACTCAAACAAATCAAACTATTGGTGTGTGATGTGGATGGCGTCTTTAGCGATGGGCGGATCTATTTGGGTAATCAAGGTGAAGAGTTAAAAGCGTTTCATACTCGTGACGGTTATGGCATTAAGTCATTAGCACAATGTGGGATTGCTGTCGCAATAATTACAGGGCGCAAGTCACAGTTGGTGCATGCGCGTATGACTGCATTGAATGTAGATTATATTATTCAAGGTGAAGAAGATAAGTTGAGTGCGTTAACAAAACTCATGCAAACTTTAAAGTTAGCCCCAGAGCAAGTTGCGAGTATGGGCGATGACATGCCCGATGTAGGAATGTATCAATGCTCTGCAATCAAAATTGCAGTACAGGATGCACATCCTTTTGTCCGCAAACAAGCCAATTGGGTCACGGAAATTAACGGTGGATTTGGCGCGGTGAGAGAAGTGACGGATACATTCTTACAAGTGCATAATAAACTATCTGGTATTCACGGTGCGAGTGTCTAATGAATCGTGTCGGTTATAGTATTTTACTGTTGTTCACTTGTATTGCGGGGTTATATTTTTACCCATTCGACGATGCTTCGCAGCAGGGCAGTTCTGTTGAGCGTAGCCAGATCTTTGAAACGCCAACATATCGCGCTGAAAATCTTACCTCGCAACGCTATGCTCCGGACGGAACACTCAGCCATAAAGTGTTCGCAAAAGTCATGGAGCAATATGATAATTTAGGTTTTATGGTGTTTGAGTTCCCTCGCTATACAATATATTTAAACGCAGTATCTCCGTATATTGTTACCGCTGATGTCGGCACGCTATTTTCAAATAATGTGATTCGACTTGAAAAAAACATCCGGATTACTAGTTTAAATAAAACTGATTTTATTCAACAAATCAGTACGGAGTTTATTGAGATTGACTTGACCACCAATACGATGTTTTCAGATAAAGAAGTGTTAATGACTGGGGCTGAATTTTCGATGTTAAGTCACGGTTTTAATGCAAATATGCAAACCAAAACGTTTAATTTGACTGGTCATGTCAAAACTGAATTTGCTGCTAAAACCGCAGCTTCACTGTAGAGAAAAATAATGAACTATCGTTTTTTAGTTATTGCCTTAAGTTGTCTAACATTCGCCGCTACGGCACAAAATTCAGATGTGAATGCTCCGATATCCATTAGTGCCAAGTCCACCTTCGTGGATGGTGTATCAAAAATGTCAGTGTATAAAGAAGATGTTGTGATCACGCAAGCGGGATTAAAGATTAATGCTCAGAGTTTAAGTATCGATGCCAGTGCAGGTGAAGGCCAGGAAGTATTCATTGCGACAGGCAATCCTGCTACATTTACGCAGTTACTTGATGATGGCACAAGTGTGACTGCTGCGGCAAATGAAATTAGTTATAACGTGGTATCACGCACAGTAACATTTAATGGTGAAGCGCAGTTAGCACAAGAAACCTCTGTAGTGAAAAGTGAGCGAATTGAATTCGATTTAATCAATAAACAGTTGATTGCAACAGCAGATAAAAGTAAAGGCGGACGGGTAACCACTGTCTTTCAGCCGGAAATTCTCAAGCAACAAATTCAAGAACAAGAGAGCGAAAAAAATTAATGGCGATTTTAAAAGCGACGCATTTGGCAAAATCGTATAATTCCCGACAAGTGGTACGAGATGTCAGTATTGAAGTGGAATCAGGACAAATTGTCGGTTTACTAGGTCCAAATGGAGCCGGAAAAACCACGACGTTTTACATGATAGTCGGGTTAGTACCTTTGGATCACGGTGAAATTATGCTGGATCAAACACAACTAACATTTCAACCAATGCATGAGCGCGCACGCCAAGGTATTGGTTACTTGCCACAAGAAGCGTCGATCTTTCGTAAATTAACGGTCTACGAAAATATCATGGCAATCCTACAAACTCGTAAAGAACTCTCTAGTCAACAACGTGAAAGTGATGCCGATGCATTGCTCGATGAATTTAATATTAATCACATACGCAATAGTGCTGGTATGGCATTATCAGGGGGAGAACGACGCCGCGTTGAAATCGCGCGAGCTTTAGCGGCTAATCCTAAGTTTATCTTACTCGATGAACCTTTTGCTGGAGTTGATCCTATCTCTGTGGGGGATATCAAACATATCATCCAACATCTTAAACAACGTGGCATCGGAGTGCTAATTACTGACCACAATGTAAGAGATACACTTGATGTGTGTGAGAAGGCTTACATCGTCAGTCATGGCGAACTCATCGCCTCTGGAACTTCTGCACAAGTCCTTGAAAATAAGAAGGTTAAGGAAGTGTACCTTGGTGAAGAATTTAAGCTATAATAATAACAGGTCAGTGTGTTGGAAGTTACTGGTAAGTAAGATGTTAAAAGGAATTCGATGAAACACTCGTTACAGCTAAAATTTAGTCAGCAGTTAACCATGACGCCGCAACTTCAGCAGGCGATTAGGCTATTACAGCTATCCACACTTGATTTACAACAAGAAATCCAAGAAGCGATTGAATCTAATCCATTGTTAGAAATCGAAGAGCAACACTCTGATCACAACGACAAAGAACGCTCCGGGGATACTAACGCCTCCGTTGATTCTGATAAAGTTTCAAGCCATGATGCGCTTGAGGGGAATGCGGTACCGGAAGAACTGCCTCTAGATAGTACTTGGGATGATTATTACAGCGCGTCCTCAGCTCCAGCTCCAATGACTGGCTCAGGAGGTGTTATGGATGATGATAATGTCTATCAGGGTGAAACAACCGATGATATTCAATCTCATCTTTTGTGGCAAATGGGACTTACTCCATTTAGCGATAACGATCGTGCTATTGCAATTGCGATTATTGACTCTATTGATGAATCTGGTTATTTGACCGTTTCCAGCGATGAAATTTTAGAATCAATGCAAGATGATGAAATCGAACTCGATGAAGTAGAATGTGTACTAAAACGCATCCAGATGTTTGATCCAGTTGGTTCTGGTTCACGCAATCCGCAAGAATGTTTATTAGTACAGTTACGTCAATTTGATGAAGCAACGCCATTTTTAAAAGAGGCTAAGCTCATCATTACCGAACATACTGATTTGTTATCGAGCAAAGACTACCGGACTCTCATGCGTAAAACTCGGCTCAAAGAAGACCAGTTACGTGAGGTCATGCTGTTATTACAATCCTTGAACCCTCGTCCAGGTAGTGCTTTAATTACCAAAGAACCAGAATACGTTATTCCTGATGTCTCAGTAGCCAAGAAAAATGGACGCTGGACGGTTGAGTTAAACCCTGATAGTTTACCTAAATTGAATATAAACCAACAATATGCAGCATTAAGTAAAAACTCACGGAACTCTTCGGACTCTGCGTTTGTCAAATCTCATATGCAAGAAGCAAAATGGTTTATCAAAAGTTTAGAATCGCGCAATGATACATTATTAAAAGTCGCTAACTGCATAGTCCAACAGCAGATGGGCTTTTTTGAACACGGGCCGGAAATGATGAAGCCTATGGTGTTAAATGATGTAGCTGAAATGGTAGATATGCATGAATCGACTATTTCACGTGTGACAACACAAAAATATATGCATACACCACGTGGTATTTACGAACTGAAATATTTCTTTTCTAGCCATGTTGCGACAGACTCAGGTGGTGAGTGCTCATCAACAGCAATACGCGCGTTGATCAAAAAACTAGTCGCTGCTGAAAATGCAGTTAAGCCACTAAGTGATAGCAAAATTGCAGATGTACTGGCGGATCAAGGTATTAAAGTTGCCCGCCGGACAATTGCGAAATACCGGGAATCCTTATCGATTCCACCATCCAACCAGCGTAAAAGCTTGGTTTAGTTATAGAAAAAGAAGGAAGTCATTATGCAGATAAACCTTACTGGTCATCATGTTGAAATCACTGATTCACTACGTAACTATGTCGATACTAAATTTGAAAAATTGGAACGACACTTTGACCATATCAATAACGTCCATGTCATCTTAAATGTCGAAAAAATCAATCAAAAAGCGGAGGCCACATTACATTTAAATGGCGGAGAAGTGTTTGCGACTTCTGAACATTCAGACATGTATGCTGCTATTGATGGGCTGATTGATAAACTTGATCGACAGGTTATTAAGCATAAAGAAAAGTTGTTACGACATTAAACAATGCAATTATCATCTATCCTAAAAGCGAGCCGCATATTGTGTGCGGTTCCTTGTCAAAGTAAAAAGAAGATCTTAGAGACTATCAGCGAATTAGCTGAAGATGTCGAAAATGAAATTTATCAAGCTAATATCTTAGAAAGCTTAGTTCAGCGTGAAAAAATGGGTTCTACTGGCATAGGTAATGGCATCGCTATCCCACATGGGCGCATTGCAGGTCTGAAAGACGTAGTGGCAATAGTTGTGACCACTGAGTCTGCTATTGATTTTGAAGCCATTGATCATAAACCGGTTGATGTGTTTTTTGCATTGTTAGTCCCTCAAGAGCAGATTGAAGGCCATTTACAGACACTTGCTGCGGTTGCTGCCAAATTGAATGATCCAGATATTGTTGCAGGTATTCGACGAGCTAAAACCCCTCAAGACATCCTTTTACTGCTTAAGTAATTTATTCTTCATTACATTAAATTTTTGATTTACAAACCGGCATCTAGCCACTAGTCTAGTAAAAAAACCTTTGGTTGAATTAGATGAAACTTATTATAATTTCAGGTCGTTCTGGTTCTGGAAAATCGATAGCATTACGCGCATTAGAAGACCTAGGGTATTATTGTGTAGATAATATCCCTGTAAACTTATTGCCAGCGTTAACCCATTCCATTTTAGGCGAATACGAAGACGTAGCGGTGAGTGTTGACGTGCGTAACTTACCCAAAGAGTCTAATGAGTTACCTGAAATACTGAATTTTCTACCTGAAGATTGGAACGTGTCTATCGTGTACTTAGATTCGAGTACCAATGTCTTATTAAAACGCTACAGTGAAACACGTCGATTACATCCATTAAGTAAAGGCAATCAATCATTAGAAGCCGCTATTAGACTTGAGAAACAGCTTTTAGAACCGATGCAAGAGCGGGCTGATTTATGTATAGATACAGATCAATTAACCGTACATCAATTAGCGGAAATTATTCGCGAACGTATCTTGGGTAAAAAGAGTTCTCGCTTAGTGCTGGTATTTGAATCCTTTGGTTTTAAATATGGCATTCCCAAAGATGCGGATTATGTGTTTGATGCACGATTTTTGCCAAACCCCCATTGGGAGCCTGATTTAAAGAATTTTACTGGTGTTGATTCGCCCATTGAAGTGTTTTTAGGTAGTCAGCCGGTAGTCACCAAATTTATTTGGCAAATTCAAAATTTAATCACAACTTGGCTGCCTCATTTAGAACGGAACAATCGAAGTTATGTGACGGTGGCTATAGGCTGCACAGGTGGTAAACATCGTTCAGTCTATGTCGCGGAACAATTAAAGAAAAACATGTTAGAATCTCACCCAGATGTGCAGATTCGTCACCGTGAATTAGGGCGTTACTTGGAGAAACCTGAATTATGAGTCAGGTAGCTGAGCAAACAGTCACAATCCTCAATAAAATGGGATTACATGCACGTCCTGCTAGTCAACTAGCCCAGTTGGCTGCGCAGTTTTCGGCGGAAATTACGGTACATCAAGGGGATAAACAAGCCGATGCGGTAAGCGTGTTAGGGTTGATGATGCTGGAGTCGCGCCAAGGTAAAACGGTACGCGTGGTTGCTCGAGGTGATGACGCGCAAGCTGCTCTGAATGCAGTGGTTGATTTAATCAGTCAAAAATTTAACGAAGGCGTGTAGCTTTATCAATCATTTCATGACATTACCTAGCTTTCACGTTATCCTACGACCCTTCTCAATACGCCTCGCAGGTATGGATTATGGCTGATACCATTGCTGCAAAATTTGCTGAAAGTCAATTGACTGAAATTACCGATGCCTTGTCATCTGGTAAATTCGTCTCTGTGCGTAAAATTTTGCATGAAGCTCCGGCTTGTGATGTTGCGTTGATCCTTGAATCTACTCCTCCCAAAACGCGGGATATACTGTGGCAATTACTAGATTCTGATTATCATGGTGATGTTCTAGAAGAACTCTCTGAAGAAGTGCGTAACGGTATCATCAGTAAAATGTTGCCTGATACTGTGGTCGAAGCACTTGAGGACATGGACACCGATGACTTAGTCGAAACACTAAGTAGTTTACCGGATGAAGTGCTGCAAGATATTTTGGTGTCGATGGACGTGCAAGATCGTTATCGAGCTGAAAAAGCCTTGAGCTACGGTGAAGAAACCGCTGGTTTCATCATGAACACTGATACGATCACCTTACGTCCTGATGTGGCGGTTGATGTCATCTTACGTTATTTACGTCTTAAGGGTGATTTACCTGAAAATACAGATACATTTTATGTCGTTAATCGCAGTGATTATCTAATCGGTTCGGTACCGGTGACACGTCTGTTGACGTCTCATCCTAATGTGACAGTCGCGGAAGTCATGGACGAAGAGCCAGACGCGATAACCGTTGATATGCCTGATGATCAAGTGGCCAGCCTGTTTGAACGCTATAATTGGTTATCCGCACCAGTAGTGGATGAAGACTACCACTTAGTGGGTCGGATCACGATTGATGACGTGGTCGATATTATTCGTGAAGACGCAGAACACTCAATGATGAGTATGGCGGGTCTTGATGATGAAGAAGATACCTTTGCTCCGGTACTACAATCTACCCGACGCCGTTCGATTTGGTTAGGTGTGAATTTAGTTACCGCTTTATTGGCTGCAATGGTTTCAGATATGTTTGAGCAAACCTTATCGCAATTAGCTGTTTTAGCTATCCTCAATACTATTGTACCTAGTATGGGAGGGGTTGCCGGTAATCAAACCTTAACCTTAGTGATCCGTGCAATGGCATTGGGTCATGTGAATGATTCTAACTCCAAGATATTAGTTCATAAAGAACTTGCGATTGGATTTCTCAATGGGATCATCTGGGCGGTATTAATTGCCAGCGTCGTAGCATTATGGAAACAAGATTTGGATTTAGGTATCATTATTGCATTTGCGATGCTCATGAATATGATTGCAGCCGGCCTTGCCGGTGCAACATTACCTTTGATCATGAAGAAAATGAAAATAGACCCCGCGCTAGCTGGTAGTGTTATTTTAACCACTATTACCGACGTAGTTGGGATCTTTGCGTTCCTAGGTACAGCGACGTTGTTTTTAACTTTTTAAACGCGCTGCAAAGGTTTTCTTAAACTTAACTAATTTGGGGCCTACCACAAGATTGCAATAGGTATTGCTCGGGTTATTGGCAAAGTAATCTTGATGGTAATCTTCGGCTTGCGTGTAATTATCAAGCGCTTCAATTTCTGTGACTACCGGTTCATCATAAACATTATCTTCTGTTAATTGCGCGACAAATGCCTGTGCAGCAGCTTGTTGTTGTGCATTGTGATAATAGATCCCGCCACGATACTGAGTGCCTTTGTCATTACCTTGACGATTGAGCTGGGTAGGGTCGTGCAATGCAAAAAAGATTTCGAATATTTCTTGAAGGCTAATCACATCGCTATCAAATACTACTCTGACGACTTCATTATGTCCGGTGGTTCCGCTACACACTTGCTCATAAGTGGGGTTGTCACTGTGACCATTACTATATCCACAGTGAGCACTTACTACGCCTGTAACCTTATTGAATGCTGATTCGATACACCAAAAACAGCCGCCACCTAGGGTGATTTCTTGAATTGTCGTCATAAATTTCTCCATATTGTTATGGAAACATTATGGGGGCTGACCACAAAACATCAATACATTCTCATCCAAAACGTCATTCTCTACGTAATCATACATATACAATTTAGCAATAAGACGACATAACTTATGAAATTAACCCTTTTTTATGATGGTATGTGCCCATTATGTCAAAAAGAAATGCAGCATTTAATCAAATACAATACTGCTGGTCATCTAGCTTTTGTGGATATTATGGAGCCTGGTTTTAGTGAGGCATATCCACACTTAGATTGGGATGCATTGAACAATCGCATTCATGGACAAACCGATAGTGGGGCAGTGATTACTGGGCTGGATGTGACGTATTTAGCATGGAAATTAGTCGGTAAGGGGTGGGTTTATGCACCTACGCGTTGGCCTGTGATCCGTTGGTTTGCAGATAAGTTTTATAATGTCTTTGCCAAGCATCGTTATACCATTTCCTATTGGTTAACAGGGCAGCGTCGATGCGAGCGTTGTGTACTTAAAAACTAATCATATTACCTACCCTATAATAAGAGAATTCATACATGAGTAATGCCTTAGTCATCGGTGCCAGTAGTGGTATAGCCCAAGCATTGTTAAGCCAATTAACCGATTTGCCGGATGTAACACAAGTCCATGCAGTGTCAAGAACAAGTCAATCATTGAGTAACCCGAGTATTTCAGCGTTTAGCTTCAATACGCTCGATGAAGATGCTGTAAAGGCGTTTATCACCCAACAGCGTCAGCAAGGGATAACTTATCGTTATGTTGTCTCTACGGTGGGTGTTTTGCATCGTGAAGGTAATGAGCATCAAGTTGCATTAAAACCAGAAAAACGACTTGAAGATATCGATCCAAAACAGTTACAGGCGTATTTTGAAGTAAATACAATATTACCGGCTATTTGGTTAAAACACTTGGTTCACGTGATGGTGAAAGGTTCGCCAAGTGTGATTGCATTTTTAAGCGCACGCGTAGGAAGCATCAGTGATAATCAAATTGGCGGTTGGTATGGTTATAGAGCGTCAAAAGCAGCACTTAATATGATGATCAAAAATGCCGCTATTGAATATGGACGGCGTAATAAACAGGTGTCGTTAATGGCATATCATCCAGGAACAGTTGATACCGGCTTATCCAAACCCTTTCAAGCTAACGTTAAACCTGGTAAGTTATTTACGCCTGAATATACGGCGCAATGTCTTATTCAGTTATTAGTAGGTGCAGAAGCCCAGCATAGTCCATATTATATTGGCTGGGATGGTAAAACTATTCCATGGTAAATGACTTTTGCGCGAAGTCTTGCTAGTATCGCCCTATAATAATAATTTAGGAATATTCATGGGCGCATCTCGCGAACAATTCGGTTCTCGTCTTGGTTTTATCTTGGCTGCAGCAGGTTCTGCAGTCGGTATTGGCAATTTGGTCGGTTTTCCTGTCGGTGCTGCTAAAAATGGTGGTGGTGCATTTTTGTTTATGTACGCCATTTTTGTGTTTTTTATCTGTTTGCCTGTGATGCTTGCAGAGATGTCCGTGGGGCGTAACACCCAAAAAGATCCCCTCGGCGCGTACTCGATTATTTCTAACAAAAATCCAACATGGAATATCGCCGGTTGGCTATCCATCATCACGCCATTCATGATTGCGGTATTTTACTTAGTCATCACAGTGTGGATTTTTGGCTATTTAGTTGGAGCAGTCACTGGAAATTTAGCCCAATTAGCAGATCCTGCGCATTTTGGAACATTCATTCAATCCAATACGATATTTGTATATATGGCATTGGTATTAGCGATAGTCTACTTTATCTTACAAGGTGGCGTGAAGCAGGGCATTGAAAAAGCAGCTAAAACGCTCATGCCAGCGTTATTTATTATGCTGGTGGGCATGGTGATTTTTGTCCTGACACAAGACAATGCGATGGCAGGCGTCAAGTTTTACCTAATTCCTGACTTCAGCAAAATTGATTCAGGTGTGGTCAATGGCGCATTATCCCAAGCATTCTTCTCATTGTCGTTAGGTATGGGGATCATGATTACCTACGGTAGTTATATTGATAAACGTGCTGATATACCGGGTTCAGCCAAGTTAGTCGCACTGACAGATACCGCTGTGGCGTTTACTGCTGGTTTGATGATATTACCTGCGATTTATTCATTCAACCCTGAGATCAAACCTGAAGATTTGAGTGATTCGTCAGTCAGTTTGATTTTTACTTTTTTACCGAAAATCTTTTTAGCGTTACAAACGTCAATTGGTTTTGTGGGTGCGAGTGCGGTAGCGAGTACCTTCTTCTTGTTGGTGTTCTTTGCGGCGATTACCTCACTGGTGTCTATTTTTGAAGTGCCGGTGGCAGCATTAATGAGTGAGAAAAAACTAAGCCGTAAAAAAGCGCTGTTAGCATGTGGCTTCTTACTAATCGTGTTGTCATTAATGTGTGCGGTATCATTTGGCATGGTAGGATTTTTCACTGAATTTACCAGTTATGCCGGCGCCAATAAATCCTTCTTTGATGTGGTGATTGATGTGTTCTACGACACCATATTACCCCTCAATGGTCTATTGATTTGTTTATTTGTCAGTTACCGTTGGAAAAAACAAAACTTCAATAAAGAACTCGAAAGTGGCGCGCCGAACTATAAATCGAGCTTATTTGAAAAATACGTCGATGTATCTGTTGGTACCTTTATTCCGGCGATATTATTAGTGATTTTTGTGAATACGGTTGCCAGTAAATACTTTGGCGTGACGCTAATAGGCTAATGACTTACAACATGTCATACGGAGAAGAATATTGATATTTAAAGCCCAGCCATTGCTGGGTTTTTTGTGCAAGTACGATTTTGCCCTCAGCCACAACCCCATGACCCGCTATACCATCATCACGGGTAAACGACAAAGTACCGAGCCCTTTATGTTGAGCCGCAGCTTGGTAATAATCTTGGCGAGTAGGGTGCTCCGGGGCACATAAGTGCAACGTACGGCCAGCAACATGATTGAAATCGGTCGTTAAGATTTGAACTAATACCCTAATAACATCTTCTTTGTGCACGAGGTTAACGCGCTGTTTACCATTAGCTAATGACGGACGCTTCACTAACGCTGTCACTGGATGGCGTTGTTCATCAATTAATCCTGCTAATCGGACAACGCAGGCTTGTTTTGGGAATTCATTTAGACACCAATGCTCTATTTCGGCATGGGCTTTGCCAGATGCAGTGACTGGGGAAACTGGCGTATCTTCATCGACGTCTCCAGTCATTTCGCCAAACACAGATGTGGTTGAAACGAACACAATATTAATATTGGGATTTTTATTTTTGGCATGTTGGATTAATTGTTTAATGCCGGCAATAAATGGTGGAGCATGTAAATGGCGTCGACCTGGCGGAATATTTACGACGATGACATCGGTGTGGGTGAATGCAGTCAACAAGGATGAAGAATACACCGTGTTGGCCACATCTGTTTTATCAAGCACAAATTCTATTGGGTCAATGTCTTGGGCTGCTAAAACAGGGAGTTGTTCGCTGCGTGTCGTTGTGCCGTATACATTTATCGGCACCTGCCTAAGCTTAAGCCCTAACGGCTGGCCTAGCCAACCGCAACCACATAACATTACTGTCGGAATATCTGGAGTCATTTATTTATTGTGCGCTTTTTTTGTGTTATCGGTAACGGTGATCATATTCAATTGTGCTAATTCAGGAATACGTTGAGCAACAATCACCTCTGCGGCATCTGCACTGCGAATAATGTCGCACAACAGCTCTGCGGATTCACCAAATTGACTGGCGTGCATTCCTATTGTATCTGTGACACGTTGACCCAATGCATCGGGATTAAAAAAGTCCGCTTGCATGTTTCCGTCACCAAACAACATTTCACTGCCGAGGGCTAAAAATAAGCGTCCCATCGAATCAGAAATAGCACTTTTTAACGCATCTGCAAACTCTGCTTCCCATTCAGGACTAGCCCATTGATTTGCACTATCTTGCTGCGGATCAATATAAATGCTGCCATCTGGCGCATAGATACTGCTTTTTACTGTGCCGGAAATGTTGGTCATCAATTCATTCATTTTAATGATTAGTTCATCATCAGGGCCGAGTAACTCAGCAAAGACTTCATTCACTGCTAAGTTAGCCACTTCCAAGCCTTGTGCCGCAAATTCAACACCAATCGGGATCGCAGCTTTAATATTGTAATAATAGCTCTCAACAGCAGCACGTTGATGAGGCGTTAACGTCAGCACTGTGCCATCGACCGTTAATTGTTGTTGTGCATCAATGACTAAAGTTTGTTGAGGAGAGGATAATTTCAGTACATCATGTTGAAAACCCAACGTGCCAGCTAAATCCATTTTGCATTGTTCTATTTCAACGTTGATCCCATTGGCTTGAGCGGTAGGGCTTGCCATCAAGCTTGAGGCTACTATCAGCGAGGTGGCTGCAATTGTCGCGGTAAATGTGTTCATGGTGATCCTTGTGTAAAGTCTACGGTCTTGTATATAACCTATTGTAATACAATAAGTGTGCCAACATAGATAAGACTGAAAGCCTATTAAATAAAGGCGTATATATAGGATATAATACACACGTAAAAAGATTAAACTAGATTTAGGTGAAATTCATGATTAAATGTTGGTTTTGACCAATATCAATGAATTACCATAAAAGTGTATTTGTACGTACCGTTTTTTATCTTATCTAGGTATAATAACCACAGATAAGTTTATTGGAGAAAGTCATGAGTGAATGGATCAATGCGATTGTATTCGGTGTAGGTGTATTAGCGTTTGTACTAGGTATAACTAGTATCGTTATGGCGGTAATCTCAACTAAGGCAACAGAATCTGGTATGCAAGAAAAAGTAGAATATGGCTTTTTCGGTGTAGCAGGCTTGGTTGTTTTTGCGTTGATGGGCTATGCATTAGCATAAAACAACTAAATCAATATAAAAAAACCGTTATTCCTGAGGAGTAACGGTTTTTTTATAACTGCCAGTTAGCGCCAGTTAACGTCTGTTAAATGCGACTCGCATCCGTGATGCTTTGATAAGGACGTAGTTTAAAAAGTGGCATCATAGCGAGTACATGATCAAAAATGTCGGACTGAATGCCTTCATATTCCACCCAATTTTTGTTACTGCTAAAACAGTATATTTCTAATGCCAAACCATGTTCGGTGGGTTTCAACTGACGCACCATTAATGTCAATGATTGGTTGATTTGCGGATTTTGGCGCAGGTAAGATTCGATATACGCTCTAAATGTACCTATGTTCGTTAACCGTCGAGCATTCAAGAGATCATTTTGGTCAATATGTTGATCTTGATGATAGGCCTGTAACTCGGTCAGTTTTTGTTTGAGGTAGTGATTAATCGAACGGATGTTAACAAGGTTATCAATCATCGCTTGGTCTAAAAACGTAATACTTTGCATATCAATTTGAATGCTGCGCTTAATACGACGTCCACCTGATTGAGTCATGCCACGCCAGTTTTTGACAACCTCATTGGTCAGTGTGTAAGTCGGTAAGGTGGCAATAGTTTTATCCCAATTTTGTACTTTAACCACATTTAAGCCAATCTCTCGGATCTCACCATCCACGCCATAGGCTTGCATTTCAATCCAATCACCCGTATTAAACATGCGATTTGCAGCTATTTGAATCCCTGCAACAAATCCTAAAATGGTATCTTTGAAAATCAATAGCAAAATCGCAGCGATAGCAGTTAGACCAGATAAAAGCAATAACGGGCTTTTATCTAAAATTAACGAGATAGTCAGCAAGATAGCAATGATCGCAAAAATCAGTTTACTGACTTGAATAAATCCAGTGATAGGCGCTTTTTGCGCAAGGTTGGAGCGTACATACAAGACTTCTACGGTATTGAGTAATGCAAATATCGCGATAATCGAAGACACCACAAGATAGATTTGTGCTGCCTTCAACACAAAGCTAAGCAACAAGGTGTTAAATTCTAATAATATAGGGGCGGCAACAAATACAAACAAAGCTGGTGTAATATGACCAAGTCGGTTAAAGAAACCTTGCTCATGCAAGGTATCATCCCAGTCGTGGTTATTGCGTAATAATATTGTCAACATTTTAGAGCGTACCAGCATTTTAACTGCCCATAACACTAATGCAGCAGTCGTGATGAGTAAGATCACCGAAATGAATTGGTAACTGGTATCTTGCATCGTGATGGCAGAATCGGGGTAGCGAAACATAGTGTTGAGTATGTCTAAGATGAAATGTTGTATGGTCGAGGCTTGCATAAATACCTTATAAAAATTGCGTAATACGGGCGTCTTTTTCTGCCCACCGCGTATTAAGTTGTTCTCTAAACGCGTCTCTAAATTGTTGATTACCTTGATAGTCTCCCAACATTTGTGGGCTGACAGATTGTACTTTAACATCGATAACGATACTTTTCATGTTTCCACATAACATATCCATCATGGGCCAGCGTGTATTTTGCGGGTACAGGATGCTGATATCTAACATATGCGTAAACAAATCTCCCATTGCCGCTAGGGTAAACGCAATACCGGCAGCTTTAGGTGGTAATAAATGCGTATAAGGGCTTTGTTTGCTTGCATGTTTAGTTGGGGTAAATCGCGTCCCTTCCACAAAATTGATAATGGTAGTGGGTGTCGTGCGGTATTTTTCACAGACGGCTTGAGTGGTGGCGATATCTTGGCCTTTCAATTCAGGACGTTTAGCTATCGCAGCGCGAGAATGTCGTTGCATAAATGGCATATCCAGCGCCCATGCGCCTAAGCCTACAAATGGTAGCCAGATTAATTCTTTTTTAAGAAAAAACTTTGGGGCAGGGTAGCGTCCCTTAGCTAATCCAATTAACAAAATAATATCAAGATAACTGCGATGATTCGCAGTGATCAAATACCAATTTTGCTCAGATAGCTCCCCTTCAATATGCAGGTCAAGTTCAATGCGGTTAAACAACTTAATTAAAAAAGTGCTGGTCACGCCAAATGCAATCTCAAAACGGGCATTTAGTGCATTGAGTAAACGTGTAACGCGCGTGACTGGAGAGAGTAATTTTAGTAAGCCTACTAACACAATCAGACTGGCCCACCAACCAAGATTGAGCATTTGCAACGTAAAGTGTATGGGAAATAGACAAACCGCTTTAAGCCAAGACATTATTATTCCTTATTATTATGCTCGCATCCTAGGAAAACTTTGCGACTAGGTCAATAACTATTATGTTTATGGTATTATAAGTAACGTGTAATTTAACTGTTGAGAACAATCCGAAGTGACTAAAGCACCATCTTATTGCCATACTTCTGCTATTAACCGCCGCGTTTCCATTGCCCCAATGCTTGATTGGACAGACAAGCATTGCCGTTATTTTTTACGCCAGATTTCGCAGCACAGCCTTTTGTATACGGAAATGGTGACAACAGGTGCGATTATTTTTGGCAAAGGGGATTACTTAGCCTATAACCATCAAGAACATCCGGTTGCGTTACAATTAGGCGGGAGCGATCCGAGTGACATGGCTCGCTGTACCGTTATGGCACAAGAATATGGTTATGACGAAGTTAATATCAATGTAGGCTGTCCATCCGATCGAGTCAAAAACGGTCGATTTGGTGCATGTTTAATGGCCGAACCCACCATAGTAGCTGATTGTGTTAAATCGATGCAGGCCGAAGTGGATATTCCGGTGACCGTAAAATCACGGATTGGTATCGATGATATGGATGAGTACGAAGATCTATCTCGTTTTATTGATACGGTTGCCAATGCAGGTTGTGATACGTTTATTGTGCATGCGCGTAAAGCGTGGTTACAAGGTTTAAGTCCCAAACAAAACCGTGAAGTGCCCCCTTTAATGTATGACCGGGTCTATCAACTAAAACAAGAGTTTCCACATCTGCACATTAGTATCAATGGTGGGATCAAGACCCTTGCCGAGGCACAAACTCACCTGGCACATGTTGATGGAGTGATGATCGGGCGTGAAGCGTATGCCAATCCATATATATTAAGCGAAGTCGATGCGTTGATATATGGAGATAATGCGACGGTACTAACCCGTGCTGAGATAGTGTTACGTATGCATGCGTATACGGTTGAGCAATTAGCGAGTGAGATCCAATATGGCCGAGGCAATAAAGTGTGGCATGTAGCACGGCATATGCTGGGATTATTTCAAGGTCAACCTGGTGGGCGAGTGTGGCGTCGGTATTTAAGCGAGAATGCGATTGGGCAGGACACGTCACCGGATGTGCTATTCGATGCGCTAAATGCAGTATTGGAAACCCAAGCTGCTTCACAAGCGTACCTTGATAGTAAAATTGACTAACGAAGTTGTTATTTTGACCAGATGGTGTGGTTAAAATAACAGCCTACTCAAATATCATTTTTTATACCGAATAAAAAATACAAGTAATTCAGTACATTAAGAAATATTTCAATATTGGCACAACCTTAGCAATAGTTATTACGACTTACACAATAACTGTTAAGCACAACTTAAAACCAATAGGAAATATGATTATGTTAACTTCTACTCTACTTGCCGCTACTCTTGTTACTGCCGTTGCTAACCCAACTATAGGTAATACTACTAACCAAACTGTACCGCTTACACAATATGTTAATCACTTAGTTCAACAATCGGTAGTGATGACCAAACAAGAAATTAATATTGATGTGCAAACTATGGTACTGACTGCAACGCATAACTTTAGTTTAAACGGTGAAGCACCAGTGCTGAACGCTAGAATTCAAATGCATGATATTGCTCAGGTCACCCTTGAGTTACCGGTAAAACAAGAAGAAGCGACAGTTATTATATCTGATAAAGCCACTGCTGAGTAATTGGTCATGTTTTACTTGATGGATGTGATGTTACTGCTTGGCGCGCCAGTGCTGGCTTTTATATTCGGTGTTTTAGTGGTGATGGGGTGGCGTTTCCTCCCCAAACAACCCCTGTATTCATTACAGCATTACTTACTTAAACTAGGTCATGCACATTAAACGGACTAACCTTAGGTAGTCCGTTTTTTTTGTTTTAAATTTTATTCTGCGCAATGGTGTGAAAAGCACTAATACATGGTCTAAATGACTATTTATCCTCTTATGTTTTTTCTTCGACCTTGGTATTAAAAAACAAATTCCAATAAATTCAATCGCTTGCAAATTTGGCACGCCCCTTGTAACAGTTAATATATATCAACGCAATTACGCAGCGATATCCACCACAACATCGAAGGAGATGATTATGGGAATGTTTACAAGAATGAATGACATCGTGCAATCTAATATCAATGCAATGTTGGATAAAGCCGAAGATCCACAAAAAGTGATGCGCTTGATTATTCAAGAGATGGAAGAAACGTTAGTTGAATTACGCACGATTTCTGCTCGCAACATTGCTGAGAAAAAGCAATTTACACGTAAAATTGCGCGATTAGAGCAAGATGTGCAGCATTGGGCTGGAAAAGCGAAATTAGCCATTGCGCATAATAAAGAAACATTAGCGCGAGCAGCATTAGTACAAAAGCAACAATGTGTTGAAGAGCAGCATGTTTTAGAACAGCAGTTGACGATCATCAGTGAAAATCTTGCAGCCTTAGAAACCGATGCACAGCGTTTAAATGCTAAATTGACTGAAGCACGTGCCAAGCAAAAAATTCTGAATACGCGTGAAGTAAGTAATGCAACGCGTTTAAAAGCCAAAAATATGCAAGCGCAATATGACATTGACCATGCGATTGAAAAGTTTGAATCGTATGAGCGTAAGATTGAAGATTTAGAGGCACAAGTCGAAGCGTATGATGTGGTTAGCTCTGCGTCGGCTTTAGATCAGCAATTTGCAGCATTAGAGCAAGATGACAGCATTGAAGCTGAACTGGCACAACTTAAAGCGAGCATGCAGGCCGCAGCTCCTAAAGATACGCAGCATGTCGCCTAATGGCGCATGTTAGCGCCGGGGTTTAACCTAGCGTTTAACACTAAAGCTTAAAAGCTTAACTACTAATTTCAAAGGAATTTATTATGCGTGAATCATATCAACTAAACCGATTATATCGTGACGGCCGTCGTGCCATGGTGAGTGGAGTTTGTGCCGGGATTGCTAGACATTTTGATATTAATCCTAACTGGGTTCGTGGAGCGACTGCCATTGCATTTGTGATGGCGCCATTTGCAGTTGCGCTAGCTTATGTACTTGCCGTGTTGTTGTTAAAAACACGGTAAGCACTGCCTGCACCTTTTTAAGTAAAAATAAGCCAGATATTTAATACTAAAGAAGCGCAACCCTGACAAAAATCCTGTTATAATTAAGCTACTTGAATTAGCAGTAGCATAAAGGACAGCTATGAACGATTATTTTTCTCCGAAACAAATCTTATCCACGCTGGGTGGCTTGATAGTAGTGTTATGGCTCCTTGGCTCATATTGGAGCTTTTCACCTGATACATTTTCTGTGAAAGCCAGAGTCGCAGAGTTTACCCAAGCGACTAATTTAAAGCCTGTTACTGGCGTCGCGACCACAACCGCAGTGATTAATGTGGGTGATACATTGTTACATAAACCCGGTGGTTACTTATCGAATGACATATTACCGCCGTCGGTGTTACTCGATAATATGCCGGCATGGGAATTTGGTGCATTAGAAATGTTACGTGATATTACGTTGTCTTTACGTAAAGACTTTTCACGTTCGCAATCCCAATCAGTTGAAAATGAATTCTTAGTTAAAGCACAGCCCAATCTCAACATTGATAATACCAATTGGATTTTGCCATCAGCCGAATCTCAATATCAAGAAGCCTTTGATTTGATCAAATTATACCGCGCAGACTTAGCGGATGTCAGTAAAGGCAATAGTCAATTTTATGCTCGTGCGGACAACCTTCGTGATTGGCTCAAAGAAGTCGAAAAACGCCTAGGCAGCATGTCGCAAAAATTATCAGCCAGTGTGGGTAGTGATGTCATTGATACCAATTTAGCGGGCGATCCTGCTGCAACACAATCAACATTTACCCCTGACCATAAACAAACCAAAACCAGCTGGTGGTTGTTAGATGATAATTTTTACCAAGCGCGCGGTATGTCTTGGGCGTTAATTCATTTTTTGAAAGCGGTCGAGATTGATTTTGCGGATGTACTAGAAAAGAAAAACGCATTAGTCAGCTTACGCCAAATTATTCGCGAATTAGAAGCAACCCAAGAAACTGTGTTCAGCCCATTTATCTTAAATGGTAGTGGCTTTGGTATCGTAGCCAATCACTCACTGGTTATGGCGAACTATATTTCCCGCGCGAATGCCGCGCTGATAGAACTTTCAGAATTATTAACCCAAGGATAAAACAACATGAATCAACTTGCTAAACTAGGTAGTACAGTTTTAGCGTTCGGCGCATTGACCTCTAGTATGGTTCAAGCAGATACACTCTTAGGTGTATATGCCGGTGGACAAATGTGGGCAATGGAAACCGAAGGTGCATTCGCTACCAATAACGATTTAGCAAAATTTTCCTTTGATGATGAGCGCAATAGTTCATTTTACATCGCCTTAGAACACTTTGTGCCGTTTGTCCCAAATGCAAAAGTGATTCGTACCTCGCTAGATACCAGTGGTGGTGGCGTACTGTCCAATGACTTTAGTTTTGCTGGGCAAGATTATGCGATGAGTGCAGACTTAGGTACTGAATTTATCATTACCACGACTGACTATATTTTATATTATGAAATTTTAGATAATGATTTGATCAGTATTGATTTAGGGATAAATGCCAAAAACATTGACGGTATCATCACTGTCGTTGACCGCGATTCAGGCTCAGTCTCGGATGCCAGTTTTAACGGTTTTGTACCAATGGCGTACTCTCGAGCTGAAATAGGACTACCATTCACTAATTGGTCCATCTTTGCCGAAGGTAACTATTTATCGTTTAACGACCAAACCATCAGTGATATGCAAGCCGCTATCGAGTATCGCGCGATTGACAGCCTGGCGCTTAACCTAAGCTTTCAACTCGGTTACCGTGCATTGAATATTGAGTTAGAAGACTTAGATAGTGTCTATTCTGAACTCGATTTTAGTGGTGTGTTCGCGGGTGTTGAATTTCACTTCTAAGTAAATTTGAGCCTTACCCATTAATACAAAGCCGACATAAATGATTCATTTACGTTGGCTTTTGTCTGTTTAGTCCATTAAGTAATAAAAAAGCGCTATTTATTCTTTTATCTTCTTAGTAAGTTGACGTAGCATTACCGTAATCTTGATGAGGTATCTTATAATATGTCAAATAACAACAATTTTGGTACGGGCGGATTAATCGACCCAAGCCAGTTAAACCAAATAACACAAGCTATCGCTGGCTTAAATGCAAACCAACTCACTTGGATGAGTGGTTATATGGCTGGAATGGCCGCATTACAGGATCCTGCTTTAGCAGCCCCACAACAAATTAGTGCCGTTGCTGCGGCTGAGCCAGTGGGTAATTTAACTATTATTTATGGCTCACAAACGGGTAACGCCAAGGGCATTGCTGTTGCTTATCAAGCTAAAGCTTCTGCGGCAGGTATTCCAGCTAAAGTTGTATCAATGGCTGACTACAAGCCTCGTCAAATTAAAAATGAAACGCATATTGCGATTGTCGTCTCAACTCATGGTGAAGGTGAAGCACCTGATGATGCGGTTGAACTGCATGAATTCTTGGGTTCTAAAAAAGCGCCTAAATTACCAAACTTAAAATATGCAGTATTAGGTTTAGGGGATACCAGCTATGAGTTTTTCTGCCAAACAGCTAAAGACTTCGATACGCGTTTAGCGACGCTAGGTGCGACAGCGGTGATTGGACGTGTAGATTGTGATGTGGATTATGATAGTGCTGCTGCTAAGTGGCAGGATGATATTCTCGCCAAAATTAAAGATGATTTAACTGCTAAAACTACACAAGTACCGGTTGCCGCTGCTGCAAATACAGCCAGTGTTGCGAGTATATATTCCAAGAAAAATCCATTTTCCGGTACTCTGTTAGCGAGCCAAAAAATTACGGGTCGTGATTCAGTTAAAGATATTCGGCACATCGAAATATCGTTAGAAGAATCAGGGATCCAATATCAAGCAGGGGACGCGTTAGGTGTGTACTTTTTAAATGACGCAGATATGGTTACACGAGTCATTGCAGCATATGGTTTAGATGCCGATGCCTCGGTCACTATTGGTGAACATACCTTATCTTTAGCGCACGCATTGACTGAAAAATGTGAATTGACATTATCTTATCCAACGTTTGTTAAAGCCCTAGCTGACACCACGAATGATCCAGGCCTTGTTGCGCTTCTAGCCGATAAAACGGCATTACGTGAATATTTAGTGCCACGTCAAATTGTCGATATCGCAATTGATTATCCCGTTGCTATTACTGCGCAGCAGTTAGTTGATGCATGTCGTCCATTAACCGCACGCTTGTATTCGATCGCATCGAGTCAAGCTGAAGTCGAAGATGAAGTACATTTAACCGTCGCCTTAGTCGAATATGACGCACATGGCTTTACCCATCAAGGTGGCGCATCTGGTTTTTTATCAACACGCTTAGAAGAAGGCGCGGCAGTTAAGGTTTATGTCGAAAGAAATGACAATTTCCGTTTACCTGCTGATCCAAACACGCCTGTTATTATGGTTGGCCCTGGTACAGGTATCGCTCCGTTCAGAGCATTTATGCAAGAGCGTGATGCCCAAGATGCACAAGGTAATAACTGGTTGTTTTTTGGTAATCCTAATTTCACTCAAGATTTCTTATACCAAACCGAGTGGCAAGGCTATGTCAAATCAGGCTTGTTGTCGAAAGTCAGCTTAGCGTTTTCGCGTGACCAAGCAGAGAAAGTTTATGTTCAACATCGTCTAGTCGAACAAGGCTCCGAAGTCTATAAATGGCTAGAGCAAGGTGCACATTTTTATGTGTGTGGCGATGCTAATCATATGGCAAAAGATGTGGAACAAGCATTATTAGATATCTATCAAACTCATGGTAAGCAAACGGCTGATGAAGCTAAGAAAAGTCTTCTTGCCTTACGCAAAGCAAAACGTTACCAAAAGGATGTCTACTAATGAGTGGCAACAAAAACCTTGTCGTTGAAGGCAAATTAGCCGTTAATGAACGCATTAAAGGTGAAAGCAATTTTCTGCGTGGCACCATTGCAAAAGATCTAACCGATGATATGACTGGTGGTTTTACTAGTGATAATTTCCAGTTGATACGTTTTCATGGCATGTATCAACAAGATGACCGTGATATTCGTCCTGAGCGCATGAAGCAAAAATTAGAGCCATTACACAATGTTATGCTGCGTGCGCGTTTACCTGGCGGTGTTATTTCACCTACACAATGGTTAGCGATTGATAAGTTTGCTGATGATTACACTATGTATGGTTCAATCCGTTTAACCACGCGTCAAACCTTTCAGTTTCATGGAGTGTTAAAGCCACATATGAAACTCATGCACCAAACGCTGAATGCAGTAGGTATCGATTCGATTGCAACAGCGGGTGATGTAAACCGAAATGTGCTTTGTACTTCAAACCCTGAAGTATCGTATTTTCATCAAGAAGCCTATGCATGGGCAACTAAGATTTCAGAACATTTATTACCTAAGACCCGCGCATATGCAGAAGTGTGGTTAGATGGTGAAAAAGTTGAGACGACGGATGTTGAGCCAATTTTAGGTTCTAATTATTTGCCGCGTAAATTTAAAACCACGGTTGTAATTCCACCACAAAATGACGTTGACGTGCATGCGAATGATTTGAACTTTGTTGCGATTGAAGACAATGGCAAGTTGATTGGTTTTAACGTACTGGTTGGTGGTGGTTTAGCGATGACCCATGGTGATCATGCAACATTCCCACGCAAAGCAGATAACTTTGGTTTTATTGGTTTAGATGATACGTTGGCCATTGCTGAAGCGGTAGTCACGACCCAACGTGATTGGGGTAACCGCGTTAATCGTAAAAATGCCAAAACCAAATATACACTTGAACGAGTCGGCGTTGATACGTTTAAAGCAGAAGTTGAAAAACGTGCGAATGTGCAATTTGCAGCAGCCAAAGATTTCGAATTTACCGGCCGTGGCGATCGCTATGGATGGGTTGAAGGGGTTGATGGTAACTATCATTTAACCTGTTTTATTGAAAATGGTCGTATTCTCGATTACCCAGGTAAAACACTTAAATCAGGTTGTAAAGCGATTGCTGAAATTCATTCAGGTGAGTTCCGCATGACCGCAAACCAAAACTTAGTGATTGCCGGTGTAACGCCAGAATTAAAAGACCAGATCGAGGCGCTTGCAAAAGCCAATGGTTTAATGCCATCAGTGAGCAATCAACGCAAAGACTCTATGGCATGTGTATCTTTACCCACATGCCCATTAGCAATGGCTGAAGCCGAGCGTTATTTGCCAGATGCGGTCACTGAAATTGAAAGTATGCTGACTAAACATGGTATTCCTGATGAGAGTATTATTTATCGTGTTACGGGTTGTCCGAATGGTTGTGGTCGTGCGATGTTGGCCGAAGTCGGCTTAGTCGGTAAAGGTCCGGGTAAATACAATCTACATTTAGGCGGTAACAAAGCCGGTACACGTATTCCAAAAATGTACAAAGAAAACATCACCGACACTGAAATCATGTCTATTTTAGATGAGTTGATTGGTCAATGGGCACAAGAACGACAAGCCAATGAATGTTTTGGGGACTATGTGATCCGTGCTGGTGTTGTCGCTGAGGTGGTTGATCCGGCTAAGGATTTTTATGCCTAACACACTACTTAATCAAGCATTTTCGAGTGATATTATGAGTCAACTAGCACAACATAATACTGAGCTTGAATCATTGTCTCCGGTGCAACGCGTTGAGTGGGCGTTCAAGCATTTACCGGAACAAGCGATTGTATCCTCATCGTTTGGCGCGCAATCAGCAGTGATGTTGCATTTGATCAATAGTGTCGCGCCTGGTACGCCGGTGGTGTTGACTGATACAGGGTATTTGTTTACTGAAACCTATCAATTTATAGATGAATTGACTACCAAACTCAACCTTAACTTAAAGGTCTACAGCGCAGCTAAAAGTGCTGCATGGCAAGAGGCTTCCTTCGGTAAATTGTGGGAAGCAGGGGTTGATGGCATTGAGCAATATAATCAAATGAACAAAGTAGAACCAATGCAACGTGCATTACGTGAGTTGCAAGCGGGGACTTGGTTTGCGGGGTTACGTCGTGCACAATCAGCAGGACGGAGTAAGCTGTCTGTATTGCAAAATATTGGTGCTCAAACTAAAGTTTATCCGATTATTGATCAATCCAATAAACAATTACACGAATACCTCAAAGCACATGATTTACCTTATCATCCTTTATGGGAGAAAGGCTATGTCTCAATTGGCGATTGGCATACCACTCGTGCACTAGAAGCGGGAATGACAGAAGACGACACGCGTTTTTTTGGTTTAAAACGCGAGTGTGGTCTGCATGAGTTTGGTGACGGTATTTAATGATCACTGATAGTGAAACAATGCTTCGAGCTGCGCAATATTTGTTTTAGAAGCATAAAAATTGTAAATAAAGGTCTAACTATGGATGTATTTAGGCCTTTTTTTATTTTTTAATGGATACAAAATAAAATGGTAAACCTATCCTATACTTAATAATTGAGGAATAGGAAGTATCATGAAAACAAAATCATCTCAATTAACGGAATCATCTCATTCAGCGGAGAATGGTTTTTCACCTGTCAGAAGTGTAGATGAGCCAGATGTAGAGAGTCTCAATAAAATTATTGGCTCAGCTACCAATTTTTTTAAACAAAGTTCGCTGAATGATTTTTGCGATGGAGTGATCTCGCACATTGCGACACTCTATGGACTGCATAAAGAAGATATCATTTGTGCCAAACTAGGTTCGTTATTTGATCGTCGCGAGTCTAATATACGATTTTGTGGTGTGGCGGGTAAAAATGATAACCTATTCAATCATTCACTCAACCAACTCAGTGATCCTCATGTAGAAAAGCTATTAGAAGATGCTTTTACGTTAAAGCACGAGATTTTATTAGAAAACGAAAGTGTCTTGTACTTTATATCTACAGACTTTCAAATGGCGCTGTATGTCAGAGCACATTTGACCAGAGAAGACAGTCTGTATCGTACATTACAATATTTCTTATCGAGTATTTCTTCTGGTTATATTTCCATTGTTGAGGTTATCCATTTACGGTCAACCGCTTATAATGATCAACTCACACATTTACCTAATCGCAATGATTTTATTAAGTTGTTAAATAACCCAGATTATTCTACCAGTAGTGATGGTCTACATGTCGTGTTAGTTGATATTAATCATTTTTCAGATATCAATGATGGCTTAGGTCAAGATGTCGGGGATTTACTACTCAAAGCAATATCGAAACGCTTGCGGGCTTCATTTCATGAGACAGTTAAATTGGCAAGGATCGGAGCTGATGTATTCGGTTTTCTAGGGCCTGCGAAGTACTTATTGCCAAATCAAATTAGCGATAAATTTGTTGCTCCTTTTCGCGCTGGGCAATATGCATTACCGGTAAGGATTTCTATGGGATTATGCAAAATTGAGAGTGAGTTTGATAATGGGTTAAACATCATTAAGCGCTGTAATATTGCACTCAACCTAGCTAAGAAAAAAGCAGGTTTAAATTATCGTTGGTATAATTCTGAGTTAGAATCCCATACGGCTTGGCGGTTAGAGCATATACGTAAATTATCGATTGCTTATGAACAACGCAAATTACAAGTTTGGTATCAGCCTCAACTTGACTTTAAAAGCAGACGAATTGTCGGTGTTGAAGCTTTACTGCGCTGGCCTGATGGGCACGGGTGTTTTATAGCGCCTGATATTTTTGTTCCATTAGCCGAATATTCTGGATTAATTGTCGATATGGGATATTGGGTGTTACGTGAAAGTTTAACGGCAATCAAACGTTTACGCCAACAAGGGATAAATGATATTCGAATAGGTGTGAATGTATCTATTATGCAGCTAAGAAACAGTGATTTTGTAGAACAAGTAAAGGATATGCTAACGGAGTACGATATTGAACCAACGCGATTAGAATTAGAAATCACTGAAAACATTTTGATGGATGAACCCCAAATTGTGATCGAAAGCCTGCACTTATTACGAAATTTTGGCGTACAGATTGCGATAGACGATTTTGGAACGGGTTTTTCTTCTATGAGTTATTTACAAAAAATGCCGTTAAATCGGTTGAAAATTGATCGTTCGTTTCTCAAAAGTTGTTCACATGCTCATCCCTCAATATTAGCGGAAACGGTTATAACCTTAGCACAAAAGCTCAATCTTAAAACAATTGCAGAAGGGGTGGAGCGGGAGGAACAAGCTGAATATATTGAGTCTTTGGGGTGTGATGAAGTGCAAGGTTTCTTGTATGCGAAACCTTTACGCTTTAATGAATTATCCAATACGTTGCAAATGCAATTAAACAATGATTCACATGACACTAAATTGTCATCATAGTGTTATGTAGTGACATGTGAATTAACAATAACGGTTTAAAATACCCGATTTAACCCGTTTAGTGCAGCTACCCGATAAGCTTCAGCCATAGTGGGGTAGTTAAAGGTTGTGTTGACGAAATACTCAATCGTATTTTGGTCACCTGGCTGTTGCATGATCGCTTGGCCGATGTGAATGATTTCCGATGCTCGTTCACCAAAACAATGGATGCCTAAAATTTCCTTTGTCTCTCGATGAAACAAAATTTTCAAACTTCCGACCATCGTATTCGCAATCTGTGCGCGTGCAAGATGCTTAAATTGTGCGCGTCCTACTTCATAAGGCACTTTGGCAGCGGTTAATTCTTGTTCTGTTTTACCCACGGAGGATATTTCTGGGATAGTATAGATGCCTGTCGGGATATCTTGGACTAAACTGTTGTGCGCTTTTTCTGATAGCATTGCTTCTGCTGCGAAACGTCCTTGGTTGTATGCAGCAGATGCTAAGCTTGGATAACCAATTACATCCCCCACGGCAAATACGTGTTTGGCTTCTGTTTGGTAACTCTCGTTCACGCTAAGTTGGCCTCGTGAATCTGGTTTTAAACCTACCTCTTCGAGATTTAGCATTTCGGTGTTACCTGAGCGCCCATTGGCAAATAACAAACAATCAGCGCGAAGTTTTTTACCTGAGTCAGTAGTTACGATAACACAATCATCGAACGTTTCTACGGTGGCATAGGTTTCATTATGTTTGATCACTACGCCGCTGTTCCATAAGTGGTAACTCAAGGAATCAGAAATTTCATCATCTAAGAAACTCAGTAGGCGATTTTGTGTGTTGAGTAGATCAACTTTGACACCCATGCCCCTGAATATCGATGCGTATTCGGTACCAATGACACCTGCACCGTAAATAATCATATTTTTTGGATCATGATTTAAAGACAAAATCGTATCGGAGTTATAGATCCGCGGATGAGTAAAATCAATATCTGGCGGTGTATAGGGACGTGAACCTGTCGCGATAACAAATTGCTTTCCACGAATTTTTTCTTGGGTCCCATCAGGACGGTTAATCTGTAATGTATTGGCATCAATAAAAGATGCCTCTCCGTGGATCAATGTCACTTTGTTGCGGTCATAAAAACTACCGCGTAATTTGGTTTGTTTGCGAATGACATCACTCGCATGTGTCATGATCTCTGCAAACGTCAAATGGCGACTGGCATCTTCTTGGTTAAATAGCGGTGATTGATTGTATTCCACTAAACGACTAACTGAATGACGTAAGGCTTTAGAGGGAATGGTGCCCCAATGTGTACAACCGCCACCAACATGTTCGTAGCGCTCAATCACGGCAACCGTTTTACCAGCTTTGGCGAGTTGCATTGCTGCTCCTTCACCTCCAGGACCGGTACCAATGACAACAGCATCAAACATAATATGGGCGTGGGGCATAAATCAAATTCCAAAAAAAAAGCCAATAACAAATCGTTATCGGCTTATTGTACCAGTGCTTGAACTCAGAGTCATGCTCTGACCTGTTTAGGCTGCTTGTAAAGGCGACGTAGTCAGTGCGTTAAAACGCGACTTTTGTGCTTGGAATGCAGCCTTTAGCTCTTCACATTTAGCATGCATATCAATACTATCAACGGTTCGTTTAAGTTGACGTTGTTGTATACGCATTAAACGTTTTTTAGTGAGGTAGTATTCATTGCACTTGGCAATTAATAGTTCATATTCTGCTTCGAGCTTTGAAATGATTTCTTCAGGGTTAGGGTAGCGGTGTTCTAACTTCTCTTTAGCAAACTGAAGTTGCATCGCAAACTTGGCTTGTTGGATCTTATCTTCAGGACATTTACGTAGATTCGACGTCCATCCAATTAGCGATAACGATTTTATTACCCATTTAGTTGGGTCGTAGTGCCACCACTTAATACCATTACGATAATCGTATTCAAAAATATGATGATAGTTATGATAGCCCTCACCAAAAGTGAATAATGCTAAGATACCGTTGTCTTTTGCGGTGTTGCAATCGGTGTAAGTTTGTTTACCCCAGATATGACACAACGAATTGATAAAAAAGGTCACGTGGTGAACTAACACAATACGACATAATCCAGCTAGCAACATCATACCCAAGATATTGCCGTTTAAATAACCTAATAATGCAGTAATACCGATATTTGCGACTAATACGATAGGTACATAATAGTTATGTTGCCACATGACGATTTTGTCTTTTTGTAGATCACGACAGTTCGAATAATCCGTGTAGCGCTCGGCTTGATATTCTCTCAACATCCAGCCTATGTGCGAAAACCAAAAACCACGTTTGGCAGAGTAGGGGTCTTTGTCATTTACATCGACATGACGATGATGCACACGGTGATCCGATGCCCAATGCAAAATGCTGTTTTGTAATGTCATCGCGCCACCGACAGCTAATACAAATCTAACTACTGGGTTAGCTTCGTAAGCTTTGTGTGACCATAAACGGTGGTAGCCTGCTGTAATCGACATACCTGTAAAGAAAAATAATACAATGGTAGTGACAATTTCGACAGTATTGAAACCGTAAGTCAGCGCCCAATATGGAACGCCTATGACACTAATTAAAGTGAGTATGGTAAAAAGTGCTACATTGAATACTATTATTGGTGGTTTTTTCATAGGGTATATTTACTATTTTAAATTAAAGCTTTATATTTCAGCGTACAAGTGTAAGCTTAATGTAATTGAGTTATCTCATTTTAGCAAGGAATTAATAATCCATGACGGCAAAAAAGACTCGTGAACAACAGAAGCAAGAGACGCGCCAGAACATTATAAATGCAGCCTTTGCTTGTTTGGATGCAGAAAAAAGTCTGTCTTCTCTATCACTTAGAGAAATTGCTCGAAATGCAGGTATCGCACCTACGTCATTTTATCGACACTTTAAAGATGTAAACGATTTGGGAATGACATTAGTTGATGAAGCTGGATTAATGCTCAGGCAATTAATGCGCAGTGCGCGGCGAAGAATTACCAAAGATTCTAATGCGATTGATACTTCTGTTGATACGCTAATGGAGTTTATTAATGAAAACAAGAATGTATTTCGGGTACTACTTCGCGAGCATACAGGGACATCCGCTGAATTTAGAGCGGCGGTACAACGAGAAATTCAGCATTTCATCAAAGAATTGTCTGACTATATTATGCATCGTCAGAAAATTTCACAGCAATTAGCAGATTTAGAATCAGAAGCAATGGTAATGATTGTGTTTAGTGCGGGAGCTCAGGCATTAGATGCTCAACCTAAACAACAATTTATCATTGCTGAAAAGGTCAAGTATCAATTGATGTTTGTACAACTTGGTGTGCGTCAGTTTAAGCCTCAGTGAATGTTGAGTCTTAGAAAGTAAATTAGAATCAACGTTTTTTCAAAATCACGCCACTTTCGATATGGTGTGTGAAAGGAAATTGATCAAACAACGCACTACGCACAATTTCATGAGTCAGCGTTAACGTAGCAAGATTATCAGCTAAAGTTTCTGGGTTACATGAGATGTAGATAATATTGTCATACCGGCTAATCATAGCAATAGTGTCATCATCCAATCCTGCTCGTGGTGGATCAACCAGTACTGTTGAAAAATTATATTCGTCTAAGTTAACAGCGGCAAGACGTCGAAATTCTCGTTCTTTATTTTTCGCTTGGACGAACTCTTCACTAGACATACGTAATATAGTGCAATTGTCTAAATGGTTAGCTGCGATATTAAATTGCGCAGCGTTGACTGATGTTTTCGATATTTCCGTCGCTACAACTCTGTCAAAATAATCACTAAGAGGGATGGTAAAATTACCCGCGCCACAATATAGCTCTAATAAGTCACCAGAGATATCCTGCGTGTGGGTGGCTACCCATTCAATCATGCGGCAATTCACTTGTGCATTAGGCTGCGTAAATGAGTTCTCAATATGTTTGAACGTGTATACCTTATTGTGAATAGCTAAGCGTTCAGTAACAAAATCTTGGGAGACAACCAGTTTTTGCTTTTTGGCTCGTCCAATAAAATGAATGTCGTATTGCTCAGATAGCTCTTTTTGCAGCGCTTGAATAGCAATTTCCCACGCTGGCCCTAATTGAGTGTGGTATAGCATCGACACAACAATTTGATTCGTGGTCGCACTCAAATAATCAATTTGAAAAAGCTTCTTACGTAGTACAGGATTAATCTTAACCTTGTTAATAACATCAGTCATTACTTGGTTAATTAATAAAGAAGCCACAGGAAATGAATCAACACGGTACTGTTGTTTAGTTTCTTGATTAAACATGATGTGATACAAATCAACACCTTCGTGCCAAATTCTAAACTCTGCACGCTGTCGGTAATGTTGTTCAACGGAAGCAAATACATCTAAAGGGAGTAATGACTCCCCTTTATTAATAAAAGGGGAGAGTAAATCTCTTACACGAGATTCTTTTTCAGCAAGCTGAAGGGTATATTCGGACATACTAATTAATCTTCAACTTTCTCTTTGGCAAGACGCACACGTAACGTACGTTCTTCGAATACTGAATCATTCAGTTTGGTAATCATTTTATCTGCTGCATCCGCTTCTACTTCAACAAAACCAAAACCTTTACGACGACCGGTTTTACGATCCTTCATTAAACGGACTGAATCTACGTAACCATATTGTTCGAAATACGCCTTTATAGCGTTCTCATTTACTTTATAGTTTAGATTACCTATATATAAGGTAGTTAAATCATTAGTTTCGACTGATTCTTCAGTAGAATTAGTTGTTTTAACAAATAATAGTGCAATACCACAGATAACTGCACCAGCAGCAAATGCAATAGCAGACGATACCATTGGGAAAAATGGCACTGCGACAAATCCTGCAACAGCGATAATAGCTATAAGAACATAGCGTGTGACGTTAGACGATTTCATAAAGGACCCTTGTTGTTATAATAATGAAATGCAAAAGGCACAAACATATTACTCTTATGGTTATTTTGTGCAACTTTTCACAGTTTGAACCTTGTGTACTGATAAATAGCCTTGTAAACGGCAGAGTAATGATTACTTTTTGAGCATTACAACACGATATTCATTATAAATGCGTAAAAACACAAATAAAGTGTATTAGGGTGTTGACGAATATATTTTTATCTGTAGAATGCGCTCCTCACTTGAAGGGAACAAGATTAAGTCGGCAACGACAAAGCCTTACCAAGCAAGTGTTTGAAGATGTTTTAGTTGAATGATTTATTAATAAAAACTTTAAATAAAACGTTGACAACTAGATTCAAAAGCGTATTATACGCATCCCGGTTGAGAGGGACATAACGAACCACTCAGCAGGTAGCGACGAAGTCGCAACGCTCTTTAACAATTTATAACAAGACAATTTGTGTGGGCACTCATTAAGAGTGTCAACAAAGACAATTCATAATTCGATACAAAAATTTAATTGAAGAGTTTGATCATGGCTCAGATTGAACGCTGGCGGCAGGCCTAACACATGCAAGTCGAACGGTAACAGAACTAGCTTGCTAGTTGCTGACGAGTGGCGGACGGGTGAGTAATACTTAGGGATCTGCCTCTGTGTGGGGGATAACTATTGGAAACGATAGCTAATACCGCATAACGTCTACGGACCAAAGAGGGCTTCGGCTCTCGCGCAGAGAGGAACCTAAGCGAGATTAGCTTGTTGGTGAGGTAAAGGCTCACCAAGGCGACGATCTCTAGCTGTTCTGAGAGGAAGATCAGCCACACTGGAACTGAGACACGGTCCAGACTCCTACGGGAGGCAGCAGTGGGGAATATTGCACAATGGGGGAAACCCTGATGCAGCCATGCCGCGTGTGTGAAGAAGGCCTTCGGGTTGTAAAGCACTTTCAGTTGTGAGGAAAGGTTAGTAGTTAATACCTGCTAGCTGTGACGTTAACAACAGAAGAAGCACCGGCTAACTCCGTGCCAGCAGCCGCGGTAATACGGAGGGTGCGAGCGTTAATCGGAATTACTGGGCGTAAAGCGCACGCAGGCGGTCTGTTAAGCTAGATGTGAAAGCCCCGCGCTCAACGTGGGAGGGTCATTTAGAACTGGCAGACTAGAGTCTTGGAGAGGGGAGTGGAATTCCAGGTGTAGCGGTGAAATGCGTAGATATCTGGAGGAACATCAGTGGCGAAGGCGACTCCCTGGCCAAAGACTGACGCTCATGTGCGAAAGTGTGGGTAGCGAACAGGATTAGATACCCTGGTAGTCCACACCGTAAACGCTGTCTACTAGCTGTTTGTGGATTTAATCCGTGAGTAGCGAAGCTAACGCGATAAGTAGACCGCCTGGGGAGTACGGCCGCAAGGTTAAAACTCAAATGAATTGACGGGGGCC
>OJHK01000054.1_pt1 | contig 110771 bp, 91 predicted proteins | sample 1595161 | NCBI WGS metagenome assembly OJHK01 (sample SAMN05416842, study PRJEB24817) | seawater metagenome | isolation source: Sea water | place: Canada:Atlantic | collected 2013-07 | reverse complement strand
GAGATGTAGAGAGGTCTCGTGGGCTCGGAGATGTGTATAAGAGACAGGATTATAAAGTTAATCAGAAGTAATTGGGAGAAAAATAATAAAGGAAAAATAGACGTAAGGCTTATGTCAGAGGATGGTTACTATGCATTTAATTCCTCCGGTGGGTTAATGGTTTACGATAAAAACCCAAACATTAAAAAAAACGAATGGGATGTAGTTAATTTAACACCCAAACATATTAAAGTAGTTTCTCTTGTCCCTGGTAAAGCCGCAGTAGCTATGTATTATAGCGAAGGTAGTATGACCCCAAAAGGGAGTGCAGCGGTACCTCACTATATGACAAGAGTGTCTGAAACATTTATAAAAGAAAAAGGTAAATGGGTAATGAAAACAGCTCATTATTCTCCTATATCTGGCGGGAGTGGAACATCTCAAATAGGTTCAAAATCTATGGATAATAAATAACCAATTTATATGTTAACTAATTAAAAAAAACTCAAAATGAAAAAATTATTATTCTCTTTAATTGCTGTTAGTTTAGTTTCTTGTCAAGCACCTAAAGAAAAACAATCAGAACAATCCAGTGAGCCAACTGTTATTGGATATGAATTTAATGATGAGGGAGAAAAGCTAAATGTAATAGCTGGAGATGCGGCAATAACTGATATTTATTTAGAATATATCCAAGCTCACAATGACAAAGATTTAAGTAAAATATCAGAAATAGATATGGATAACATAGTTGTTAGAGCTGCAAATGGTGCTTTAATAAATGGGAGTGATTCTCATACAGAGCAATTAGACATTTGGTTTAATGCAAATAACCCCTCTTGGAAGGTAAAATTTATGGTGGCTAATAATGTCCAAGGTAATAATGGACAAAATCAAGCTTGGCTAACAACTGGTGTAGATGTCGTTCAATCAATAGATGGGAACAATGTAACAAGCCACCATATAGTAGATGTTAACTTTGTTGATGGAAAAGTTAAAGAGTTAATAGTATATGATAGGGCAAGTGGGCAGGAATAAAATTTTATAAACCATACCTATTAAAAGCCTATCAATTATGATAGGCTTTTACTTTTAAACCATATACATCCCCCTAATCCAACTCACTTACTTCAAGACCTCGTAGATAAGTTAAACTAACTGCTGAAAAATGTACTAAAGCCTTTTTTATTTTGCTAAGGAAGCCTATTATTTATAGATTTCTGTAGCACAATACAAGTTGATTTGATTTATATTTATTGAATAGAAAGAGATATGAAAATAAACTTATTATCTTGTTTTGCTCAGCGACCTGACAGAAGAGCCATATCAAAATGTCTTGTAGAAATTTCTAATAACACTAATGAAGTGTTGTCTGAAGAACTAACCGATATTCTTTTAGAAGGAGACGCTGTAGAAATTGAAATAGGAGATAAAAGCTCTGGATCTGCGTTAAGAGCTTTACGGAAATTAAGCGTTGAGTATGAATTTATAGCGTAAACTATTACTTATGAAAAATCTTATTATTTTGTTATTTCTAACAATTATTAGTTGCAAAAATAATGACGTTAATTATGAGAGTATTGTAAAAAATGATGAATTCAGAAAAGAGATTCTTTCAGAAAAAGGAGGTGCTTTCATTGAGCTCTCCGATGGATTCACATACTATCATGAAGAAAATTCAAGTAGTAACTTAGGAACCATTATGTTAATACATGGTTTTTCAGTTCCTTCATATATTTGGAAACCAACACTTAAACGTCTATCAAGCACAGGGTACCGTGTAGTTGCTATGGATTTATATGGTAGGGGATATTCAAGTAATCCAGATTTGCCTCAAACAGATAATTTAAGAGCAAATCAGGTTTTAGAATTAATGTCTAAGTTAAATATAGATTCAGCGATTGTTTGTGGATTGTCAAATGGCGGCAGAATTATTTCTAAAATGGCTAATATAAATTCAAAAAAAATACAAGGACTTATTTATGTTTCATCTTCAAGTTTTGAAACACACGCAGAATTTGAAAACAAAAAAGTCTCTCAGAAAGAGATAAATAACTATATAGCTACTTATCCTAAAAAAGCAAAAGGACAACTTGAGGACTTTTATGAGCCCGAAAAATTTCCTGACTGGCCAAAGCTTTACGAAGAACTTCTTACACATAAAGGGTTTGCAAAAGCCCTAATTTCAACAAGCAAGAACTTAGTTACTTTAGATAATATTCATAAACAAATTAATGATTTAAACATTCCCGTTTATACTATTTGGGGGCTTCACGATAAAGTAGTTGTGTATGACTCCTTTAAAGATAAATTGAAGTTGTTATTACCAAATAGGAAAGAATTTTTCATTGAAGATTCTGCTCATTTGCCTCAAATGGAAAATTCAAATCAATTCGAAATACGCCTATTAGAGGCCATAGAAGAAATAATTAAACCATAGGCCATTTCACTTTCCTCCAAATCACTTACTTCAAGACCTCGAAGATAGGTTAGGCTAAACGCTAAAGAACTATGCCCCCAAGGCCCTTTTTTGAGCAGCGCGAGAAAAAGAATCCTGTTCCCTTTTACTAAAACAATAGAATGGTTATACTTTTTTAAAGTCTAGCCGTTTTTATATTTTTACAGCATGTTAAAAAATATTATTTACATCTTTCCCTTGCTTTTGTTAGCCTCATGTACAAAATTGACAAACACTTCTTCTATCAAGGTTGTTGGTAAAATGAGTGATGTCATGTGGAAAGGAGATTTAAAAGCAAAGATTGCAACAGATTCATTAAATAACAAAGCAACCTATGGGTTGGGACCTATTGAATTTTTGAAAGGAGAAATAGTGTTGTTTGAAGGACAAACATTTGTTTCAAAAGTAGTCGATAGTATTTCACATAAGGTCTCTAAAAGTCCATCTGCTAGTGCACCCTTTTTTGTGTACACTACAAATAGTAATTTAAAAGCAGTTAATCTTCCTTCGACATATTACGCACTACACAGCATAGAGAATTACATAGATTCACTGTACAAAAATTATGACCAACCCTTATTGATTCGTATTGATGGGGTTTTTAGTAAAATGAAACTTCATAGTGTAAATTTACCTGAGGGTGAGCAAGTGACTTCACCAGATGAAGCTCACCAAGGATTAACCCAGTATGATTTCAAAAATATTAGCGGATCTTTAATAGGTTTCTTTTCTCGAAATCACAAGGCTGTTTTTACACATCATAATAGCTTTTTCCATGCGCATTTTATCTCAGACGATCGTCAAGTATTGGGACATATCGATGAACTAGACTTTAATGCTTCTAAAGTAAGGCTAAAGGTTTCTGAGTAATTTACGCGTCAAAATAAAGGAAATCACAGTTTTAACGCCCCACGCTTCAATAAAGACATTGATCAAATAACAGCTGATTATAAATTCACTACTAGAAATATCATAGTTTAATATTTCATTCTAAATCTAGGTGTACTTCGTTAGAAAACTTTTTCCATTCCTTTAATAACTCATTATATATTTCAGGATTTAAAGATTTAACATCATTCATTTCTGCTTGGTCATGAGCAAGATTGTAGAGTTTAAAATTTGATTCATTAAATGGCTCGGTAATATTTGTGATTTTCCAATCTCCTCTTATTAGCATAGCTTTCTTGTTATGCTCTAATTCAAACACAAACTCAGATTCTTTTATTTGGTTAGATTTTTTAGACAAATAAGTAAGTATTGAATTGCCTTTAAGGGGGTACAATTCGCTTTCATTGTATGTCTTTGGGTAATTTATATTAGCCATTTCATAAAAAGTAGGCGCAATATCCATTAATGTTAGAGAGGCATGATGAATTTCATTTTCTCTATTTATATTTGGGCCAGTAATTATCATGGGTGCTCTGACTCCGCCTTCTGTTGTTAATCCTTTATAAAACTTAAATGGGGCAGAACTCGCCTCAGCCCATTGTGGTCCATAAGACACGAAAGAATTAAGATTTCCCATATTGTCAAAATCATTATTAAAATATTCTCTTATATATTCACTGTATTTGGGATTGTTATATAAATCTGCCGGAGCAGCACCATTATCAGACATAAAAACTATAAAGGTATTCTCGTACTCTCCTATCTTTTTCAAATACTTAATTAACCTTCCAATATTAAAATCGAGATTATCTACCATCCCTGCATATAACTCCATTTTTTTTGCTTCTGATTTTTTCTCCTCATCAGATAATAAATCCCATGATTTAATATCTTCATGGTTGGGAGGCATTTCTGAATCTTTCGGAATCATTCCAATTCTCTTAAGATTTAAAAAGCGTTTTTCTTTTAGTTTTTCATAACCGTCATCATAATATCCTTGATATTTTTGAGAATATTTTAGATCAACTTGTAGCGGCCAATGTGGAGATGTATAGGCTGCAAAAGCAAAAAAAGGATTGTCATCATCTAAATTTGAATCAATAAATTCAATTAATTTGTCTGTATAAAAATCCGTTGAATAATTACCGTCTTTCCATTTTGCAGGTTTTCCATTCTCAGTATAAGGAGTTATGCTATTTTCAGCGAACAAACCCTTATCATTATAATGATTTCCAGCACCTAATAAATTAACAAAGGATTGATCAAATCCTCGATTAAAAGGATTGGCTTCAGGGTCAGTTCCTAAATGCCATTTTCCTGCCATATAAGTGTGGTAATTCTGAGTTTTTAATAACTCAGGAATTATAGCTACACGATTAGTCAATCGTTTTTCATAACCAAAATTCTCAGTCCTCTCAAACATACTTCCCATTCCTGCTATATGATTGTCATTACCCGACAGTAACATAGCTCTAGTTGGGGCACACAAAGGCGAAGCATAAAACTTGCTAAATCTAATTCCTTCATACGCAAGGGCATCTATATTTGGTGTTTCAATTTCACTGCCAAATGACCCTAAATCTGAGTAACCAAGATCGTCTGCAACTATCAAGAGAATATTGGGTTTTTTATTTGCTTCTTCGCTTTTGAGCCCAGAACTACAGGAGAAAAAATTAAATGCAATAAAAGATATGACGAAAAATATTAATAGTTTCTTGTTCATGTAGAGATATTTTATGTTTCAATTTAAAATAATTTAATTAATTGAACCAGTAATTTTAAAACTTAATCTTAGCCTATTTTAGAAATATGAAATACATTCCCCAAAAAATCTATCCCCATAAATACAAAAATTTCATTTTTGATTCATTCTGTTTAAATTATTTGTACATTCGTTAAACAAAATAAAGGAACAAAATGAAAACTACCTTTTTTATATTACTCTCTGCTCTGTTCATAAACAGTGGACCCTTTACAGCATCGACTGAAAGTCAAGACTTTCAAGGCAAAGCTTACTATTTTTCTCAGTCTAAAATGGAATTAGGGAATTGGGGGGCTCGAATGAGTGAGGCTCAGAAGAAACAAATGAAAGAAAGGCTTAAAAATAGGCTAGAAAAGACCTTTGTGCTCAGTTTCAATAAAGAGGCGTCATTCTTTAAAGAAGAGGAGAAAGTAGACGCCTATTCAGGGGCTACAGATTCTTGGGGAAGTAATTTCTCAAGAGGGGCACAATACAAAAATATTCAAGACAACAGCTTGGTTCAAGAGCAAGAATTTTACGGAAAAAAGTTTTTAGTGAAAGACAAACTCCAAGAAATTAATTGGACCATGGGCGCTGAATCCAAATTAATTGGGCAATATATGTGCTTTAAGGCTACTGCTTCTATTCCTACAGATGAATTGAGTTGGTACGATTTTTCTTGGGGTAATCTCAATGAAAGCACTGAAGAAAAAGCGGTGGAATACACCCAGGTTGAAGCTTGGTACACCCTGCAAATTCCACTCAGACACGGACCCGCAGAATACTGGGGCCTTCCTGGTCTTATTTTGGAAGTTAGTGCGGGTAACACCACTATGTTGTGTTCACAAATAGTACTGAATCCTAAAGATGGTATAGACATTAAAATTCCTGAAAAAGGAAAAGAGGTGACTAAAAAAGAATACCAAGAGACCGTTGTGGGCAAAATGCTCGAAATGAGAAACAACAGGGGCAGAAGATCCAACTAATTAAATAATTCCTTTTTGTATGAAAAAGTGCCTCTTATGGGTTGCCATACTGCTTCCTGTCTTAATGTTGGGTCAAATAAAGTTGCAAGGGGTTGTCATGGACAGCCTAAACAATCCATTAGAGCTTGCCAGTGTGGTAGCCATTAACAAAAAAACAAATGGGTTTGAATCCTATACCATCACCAATAAAGACGGCGCTTACACCCTGGAACTAAAAAAGAATAGTGACTACAGGGTTCAGGTAAGTTATATTGGGCTTAAGACCCAGAACGACTCCATTAGCACAACGGATATAGACCTCAATAAGGATTACAACCTCATTCCTGAGTTTGCCCTAGATGAGGTAGAGCTGGTTTATAAAATGCCGGTCGCAGTTAAAGGAGACACCTTGGTGTACAACGCAGACTCTTATACCAATGGATCTGAACGAAAACTAGAAGATATTATAGACAAGCTTCCTGGTGTAGAGATCAATGAAAATGGACAAATAGAAGTTGAGGGAAAGGTGGTGAATAAACTGATGGTAAACGGAAAAGATTTTTTTGACGGAGACACCAAAGTGGCCACCAAAAACATTCCTTCCAATGCAGTAGATAAAATACAAATCCTTAAAAATTATTCTGAGGTGGGCCAATTGAGTTCGGTGAGAAACAACCAAGACAATGTGGCCATAAACATTAAACTCAAAGAGGGAAAAGAAAATTTTTGGTTTGGCAATGTCACCGCAGGAAGTGGTGCGGCTCCTGAGGAAACCCTCTATTTAGCACAACCAAAATTATTCTATTACAGCCCTAAATACAGTATTAATTTTATTGGGGATTTAAATAACATTGGCGAAATAGGGCTATCTAGAAGAGATATTAGAGGCTTTGGGGGTGGTTTTAATCCACCGAGCAGCACCAGTGGAACCAGTATTAACTTGGGAGACAACAGCCTAAATTTCCTGACTAACCAAAACAACGCCCTTAGAATAGAAAACAAACTGGCCACAGCTAATTTTAGTTACTCCCCAAATAAAGCCTTAGACATTAGTGGTTTTTTAATCATTAACAGCAGTAAAATTCTTTCTAAGGAAGTTAGTCTCATCCAATATACCAACCCAGAGTTGGGCATACCAGATGAAGCTACGGACCAAGAGGGAAACGAAAGATCCAATCAAGCCTTAGCAAAACTCAGCCTTTCTTACAAACCAAACTTTAGCAATCAAATAGATTACGATATATTGGGAAGGACTTCTAACGACACCCAAAACCAATCTATTTTCTCTTCCGTTATTGGTAGTACCGTTCAAACAGAAGAAGTAAAACCCTTTAATATTAACCAAAGTCTTAAGTATTATTACACCCTAGATGAGAACAATATATTCGCTTTTGAATCCCAACACCTCATCAAAGATGAAGATCCTGTTTACAATGCCATTCTAGACAACAGCAGTGGGGTTAATCCTTATATGGTTACAGCAAACGCGATTGGATTCAACAGTGGCTTTTCTGATTATAACATAGGGCAAAATAGAAGAATCAAGAGCAATCAATTAGACGCTAAATTGGATTATTACCACATTATAAATTCAAAGAGCAATATTAATATTACCCTAGGAACCATCCTGAGCTACCAGCAATTCAACTCTACTATATTTCAGTTTTTAGAAGACAATAGCCTACTGAATCCAAGCCCAAACTTCAATGAAGGAAAAGCAAGCAATGACGTGAGTTATGCTTTTAAGGATTTTTATATAGGAGCACATTATAGGTTTAGGACCGGAAAATTCACCTTTACACCAGGCTTTTCTGTTCATGCTTACGGGAACAACAACACCCAATTTCAAGAAACTTTCACAGATAACTTCATAAAACTTCTGCCAGATTTTGAGACTAGAATTCAGTTAAAAAAAGGAGAAAGCCTCACCTTTAACTACAATATGAGAAACCAATTTACAGACGTTACTCGTTTGGCCCAGGGATTGGTTTTAAACAATTACAACAGCATTCAATTTGGAAATCCAGACTTGCAAAATGCCCTTTCCAACAACTTGAGCTTGCTGTACAGCAGCTTTAACTTATTCAATTACACCAATGTATTTGTAAGGGCGGCTTATTCGAATAATATTGACCAAATCAGAAGCCTTACAAACTTTGAAAATGTAATTAGAACCAGTACTTTTTTTAACTCTAGTTTTGCAGATGAAAACGCCAATATTTTTGGGAGAATTCAAAGGACTTTTGGGAAAATTAGGGCCAGTTTTAACGCCAGCTTAAACTACAGTAAAATAAACCAGTTTATTCAAAATCAAGTATCCGTAAATGAAGGAATTACACAAACCTACACGCCCGGAATTCGCACCAATTTTAAGGTGGCACCTAATGTGAGTTTCAACTATAGGTATGGCGTAACCACCAACAACCAAGGAAGCCGTAAAACTACTTTCACGAATCGCGCTCCATCCGTGAATTTTGACGCGTATATATTGAAAAAAATCACCTTTAGAACAGATTACACCTATACCTCACAAGACATAGGAAATGGACAATCGCAATCTTTTCAAAATTGGAATGGAAATATTTCATACAGAAAAGACAAAGATGCCAAATGGGAATACCAATTAAGCGGCACCAACCTACTCAACATAGATGCCCAAATTAGAAACAACGCCAATAATATTTCTGTCTTTACCTCTGAAACTTTCATACAACCAAGGTTTGTAACTTTTAGGTTTATTTACAGCTTATAAACTACCTTTGCACCATGAGTGCACTCGTTCAAATTGTCATAAAACCGCAACAGCAGGAAGACCTAGAATTCATTTACCGCCTAGGGCTTCAGAAGGCCAAACTAAACCCGAATGAGGTAATTGATTGGCGCATTAGAAAACGTTCCTTAGACGCCAGGAAAGCGTCTATTAAACTGAATGTACAGCTGGAGTTTTGGAAGGTGGGCGAAGTAAGAGAAGTAGCACAGGCTTGGAGAGCAAAAACAGTAAATCCAGAGAAAAAAGTGGCCATTATTGGTGCTGGCCCTGCAGGATTATACGCAGCACTCAGGGCTATAGAAGCAGGAATCACTCCAGTGGTGTTCGAAAGAGGAAAAGATGTGCGTGCGAGGAGACGGGATTTGGCCGCCATTAACAAAGCACAAACCGTGAATCCAGAATCCAATTATTGCTTTGGAGAAGGGGGTGCTGGAACCTATTCTGACGGTAAATTATACACTCGATCTAAAAAGAGGGGTAATGTACTTAAAGCCTTAGAGTGGTTGGTGCACTTTGGTGCCTCTGACGACATTCTAGTGGAAGCACACCCTCATATTGGCACCAATAAATTACCCGCCATTATTACAGCCATGAGAGAAGCCGTAATTGCCCACGGAGGCGCGGTGCATTTCAATGCCAAACTCACCGATATTAAAATAGAAAACAACAACATTAAAGGACTCGAAATAAACGGAGACACTTGGCATGACTTTTCAGAAGTAGTCTTAGCTACGGGACACTCCGCAAGAGATATTTTTTACTTGCTCCACAAAAGAGGGGTCACTATAGCTGCCAAACCTTTTGCACTTGGGGTTCGTGTAGAACACACCCAAGAATTAATAAACAACATTCAATACCATGGAGACCACCAAAATCCATACCTCCCTCCGGCGTCTTACGCTTTGGTAGAACAGGTAAACGGAATGGGTGTCTATTCATTTTGCATGTGTCCAGGTGGGATTATTGCCCCATGTGCTACAGAAGCAGAAGAAGTGGTCACCAATGGTTGGAGTCCAAGCAAGCGAAACAATCCTTATGCCAACTCCGGTATTGTGGTGAGTGTTTCGCCAGAAGACTTGCCTAATTACAAAGAAAATGATCCTTTTGTATGCCTAGATTTTCAGAAAAAAGTGGAGTATGACTGCTGGGTTGCCGGAGGTAAAACACAGCGAGTACCCGCCCAAAGAATGATAGATTTTGTACAGGGTAAAACCTCTGCAGACTTCCCAAAAACCTCTTATCAGCCTGGGATTGTGAGTGTTAATTTAGCAGAGGTACTGCCGCCACTGATTGCAAAAAGACTGCAAAAGGCCTTTGTGAAGTTTGGTCGTAAAATGAATGGTTATTACACCAATGAGGCGGTTTTACACGCACCTGAAAGCAGGACCTCTTCTCCAGTCTCTATTCCTAGAGATCCCAACACCTTGGAACACATAGACATTAAAGGGCTATATCCTTGTGGGGAGGGTGCTGGTTATGCTGGTGGCATTATATCTGCCGCCATAGACGGCATTAACTGTGTAGACGCCATTGCCCAAAAATGGGCCTTATAAAAAAAGTGCTTAAAAATCTGTATTTAACAATTGTCCCGAAAGTTGCAACAACGCATACTCGGCTAATTTAGCATTGTACTTGGCCGCATTACTGCTGGTCTCTGCGTTTAACAAATTCAACTGCGCCTGTCGGAATTCAATGGCGGTAATAGTACCCAATGCGTATTGTTCCTCGGTGCGTTTAAAATTGACCGCAGATGTTTTAACTAGTGCCTCTTGCAGGGCAAAAATAGACAAGCTGTTTTCATACACCTGCCAGGCGTTCATGAGGTCTCTTTCAAAACTCAAATCTTGCTGTGCTTGTAATATTTCTTGGTTGTCTAGGGCCAATTTGGCATTTTTTATCCTGGTCATGGTCTGGCCTCCACTGAATAAATTCCAAGTAAGATTGGCCCCTAAAGCGATATTGTAATTGGTGTTATTTACCCCAGGAAAAAAAGCCGATGCCGCACTTTGGTTCAAGTTCCAACCATAGCTTCCCGTAAGTCCAACCCTAGGTAAAAATCCAGACTGGCTCACCTTTAGGTCGTATTCGTTTATCCTTGTATTGGTCTGAGCAAGCAATAATTGCACATTGTTTTGTTTGGCACTTTCTAAAAGGGTCTCTACCCTTTGCAAGGGTAAGAAAACCACTGTGGTGTCTACCTTAAAATCCTGTTGAAGGTCACTGTTAATCAGCACGCCCAAGTCTCGTTTGGCGGTACCTAAGTTTTGTTGGGCATTCAATAGCGAAATACTATCATTAGCCACATCTACAGCCGCATTTAATACAGCTAATTTATTGGTCTGACCCAATTCAAAAGCATATTCTGCCCTGGTGAGCCTTCGCTTAGAAAGACCCAAAATGTTTTCCAAAACAGCACTATTTTCTGACAGCTGGGCCACCCTAAAATACACAGAAAAAAGCTGAATGACTGTATTCTCTATGGTCTCCCTTAATTGCAATTCACTAAGCGCATACCTGTTCTTTAAAGCCTTGTAATTGTAACGCCTTCCCATACCGTCAAACAAGGTGTAATTTAATTGCAGCCCTGCGTTATAACGCTGTGCCTCTGCCTGGTCTAAGGTTAAATTTGGCCTTGGGCTGCCGTCTTCAAGAAATTGTCCTGGAAATTCAATGGTACTGTTGTCTTGGTTGTAATTGGCTGCAGATATAGCAGACACAGTAGGTAAAAAACCACTGTTTAAAACAGATGCATTGTTCTTAGCAATACTGAGTTGGTTTCTAGAGACTTGAATGCCAAAATTCTTATCTAAGGCAGCAGAAAATGCCGCTTCTTTATCTAAACGTGTGGTCTGTGCCTCGGAAATCCAAGCCCCAAGAAAGCAAACCAAAAATATTACACGACTTTTCATATTGTTTTATTTAACGCTGAATTAATGGGTGTCTCCCTCTAAATCTTTTGCTTCTTGCACTTCTAATACGGCTCGTTCTACAGATTCTTTAGTGGGCATATTTCCTGACCACAACCATTTAACAGTCGTTTTTAAATTATTGTTGAACGATAAGAAAACTGGAAGCAAAACAAGGGTAAGCAAGGTGGCAAATCCTATCCCATAGGCAATTGAAATGGCCATTGGCTTTAAAAATTGCGCCTGTCTGCTCTTTTCTAAAAGCAAGGGGGCTAATCCAGCTATGGTTGTAACAGAAGTTAAGAAAATGGCCCTGAATCGGGATTTTCCAGCCTCTAATAGCGCGGTATCAAAGGGCATGCCCTCTTTGAGGTTGGTGTTAAAACGACCAATAAGTACCAAACCATCGTTCACCATAATTCCAATCAGCGCAATAATACCTAAAAGGGAAATAATATTGATGGGGAAATCATGAATCCAATGTCCCCAAGCCACTGCAGTTAAACTTATAGGTACCATAATCATTAGCAATAATGGCTGGGTATAACTTCTAAACGTAAAGGCAATAGTGAGGTATATGAGAAATAAAATAGGAATACCTGCTTTGTTTAAGGACTTGGTCAGTTTATTCGCTTCCCTATTTTGGCCTTCATAAGAAGGGCTTACGGAAGGGTATTTGGCTTGAATATCTGGCATGATATGAAGCTTAATTTCTTCCATAATATCACTACCACTGGTGGTATTTGGATTTTTTAAATCTGCTGAAACCTGAATCTCTCTTCGCCCGTCTAGGTGGTTAATAGACACATCTCCTCTTTCAATGCTATAAGATGCAATCTCTCTTAGCGGCACCTTAGCCCCAGTTGGGGTTTGAATCCTCATGTCTTCTAAATTTGAAATAGAAGACCTGTCCTCCTTGTTATAGCGGACCCATACCCGAATTTCGTCTTGACCCCTTTGAAAGCGCTGTGCTTGCGATCCAAAAAATCCTGAACGCACCTGCGCCATGACGTTTCTAACATCTAATCCTAAAACATAGGCATTGTCTTTGAGCTCCAGTCTAATTTCTTTTATCCCAGCTGGATCATTGTCTACTACATCTTTGAGCAAATCATTTTCTACCAAAGCGGTTTTGAGCTCCTGTTTGGCAGCTTTTAGTTCTTCTATATTGTTTCCTAAGAGCGATACAGATACAGGACTGCCTCCGAAATTACCCCCTGAACCGTAAATCAGTTGTTCTACTCCTATCACTGGACCAACGAGTTCAGCCAATCTTGTGGTGACCATGTCTGCCCTAATATTGTCTGGACGCTCTTCTCCGGGGAGTAAGTTTATCTCTAGGCTGGCTCTAGAAGCCCCAGGCCCTATAGTCTTAATGGTATTTTCAAATAAAGGTTTTCCTTCTGGCTGCAAGTATTTTTCTGTGAGCTCTCGGTTCACTAAAGCAGATTTTTCTTCAATAACACTGATAATAGAATCTGTGATTTTTTCATTGGTTCCATTGGGCATAACAAGCGTAATCTCAACCCTATCACTGGCTATTCTTGGGAAAAATGCGGTTTTAATAATACCACCTCCAACAGAGCCTATGGTGAGAATTAAGGCCATGATGAACAAGGCAAATGTGAAGAATTTATGCTTTAAAGAAAAATCTAAGGCAGGAGCGTATAAAGTATCTCTCATCCAATTCATGATCTTTTCACCCATAGCATTAAAGCCCCTGAGTTTAGCAAATACGCTTGCCAAACCATCCTTAGGCGTTTCATCTAAAGGCTGTAATGCTTTAGAGTGCGCCAAGTGGGCAGGTAGTATAATAAGTGCTTCTACCAAAGACACCACAAGGGTCAGTATCACAACCACAGAGACCTCTCCAAAGAATTCTCCAATCCTACTGTCTAAAAACAAGAAAATAGAGAAGGCCAAAACAGTGGTTATAATCGCAGATATAATTGGAGGTATTACCTCTAAAACACCATCTATAGCTGCTTCAACTGGCTTTTTTCCGCGTTCGTAGTGTTGGTATATGTTTTCTGCAATAACAATTCCGTCGTCTACAAGAATTCCAATGACAATAATCATCCCAAATAGCGACAGTACGTTAATAGTCACATTAAAGAATCCTGCAAAAGCAAACATGCCCAAGAAAGCCACTGGCAAACCAAAAGCCACCCAGAAAGCCAACCTAGTGTTCAAAAATAGGGACAAGAAGAACAACACCAATAACATACCCTGCCAGGCATTTTTAACCAATAATTCTGTTCTTTGGGTCAATGTAATGGATTGATCACTCAGCACACTCAAGTGCACCCCGTCATGGGTCTGGTTGTACTGAAGGGCATATTCTTTTATTCTGGTTGCTGTAGAGATTAAATCTTCGGTGTTGGTACTATTAATGGTGATATTAACGGCTTCTTCTCCGTCGTAAAAAGTAGCATTGGGAGATTCCGCAAAACGATCTCTAATTTCAGCTACTTCGCTTAGTCGAACCAAAGTTCCATTAGACTGAGTGGTCACTATGAGATTAGAGAGCTCTTTCCCAAAATAGTATTTATTGTTTGCCCTGATCAGAAAGTCTTCTTCTGCTGTTTTAACCGTACCACCAGTGATTAATAGGTTGGCGTTAGCCACTGCTTGTGCTACCTCTGTAAAACTTAAATTGTAGGCCAAAAGCTGGCTTTCATTTACGGCAATTTCAATTTCTTCTTGGGGGTAACCAGATACTGTGATCTGTGATATTCCCTCCATGGCCCTAATGTCGTTTTCAATACCCCTACCCAATTGTTTCAGGGTCTTAAGTGGGACATTTTTACCACTTAAAGCCAAAGAGATTGTGGGTCTAACCACTTCTTGCTTGGCCACCACTAAAGGCTCCATACCAGTAGGATAAGAGGGTACTCTATCTACGGCGTTTTTCACTTCTAAGAGCATGAAATCTATGTCCAGCCCTTTTTCTATTTCTACGGTAATTCTACCGCTGTTTTCATTGGCTACCGCGGTTACCCTGTCTACCCCTTGCAAGCCTTTTAAATTGTCCTCTATTTTTAGTACAACACCTTCTTCAATCTCTAAAGGAGAGGCTCCAGGGTAGGCAATACTAATTTGTATAATCTTGGATTCTGTCAGGGGGAAAAAAGAAGACTTCAAAGCCTTTGCACCAAAAATTCCAAAGAGAAAGAACGCCAATACAAAAATGTTTACCGCTACTTGGTATTTTATAAAATACGCTACTAATTTTCTCATCTAGTGGGATTTACGGTCATGCCTTCATAAGCCCCTAAAAGTGGCTTGGCTAAAATTTCTATCCCCTCTGGAATACCTGAAACCACTACTTGTCCCTCAGAATAATGCAAAGGCAGCACAGGAATGGCTTTTAATGTGTTGTTGTCTACAGCAAATACTGTATTGGATTCACTGACCAATGCTCTGGGAAGGGATATGGCATTTTGAATGGTGTTACCTTCTAAAACCGCTTTGAGATATACGCCCTCGTATAAGCTTGGGTCTATAATTTCTATAGTTACAGCGGTAGTCTGTGTGCTTGGGTCTACTGTTGCATTCAAACGCACCACTTGTCCAACAAATGAAAGATCTCCCTCCATGTTATTGAGGGTCACCCTAGCGCCCTGATTAAGTTTTAAAGCGTAAGATTTAGGAAGAGACACCATAAGTTCATAGACTCCAGGCTGAATATATTCTCCTAATTTTTGTCCAGCCCTTACTAGTGTACCCTCTGTCACTAAGGCCTCTGTTAGCACCCCGTTAAATGGCGCCCTTACTTGGTACTTGGAGAGTCTTTGCTCTAAATTTTTAACGGCGTAGTAAGCCCCTAACACCCCCCTGCCAGAAACAAACAGCTTTAGATTGTCATCTGACATTTGCGGTAATTCTGGAAGGTTTTTATTAATATCAATGGCGTTTAAAAAGGCCCGCCAAGTGAGGTATTCTTTTGAAAAATCCAGTCTAATATCTGGAAGTATTGCTGCAATTTGATTGTATAAATTAGTTCTTGAAGATTTTACATTCGCTAGGTATTCAGCGGCATCTATTTGAAGTAAGATTTCATTTGATTGGTAAGACTGACCTGTCCTAAACAATTGAGCCCCCATTCTAAAAACCCCTTGTACCTCAGAATAAATCTCAATACGCTTTTTGGCTGTCACCAAACCTTGGGCAGGAACACTAATAGTTACTGGGCCATTTAAGGCTTTTTGCACCACCACCTCTTTGATGATTTTTCTTGCTGGAGCCACAGCTGAAGCCTTATTGTCAATCAAATTTTTAGCTAAAAAAATAGATAGCGCTAAGCCTATTAGGGCTAAACCGGCAAGGATCACTCCCCTTAGTTTTTTTAATTCCATGAAGTCTCTAGTTAATTAAAGTATTGAGACGCCAAAACTATCCATAAGTAAAGAGAACAAATGTTAAAAAAACCTTAAATTAAAAGTAACACTTGCAGTTTAAAACAATTCTAAATCTAAACTCACTTTTTCCCAATCTTTCATGGCCTGTTGTAAATCTTTTTTATCCTTTTGGTAGCGGTCAAAAAAGGCTGAATCAGCAGCAGTTTTTTCATAATTATCTTCCAAAGACTTGTCTTTAGAGGCAATTAATTTTTCCAGGTCTGAAATTTTAGTTTCTAGATTACTGAGCTTATTCTGAAGTGATTTATGGGCTTTTTGCTGTTGGTAATCTAAGGCTGGTTTTTGATTGCTTTGGCCCTTTTTTTCAATTTTAACCTGTTGCTTTTTTTCAATAGCCCTGAAATCCTGGACCTTTCGCTGCTCTAAATAAAAGTCAATATCTCCTAGGTACTCATTGATCTTCTGGTCCTTAAATTCGTACACTTTATTGGTAAGACCTTGTAAAAAATCCCTGTCATGAGACACCAATAGCAAGGTCCCTTCAAAACTTTGTAGTGCCTGCTTTAGTACATTTTTAGATTTAATATCCAGGTGGTTGGTGGGCTCATCCATGACCAAAACATTGAGTGGCTGCAAGAGCAACTTAGCCAAGGCCAATCTATTGCGCTCTCCTCCAGAGAGCACCCTTACAAACTTATCTACTTCTTCTCCCCTAAACAAAAATGACCCTAGAATATCTCTAACTTTGGCCCTGTTTGTCTCATTGGCAGCGTCTATCATAGTATCTAAAACAGTTTTACTACCGTCTAAATACTCTGCTTGGTTTTGGGCAAAATACCCAATTTGTACATTGTGTCCCAATTTTACCAAGCCATTAGAAGCCTCTAATTCAGCTACAATAATCTTTGCTAATGTAGACTTGCCTTGGCCATTTTGACCTACAAAGGCAGTTTTTGAATCCCGTTCAATCAAAAGATCTATTTCTGACAACACTTGGTTGTCTCCGTAAGATTTAGACACACCGTCTATCTCAAGCACCACTTTTCCTGGAGTGACAGAAATGGGAAAACGAAGTTTCATGACGCTATTGTCATCTTCATCTACCTCAATCCTATCTATTTTATCCAATTTTTTAATCAGCGATTGGGCCATGGTGGCTTTGGAAGCTTTGGCCCTAAACTTTTCAATGAGCCGCTCTGTTTGTTGGATTTGCTTTTCTTGGTTCTTTTGTGCGTTGAGTTGTAATTCTTTTAGCTCAGATCGCAGCACCAAATACTGAGAATAAGGCTTGTTGTAATCGTAAATCCTTCCCAGGGAAATTTCTATACTTCTGTTGGTTACATTGTCTAGAAACATCTTGTCGTGAGAAACAATCACCACAGCACCTGAGTACTGATTTAAAAATTGTTCCAACCAAATAATAGATTCTATGTCTAGGTGGTTGGTAGGCTCATCTAATAAAAGCACGTCATTGGTTTGAAGCAGCAACTTGGCCAGTTCAATACGCATTCTCCACCCTCCAGAAAACGTCTCTGTTTTCTTGTCAAAATCTGCCCTTTTAAAACCCAATCCCTGAAGAATTTTCTCGGTCTCTCCCTGATAGTTATACCCTCCTATGAGCTCATATCTATGGGTTAAATCACTGAGGTCTTCAATAATCGCAGAATACGCATCACTCTCATAATCTGTTCTGGTAGCCAACTGATGGTTTACCTCATCCAATTGCAATTCAAGAGATTTAATTTCTTCAAAGGCTTGCTGGGCTTCTTCCAAAACAGTTCTCCCCTGAACAAAATCTATATCTTGCCTTAAGAATCCCAATTGAAGGTCTTTTTCACTCGCTATCACGCCAGTATCTGGCGCCATATCTTTAGAGAGTAGTTTCAGTAGTGTAGATTTTCCAGCACCATTTTTTCCGATAAGACCTACGCGGTCTCCAGCATTTAATCTAAATGAGATTTCTTCAAAGAGGTATTCTCCACCAAAACCTACAGATAACTTGTGTATATTGAGCATTCTTTTGTGACTGTTGTTACATTAAAAAACCCCAGATTGAGGTATTTTTACAAAAATATTTTGCAAATGTTAAAAAAAGGAAACAAACTAAATAGCATTTTAACAGGAAGTTGTCCCAGATGCCAAGAAGAAAACATGTATTTGGACAAAAACCCCTATCATTTGGGCAAATTATTTAAAATGCAGGAACGTTGTGGCCATTGTAATGCAAAATATATGATGGAACCTTCCTTTTTTTACGGTGCCATGTATGTAAGTTATGGTGTTGGAATAGCATTTGCTGTAGCGGCATTTATAATCTCTTATTTATTCTTAGGGAGTTCTCTAAAAACAGCCTTTATAGCTATTGTAGCAACCATGATTGTGTTCTATCCCATAGTAATTAGGATTTCTAGAAATATTTGGATCAACATTTTCATGCATTTCGATCCCAATGCAGTGACTGATTTTAAGGCAAAAATCTAGCCACATCCATTTCAGGATCTATTGCAAGGCCTTCATAAATATATTTATATAAAGCATTTGCAGCAGTAGGTGCCGTCATAACCCCCCTAGAGCCCATTCCATTTAACACAAATAGATTGTTGTGTTCTGGATGCTGTCCCACCAGAGGCCTTCTATCAGAGACTGTAGGCCTCACTCCAGACATATGTGAGACTATTTCGTAAGGCAGGGTCATAAAGCGCTCTAAACGCTCTAAAAGAAAAGTTTTAGCAGCCTCAGTAGGTCCCTCTGTCTTATCTCGCCAGAAATAAGTAGATCCTACCCTATAAAGGTCCCCTCCTAAGGGAATAATAAAAACACCAGATTTTACAATAGCACCCTCGTTTAAACCTGGAATACGCATTGTAATCACCTCCCCCTTTGTTCCCTCTAAAGGCAAATAATTAAAAAATGGATTGCTCTTAAGCCCATATCCCTCTGCGAAAACCACACGCTTGGCCTTCCACGACTTATAACTAACTCCAGAAACTTCCACAGATAAATGTGTGCAATCAAATGATTCATTTCGCCAAAGATCCTGCTGTTCTAAATAGGTCTCATAGGAATTAATCAATGCTTTGGTAGCTACTCGTCCACTGCCTTGAACCAAACCAAATTTATGAGGAATGGAAAGACCTTGATTATTGTTTTCTAGGAGCTTTAAGGATAAAAATGGATTTAGACCTGGTTTGTCAGAGGCCTGAAACCATAAGTTCTGCTCCTCAATACTGGCGAACCTTCTCAATATAGGCAATTGATAATCTAACTTCAAGCCCAATTTACGTTCAAGATTTTCATAAAAAGGCAGCGCGTAATCCAATTGCGCGGCACCATTCCAAGCTCCAGTAAAACGTTTGAGAATAACAGGGTTATACAAACCGCCTGCTACCATAGAGGCTTGTTGGGAACGGTCAGAGAAAACCACAAAAGATTTTCCGCTATTTAGCAAATGCTCGGCATAAGCCAAACCAGCCAAACCTAAACCAACAATAATAGTGTCTATGTTTTTAGTCATACGGAATTAATAACTCCACATGTCCTGCTCCTTATCTCTTATAGCCTCTTTAATTCTATTGGATTCAAGTAATTGAAACAAAGCATTTTTAACAATGTAATCTTTAATATCTCTGTCGCCAAATTCATTGTCTTCTCTATAAATCATTGAATTAAATCTTCTGGCATTGAGCAACATGTCAAAAGAAATTGGATTGGAAGGATTTCTTTGGTTGAACACTTTGGCATTATGAAGAATATCTCTTGCAGCAGGATACCACACCCAAAATAAAGGCACTTTATTTTCTTCAGGATCCACATTGTCGTCATCTATAAAATTCACATCTGGAGCCACTGGAGCCAAGCCAATTAATCGGTACTTGAGTTCTCCTAAACGCTTGTCAAAATACCACATGCCTTTAATTAAATACTGCTCAATATCTGCAGCTGTAATATCTCTTCTGGTAATGTATTCTTCTGGCACCTGTTCACCAGCATTTAATGCCTGGTAACCGGCATCTGTAGTGTCTACTTTTTGAAGACTTGCCTTTAGATCTTCAAAAGCTCTTTTTTCCGTAAAATAAGAATCTACATAGACTTCCTCTAACGATCCATTTTTAATATTCTTTACCAAAACATCATAGAGAGATCTTCTGGAAACATCCAATGCAACGGTATCTACAGGGTAATATAAAGGAAAATTAATTCGTTCATCCAAATCAATCACTTCCCATACGGTTTTAGACCAGAGAATATCTCTTTGATCTACATAACCGTAAGACATGGGTTTCTCTGGCAATAAAGCACCCGCCAATTCAGAGGCTCTCATTTGATCAGGCGTTTTAGCATTCAGCACATTTTGCTGCGCAAAGGCAGCTGTGTGAGCACTTACCATTACAACTAGCACCAATAATAATTTAATATACCCTTTCATATTTCTTTAGTTTACAAGCTCTACAATGACAGAAGTAACTGTTTTCAAATTGTATGTTCTGTTGTTTGTAATATATGCTTTAATGTCAAAAATTTGAATCAAATCACCCCTGGACGCTCTTTTCAAAGCAGCTTTTGCTTTAGCGTCAAATTTATTTCCACGCACCAATATACTTGGTTGCCCTGGAATTTTCACTTTAAACTCGCTCACTGCTATATTTAAATCAAAATCAAAATCATCAAGTACAGCACCAATAGTGGAAATTTCCAGATTGTTCCGCGGCATTTTCAAAGTCCCCGTTTCTCCCCTTACCGTTCCCTCAGGTTTAGGAATTTCTTTGATTCTAAAGGAAGACGTAGTTTTAATGGTCTGACCATCTGGTAATTTCCCTGTCGCTGTTATAGCGACTTCCCTACCTGTTTTGGGGTTCAGAACGTATTTACTACCGCCGGTTTTTGAAAGACCGTCTGCGGAAGCTTGCACATTATTGTCTGCTACACCTGGAATAGAGATAGTCATTGGGTTTGGTAACCCTCTGTAAACCACATTCATTTTGTCTGCAGAAATGACCGCTGCGTTTGGTTTAGTAATCGTAGCAAAGGTAGATTGTACTGGCACAATAGTTTCTTCTCCGTCTTGTAAAAAAACCAATGCTCCTGAAATGGTATGGTCTCCAGGACTTCCAGCACTTATGGTAAGTTTCACTTTACCGTCTTCTATCACGAAGTCTTTACCTTCTATCATAGGCCTGCCATCTAAGGATAGTTCTACCCTATTAGGTCTTGTAGTGGCATCTTTCCTTCCCAAAACAATGCTTCCTGAGAAAGCCTCTCCTTGGTAAAAAGCAGATTTTTCTTGCTCTAAAAGCGTAGTATAGTTAGTCATTGACAATTCAGAAGTGAGCTGTCCTTCTAACATACCCTTAAAAGCCTCCTGTTCTGTTATTTTTATATCCGATTGTAATTGCGTAAAACTAGCCAAAGAACTCACCATAGGGTAACCCTCATAATGGTAATTCAACCAAGGAATATTTTTACCTTCCCTGTCTTGTACCATTCCCTGGGCATCTCCAACAGAGAATCTTCTATCCAAGGCCTTAATAACATTGGTTAAATTAGAAGGAATGGCTCCATTTAAAGTAATTTTAAAAGCATTCAATTGCGCTATAAATTCTTTCCCTTCTTTGGAGTAGTTGTCACCATTAAAGAACAATTGGTCAAGATAGTCCGTTCTATCCATCCTTTCATAATCTTGCTTGTCTTCATATTTTGCCGTCATAGATGTCTTTAAACCCTCCAAATAGTCAAAATAGACTTGTGATGCTATTTTAATTTGGTTTGCCTGTTCTAATAAAGGACCAAATTTATCCGGGTTTTCAGCTGCCTTAATTTGCAAACCATCAAAAAACTGTTGGTTTACCAAAGTCATTTCTGCATTGGAATATTCGAATTTTTCTTTCATCAATCCGAATGCAGTCAACACTTCTTTACTCATGTTTAAGGCCAACATAGCAATAAACACTAAGTACATAAGATTGATCATTTTCTGCCTTGGGGACAATTTGCCTGACGCCATATCTTATTACTTTCTGTTCATGGCATGCAACATACCGTTATACACCCCGTTGAGTGCTTCTAAATTAGCCGTCATGGCTTCCATTTGAGCCTTTAATGCAGCAGCATTTTGCGCAATAGTTTCTTGGACCGCTGCTTGAGTGCCTGCACTGTCTAGTTGAGATTTATATAAGTCATTTAAAGCCTGCATTTGTGAAGCAGCCTGTTTTAACTCTAAAGCATATTTTTCTGTAGATTCAATTGCAGCAGAAGTAGGCGCTATATTTCTTGCAGCTCCTTCAAAATTTTTGATGCCACTTCCAAGGCGCTCCATTAAAGCAGCGTCTAATTTCGCATCTTGAAGTAATTGGTCTAATTTTTTGGACAGCATACCATCTGCATCTGCAGGATGGGCTACACCGCTCTTTTGCCCACCTACTAGTTCAGGATAAGCGAGGGTCCAATCATAATCATCTTCTGGTGTTTCAAAAGCAGAAAAGACAAAAATTCCTGCTTCAGTAATAAGTCCTACAGCCAAGAGCACTGTGCCATTTAAAGGACCAAGCTCCCAGTGAGTTAGTTTAAATAACGCTCCTAGGATTACTACAGCCGCACCAAGGCCGTAAACCATATTTTCTGCTTTCTTTTGTTTTAATGACTTTGCCATGCTATTAAATAATGTTGGTTTTAAAAGTAAAAATCATAAAAAAAATTGCTTTTGAATGATTCTTGCTCTACTAATTTTTAAATTTCTTGTTTTCTTAATGTCTTTACTATGATTCAGGAACTAAGACCTCAATGTTACTGTCTTCTGTCTTTCTCTCCAGATTCCCCCATAAAATCTTGAACCGTTCTAAAACCAACATAGCTTCTCGCAGTGTCCTGATATTCAAAATCTCTTGTACTTACCTGCAAGAAATAAGCAACGTCCTTCCAAGAACCTCCTCTAATCACTTTCTTTGGATTGTTTTTATCTCCGGCAAAAGGATTCATGGTAGACACGTATTCATAAGAACCTGGATCAAAGGAAGAAGCGGTCCATTCAGACACATTCCCTGCCATGTTGTACAGGTTGTAGTCATTGGCTGCATAAGATTTAGCTTCCACAGTATATAGCGCTGTATCTGAAGCATAATCACCTCTTTGAGGCTTAAAATTAGCCATAAAACAACCATTATCTCCCAACAAATAGGGTCCTCCCCAAGGGTAAGTACCGCCTTTAATTCCTCCTCTAGCAGCGTATTCCCATTCTGCCTCTGTAGGAAGCCTAAAAGGATTTACTGTTTGGGCACCTCTAGCGCGCTGATCGTCATTTTTTAATTTTGTCCTCCAATGGCAAAAAGCCTGAGCCTGTTTCCAAGTAACCCCAACAACTGGATAATCTGAATAAGCGTCGTGCCAGAAGTAGTCGTTGTGCATGGGCTCATTATAAGCGTAGGCAAAGTCTTTAATCCAAACGGTTGTGTCAGGATATACCATAGCCACTTCTTTTCTGATATAATTTTTTCTATTGTCAGAACGCGCTGCAATAGCAGCGTCTGTATCCAACCAATTGTAAGTGTATTTTAATTCTTTAACCCTAAAACTTCTCTGACCGTTATACGCCTCTTCTTCAGATAAATAAAGCTGGTCCATGACCTCTGCATAATACTCGTCAGGATAATCTTTTGTATTCCAAATAATGTCTTCTGTCCTATTTAAAGTGTATCCAGCGTAAGGATTTTCAGGATCTGTTGGAGCATTGTAAAACTTGTATTTTTCATAAGGAGTCATGTCCGTAGTATCTGACTCTTTAAAGGCATATAAACCAATGCCTTCATCTTCCGGAGTTAAACCTAAATCGTCTGCTAAAACAGCTAATTTTACACGCACAATAGAATCCTTGACCCAGTTCACGTATTGTCTGTATTCCGCATTGGTAATTTCAGTGTTGTCCATATAAAAAGACTTTACCGTAACTGTTTTAGTGGGAGCGTTTAAAGCACTCGCCATATCTTCCTCAGATTTTCCCATGACAAAAGAACCACTAGGAATCAATTCCATTCCGAATGGTTTTTCAGAAAACCATTTTTGACCTGGAGCACCAATTAATTCTCCTTTTGTGTTATTTGACTTGCAACTAAAAAACAATAACAAAGCTAGCATGCTATATATAGAAGTTTTTACAGTTGTGTATGAGATTATATTTTTCAAAATAATAGATGTTCTTTTTTTAATGTTAACAAAAATAGCATAATGCTACTTAAATAAAACCTTTTTTTTGCGCTTTAAACCACCTTTCTGGAATATTGTGGTTACAAGCCGCTAAATAATCTTGTTCTGTGCAGGGTAATAACGCCGTAGCTGCGGCTTTATTATCCTCAGTCTCTAAAAAAGATACCCCAAGCCACCAACGCTGTGTAAACTGGCTTTTATAAAAAACCAAGTCCCTGTCTTCAAAAGGGAGGGTGTATTTAATAAAGTTATCTGGTGATTCCAAAGGAGATTCAGGATGTCTAAATCCATACCCCTCCATAAAGTACCATATCATTTGAGCAACCATCTGGGTGCTCTGAGGATGATTGTCACTTTCAAAAATTCCAAAAACAGCCACAGTATCACTCAAACCAGCATACCTAGAAAGCGTGCAAATTTCTCTGCCATCAAAACCATTGGGAGAGAAATCACTGCCTCCGCCCATTTCAGAGGCCCTAACAGCCCTTGCGTCTATACCTACAATGTGCGCCCCTCTCAAAACAGGTTCCGCCACGCTTAAATCTTTGGTTAGACTTCCCAATCTGTAAGCATCAAAAAAAAGTCTATCCATCAAATCCATGGCCTCCTGAGCGTTAAAATAGCTCTGGTAACCAAGGTTTGAAAAATTAAATAAATTATTGGGCTTTTCGGTGATAATCTTACTCATATAAGAGTGAGATGAAATCAATTCATCTTGGCTGCCAAAGTCAAAACGACTGTCTACGGAAACCATATTGACCATTTTCCCACTCAGATCAAAAGACCTGTAAATAGGGTAGGTAATATCTTGAGTAGCCCCAACAATAATGGGTACTATGCCCTTAGTAACCAATTCAGAAACTACCTGATTCAACACATAGTAGGTATCTGAAACCTCAGCACCTTCTGGCACATCTCCAAGATCCACCACAGCACTATTCCAATTGCCAAACATGAGCTTGTACCATTGAATTCTAATGGCGTCAATAGCTAATCTATACGGCTTTTTTTCAAAGGCATTTCTGGATTCATGTACCCCTAAAAAAGCCAATTGAACGCCATCTAAAGGAGGAATCCCTGATTTTTGCGTATGTACTTTTATTTTATTTCCAATAGCCTGCTCCGGTAAAAGTGCACTATGTGCCAAAACTTTATCTGAGACGGGGAGTAAAAATTCTAAGGCCATGTCAAAAGATGATAAGGGAAATTAAATACTATTTTTTAGCCGTTGCTTTTGGCTTGGCTTTAACAGCCGATGCCTTTTTAGTGGTCGTTTTCTTAGCAGCCGTTTTTTTCTTAGGGGCCGCTTTCTTCTTAGGGGCCTTTTGTTCTATGATGGCCTCTGCTTGTTCCAAGGTCATGGCTTCCACCGCCACTTCCTTTGCCAGTTCAATTTTTACTTTACCCTTCAAAATATTATGGCGTCCCCACCTGGCTTTTTCAATTCTAACCCCAGCTTCCGGCCAGTCATGTATTACTTTTTCAATTTCTTTTTGCTTTTTTAACTCAATGAGTTCTGCAATGTCTGCAGTAGATAAAGCATCAAAATCATATTTTTTATTCACGTTTATAAATAGCCCATTCCATTTTATAAAAGGACCAAAACGACCTGTCCCTTTAGTCACTTCATGGTTATCATAGTGTGCGATTGGGGCGTCTGCTTTTTGCTTCTCAACAATAAGTTCTACGGCCCTATCAAAGCTAACATCCATAGCGCTTTCTGCCCTATCCATAGAAACAAACGCTTCTCCAAACTTAATGTATGGACCAAATCTGCCTACATTTGCTAAAACTTCTTTACCCTCATAGGTGCCTAATTCACGGGGCAATTTAAATAAATCCAATGCCTCTTGAAAAGTGATTGTACCCAGTGATTGTTCTGGCAAAAGACTGGCAAACACGGGTTTCTCCTCGTCGTCTGCATGGCCTATTTGTGCCATAGCACCAAATTTACCCAAACGAACAATAAGGGGTCTTCCGGACTTGGGATCATCTCCCAAAAGTCTTTCTCCAGAAGCCCTTTCCGCATTTTCCTCTACATTGAGTACTTTGGGATGAAAGTCTTGATAGAAATTTTTCATCACTTTTTTCCAATCCTCTGTGCCTTGAGCTATCTCATCAAAATCTTCTTCTACTTTAGCCGTGAAATGATAATCCATAATAGAAGCAAAGTGATCCACTAAAAAATCATTGACAATCATGCCAATGTCTGTTGGGACCATTTTCCCCTTGTCAGAGCCTACATTTTCAGAAAGTGTACTGGCTTTTAAGACGTCTTTAGAGAGCACCAACTGTTGGTATACCCTTGCGGTTCCTTCTATAGTACCTTTTTCCACATACCCTCTATTTTGAATGGTAGATATGGTTGGCGCATAGGTAGATGGTCTTCCAATACCTAATTCCTCGAGTTTCTTTACTAAAGAAGCTTCTGAATACCTGTAAGGAGGTCTTGAAAAACGTTCGGTAGCTGTAATGTTTTGATAATCCAAGCTTTCAGATAGACTCATTGCAGGTAACATACCTTCTTGTTCCTCCTGATCTTCGTCATCTACTCCTTCCAGATAAACCTTTAAAAAACCTTCAAAAGTAATGACCTCTCCACTGGCTGTGAATTGTTCGTCATGGGTGTTGGCCGCAATTTTAACATTGGTTCTTTCTAATTGAGCATCTGACATTTGAGAAGCCAAGGTACGTTTCCAAATAAGGTCATATAATTTGGCTTGGTCCCTGTCACTCACTGGGTTTTGAACCATCATATTTGTCGGTCTAATGGCCTCGTGAGCCTCTTGAGCTCCTTTGGTCTTACCCCTAAAATCTCTCGGATGAGAGAAAGATTTTCCATAATTTTCTATAATTGCAGCAGCAGCAGCTTCTTTTGCCTCTTTGGAAAGATTAACGCTGTCTGTTCTCATATAAGTAATGTGTCCAGCCTCGTAAAGTCTCTGGGCTACTTGCATGGTTTTAGATACAGAAAAATAAATCTTTCTAGAAGCCTCTTGTTGTAATGTAGAGGTGGTAAATGGTGCAGCAGGTGTTTTTTTCGCAGGCTTCTTTTCCAATTGCGCCACTGAAAAATGAGCCCCAATATTTTGATTTAAAAAGTCAGATGCAGATCCTTGGTCAGCAAAGGTCTTGTATATTTTTGCAGAAAACAATACCCCAGCCTGGGTCTTGAATTGGGCCGTAATTTTAAAGGAAGCTTCAGGATTAAATGAGTCAATCTCTCTTTCTCTCTCTACAATAAGTCTTACAGCAACGGATTGAACCCTTCCTGCAGAAAGTCCTGGCTTAATTTTTTTCCACAACACAGGAGACAATTCATAACCTACCAAACGATCTAAGACACGCCTGGCTTGCTGTGCATTAACAAGATTGTAATCTATCTCTCTAGGGTTTTGAATCGCATGCTGCACCGCAGATTTTGTGATAGAGTTAAATACAATCCTCTTGGTTTTGGCTTTATCTAATTTCAAAGTTTCTGACAAATGCCAAGAAATAGCCTCTCCTTCTCGGTCCTCATCACTAGCCAACCAAATGATCTCTGCTTTATTGGCCAATACTTGTAATTGTTTTACCAATGCTTTTTTATCGGAGGAAACTATATATTTTGCTTCAAAATCATCATCCACTGCTACCCCCAATTCCTTGGACGGAAGATCTGCAATATGCCCATAACTAGAGGCTACTTTAAAATCTGGTCCTAAAAATTTTTCTATGGTTTTGGCTTTTGCCGGGGACTCTACAATTACTAAATTCTTTGCCATTGATCGTATTTATGGAAACAAAAGTAGGTCAATTTTTTTATTTTAACCGGTCTCAGCCATATCTGTTTTGAATAGCACCTTTAAATAAAGCCCTACTAAGGACCAAAAAATCCATGACAAAATGTCACTAATTTGAATTTAGTACTATCTTTGTAAACCATTTTAAATACCGCTTGCTCCCCTATGGAAAAAACTATTGATCCAAACATACAAGGAACCGCATTGAAGCTAAACCTTCAAGGCTCAAACGCAAAAAAACTTTATATAGAAAGTTATGGTTGCGCCATGAATTTTTCAGATTCCGAAGTAGTTGCGTCAATATTAGCCGCTGAGGGGTATAACACCACAGAGGTATTAGAAGAAGCAGACCTTGTGCTGATCAATACTTGCTCCATTAGAGATAAGGCGGAACAAACCGTGAGAAAACGCTTAGAGAAATTTCAGGCCGTGAAACGCAGCAACCCACAAATGAAAGTAGGGGTGTTAGGGTGTATGGCAGAAAGACTCAAAACAAAGCTACTCGAAGAGGCCAAAATTGTAGATATGGTAGTAGGCCCAGATGCCTATAAAGACATTCCTAATTTACTTAAAGAAGTGGAGGCTGGAAGAAATGCCGTCAATGTGATTTTATCAAAAGAGGAAACCTATGGGGACATTGCTCCTGTGAGACTGGCCAGCAATAAAATTACCGCTTTTGTTTCCATTACAAGAGGCTGTGACAATATGTGTACTTTTTGCGTAGTCCCATTTACAAGGGGGAGAGAAAGATCCAGAGACCCACTTTCCATACTTACAGAAATACAGGACCTCTGGGACAAAGGCTATAAAGAAATGACCCTTTTAGGGCAGAATGTAGACAGCTACCTTTGGTACGGAGGTGGTTTAAAAAAAGATTTTAATAAAGCCACCCAAATGGCTCAGGCTACAGCAGTAAATTTTTCACAGCTGTTAGAAAAAGTAGCGCTAAAGTTTCCTGAAATGAGAATTCGTTTTTCCACTTCAAATCCACAGGACATGACCTTGGATGTGGTTAGAACCATGGCGGCACATTCAAATATTTGCAAGCACATTCACTTGCCCGTACAAAGCGGAAGTAACCGTATTCTAAAAGCCATGAACCGCCAACACACTAGAGAAGAATATATGGCTCTTATAGACAATATTAGGGCTATAATCCCTGACTGTGCTATTTCTCAAGATATGATTATTGGGTTCCCCAATGAAACCGAAGAAGACCACAAGGACACCCTAAGCCTTATGGAATATGTAAAATATGATTTCGGTTATATGTACTCCTACTCAGACAGGCCAGGAACTGCAGCTGGAAAAAACTTAGCAGACAATATCCCGGAAACCTTAAAAAGCAAAAGACTTGCAGAAGTCATAGCCGTCCAACGCAAACATGCTGCCATGCACACTCAAAATAGGATAGGTAAAATTGAAACCGTGTTGGTAGAGGGGGTATCTAAAAAATCAGAGAAAGACCTCATGGGAAGAAACAACTACAATGCCGTAGTGGTATTTCCAAGAGAAACTTATAAAATTGGTGACCTAGTTGCAGTAAAAATTACAGATTGCACCTCCGGAACCTTATTAGGAAAAGCCATTTCACACACCAAACTTTCATCATAATGGAAAACTTACAAGCCATTAAACAACGATTTGAAATTATTGGAAATGACCCTACATTAAATAGGTCATTGGAGAAAGCTATTCAGGTAGCCCCTACAGATATCTCCGTATTGGTTACAGGAGAAAGTGGGGTAGGAAAAGAATCTATTCCAAAAATCATTCACGGACTTTCCCACAGAAAACACTCAAAATACATTGCCGTAAACTGCGGAGCTATTCCAGAAGGCACCATAGATAGTGAACTTTTTGGTCATGAAAAAGGCGCTTTTACAGGCGCAACAGCAACCAGAAGTGGCTACTTTGAAGTGGCAGATGGTGGAACGATTTTTTTAGATGAAGTAGGAGAATTGCCTTTAACCACACAAGTGAGACTCCTTAGGGTACTAGAAAATGGAGAATTCTTAAAAGTAGGGTCCTCACAAGTCCAAAAAACCAATGTAAGAATAGTCGCTGCTACCAACGTAGAAATGACCAAAGCCATTCAAGAAGGCAAATTCAGAGAAGACCTTTATTACCGATTAAGCACTATTGAGATAGGGGTTCCTCCATTGCGCACTAGAAAAGAAGACATCCATCTTTTATTTAGAAAATTTGCATCGGACTTTGGACAAAAATATAAGATGCCTACCATTCGACTTTCAGAGGAAGCGGTTCATATGCTCATAAAATACAGGTGGCCAGGCAACATTAGACAACTCCGAAACATTGCGGAACAAATATCTGTATTGGAATCTTCAAGAGAAGTAAATGTCAAAACCCTACAATCCTACCTCCCACAGGTGCACAGCAGCCAATTGCCTGCAGTCATTGGATCTGAAAAACAATCTAGTGATTTCTCCAATGAAAGAGAAATACTGTATAAGGTACTCTTTGACATGAAAGGAGACCTCAACGACTTGAAAAAACTGACTTTAGAATTGCTAAAAGGAAAAGATGGTGCTTCAGTACAAAAAGAAAACGACAACCTCATTAGAAAAATATACGGTAATGAGTCTCAAAAATCCGCGCAATTAGAAGCACTTTCCTCTTATCAAGAAAATGAGGACAATTATGACGACGAGGCGGTTTCAGACAATGATTATGAACCCCTTCCCTCTAAATCAATATTAGCCATTCAAAACAGTGCTTCTGAAAAAGACCATATGCCTGATTCAAATCCTTCCGACAAGTACCATTTTGCAGAAGAAATTGAAGAAGAAGAAACCCTATCTTTACATGACAAAGAAATTGAGCTCATTATTAAAGCCTTAGATCGCAATAAAGGGAAAAGAAAATTAGCAGCATCCGAGTTAGGTATCTCAGAAAGAACACTTTACAGAAAAATCAAACAATACAACCTCTAATGCGCCATTATACATTTAAAACTTTTAGGTTAGAAATTAAAATAGCCCTAATCATAATCATTGCACTAACACTAAACGGCTGTGGAATTTACAATTTCACAGGAGGGAATGTGGGTACAGCTAAAACATTTCAGGTAAACTTTTTTCAAAACTACGCCTCAGACAATCCAGGCTCTACCATAGAACCTGGCTTAGACAATACTTTTACCCTAGCATTGCAAGATTTCATACAAAATCAAACCAGTCTAGACCTCACAAATACCAACGGAGATCTTATTTATGAGGGGGAAATTGTAGAGTTCAGGGTATCTCCAATGTCTGCAACTGCCCAACAAACTGCGGCTCAAAACAGGTTAACTATAGGTATTAATGTGCGTTTTTTCAACACGACCAAAGAAGACGCAGATTTTGAAAAAAGATTTTCGTTTTTTTATGACTACCCAGCAGATTCCATGCTAGACAGTGTCAAGAATGACGCTTTTGATGCCATATTTGAAAGGATACTCCAGGATATATTTAGTGCCTCTCTAGCAGACTGGTAAACCATAGACAACTATTTAAAGGGAACTCCTTATATTAGCCACATGCAAGTAAGTCGCTTTACAGATCTATTAGAAAAACCTTTAGAAATAATACAAGAGTCAGACCTGTCTGCATTGCGACAGATTGTGGAAACTTACCCTTATTTTCAGGCAGCCAGAGGAATGGAATTAATAGGCTTAAAAAACGCTAATAGCTTTAAATACAACGCCGCCCTAAAAAAACATGCTGCCTACACCTCGGATCGCTCTTGGCTTTTTGAAATAATCACACAAGAAGCTTTTAACAGCCAGACAAAAGTGAAGAAAGCGCCTCAAACCTCGCTTTCTAAAGAAACAGACCTAGCAAAACATGGCGCAGAACCATCGGAAATACCCACTATTACTCAAAAATATACTGAAGAAGATTACACGGAACAAACTTCGGATAAAAAAAACGACTCTCAGCAAGTCAAAGAAGCAAACTTTTCTTCCCTTGAGCTCGGTAAACCACTAGAATTTAACAAAAATGATCGATATTCTTTTGAAGAGTGGCTGCAATTGAGTGCTAAAAATTCTGTTGAGAACAAAACTGAAACAAGCATTGTAAAAACCTCCGATACGCCCAAAAAAGCAGCTAAAATGGCACAAATTAATGCCTTTATAGCCACAAACCCTAAGATGAGTACTCCTTTGACAAACCCAGAAGAAATAACGATTAAAGACGCTCAGAAAATAAACAAGGAAGCGTTAATGACAGAAACACTAGCCAGGGTTTACTTAGAGCAAAAAAAATATAAAAAAGCCCTTCAAGCCTATAAAATATTAAGTTTGAAATATCCAGAAAAAAATAGTTTCTTTGCAAGCCAAATTAAAGTGGTACAAAAATTAATTAAAGAGAATTTATAGTCATGAGTACATTTACCATATTTCTAATCCTGATCCTTATTGTTAGTGTTTTACTAATGCTTGTTATTATGGTCCAAAACCCTAAAGGTGGTGGATTGTCTTCTTCATTAGGAGGAGGTTCAAGCCAAGTAGTTGGTGGCGTTAAAAAAACAGGCGACTTTTTAGACAAGAGTACTTGGACACTTGCCACGCTTTTAATTGTTTTAATTTTACTTTCAAACGTAGCTTTAAAAGGCAATTACGCGGGTGCAGATTCTAAACTTTTAGATACTGAAATTAATACTGCAGCTCCAGAAGTACTCCTTGAAGAAGCTGTTGAAGTTCCTGTGGAAACTTTAGAGGTTCCAGCAAAATCAGAAGATACTCAAGAGTAATACCCTGAAAGACAAAAGGTCTTTTTTAAGATATTTAAAATGCCAGCTTATGACAAGCTGGCATTTTTTTTTACGGTTTTGTCATAAAACTGAATTGGCACAATTTATGACACTAGTTGTACATAAAATTAAATTATCTAAATAATCATATTATGGCTAAAATTAACATTAAACCATTGGCAGACAGGGTGCTGATTGCCCCTATGGCCGCTGAAACCAAAACAGCTTCTGGAATATACATACCAGACACTGCTAAAGAAAAACCACAAAACGGTAAAGTAGTCGCGGTTGGTCCTGGCACCAAAGATGAAAAAATGACCGTAAAAGTTGGAGACACTGTACTGTACGGAAAATATGCAGGTACAGAACTTAAGCTAGAAGGCGCAGATTATATTATGATGCGAGAAAGCGACATTTTAGCAATTGTTTAATTAGAAACGAAAAAGAAATCATGGCAAAAGACATTAAATTTGATATAGATGCAAGAGATGGCCTTAAAAGAGGGGTAGACGCACTTGCAAATGCAGTAAAAGTAACTTTAGGCCCAAAAGGCAGAAATGTAATTATTAGCAAATCATTTGGAGCCCCTTACGTAACAAAAGACGGGGTTACGGTTGCTAAAGAAATTGAATTGGCAGACCCTTTAGAAAATATGGGTGCTCAAATGGTAAAAGAAGTTGCTTCTAAAACCAATGACCTCGCAGGAGATGGAACTACCACTGCAACTGTATTGGCACAATCCATCGTTAAGGAAGGCTTAAAAAATGTTGCTGCTGGAGCAAATCCAATGGATTTAAAAAGAGGTATTGACAAAGCGGTAGAAGCTATTGTAGAAGACCTTGCCAAGCAATCAAAAAAAGTAGGAGACTCTTCAGAGATGATCAAGCAAGTAGCTTCTATTTCTGCCAACAATGACGAAACTATTGGGGACCTCATTGCCCAGGCATTCGGCAAAGTGGGAAAAGAAGGTGTAATTACTGTAGAAGAAGCTAAAGGCACAGATACTTATGTAGATGTTGTGGAAGGTATGCAATTCGACAGGGGTTACTTATCGCCATACTTTGTGACTGATTCAGAGAAGATGGTTGTAGAACTAGAAAGCCCTTATATCTTGTTGTTCGACAAGAAAATCTCTGCTATGAAGGATTTACTCCCTGTATTAGAGCCTGTAGCACAATCTGGAAAACCATTATTGATCATTGCAGAAGATGTAGACGGAGAAGCATTGGCTACTTTAGTGGTTAATAAATTAAGGGGGTCACTTAAAATTGCTGCAGTAAAAGCGCCAGGTTTTGGAGACAGAAGAAAAGCCATGTTAGAAGACATTGCAATTCTAACTGGAGGAACTGTTATTTCAGAAGAACGCGGCTTCTCTTTAGAAAATGTCACTATGGATATGTTAGGGACTTCTGAAAAAATAACCATAGACAAAGACAATACGACAGTTGTAAATGGTGCTGGTGATAAAAACAACATCAAGACAAGGGTCAACCAAATTAAAGCACAAATTGAATCTACTACTTCTGACTATGACCGTGAGAAGCTTCAAGAGCGTCTCGCTAAATTAGCTGGAGGGGTAGCGGTACTTTATGTAGGTGCGGCTTCTGAAGTAGAAATGAAAGAGAAAAAAGACCGCGTAGACGACGCCCTTCACGCTACAAGAGCAGCGGTAGAAGAAGGTATTGTAGCTGGTGGTGGGGTAGCTTTAGTGAGGGCTAAATCTGCATTGTCTAAAATTAAAGCACTTAATGCAGACGAGGAAACCGGAATTCAAATTGTGGCCAGAGCTATTGAAGCACCACTGAGAACCATTGTTGAAAACGCTGGAGGAGAAGGTTCTGTTGTGGTTTCTAAGGTAATGGAAGGTAAAGCAGATTTTGGATATGACGCCAAAACAGAAACCTATACCAACATGCTTAAAGCAGGAATTATAGATCCTAAGAAAGTAACTAGAGTGGCCTTAGAAAATGCTGCCTCAGTTGCTGGAATGATCTTAACTACAGAATGTGCTTTGACTGACATTAAAGAAGAGAGTGGTCATTCTCACGCTGGACCAGCAATGGGCGGCGGCGGAATGCCAGGCATGATGTAATGTTTTAATACCATATAAAAACCCCCTTTGGACGTCCAAAGGGGGTTTTTTATTTTAAAAAATCAGAGAATACGCTAAACAAGCATGGCCAAGGCCATAGCAATCATTATTGCATTTTCAATAAAAGTAGCCTGTGTCATGGGTAGCTTCAACGCAGTTCCCAAGCAAGCACATTGGATTTGCTGCTTACTTAAAAGAGATTGTACCACCCCAATCGTAGTGGCCCCTAAAATAATTAAAGTAATGACCAATACTTGGAACACCCCTATTCTCATTAAAAGCAACACCCCCAATGCCAGCTCTATAAAAGGATATATTTTTCCATAAAAAGAAAGCCGCTTGGCAATAGGATCGTACATGGCAAAACTTGCTGGAAAGCCCTTTAAATCCAATAATTTAAAAAAGGCGAACACCAAGTAAAATAAAGCCATGAAATCCAACATCATTTCAGACCACAATAAGGCAAAGCCCAATTCGCGAATGTCTGCAAAATAGGCTAGAAAAACGCCGCCAATCAAAAATCCAAAGATTAAATAGAGGGGCTTAAGCTGCTTCCAAGGAGAATCAACAACATTTAAATGGTCGCTGTTATTGTGGTGATCTACCTCAGAAACAGGAACCGTAATTTTATCTTGCTCCAACGTTTCAACACGATATTTCTCTCCTAATAATTTTTGAATATCGGCTGCTTTAGGGCGCAGCTTGGCTTGAATAAAAGCACGATTCAAAGTCAAATCTACTATAACATGCGACACCCCTTCCATGGCTTCAATGGTCTTTTTAACATGTGCTACACAGCCCATGCAAGTCATTCCTGCTACACTATAAATTGTTGTTGCATCCATTAATTGTCAAAATAATAACGGTTCATTTGCTGTTTTTTATAATCTATCACATACAGTTTTTCCTTATAAATGATAGCGTCTATAGGCTTTTCCAATCCAGTCTCAATGATTTGAGCCAATTGTCCGTCTTTAAAAAACACCAACAACCTATGGTTCTCAAAATCTGTTACAAAAACCTGCGTTTCGCTCACGTATAAACCCGTAGCAGCATTCATTTTCTGATCCACTCCAATCATTCTCACAAAAGTACCACGCTTGTCGAACAACTGAATTCTATTATTATAGGCGTCTGCCACCCAAATATTTTGGTCCGTAATCTGAACATCTGTAGGGTAATAAAACTGACCAGCGTCTTTTCCTTCGGTACCTATAGAAATCCAGTCTGCTCCATTAAAGTACAAAATCCTATGGTTGTAGAAATCTGCAATAGCGCGCTCTTCTCCAAAAACAGCAATGGATGCAGGTGCATCTAAGGAGTCCTTTAAAATTAGAGGCAGCGGAGACTTTGAAGGTAGCTTAAACTGTGCAATAGTGTCAGATCCATATTGTGGCACCCACAATCCTTGCGCATTCGCATCTATATGCATGGGTCTGTCCAATCCCAATATACTGTCTTGAACTTGCCCTAAACTATTTACAGCAACCAGTCTATTGTGGTCTCCATCAGAGAGCCAAAACTGGTCCTCAAAGACCCCAATACCAATAGGATTAATCCCCGGAAGAGATAGGGAATCTTCCAACACCCATTGCTGGGTAGCTGGTGTCTTGCGCTCACAACTTACTAAAGTGATGAGTGCCACTAAAACAATCGAAAAAATATATTTTACCTGTCTCATACTATTTGTTTTCTATTCGTTCGTATTTACAACACATTGGCAATCCGTCATAAGTGTTTTCACTAGCTTTATGGTCTTTGGTGTCATGTCCTGCTGCTGCAATTGCTTTTGAAATAGAGGCTAAATCTAAAGATGCTGCGTCATAAGAAATGTCTAGCATTTTTGTTTTGGCATCCCAAGCGGCAGCTGCAACTCCTTGCAATCTAGAAGTGGCCTTTAATATTCTCGCTTCACACATTTCACAGTTTCCGGCCACAAACATTTTTTTAGACACCACTCCTGCAACCCCTTGATCTACAGCAGCTAAAGGTGCATCTGTCTCTACCAGTCCATTGGCTCTGGTAATCACTGTTTTCATAGGTGTGTAACCCGCTTTTTCTACCTGTTGTACTACAGCAGTTAACGAAAGTGACTTTTCAGAAGGGTATTGAAAACTAAAATCTCCCGTTTCAATATCTATCTGTACTCCCTTAATTCCTTTGAATTCTTTGAATTTTTTCTCCAGGCCATAAGCGCAAAAAGGACAGCCTAAACCGTCTACTTGTACTTGAAAATCATCCATACTCTTTTGTGCAAATGCCAGGGAGCTACCGAGCATTAAAAAACTAAAAATTGATATAATTATTGTTTTCATAATGGTGTTTTTAAAAGGTTAAAAAGTAAAGCGAGTTCCCAAGAACAAGCTTCTGTTAAAAGTCATGTTTTGAGGCATATCGTTAATCATTGGAAGCTGATATGCCAAGTCAAAGGTGATATTTTTTCTAGCGTATTGTATGCCTTGGGCATACAAAAGCTGATACCCCTTTTGCTCCCACAACCACTGCTGGGTATACTCAAAAAATAAATTAATCTGCCTATTGGGGTATTGTGGCTTAAGAAGTGGCAAACCAAATCCCAATTTGTGCTGCAGAAAATCTAAATCTCCTTCGGGAATATGATTGAGTCCCAGCTCAAATGAGATGCCGTATTTAAGGCTTTCATAACCTGCTACAAAACCGTAATACCCTTGGTACAAACCACTGCTGAGCTCCATGACGCCTAGTGCCTCTCCGGTTGGAAGCGTCTGAAGTGTTTTGGCGACCATTCTAAAGGTCTTTCCTGTTCCATCTATTCTGAGGAATTGATATTTGGCTAAGAGCTTGACATCGGCCAGGGACTGGCCAGAAGTTCCGTCTGCCAACTCATAAGAAACTTTAGGGATGTGAATAGCTACAAGTGCATTTGAACTGATCAGATAATGCAGCATTATAGGGGTGTATTTAAAGGTCCCCATAGCGGTTTTTCTGTGTTCAATTAAAGTTTTGGCCGTAAAACTTCCACCACCCAACATAATGGGTTTGTCTGAAGTAATTGGGGGTCCTTGAGCGAAAAGACTGACTGAAAAGCACCCAAATATACCTAGGGCGTAGAGGTATTTAATACAATATTTCATCGTAGATTTTTTTAAATTAATAGCGCTGCATCCAAAACATTTGGAAGAGAAAATTTTAAAAAAGCCTAACTGATCTAGATTAAAAATTGTTGGTGAAGTATGAAAAGTGAGTGACCCTGCTTGGGTGGAGGTGGCTCAAATAAAAGCACCTTTGTTAAAGGCCTGATCCAAAAAACAACTTCATATTTAATGTCAATTTGAGGAACAAAGTCTGCCAATACAGGAATAAAAATAGCTTCAACTGCCTGTTTAAATAGTGGCGTTGGTTCAACCACTTCTGCAATTTCATTACAACAAGAGGGCTTTGACCATTCGCCTTCTTCTTCCATCTCCATACCACAAGTTTCCGGTGTACCAAAAAGAGTAGAATCTACTTTTATAGTCCCGCAATAATGGGTCCCAAAAGTCCATGAAGTAGACGCTCCTAAAACCAAGAGTGCCAAAAGGGTAGAAATGAATATAGAAAGTCTATTTTTCACCTTACAAAAGTACAAAAAAACCGAGAAAAAGAACGTATTTTTGTTCTTTGATTAAAACCCTTAAAATAGGGTAATATACAAATACAATTTTAAGTGACTAAGTACATGTTTACCGCACTCTACCCTAAATTAGACAGCATTTTTGCTTGTACTCACGATAGTGAAACTAAGTTAAAAACCATCTGTACCCTTTTAGAAAAAAATATCCCACACTACAATTGGGTCGGATTTTATTTTAGAAATGGCGAAAAAGAAGAACTTTTGTTGGGTCCTTACGTAGGGGCTCCTACAGACCATACGATAATCCCTTTTGGTAAGGGCATCTGTGGCCAAGTAGCCGTAAGCAATAAAAATTTCGTGGTCCCAGATGTAAAGGCTCAAGACAATTATATAGCCTGCAGCATTTCTGTAAAGTCTGAAATTGTAGTGCCAATTTTTGTTCATGGAAAAAATATTGGGCAAATAGATATTGATTCCGAAACCATTGATCCATTTACCAAAGAAGACGAAACCTTTCTAGAATACGTATGTAAAGGAGTTGCTTCATTTATTTAAAAATATTGTTAATTAATCCTCTTATATCCTTTTAATTCCAAACGCATGAGTAGTTCAAAAAAAGCCACCGCAGCTCTAATTTCAGTATTTCATAAAGATGGACTAGGTCCTATTGTAGCGACCCTTCACGCCCAAGGTGTTGTGTTGTATTCTACTGGAGGAACCGAAACATTTATAAAAGAAATGGGTATTCCTGTGGTTGCTGTTGAAGACTTAACAAGCTATCCTTCTATTTTAGGTGGCCGTGTTAAAACACTACACCCAAAAGTTTTTGGTGGTATTTTAAACAGACAAGACAATGAAGGAGATGTAGCACAGTTAAAGGAATTTGAGATCCCTCAATTAGACATTGTCATTGTAGACTTATACCCTTTCGAAAAAACAGTAGCCAGCGGAGCGAGTGAGCAAGATATTATTGAAAAAATAGACATTGGCGGAATCTCGCTCATTAGAGCAGCTGCCAAAAACTACAAGGATGTTTTATGCGTGTCTGATAGGGCAGACTATGCAGATTTCTTAGAAATATTAAAAACACAGGACGGAGCCACTACTTTAGCACAGCGAAAAGATTTTGCAACACGATCTTTTAACACCTCTTCTCATTATGACACAGCTATCTTCAATTATTTCAATGGAGGCAGCGAAATAGATAAATTAAAAATTTCTGAAACCAAAGGTCAGGTGCTTCGCTACGGTGAAAATCCGCACCAAAAAGGGGTGTTCTTCGGAGATTTTGAAGCCATGTTCACTAAACTTCACGGTAAAGAACTCTCTTATAATAACCTGCTCGATGTAGACGCAGCGGTTCAACTAATGGGAGAATTTAAAGAAGATGGTCCTACATTTGCTATTTTAAAACACAACAACGCTTGTGGTCTAGCTACAAGAGATCAATTAGTTACAGCTTACAAAGATGCACTTGCTGGAGATCCAGTGTCTGCCTTTGGAGGGGTACTAATCGCCAACAGACCTATAGACCTAGATACCGCTTCAGAGATTCACAGTTTATTTTGTGAGGTGGTTATAGCACCAGGATTCTCTCCAGAAGCACAAGCTTTACTGCAAGAGAAAAAGAATAGAATTTTATTGATTCAAAATGAGGTAGCCCTACCACAAACGCAATTACGTACTTGCCTAAACGGTTTCTTATTACAAGAAAAAGATGGAATTACTGACGCCTCAAAAGACTTGCAATACGCCACAGAGACCCAACCAGATGCAGCTGCCTTAGAAGACTTAATATTTGCTTCTAAACTTTGCAAGCATACCAAATCAAATACGATTGTTTTGGCAAAAAACAAACAACTATGTGCCAGTGGTACAGGACAAACATCACGTGTAGACGCTTTAAACCAAGCCATTCACAAAGCCAATAGCTTTTCATTTGACTTGAGTGGAGCTGCTATGGCGAGTGATGCTTTTTTCCCTTTTCCTGACTGTGTGGAAATAGCAGGAAATGCCGGAATCACCAGTGTGATTCAACCAGGAGGATCTATCAAAGATCAATTGAGTATAGATTATTGCAATGAAAATAAAATTGCCATGGTACTTACTGGGACCCGCCATTTTAAACATTAATTTTATTACCTTCGTTATCACTAACTTAGACCAAGCAATTTAACATCTTTCCCATGGGCTTTTTTGATTTTTTAACTGAAGACATTGCCATAGATTTAGGAACTGCCAATACGCTGATCATTCACAATGATAAAGTAGTGGTAGACAGCCCATCTATTGTCGCTAGAGATAGGACTACTGGGAAAATTATTGCCGTTGGTAAAGAGGCCAATCTCATGCAGGGTAAAACCCATGAAAACATCAAGACTATCAGACCGCTTAAAGATGGGGTTATAGCTGATTTTGACGCTTCTGAAAAGATGATTAGCATGTTCATAAAGAACATTCCATCACTCAAGAAAAAATGGTTTCCACCAGCACTCAGAATGGTGATTTGTATCCCTTCTGGGATTACTGAAGTAGAAATGCGTGCGGTAAGAGAATCTGCGGAACGCGTAAATGGAAAAGAAGTCTACCTTATTCACGAACCAATGGCTGCTGCCATAGGTATTGGTATAGATATTATGGAGCCTAAAGGAAACATGATTGTAGACATAGGTGGTGGAACCACAGAAATTGCTGTAATTGCGCTTGGTGGGATTGTATGCGACAAATCTGTTAAGATTGCGGGAGATGTTTTCACCAATGACATTGTGTATTATATGCGTACGCAACACAACCTTTTCGTAGGGGAAAGCACTGCTGAAAATATTAAAATTACTATTGGTGCGGCCACAGAAGACTTACAGAGCCCTCCAGAAGAAATGTCTGTGCAAGGAAGGGATTTACTCACAGGGAAACCCAAACAAGTGCAAGTATCTTATAGAGAAATTGCGAAGGCTTTAGACAAGTCTATATTGCGAATTGAAGACGCAGTTATGGAAACACTATCAAATACGCCGCCTGAATTAGCCGCAGATATTTATAATACTGGTATATTTTTAGCCGGAGGTGGATCTATGTTAAGAGGTCTGGACAAACGATTGTCTTTAAAAACCGATTTACCTGTTTATATTGCAGAAGATCCTCTTAGAGCCGTAGTTAGGGGAACAGGTATTTCCTTAAAGAATTTAGAAAAATTCAAAAGTATTTTAATGAAATAGCCGCAGGCTAAAAGAAAACACCAACCCATGCAACGCATTATAGATTTTTTTCTTGGCAATAAGCTGCGTTTGTTGTTTTGGTTTTACCTACTCATTGGAATTGGACTTACGACCAGTCAAAATCTTTATTTTAAATCGAGCTACCTAAATACAAGTGGCCAGATTAGTGGTGGTATTCATTTGTTTTTTAGCGGTATTGGAGACTACTTTTCATTAGCTGCTGAAAATAAATTTCTCAGCGAACAAAACAAAGTACTGCTGGAGCGATTAACAGCGCTAGAAAAGCCTGGTTTAAACCAAAACCCTGCGGAATTAAAAAAGAATTTTGAATATATTAACGGAAGGATACTAAAAAACAGCTTTACAGGAATAGACAATTACCTCACCCTTTCCTTAGGAAAAAAAGACAGCGTTTTTACTGACATGGGTGTGGTGAATGAAAAAGGCCTACTGGGTATTATAGAGTTCAGTGGAAATTCTTTTTCTACCGTTCAAAGCATCTTACACAGTAAGTCTAAAATTAATGTCAAAGTAAAAGGTACTGACTATTTTGGGTCTTTAATATGGGATGGAAAAAAACCCAATAGGGTGCAACTGACAGATATTCCCGATCTAGCACCCATAAAAAAAGGAGATACCATTATCAGTGGCGGAATGTCTAGTATTTTCCCTGAAAATATTCTTGTAGGCACCGTTGAAGACTTTGAACTAACAGCGGCTAAAAATTATTACCTCATTCAGGTTCGACTCTTCAATGACATGCAAAATATTGGGCCGGTTTACGTAATTAAAAACCGATTCAAAAAGGAGATTAAAGCGGTAGAAAATAATTCGGATGAATAGAGAACTTCCTATATATCTGCCCATTAAAGTGATCCTTTTGATCCTTATTCAAGCTTTTATATTCAGTAAAATGGCTTTGTTTGGGTTCATTAGCCCCATGGTATATATAATACTTTTGTATATCTATCCCACTCACAAAAATAGAAGTCTTTGGATCACATGGGGGTTTTTATTTGGTCTTTGCTTAGACATTTTATTAGATACCTTGGCGCTTCATGCCACTGTTTTGGTTTTCATGGCTTACTTAAGACCAAAAGTGATGCGTGTTATTTTTGGATTAAATTTTGAGCAAAAAAGTTTTAGAATCCAACAAGCGCCTATAGCACAACGATATGCATTTATAGCTACAGCAGTCTTTTTACACCATTTAGTCTATTTTAGTTTAGAAGCATTTAGCTGGTCTAAATGGATGCTGGTCCTTGAAAAAACTTTTACCACTGGACTCTTTAGTTTTATTTTTAGCCTGCTCTTAATTACCTTATTAAGCCCGAAAAAAAAATGAGAAAACTATTGCTTTTCTCCGTCTTAGTAGTAGCTGCCATAAGCTTTATCGTTAAACTTGGTAGCCTTCAAATTAGTGGCTCAAATCCAGAGGCTTTCAAAACGGACCCTGCTATAAGTGCCCAAACAATCTACCCAAGCCGCGGATACATCTATGACAGAAATGGTTTATTATTAGTAGCCAACCAGGCTGCTTACGATCTTATGGTCGTACCCAGAGAGGTATCTCTGATTGACACTTTGGCTTTTTGTCAATTACTGAATATTAGCCAAGAGACTTTTATTAAACAGATGGAAAGGGCCAAAAGGTATTCGCCTAGATTGCCCTCTGTTATGGTCTCAAAACTGTCCAAAGAAACTTACGCTGCTTTCCAAGAAAAAATGAGAAAGTACGAAGGTTTTTATATTCAAAAACAAAACTTAAGAGACTATAAAACAACTTCAGCAGCCAATGTACTTGGTTATATCAGTGAAGTAAATCCTTGGGAAGTAAAGAACAATACAGACTACAACTCTGGAGAACTCATTGGCAAAACAGGGGTAGAGAAACAATATGAGTCTATTATCAGAGGTAAAAAGGGGGTCCAGTACTTACAAAAAGACCGATTTAATAGAATTATAGGGCCTTATAAAGCGGGGGCACACGACCAAACACCCAAAGCTGGAACCAACCTACAGATTACCTTAGACAAAGAGCTTCAAGAGTACGGAGAGCTGTTGTTTAAAAATAAACGGGGGGCCATTGTCGCCATTGAACCCAGTTCAGGTGAAATTTTAGCACTGGTTACAGGCCCAAGTTTTGACCCTTCCTTATTGGTTGGAAGAAATAGGTCCAGGAATTACACCAACTTATATTATGACTCAATTGCAAAACCTACTTGGGATAGAAGCCTCCTAGCACAACCTTCCCCTGGCTCACCATTTAAATTAATCAATGGACTTGCTGCATTAGAAGAAGGGGTCATAAACCCGCTAGAAACCATAGTATGTTACAATGGCTACTATGTAGGAAAAGACAAGAAAAGCTGTCACTGTGGGGGTGGTTCTAGAAATTTATATTCTGCTATATCCGAGTCTTGCAACGCTTATTTTGTAGCTGTATTTAAAAAAATATTCAATAAATACCCTAATTCAGACGTTGGCCTAGAGGCCTGGGTAGCGCATATGAAAAGCTTTGGCTTAGGCGATTTTTTAGGCACAGACTTACCCACAGGCGCCCCAGGAAGAATTCCCGGAGTATCTTTTTATGATGCCTATTATGGCGACAATAGGTGGGGACCTACTTACTTTATTTCCAACGCTATTGGGCAAGGAGAAGTGGCTACCACACCAATTCAATTGGCCAATATGACTGCTGCAATAGCCAATAGAGGGTTTTATTTTAGACCGCACATTCTTAGAGAAATTGAAGGTAAATCCTTACAGGACAGTGTGTACACAAGTCCCATCTACACCAGTATTGGCAAAGTGCATTTTGACCCAATTATTCAGGCCATGCAAAAAGTATATGAGTCTGGAACCGCAAAGCACTTGAAAGTCAAAGGACTTACCATGGCAGGAAAAACAGGAACTGGAGAGAACTATACCCGAATTAATGGGGAACGAAAACAACTGACCGACCATTCTATTTTTGTGGGATTTTCGCCAGTAGAAAAACCAGAAATTGCCATTTCTGTATATGTAGAAAACGGGTATTACGGCTCTAGATATGCCGGCTATATTGCCACACTAATGATGGAAAAATACCTTAAAGGAAGTGTTAGCAACAAAGCCCAAGAAAATAAAATACTACAAAGCAGTTTGGAAAAAGAATACGCTAAACCTCTGAGCGGGAAGCCCTTTAAAATAAATGAATATGCGTGGTAGTATAGGAAAAATAAGGGTAGACTGGGTCTCGATTGGCCTTTACCTGCTTTTGGTGTTTGTGGGATGGATAAATATTTACTCTAGTACGGTTACGGAAAACCACAGCAGTATTTTTGACTTTAGCACCATTTATGGAAAACAACTTTTTTTTATTGGGATTAGTCTATGTGCAGCAGGATTCATATTTATAGTCAACACAAAAGCCTTTGAACGCTTTACGGCTATTTATTATTTCACAGCGCTTTTATTACTGATAGGACTCTTTGTTTTTGGAAAAACAATTGCAGGAGCTACTTCCTGGTACAACCTTGGTTTTTTTAATTTCCAACCTTCGGAATTGGCAAAAATAGCTACAGCCTTGGCCCTTGCAAAATACCTAAGCGACATACAGACTGATATTAAAAAAACCCTTCACGCTGCCATAGCATTTGCCATTTTATTGATTCCTGCTTTACTCGTCATTCCCCAACCGGATCCTGGTTCCGCATTGGTGTTTTTTGCTTTGTCTTTTGTGCTGTTTAGAGAGGGCTTTTCCCTAAAATTATTTTGGGGCGTTTTCGGAGCCATTTTATTATTTATAGCCGTATTAAAATGGGGCGTAATATGGAGTATTGGAGGCCTTGTTTTAGGGGGTGGTCTGGGATTTATTTTAAAACCGAAGCGCATAAAATGGTCTTGGACTAAATTAGGCTTAGGAATCCTGACTTCGGTAGTTTTTGCCACCAGCGTAAATTATGTTTTTAACGGTGTTTTTGAGCAAAGGCACAGAGATCGTTTTAGCCTTTGGTTGGACCTTGAAAAAGACCCTGAAGTTTTAGAAAAAATCAACAGATCTATTGGATATAATACCTACCAATCTACAGAGGCCATAAGGGCTGGCGGATTTTTTGGAAAAGGGTTTTTAGAAGGCACCAGAACAAAAGGAGATTTTGTTCCGGAGCAACACTCAGATTATATTTTTAGCACATTGGGAGAAGAATGGGGCTTTGTAGGCACTACAGGAGTAGTCCTATTATTTACTGCACTGTTGCTTAGGCTATTATTTTTAAGCGAGAGACAAAGCCATTCCTTTAACCGTATTTTTGGGTACGGGGTGGTGTCTATTTTAGGCATTCACTATATTATTAACATTGGCATGGTACTAGGTTTACTCCCTACTATTGGAATTCCGCTGCCTTATTTAAGTTACGGAGGTTCCGGAATGCTCGGATTTACATTATTGCTTTTTATATTTTTAAAACTAGACGGAAATAGGTTAAAAGAATGGGATTAGAAAATAAGGAAATTATACTAGGAGGCGGATGCTTCTGGTGTGTAGAGGCTGTTTTAGAACTTGTCAATGGGGTAGAAAATGTGGTGCCTGGTTATATGGGTGGAACCGTACCTGGAACCCCTACCTATAGAGAAATTTGCTCAGGACTTACTGGACACGCAGAGGTGATTAAGGTAGATTATGACCCTACTATTATTTCGTTATCTGTACTATTAGAAATATTTTTAACCACACATGATCCAACAACCCTTAACAGACAAGGGGCAGATGTTGGCACGCAATACAGGTCTGTTATTTTTTATGCCTCTGAAGAAGAACGCGTTTGCGCAGAAACAACCATTCAAAGTCTTAAGGAATATTTTGACCAACCTATAGTCACTTCTTTAGAACCAAAGGCAGTATTTTATGAGGCTGAAAAAGAACACCATAATTACTACAGCAACAATCCTTTTCAAGGGTATTGTCAGGTGGTAATTTCTCCTAAAGTAAGTAAGCTAAAAGCGCAGCATTCAAAATGGCTTAAATAATAATTATGATACCCTTTCAACCGGACCATTTCATACAGTCATTACCCCAAGATCCTTCTTTGGATGAATATCCCCGTGCGGTTCAGGGCGCATTGTACTCATTTACGCAGCCAAAAAAAACAGCTTTTCCTCAGAAAATACACCTAAATACAAATTTATTAAAGACTTTGGGAATTAAAGAAGACGACCCAGAGCTCGTTCAACAACTTACTGGAAATAAAATCAGTGAGGGCCACATCCCTTTTGCAATGAACTATGGCGGGCACCAATTTGGCCATTGGGCTGGACAGTTGGGAGACGGACGCGCCATTCACTTAGGAGGCCTAAAAATTAGTGGTGACACAAAAGATTTAAACTGGAACAGCCCGTCTAACTGGGCTCAAATTCAATTAAAAGGAGCTGGTCCCACGCCATACTCTAGGTCTGCAGATGGATTGGCCGTATTGAGGTCCAGTATTAGAGAATATTTATGTTCGGAAGCCATGTACCATTTGGGTGTTCCTACTACTAGGGCTTTGTCCTTATGCCTCAGTGGCGATTTAGTCAATAGAGACATGCTATACAATGGCAATCCCGGTTTAGAACAGGGTGCAATTGTCGCTAGGGTTGCCCCAAATTTCATTCGATTTGGCTCTTTTGAATTACCCGCATCTAGAGGAGAAATAGGGCTTTTGAAAACACTGATAAAACAAACCATCAAATATTATTACCCAGAAATTAAAGCCCCTTTAAAAGAAGCTACTACCCTTTTTTTTAAAAAAGTTTGTGAAGACACCGCAAAAGTAATCGCAGCTTGGCAGCGTGTAGGTTTTGTTCATGGCGTACTCAATACCGATAATATGTCTGTACTGGGACTTACTATTGATTATGGCCCTTATGGTTGGATGGAACCTTATGATTTAGACTGGACGCCCAACACAACAGATGCTAAAGAAAGTCGCTATAGGTTTGGAAACCAACATCAGGTGGGTCTATGGAATTTGTATCAATTGGCTAACGCCCTCTACCCTATCGTAGAAGATGCCGCTCCGTTAGAAGCCGCCTTAGACCATTTTAAAGAGACTTATGAAACAACCTACGCTCAGATAAGAAAAGAGAAGTTGGGGCTTTGCCAAAGCAATGGTGTTATTCTAGATGCACTTATAGAGGACCTTGACCCACTACTGTCTCTTATAGAAACAGATATGACGCTATTTTACCGGGAATTGGCCCTATTCAAATCAGATCAATTTTTAGAAAAAATTAAAACGACTCCTATACACACTAACTCCGACAGCAGCACCCATGCCAACACGACCCATAGCACCTTAAGCATTGACAACCATGCGCTCTTTGGCTCTTTGACAAAGGCTTTTTATGATCCAAGAGCACTAAATGGTACTGTGAAAAACAAATGGATTTTATGGCTGAGTAGTTATGCGAAAATTAGATTGACTCAAAAATTAGCTGATCAGGTCGTTATAGAAAAAATGAATGCGGTAAATCCCAAATATGTCTTGAGAAATTATATGGCTCAAATGGCTATTGAGGCTGCAGAAAACAGCGATTATTCCATCATTGAAGAGCTGTTTCAACTACTGCAAAATCCCTATGAAGAACAACATGAATTTAACAAATGGTACGCCAAAAGGCCTGAATGGGCCAGAAACAAAATAGGCTGTAGTCAATTGTCTTGTAGTTCTTAACAACAACACATTAAAATCCAAATACATTAATGAACCCCATTCAATGCTCGTAAAAGCTATTAATCATTAGCCTTTAACAGAAGCTAATTTCAATGGATTGGTAAACCTTATTTTTAAATCTTGGAGTACATTTACAGCCTCTTCTACATAAACATCTTTGGCTAAATCCCTGTGCCAACGGTCTCTTTTCTCTCTGAGCTCTGCATCTTGGGCTAGCATTGTTTTCTCTACGTCTAAAGATTGAAAAGTCAATTTAGAATCGTACTTAGCTATTTGCTTAAAATAAGCCGCTTTCTCTTTATCTAATTTTACCTCTGTCACATAATCTTCGTAAAGCAAAGAAACTTTTTTATTGTCTTGTTGGGATTTTAACCACTTAGCGTTCTCCTCAATAAGCATTAATTGCGGATTGGCTTCCATTCTCTTTTTAGAATTGGCAATGGTGTTTTCAAAATCAATATATCCTTCCCAAGGGGCATAATCTGCTGCAGGAATTTTATCCCAAGCCATAGGGTGGTCCATATCTCTTTCGCCAATATCTAAATAACTGTACTTGTCTGGAACAACCACATCACTCATCACTCCTTTTAATTGGGTAGAGCCTCCGTTAATTCTGTAAAATTTCTGGGTAGTTAACTTTAAAGCCCCCAAATCTCCAAATTCACTGCTCCTAACAATATTATTTAAAGGAACTACATTCTGAACCGTTCCTTTTCCAAAAGTCTGTTTACTTCCTATCACTACAGCCCTTTTGTAATCTTGCATAGCAGCTGCTAAAATTTCTGAGGCAGACGCAGACAATTCATTAACCAATATGACCAAAGGACCGTCCCAAACCAAACGATTGTCTGTGTCTTCGTACAATTCTATTTTCTCTTGTCCTGTTTTAACTTGTACAACTGGTCCGTCTTTAATAAATAAACCTGCAATATCTACCACTGTTTTTAAAGATCCCCCTCCATTGTCTCTTAGGTCTAAAATAAGCCCTTGAGCCCCTTCAGCTTTTAATTTTTCTAATTCAGCCGCAATATCGCTAGCCGCATTTCTCTCGTTATAATCTTCAAAATCTACATAAAACTTGGGTAAATTGATCAGACCGTATTTGTAATCTCCTTGATTAACCGTAGCTGTTTTAGCAAAAGTCTCCTCTAATTTAACCACATCTCTGGTAATAGAAATCACTTGTATGGAACCATCTACTTTTTTTACGGTCAGATCTACCAATGAGCCCTTTGGACCTTTGATAAGCTTTATAGCGTCGTCTAATCGCATTCCCACAATATCTACTGGGTCCTCTCCTGATTGTCCCACTTTAATGATCTCATCCCCTACCTCAATGCTTTGGTCCCTCCAAACAGGACCGCCAGAAATTATTTCCACAATTTTCGTTTGGTCTTTACGCTTTTGAAGCCTGGCGCCAATTCCTTCGAATTTACCCGACATATCCATGTCAAACCTGTCTTTTTCTTCTGGAGCAAAATAAAAAGTGTGGGGGTCATAGGTCTCTACAATACTGTTCAAATACTGCACAAACCAATCTTTTCTTTCTAAGTCTGCTACAAAATCAAAGTACTCTTCAAGGCTCTCTTTTGTTTTTGCCCTTGCCTCTGATTCCAGCACAATCACATCTTTAGGGGTATATGCTGTATCTTCAGTAGCTTTCAAGGCCTCATTCTCTCTTGAGGCAAAATAGGTGCCTAAAGACACATATTTTAATTGCAACCTCCAACGGGCCTCCAATTCTTTTTTGGATGCTGCATAAGGCAATAAGTCATAATCTACAACCAGTGAATCTACTTCTGAAAAATCATAAGGCGCATTAAGTACTTTCTGATAAAGGTCTTTAGACTCGTCTATTCTATAGATTAAACGCTCGTAAACTAGGTTAAAAAAACTAATGTCTATTCCTTTAATCTGATCGTCTATTTGGGTTTTGTACGCCTCGAATATTTCTAAGTCGGAAGCTAAAAAATAACGCTTCATAGGGTCTAACCCTCCTATAAAATTATCGTAAACTCGTTCTGAAAATGCGTCATTTACTGCTGTAGGTTCAAAGTGTAGCCTTTCCAACACATAACTAATCAGCTCTAGTAAAAGTTTGTCTTTATCTGAAGTCTCACTAATACTTTTTGTGAAACTACAAGAGACAAAAGCAAATAAAACAACGGAACAGACTAATATAAAATTCTTTTTCATCTTCTTCATTTTTTAGCAACCAGCCTTTGAAAGGCTTTTAAAGTCCTAAGATAAGTAAAAGTGCTAGCAATTATTAGGCGTTCACAAATAATTTTTTGTTAAAATAGTCCCGGTAGTAATGCCTATAATTATTGTATTTTTGTTCACAAATAGCCCACTATGCAAAAACCACTTATCCTCATTACTAACGACGACGGAATTACTGCTCCAGGAATAAGGCACCTCATAGAATTTGCCAAAGAAATTGGTGAAGTAATCGTTGTGGCTCCGGACAGTCCTCAATCTGGAATGGGACACGCAATTACCATAAATAGCACCTTATATGCAGAGCAAATAGTCATAGATAAAAACAATCCTGAACAAAAAGAGTTTAGTTGTAGCGGTACGCCCGCTGACTGCGTGAAAATAGCACTTCAAGAAATTTTACACCGCAAACCGGACCTCTGTATTAGTGGAATAAACCACGGTTCAAATGCTTCTATAAATGTCATTTATTCAGGTACAATGAGTGCTGCTATTGAGGCAGGAATAGAAGGAATCCCTGCCATAGGATTCTCCCTTTGCGACTTTAGTTGGGAAGCCAATTTCGCAAGTGCCAAACCCTATATTCAACAAATTATTAAGGAATCCTTAAGCAAAGGGATTCCGTCTGGGGTAGTGCTCAATGTAAATATTCCTAAAATAACGGAGCATACACCAATCAAAGGAATTAAAGTGTCTAGGCAGGCCAAAGGAAATTGGAAAGAGAAATTTGACAAAAGAACCAGTCCAATGGGAAGGGATTACTATTGGCTAACAGGTGTTTTTGACCTTCAAGACAAAGGAGAAGATACGGATCAATGGGCTTTAGATCATGGATATATCTCCCTTGTACCTACCCAATTTGACCTTACAGCACATCATGCTATTCAAAATATTAATACTTGGGAGCTCCATGCAAAGTAGTGGAAAACACCGCTATAAAATAGCCCTAGGAATAGGAATAGGGTACCTAGCAAATACGCTGGGAATTATCCTATACATCTTACTTTTTTCACCGCTAAAAATAAGGTCTACCCTCCAAATGGCTTATTTAAACGGATACCTTGGGTCAATTATTGGATTGGGCGCTGTTTTAAATTTATTGGCTTTTTTTGCATTCATTAAATTAAAAAAAGACCCTGAAGCTAAAGGGGTTTTAGTTGCCACAATTACCGCAGCACTCAGTATTTTAATTTTAAAAGCTTTGGGGCTATGAAATATTACATCATTGCAGGAGAGGCCTCAGGAGACCTTCATGGAAGTTATTTGGTAAAACATTTAATGAAAATAGATGCCAATGCACAGATTAGGGCTTGGGGAGGAGATCTCATGGAAACTCAGGGTGCGTCCTTGGCCATGCATTACAAAGAGATCGCTGTAATGGGCTTTATAGATGTTTTAAAAAAACTCCCTCAGATCTTTAAAAATATTTCCTTCTGCAAAAAAGACCTTCTTGAATTTAAACCAGATGCCGTTATTTTTATTGACTTCTCCGGTTTTAATTTAAGAATTGCCCCATGGGCAAAAGAAAATGGCTTTGCCACACACTACTATATAGCCCCTCAAGTTTGGGCTTCCAGGCCCAATAGAGTTCAAAAAATAAAGTCTAGCATTGACCACTTATATGTCACTTTGCCTTTTGAGCCTGAGTTTTACAAAAAATACCACTACAGTCCAACTTTTGTTGGGCACCCGCTTTTAGACCCTATCTCGGACTTGAAAGCGCCAGAAAAAAATTGGGCCAAAACACAAAATTTAGCTTTAGAAAAACCCTTTATTGCCCTCTTACCAGGCTCAAGAAAAGGGGAGATAAAAGCCGTTTTACCCCTTTTAGTAAAGACCTGCAATACATTTAAAGACCATCAGTTTGTATTGGCTGCGGCCCCAAATATTTCCCTTAAAATGTACACAGACATTATAGGGGACGCTCCAATAAAAATAGTTCAAGGCCAAACTTATGCCCTACTGCAACACGCAAAAGCGGCGCTAGTGACCAGTGGAACAGCCACCTTAGAAACCGCATTGATTGGGGTGCCACAAATCGTGTGCTACAAAACACAATGGCTTACTTATTGGATTGCAAAAAAAATCATCACCCTTCCATACATCTCATTGGTCAATCTAATTTTAGACAAAGAGGCGGTACCGGAACTGATCCAAAATAATTTAAATGTCAAAAATTTAAACGCACACCTAAATAATATTCTAGTGGGTGCGGAGCGTGAAGATCAACTAGAAAACTATCAAATTTTAAAACAAAAACTCGGTGCAGGTGGTGCAGCAGAAAGAACAGCCACAGCCATAGTTCATTCGCTCAAGTCCAGTAAATAAATTGTATATTATAGCCTAAAGCATCTGTCAATAGCGATAACTTTTATCCTATTTTTAGTGTTTTATTAGCTACTCCCCCCTTTTTTTACCAAAAAAACCTAGTGACCACAAGGAACTATGTTTTTTAAGCACACTTCTCATCTTTTATTGCTCATCTTAGGATATAGCCTAGGGATCATAGCTATTTATTGGAATTTTTTTTCTTTTTACACAGGCAGTCTGCTGTTAATAAGCCTATCTATTTGCACCTTTTTATTAGCCTATTTCACCAAAAAAAGGCCATATGTTTTCTGGCTGTTTTGCTTTTTGGCCACTTTTTTAATGGGAAGCTTGCGCATGGAAATGCATCCAAGTCAGCGACTTTTTAAAACACTCCATCATGAAGGGAAACAAAAAAATACGCTAGAGACCATTAACCCATTCACATTGGAGATTAATGGAAATAAACCACAATATTATCAATTCGTCATTGAAGCACCACTAAAAAGCCAGGGGAAGCAGTACAGGTATGTGGCCGAGATCAGTCCAATAAAAATTAAGGACTGTACAGTTTTAGCGAACAATCACCTTAAATCCAATCCTATACAAACAGTCAAAGCATTGCTTTCTCATGCCAAAGACACTTTAAAAGAAGCCTTGAAAATAGGACAGGTTGGTCTTGCTAAGGGCTATTTAAACATCCCAAGTGCCACACAATTACCAAGGGGGTTTAGTTATAAAAACTACCTCAGGACACAAGATATTCATTTCACCCTTTACATAAGCCATTGGAAAAAAATAGACAATTCAGGCCCGAAAAGCGGTTATAAATACCTCGCTGCAATGGAGAATATAAAGCGTGACATATTAGAAAAAATAAAAACAACTGCCATGGATTCAGCGGCAATTCAAGTATATAGCGCCTTGGTGTTTGGGGAGAAAAAAACACTAGACCCGGGCTTACGAACTGCATACCAAAATGCAGGAGCTGCACATATTTTGGCCATATCTGGCTTACACATAGGAATGATTGCAGCTATGCTGTTATTTATATTAGCCCCACTTCAAAGGCTCCCTAGAGGAAAAGTACTCTCTAGCGTACTACTTATATTTTGCTTGTGGATCTATGCGGTGTTTTCTGGAAGTTCCCCATCTGTAGTTAGGGCTGTTGCTATGTTTGGTTTTTTATCTGTTGGCTGGATTTTTAATAGGCCCATGTTTTCGTTGCACTACCTAGCCATTTCATTTTTTTTCATGGTCCTGTGGAACCCATTGGTGCTTTTTTCCTTAGGCTTTGTGATAAGCTACGCTGCAGTCGCTAGCATCCTTCTAGGAATGCCCCTTGTGGAATCGTTGGGGGTTCCCAAAAACAAGTACGTCAAAAAAATCTGGCAGCTTTTGGGCATCAGCCTTTTGGCGCAATTGGGAGTATTAGGGCCCTCCTTATTTTCATTCCACCAATTTCCCTTACTATTTCTAGTAACCAATCTTTTAATTATTCCCTGGATAGGCATACTTCTTGGCTTAGGGATATTTACTGGAATCTGGTGGGCATTTGCTAAGCCACCAGACCTATTGGTATGGCTCTTGAACAAGGGTTTTTCAATCTTAAACAATACGGTGGAATGGATTGGCGCTCAAGAACAGTGGATACTCAAAAGCATTTACTTCCCGAGTAGTTACCTTTGGGCAATGCTGCTTTTAATGGCAGGGTTTCTAATATGGCAGCACCAAAAACACCACAAACCCAAAAGCATACAGTACTTTTTTTGCGCTATAATGATTTTTCAAAGCATTGTACTGGGCCAAAAAATATACGACCATAAGACCAATGAGCACTACATCATAAAATCCTATGGACAGCTGTCATTGCTTTCTATAACACCTAAAACCATCCATTACTTTAGTGAAAAACCCTTAGACAAAAACACCTTAAACAGCTTTAAAAACAATTACGGTATTCATGAAATAATCCATAAAGAGTGGGCAAACAATTATCAATTGGAGGAATTTAAAATTGTATTTCCAAAAACAACGAACCACATTAAAGGCCCTATCAGTCATATTATTATTGACTCTAGCGCCAGAGCATACCCCTCGCATTTTAAACCAGAGCAGCTCAAAAATACCCAACTCATTACAAGCGGGTTTTACCCTACCAAAGAGATGAATGCTTGGGAAAAATGGGCGCAAAAAAATGGGCGCCTTATCCTTAAGATAGACACCCAAGGTTTTTATAGTTTCAAAAAAGACCCAGCACCATAAAATTACCTGGGCCACAAATAGGCCTTATTAAATCTTAGTGTACGTTACCCATCAGTCTCTTAATAAAGGGCGATGCGATTAAAACCAGCACCCCTGCTCCAATTGAATACATGGCAATTAATTCAAATCCGTCGGTATAGACCGTCAGTGTTTCCAAACCGCCCACATTGGCATTATCACTCTCTACCGCCAATTCCTTGCTAATAAATCCTACCACTTGAAAGGCATAGGCAGAAGACAAGAACCAGATTCCCATCATAAATGCCACAATTCTTTTGGGCGAAAGATCCGTGATTTTTGAAAGACCCACAGGAGACATAAACAACTCTCCAATAGACAACATAAAATACATCACCAATAAATAGCTAAAAGGGACCATGCCGTTTTCATCTGCTTGAAGCCCACTAATAGATAAAATATAAAAACTCAAACCTGCAAAAAGCAAGCCTAAACCAAATTTATAAGGCGTTCTTGGGTTTCTTTTTGTTTTAGCCAAATAAGCCCACATGAGTGAAATTGGAATGGCCAGAATAATAATAAACATGGAGTTTAAGGAATTGGTCTGGGCCGCATCCATCAGGCTTAAATTCACATTTCTGGCAGCAAACAAAGTAATAACACTTCCTGAAAGTTCGTGAAAACCCCAAAAAATAGTCATAAAAAAAGTAATCAAAATAGCCACAATTAATTTTTTACGCTCTTCTATGGTGGCGTCTATTAATACTTTAACTAAATAGAAGAGAATCACTGCGCCAATGGCTTTAAAAATAATATTAACTAAGTTCTGGTCTCCTAAGAAGGTTTCTCCGTTCATAAATGGACCGTATGAAGACAATAAAAATGCAATCAATGGCGCCGTTAGAAAAGCGAGAATAGGGATCATTTTTCCTTGAGAAACCCCTAGTAAAGGTTTGTCAATGGCTTCTTGAGAAGGGGGCAATCCCTCTGATCCAAAAACCTGTCTTTTAATCCCGTTCCAAAAGAATACCAGTCCTAATAACATACCAAATCCTGCCAATCCAAAACCGTAATGCCAACCGTAAGTAGCAGCCAACCAGCCACAAAGAAGCGGAGCGACCCAGCCACCAATATTAATTCCCATATAAAAAATGGTGAATCCAGAGTCTTTTCTCACATCGCCGTCCTTATAGAGGGAGCCCACAAAAGTGGAAATATTGGGCTTAAAAAAACCATTCCCTACTACAATAAGACCCAAGGCCAAATAAAAGGCATAGGTATTGTCTACAGCCAACACAAAATGTCCCAGAGACATGAGAATACCGCCAAGAAAAATGGACCTTCTAAGACCCAGTGTAGTGTCTGAAATCTTACCACCAATCACGGTAGAAGCATACACCAGTGAACCGTAAGAAGCATATACAGCCGCAGCAGCTACATCCCTTGTGCTTAGGGCTTCAAATATTTTATTCACCATATAAAGGGTCAGTAAAGCGCGCATTCCGTAGAAACTAAAACGCTCCCATAACTCGGCAAAAAATAGATAAAAAAGTCCCTGAGGGTGTCCTAAAATATCTTTAGGTGTTTGGGTAGGTGTAGTCATATAAGTTGTTTGTCTATTAAAGGTTGTTTAAAATAAAATGGGTCATTTTAGTATAGAGTTGCTCCCTAGTTTTGCCACCGTAAATACCGTGGTTTTTGTCAGGATATAAAGCCCAGTCAAATTGCTTATTGGCCTGAACCAAAGCCTCCACCATTCTCATGGTGTTTTGAAAATGCACATTGTCGTCTGCAGAGCCGTGAACTAATAACAACTTGCCTTTTAATTGCTCCGCGTAATTAAGGGGAGAATTTAAATCGTATCCTTCCGGATTTTCTTGAGGCGTTCTCATGAATCGCTCCGTATAAATAGTGTCGTAAAACCTCCATGAGGTTACAGGTGCTACAGAAATGGCCGTTTCAAAAACGTCATTCCCTTTTAAAATACAATGCATGGCCATGTCTCCTCCAAAGCTCCAACCCCAAATTCCGGTACGATTTTCATCTATATAAGGAAGGGAAGACAATTTTTCTGCTGCGGCAATCTGGTCATCACTCTCGTATCGCACCAATTGTAAGTAAGTAGATTTTTTAAAATCTCTGCCCTTAAATCCTGTACCTCTCCCGTCTACGCAGGCAATAATATACCCCTTAGACTGCAATAATTGGTACCAGTAATCATTACCACTCATCCAGGTATTGGATACCGACTGTGATCCAGGCCCACTGTATTGAAACATTAAAAGCGGATACTTTTTAGCTGGATCAAAATCTGCCGGCTTAATCATCCACATATTCAGTTCATTTCCATTCACGGCAATTGTAGAAAACTCTTTTGGGCTTATATTATAGCTATCTAACTTGTCTAAAAGACTCGAATTGTCCACAATAGTCTTAAGCATTAAAGACTTTGTTTGATTGGCATCTCGCAGCTTTTTGTTAGACAACGTAGTATTTAAGCTATAAGAAGGGGGTGTGGTGGCATTGGAGTGCGCATTGATAAAATAGGTGAAGTCTGCAGAAAAACTGGCCCTATTTACACCATCTTGTTCCGTCAATCGTCTGAGATTTTTACCGTTAATTCCCACCGAATAGACATCTCTATTGATAGAACCCATTGCGGTAGACTGAAAAAATATTTTTTTGCGCTTTTGATCGTAACCATAATATGCCGTTACCTCCCAATCACCTGAGGTAAGTTGTCTTTTTTCTTTACCGTTTTTATCGTGTAAGTAAAGGTGGTTGTAACCGCCTTTCTCAGAGGTCCAAATAAAACTGTCGTCTAAGAGAAAGGTCAGGTTATCATTCACATCTACATAGGCAGCATCTACTTCTTTATGCAGCACAGTGAGCGCCTCTGAAACTTTGTTATACTGGTATAAAATAAGTTCATTTTGGTGCCTGTTAAAGGTTTGGAAAGCCAACTCGTCTGGGTTGTTTTTCCATATAATACGTGGAATATAATAAGCCTCTACGGGGATTTTAGATGTTTTTGCGCCCTCTAGCTCATAGAGGTGTAAGCTCACTATTGCGTTGTTTTCTCCCGCCTTAGGGTATTTAAATGTTTGCAATGTAGGGTATAAGTCTGCTCCATAAATAGGCATAGAATACTCAGGCACCGCTGTTTCGTCAAATCTTAAAAAAGCCAAATGTGTTCCTTCAGGGCTCCACTCAAAAGCGCGAACAAAACCAAATTCTTCCTCGTAAACCCAATCCGTTATACCATTGATAATACGGTTCTTTTCACCGTCAAAAGTGAGCTGTTTGGTTTGCTGGGTCTTGAGGTCAAAAACATAGAGGTTGTTTTCGTATCCATAGGCTACAAGGGTACCGTCTGGAGACAAACTAGGCTCTTGCACTGGAGCGTCGGCAATCTTAATCAAAGCCTTTGTAGCAAAATCATACAGATAATAAGTACCCAGTGCGGACCTTCTGTAAATGGGTTTTAAATCTGTAGCCAAAAGTACTTTTGATTCATCTGCACTAAAGGCGTAAGAACTCATATAAGTAATGTCTTCCAAATCTTCAGTAGACAACAAAGTAGCCGTCTTTTCTAAGGTTTCGTAGTCGTATAAATCTATGGTTTGCACCTTAGAAGCCCTGTCGTAATTGAGTAAAGTGTACTGTGTACCGTTATTTCTAGACCGGAGCACATCCATTCCTTCCGTTCTAAAGGTTCCGTCGTAAATAGCCGCCACAGTAACTTCTTTATCTTGGGCTAAAGCAGCATTCAAGGCCATAAGGCCGATGCCTAAAAGTAAAAATATTTTTTTCATACGAATGGTTTCATCACAAGGCAAGCCCCTGTATTTTCTGGTAAAAGCTCCTAAAAATAACATTTTAATACGAGAATCTTTAAAGAAACTACAAATAGGTCATAAAATGGGATTTAACTATCTTAGCAGGACAAAAAAAAATCTATGTCTACCCCCATTCAAGGATTCTCAAAACTTTCTAAAGAAGAAAAAATAGACTGGGTATCTCAAACGTTTACCCAAGGGGATCCTGAAACAAAATCCCTACTCACCCAATACTGGCATGAGGACAAGACCTTGCAAAAATTACATGATGAATTTATTGAAAACACCCTCAGTAATTTTTATGTGCCCCTTGGAATTGCGCCAAATTTTTTAATCAACGACAAGCTTTATGCCATTCCAATGGCTATTGAAGAAAGTTCCGTTGTGGCTGCAGCGAGTAAAGCAGCGAAGTTTTGGGGAACGCGAGGCGGATTTAAAACCGAAGTACTGGGCACTGAAAAAATAGGCCAAGTACATTTTTTCTTTCAAGGGGAACCCAAAAAATTAAAGGCCTTTTTCACCCATATAAAACCCATTTTATTGGCAGACTGCGCCCCACTCACTGCTAATATGGAAAAGCGTGGCGGTGGGATTAGCGACCTGATGTTGAGAGACAAAACTTCAGATTTGGCCCATTATTTTCAAATACATGCTGTGTTCCAAACGGCAGATGCTATGGGCGCCAACTTCATTAACTCTTGTTTGGAGCAATTTGCCACAAGCTTAAAAAGAGAAGCACAGCAATACCATGGATTTTCTGCAGAAGAACAATCTATAGAAGTAGTCATGAGCATTCTTTCTAATTATGTACCTAACTGCACCGTGAGGGCTACTGTATCTTGTCCTGTAGCAGATTTAGAAGGTATTGATGGGGCATCCGGTGTTATTTTTGCTCAGAAAATGGTGCAAGCGGTTGCTATTGCAAAAGCAGAACCACATAGGGCTGTCACACACAACAAAGGCATTATGAATGGCGTAGACGCTGTGGTATTAGCAACGGGGAATGATTTTAGGGCTATTGAAGCTGGTGTTCACGCCTATGCCGCTAAAGATGGCAGCTATTCAAGCCTTACCCATGCGAGTATAGAAAATGGTGTTTTTAGCTTTTGGATAGAACTGCCTTTGGCGCTAGGAACCGTTGGAGGACTCACCAATTTACACCCTTTAGTGAAATGGTCTATGGCTGTCTTACAAAAACCTTCTGCTAAGCAACTTATGGAAATTGTTGCTGTAGCTGGACTCGCTCAAAATTTCGCAGCCTTGCATTCTTTAGTGACCAGTGGAATTCAAAAAGGCCATATGAAAATGCACCTTTTAAATATCTTAAACCAATTAGGGGCAACAGAAGCTGAAAAAGTAGAATTGGTGGCCTATTATAAAGACCAAACCGCAACACACAGTCATGTAGTCAGTAACTTTAAAACTTTGAGAAAAAATGGATCGCTATGAATCTAATTCCTGAGACAGACAGAAGAAATAGATTGGCCAACAGGTTCTACAGCCACGGAAAACTATTGCTCACCAGTGAGTATTTGGTACTAGATGGTGCAGAGGCTATTGCTATTCCTTGCCGTTTTGGTCAAGACCTTGAATTCGAATCCACCCAAACAGGCTGTGTACAATGGAAAGCCTACTCAAATGACCAGAGCATTTGGGGAGATTTCAATTTTTCTCTAGATCTTTTAGACCAACCCAAAGAAGAGAACAGCAATAGCGAACTTAAATTTTTAATTCAATTGCTGCAAACCGCCAGAAAACTAAACCCCACATTTTTAAAAAACAGCCCTGGTATTTCCGTAAGTACCCATTTAGAATTTCCGAGAGATTGGGGACTGGGAAGTTCTTCTACACTCATTCACAATGTGGCGCTCTGGGCTGAGGTAAACCCCTATGAATTGTTGTCCCTAACCATGGGTGGTTCAGGCTATGATATTGCATGTGCTGGTGCAACACATCCCATATCTTTTGTCATTAATCCCGGAAAAACACCCTTAAAAATAGCGCCAATCACTTTAGGGAAAGCAATACAAGAACAATCTGTATTTGTACACTTAAACAGCAAGCAAGACAGTAGAGAAGCTATAAGTGCTTATTTAAAACAAAAGGAGTTAGCAAACTTCTCCCTAAAAAATAGTCTCAAAGAAATCAATGAATTAAGCATTCAATTGGCCAGAGCTAAAAACGCAAAACAGCTTGAAAATTACATCAGGCTTCACGAGTCTTTTATTGGGAATATCATTCAACAGACCCCGGTCAAGGAGCGGCTGTTTAAAGACTTTAAAGGCGCTGTAAAAAGCCTTGGAGGTTGGGGAGGCGATTTTATTATGGCAGTCTCAGAGACGTTGTCGCCCGCTGAAATAAAAGAGTATTTTTTAGAGAAAGGATACCCAACCAGCTTTTATTATACTGAAATGATAGGTTAATTCGCAGCAATAATCTCATAAAAAAAAGCGGCCTAAAGGCCGCTTTTTTTATCAATTTGTGTGCTTTCTACTAATAGAAAACTGCCCTGTTGTCTTCAATAGTGGCTGTTTCTTTTAAGGCATTATAACTACTAAAAAATATACTGTTTTGGGTTCCTGCCTTAAGCGCTTCTGCGTAAGTAGCATAGCTATCTAACGCAACGGCTTCTTGTTTTTTATTGAGCTGTACCAAGAATACACCTGTCTCCCCTACTAGCAAAGATGAGGTGGCTCCTTCAGTTAAATTAAAGGCCTTACCTACCACATAAGCTTCTCTACCTGCACCAGGAATAATCGGGCTCTTCACGCTTAATGCAGAAGCTGTTTCTACTGATTGTCCTGAAGCGGCTGCAAAAGACTCAAGTGTATTGCCTCCTTTATTCTTAAGAATCCAAGCGGCTTTCTTTTCCTTTCTCAAGATTGGAAGCGCTGTAGCAGAAGCATCTGCAACAGTCATGGTTCCTGAACGGTATCTGGCTGTAAGTTGCACAATGGCATAACCATTGTTTACATTAAATCTTTTAATAGCACCTAAATCTGTGTCTTCGTTAAAGGCCCATTGAACTACCCCTCTTTGTGCAGCAAGACCAGGAAGATTTTCATCCATAGCCAATAACTTATTGACACTTCTTACGTCAAAGTTACCTTCTTTGGCAATACCTACATATTCTTTAGGGTTTTCAGTAACCTCCATTTCAAACTTGGTCGCTTGAGTGAAAATGGTATTGATTGTTTGCTCAGAAGGAGCAATATCTCTACTCAGCGTAGCAATTTGGAAAATATCCTGTTTGTCGTCTACCCTAACAATATGGAAACCAAATTCTGTTTCAACCAATCCAATAGCGTCTACGCTATTAGAAAACACAAAATCATTGAATTTTGGTGTCATTTGTCCTTCTTGGAAAAAGCCTAAATCTCCACCTCTTGAAGCTGTAGGTCCATCTGAATTATCTCTGGCCAATTCAGCAAAAACAGTAGTTGATTTTTTAGCTTCTATAAGCAATCTGTTGGCCTCTTTTCTTGCTTCCTCTTTTGTTCTTGTTACAGTTGGGCTTACACGCTCAGCTCCAACAAAAGAAATTAAAATATGAGATGCTTTTACGGTACCATTATTTTTTTTAGCGACTAGCTTAGATACATTGTAAGCATTATTTTCTTTGTAAGGCCCAAAAGTTTGTCCTGGATTTAAACTGATAATTGAGTCTTTAAAAGTGCTCACAATTTCATTCTTAGCCCTAAAAATAGTATCGTAAGTAGTGTCTGAGTTGCGTTCTAAAAACGCCCCTAAATCTGTTGTGTTTAGAAAACCAGCTACTTTCTCAGTAGTTCCTGTGTTTTCATTGTACTCCTCTGTGTCTGAAAGCAAACCAACTACAGCGTCTTTTACGGCCTGTTCGTCTTCTTTAGATGCTTTCTCCTCAAAGTAAACCAAACGAATATCTCTTGCTGGCTCCTGCTTGAATAAAGCTGGATTTTTACTAATATAAGATTCAATCTCTCCAGCAGTTACTGTGATGGTTGTATCTGGCACAGCAGAGAAAGGCATTCTCACATAAGAGATGTCTACCTTGTCATTCGCTAATTTATAGTCAAATTTACCCTCTTCCAAGGTAGTTCCAACGCCTGCCTTAACTAGGTTAAAATACATTTGTTCTTTAGCAGACTGCATAATGGCTAATTCGTCTTGCAACCAAAGAGAATATCTGTAAGGGTTATTGGCTTTCCAATCTGCAACTGCAGCAATGAACAAAGATTCACTAAAAATACCGTTCTCATCTTGAAACTCTGGTTGGTTTGAATAAGATGGTGTATTCTTTATAAAATTCATGATCTGATCTCCTTCTACTGAGATACCCAAATCTTCAATTTCTTGATTTAGCAAACTTGTTCTCAAGGATGAATTCCAAACTTGGTTCACCAATTGAACAGTGGTTGCTTGGCTTCCCGCCCTTTGGGCAGCAACTTCTAACTTTTGACGAAAGTCATCTATAGAAATCTCTTCTCCATTGACACTTCCAATGGCTGATCCTCCCATAGGAGATCCGCTTCCGCTATTGGTAAATACTCCTGAAATTACAAAAGCAAATAACGCCAATCCAATGATAAGGATTAACACCGTGGTTCTCTGTCTTATTTTTTCTAATACTGCCATTTTCTAAATATCTTTTAATCAGTTGGCGAAAATACCATTTTCTTTTTAAATTTTATTCGCTTCTTCTAATTTTTAAACTTTTATAAAGTGCTTTATTCCTTTTCAAGCACCTCTAAAGAGACCAAATCTATTTTATTACCTGAAACCTCCAAAATAGTAAAACAATAAAAGCCAATAATAATACTTTCATTTAAGGTAGGAATCTCGCCTGTCACATGAACAATTAACCCACCCAAAGTACCGTATTCGTCTCGCTCTTCAAGATCTAAATGATAGGTTTCATTGAGATAATCCACTTCTAGTCTTGCAGAGAATTTATAGGTGTTTTCAGACAATTGTTCTTCAATTAAGTCTGTGCTGTCATGCTCGTCTTCTATTTCTCCAAACAATTCCTCTACAATGTCCTCTACGGTAACCATCCCTGAAGTTCCTCCGTACTCATCCAATACAATTGCTATGCTCTTTCTCTTCTTGGTCAGTACATTCAATATATCATTAATTAACATGGTCTCTGGCACATACTCAATAGGCAAAAGCATGCTCTTAATCGTTTGGGGCTTTTTAAAAAGCTCATAGGAATGAACGTAGCCAATAATATTGTCTATGGTATCTTTGTACACCAACAATTTTGAAAATCCTGTCTCTGTAAAAATTTTCACTAAATTCTTTGGACTTTCATGTATTTCCACTGCGCACAAATCTGTCCTTGGCACCATTACATCTCTAGCTTTTACTGCAGAGAATTCTAACGCATTTTGAAATATTTGAATTTCCGAATCTACCTCGTCCTCGGTCGCAACTGCCTCCATTTGCTCCGTAATATAGTCGCCAATTTCCAATTTACTAAAGGCCAATGGAACTGAATCTCCAGAAGTTTTAAAAATCACCCTTAAAATCAAATCTGAAATAAAGATCACAAAATTAGATACCTGTGAAAAAATAAAATAAAACACATAGGCTGGAAATGCTAGGGCCTTGATCAAAGTATTGGCATAAATCTGAAACAGTACTTTAGGCAAAAATTCTGCCGTGAGTAAAATAACTAGCGTAGAAATTACCGTTTGTGTAAGTAAACTAAAGTCTGTAAAAAATAAACTTAATGCTGGAGATGTTAAAGGTGCCCATTTTTCAAATAGTCCCATGAGTAAGTCTCCCATGAATAAACCGTATATAACCAAGGCTACATTATTACCAATCAACATGGTAGCGATGAATTTCGAAGGTCTTTTGGTTAACCTAGTCAGGATTTTAGACAGAAACCCCTCTTGTTTTTTTTCTATCTCAATATGAATTTTATTCGCTGAAATAAAAGCAATCTCCATCCCAGAAAAAAAGGCGGAAAAGAAGAGAGATACTACAATAATTATGACGTCTGAGTCCACTATTTTTTATTTTCGTTTTGTCTTTTTTCAAATTTCAACCTGTAATTTCTTCTAAAGAAGAACATCCCAATTGAAACAGCACCAAAGAGCAAGAAAATACCTATTTCCTCTAATGAACTTCCCCAAAGCTTGATCACTTTAACTAGGGAGAAAACAGCCACTATTAAATATAAGTACTCGGTATATTTTAAAATTCTAATCATCGCTTTCTGTATCTTTAATGGTCATATACCCAAAAGTTTTGTGGGCATTTAAAAAACTAAAATCTCTATTAAAGTCCATACCTTTTCCATCCATAATGGTTTGGTTTTCTGGATTGGTATAGGTGAATTTTTCTTCGGTAAAAATCCATTCTCCTATTTGATCATAGTATAATTGTGGGGTTTCCAACTGCTTCCCGTCATGTGTAGTAATGACCACATTACCCCTCAAATCTATTACATTTGTAGCAGAATAAATAATCCCATAATCGGATTTAACCACGCTTTTTTTGCCTTCTGAATCAAACACCTCCAAAACGAGTCCATCTGGAAAAGTCCTGTATGGGAATGCCAAATGTTGGTAATCCATACTTTTTGAACTCCTCAAAATAGCAATAAGCCTGGCATCTTTTTTTAATGCCCCGCCCATGGCCACTTCCATCGGTATTTCAGAAAACTCAGCTGTTTCAGTGTAATACAATATGAAATTTTCCGCTACCCCCTGAGGAGACACCTTAGGGTCTTCAAAAACAACTGTCCCTTCATTTGAATTACAACTAAAAAAAAGTATTGCCGTTACAAATGTAATGGCAATACTTTTTAAATCCTTAAAGGTCTTAATGTCTTTCATTTATAGGTTTGGCACCGCAACGCTACCACCTACCCAGCAGTTAAAAGTAACTGTTTTTCCCGCCAAACCTGAAGAGAAAATATCTGTTTTAGATGGCGCTAATGCCATATAACGTTCAATCGTTTGGTTTGCCCTACTTCTTAGAGATAAGTCTACACGAGCTGCTTTTTTAGCCACTTCAGCTGCCTTCCAATAAATGGCTCTTTTCTCAAAAGTAGTGCTTCCACATTCGTTAGCAGATTCTGCGTACAATCCAGCAATGAGTAAATAAGCTTTTCCCATTGAAGGATTATTGTCTATAGATTTCTGAGCGTAGTTTCTGGCCAAACTCTTATTGCCCTTCTTATAAATTGTGGCAATTTTATAAAGTATGTTGGCTTTCTTTTTAGTGTCAGACTCTAAACTTACCGCCTTATTAAAGTCTGCTACAGCTCCTTGGCTATTTCTTGCATTCATTTTAAGTAAGCCCAAATAAAAATACGTATCTGAAGTTGGGTCTAAAGCGTTTTGGGCTTCAACTAATTTAACAAATAATGGGTCTTCAGTACACTCTTTGCTGTACATTCTACCTACAGCAGATTTAACCCATTTTACATCAGTTTTCTTTTCTTCAAAATTCTTCTCGTAAAGCGGAATTAAGTTTTCACAGTTTGCTAAATTCCCCAGCTTAGTATCTATACTTTCACTAATCTTTACAAAAGTTTCTGATTTACTCTCTGCAATCGATAATTGTCTTTTTTCTCTAGAAGATATATTACCAGCATCTTCTTTGGCTTGTAATTTGTTTACCATTTGATTAAGAGACTCTACCTCTTCTTCTATTTTAGAACCTACCTGATCATATGTCTCAAACACAGCGTCTAAATCTTTTATACCCGCAGCATTCAAATCTACTAAGTATGAAAAATACACATAAAGTGCTTTCGCATTAGTAAAATGAATACGGTCTTGGTTAAATGCCTGGTCTAAAATCGAGAAAATTTCTTCTGTAGTGGCAATCTTCTCGTCATTTTTTAACATGGCTTGGTCAATAAGCATGTCTGCCAAAGCCTCTCTTTCAGGGAAGATTTCTCTGTATTTTGGATACAAAGCAAGTAACTGATCTACAAAAGCTTTCTTTTCATCTCCTGCGCTATTTTCAATTTTATACTTTAAAATTCGTTCCCCGTACACAAAGTTAGCAGGATTTAATTCTGGACACGCCTCGTATACTATCTTCCATGGCTCATAGGCTGAATCGTAATTTTTCACTTTTACAAATTCTGAGTAGATAGATAAATTGGTTGCACAGTCTTGCGCCTGTAATTTAAAAACGCCAACGAAACCAATTAGGGCTATGGTCAATATGTGCAGTTTCTTTTTCATGGTGGTGTTATGTATTGTGGTTAATTATAAAAATAAGGGCTAAAAATAATTAATTTATTTTTCTTTTCAAGAACCATCTGTCATTTAATGAGAGTCCAACGCGAAGGCTCAAGTAATTTTCTTTAATCAAACCGGCCTTTGAGGTACCTAAAGCCCCCATTTCAATCCCGATGTTCAAATTAGAAAAAGTGCCTCCCATTGGTAAACCTACACCAATATTTGTGCCAAAATCCTTAATAGCCTGATTGTTTACCTGCATCCCTGTATTGACTAATCTAATTCCAAAGCGATAAGTCGCTCTCTTAAAAAATGAAGCAAATGGAGCGTAATCAGGCACATAATAACCGCCCACCCTAAGGGTAGATGCTTCAGAATATGCCACATTTGATTGGCTTAGAAAAGTACTGCTAAAACTACCCATCTCCTGAATGGTATAAGAGGCCCCTAGTAGCCATTTTTTATTTTCTCCTATCCCAAGACCTAAAGTTGTAACAGAGGGAATTTTAACGGTATTGTTTTTTAAATTGGCGGCCTCCAGGTCTAAGTCAGAGACTTCTAATTCTGACCCATTAACCAATGAGAGCGAACCTACTTGTTGCGTATTACTCGCTTTCAAGTCCAACCCTGTTGTATGAACAAAAGAAGTGTACAAAGTCAGTTTATCTGTAATATTTGGCGTGTAATTGGCCGCCATCTGAAAATTAAAACCATTCATTCTTGAAGTTCTTCGGTCTATGGTTCCAAACAATACAGAACTCAAAGACTGTACCCTTTCTTTATTTACAGTCCCAAAATTAGCAAAGGCAGAAGCCCCTACTGTAAGATTTTTTATGGGTGCTGCTCCAAGTGAGAAATATATTTTACTGAGCCCTCCGTCTCCTGAGAAAACATTTGTAATGGTTTCACCATTGGCATTTTCTGCGCTAGAATTTAAAATATACCCCATAGAGGTAACTGGTGTAATACCAAAACCAATACCAATGTTTTCCGCTATGGGCATAGCTACAGACAAATAATCAATAGCTGTTAAGGCAGTGCTTTTTTCTTGGGTATCTGAAGTCAAGGCCATTCTACGGTGAGAAACACCCACAGTATAAGTGGTGAGCTTCAAGAGACCATAAGAAGCTGGGTTCTGAAGGTTTACATGAATGGAATCCCCATAGATACTTAACCCCCCCATGGCATTGTTCTCCACCGTATTCGCAGGATTAAAAGTGCCCAAACCAAAATATGAATAGGGAGAAACCGTGCCGTCTTGGGCGTTAGTTTTTATAAATAGACAAATAACAAGGGTGAAAAATAACTTTTTAAACATCTAAAGCGTGTTATAATCAAGCAATTGGCATAAGCCTTGTACCAGAAAATTAGAATGGGCAAATATGGTATTTTTTAGTCGTTTAGACAAGAATTGTGCGTCTCCACCTGTTAAAATAAGTGTTAAATCTTTATGTGTACTCCCAAAACTGCTTTGCCAACCTTCTATTTCAAAGACCAATCCATTGACAGCTCCAGCTAAAATGCTGTTCTGAGTATTTGTGCCTAGGGTAATATAGGCCTCATTTAAAGCAACAAATGGCAATTTGTTTGTATAATCATGCATGGCTTTAAAACGCATTTGTAAACCTGGGGAAATTGCGCCGCCCCGGTAGATTCCATCTGATGAAATAAAATCATAGGTCACACAACTGCCCGCGTCTACCACCAAACAGTTTTTCCCTGGGTATTTGAACGAAGCTGCAGCTACCAGACCAATTCGGTCTGCCCCTAGAGTTTCTGGGGTCTCATATTTGTTTTCAAATGGTAGCTTCATTTCACTATTCACCTCCAAAAGAATTGTTTTTTCCTTCAAAAAAAGACGAATTTTTGAATCAACAACGACTACAGAGCACAAAATAGCCTGTTTTATACTTGGAAAATCAAAAAACAAACCAACAAGTGTTGTGTACATGTCTTTATGCTCAAATTGAGCTCTAAACACCTCATCTTCTTGCCTGTAGACCACCAACTTACCAAAGGTATTACCTATGTCTAGCACTAGTTTCATGCTACAAAGATGTGAAATCTAAAAAAACAATTGCCTTTTTTTCTCTTTTTGTTTGTATATCCTAAATTAGAAATTATATTTGCATCCGCTTAATAGCATGGTGCCTTAGCTCAGTTGGTAGAGCAATGGACTGAAAATCCATGTGTCCCTGGTTCGATTCCTGGAGGCACCACTTAAAGCACAAAAACCCACTCCTAGGAGTGGGTTTTTTTATGCCTATAAGTGTCAAAAGCTTGCTTTTGTAAGCGAAGAGGGATAAAAAAACATACGCTTGCGAAGCAAGTGGTTTTTGTATTTTCAACAGAGGGGCCAAAGGAACAGCGAAGCCTGTAAAGGCGAAGCTATCTCCTGGTAGGGAGAGAGGCGAAGCTATTTTTAAAGTACCTATGCAACATAAACACCTTTATTCAATTTAATCTGAATTAAAAAACAATAACTTTAACAGATGAAAAACTATCTTTTATTGCTTTTTGCTTTTGCCTTGCTTTGTGGTTGTGTGAATAGAACAAACCAAAACAAAGATCAAATACACGCCAAAAACACCATGAGAGAATCCCTGCGACATATTGTGCTATTTAAATTTAAAGAATCTTCTAGCAGTGCTGATCTTAAAAAAATTGAGTCTGCCTTTATTGCTTTGCCTTCTAAAATAAAGGAAATAAAGGATTTTGAATGGGGCTTAAACAATAGTCCCGAAGGATTAGACAAAGGCTTTACCCACTGCTTTTTTGTGACTTTTGAAAGTGAAGCGGACAGGGCTACTTATTTACCTCATCCAGATCACATGGCTTTTGTGGCCTTATTGGATGGGCATGTAGATGATGTTTTGGTGTTGGATTATTGGAGCAAATAATGGTGCTTTGTGCAAAATTGTCTCGCGAAAACCAAATAAGCATCGGCCGTAGGCCTTAGCCTAGAATTTTAGTAAGGCGTATCCCTTGAGTTGGTATGTGGTAAGTACGGTAAGTGCAGAGGTGGCCATTTCTAAACCGGGGGCCAATTCCTCTGGCATTATTTTTCTTTTAAACATAGACTGGGAACAAACGGCAATTTTAACGCCCTGAGCCAAGAGTTCTTCAAATAATGGACTGTGCGGGTTGGCAATTCCATATCGTTTGGTGTAAGCTTGATCGTTTATTACGGACCATATGGCGGAGCCGTGAATGGCTACAACCACATTTAATTGCTCTGGAGGGACACCACCCATGACGTGAAGGTTCATGAGTCGCGCTAGATTATTTAGCGCAAAGAAAACTTGGCTTTTGTCTTCATCTCCAGTAGCCACATCTACCACAATGTTATACACCATATTGGGGTCTGGCTTTTCAGCGGCCATGGGTGCGTCGCCAATAGTTCCAAAACCTTTAATCACAGGATTAACCAGTGTTTGGCCCTGGAGTATACCTATAAATGAAACGCAACATAAGAACGTAAAAAAAGGGATTTTCATAGTGGTGTTTTTTGCATATATTTGAGTGAAAGTAATTAAAAACAAGCAAATCCCATCATGAAAAAGCCCCTTTGGAACAAAAACACCAAACGATTGCTGCTATTTAGCGCGATTAAAAAAGTGGCTTTTTTGATTTGGTTTTTATACTTCTAAATCCTGGTTTATGATAAAAACAGTCTAATCCTGCCCCCAAATACTATGAATTGGGGTGATTTTTAAGCCTTTAAAAACAGCCTTTTCTGTGCCTTTATTTTCAATTTTCAATTGATTGTATGGGTTGGTATTAAAAAACTGTGCCGTCATGACTTTTTGACCACCATTCAAGAAAACCTCTATAGAAGATTGGTCTAGAAATATAGATACTGGAATTTCCGTATTGGGCAAATCTCCAATGGGCCCTATTTGAATATTTTTAAAATCTTCTTGAAAGTCTACTAATCCACTAGCGCTTCTGTCTATAGACATCTGCTGGTTTTCTGGATCTAAATGAACACTTAACAACTCCTGTTTCTGATTCACAAATGAGAAACTCATGGCAGAACCATCCCAAACAAAATCTATTTTAGATTGGTTCAGGTCTTCTGAATAAGTGACTATACTTTGCCCTGCTGGTACGGAAACATCTTTTCCTTTTTGGTCTTTTCCAATATTGTCCCATACCGGAGCTGGAGTACTAAAGAGTGTTGGAACGCCTTCTATGTCTTTTAAAGAAAGGGTTCTCGGTAGGGTCATTGCGCTGCGCCATCTTTCTGTGGGGGTGTTTTGAGCGTACAACCAATTACTCATCCAGCCTATAAACAACCGCGCTCCATCTGGGGTGTGGTTATAGGTCACTCCGGCATAATTGTCAGTACCCCAGTCTACCCACTGGTCTTCTTCTTGATCAGAGGTGAAAGTCTTGCCATCAAAATCTCCCACAAAATATTGGGTGCCACTCCCACCATTGGGTGCACCTGGATTGATGCTTATAAACAACACCCATTTTTCTGCTCCACTGGTTTCATCTGTAAAGGAAAATAAGTCTGGACACTCCCAAACACCTCCGTGAGCCCCTTGGTTTTTACCAAATTCACTCTGCTTGTTCCAATCTAATAGATTTTCAGATCCCCAAATTTGCAAGTGATCTCCTGCTACTAAAAGCATGGTCCATGCATTGGTTTTTTCATTCCAAAAAACTTTAGGGTCTCTAAAATCTTTTATCCCTGGATTGCCTATCACTGGGTTTTCCTGGTACATTTCCCAGCTGTCTCCCCCATCTAAACTGTATGCAATCCCTTGGGTCTGGTAATCTATTTTTCCTGCTTTTTCGCCCTCCATCAGGTGGTAAGTGAAAATAGCAACCATAGCCGGGTTTTCTATTGTTCCTAAACCAGAAGTGTTTTCAAAATCTACCACGGCAGATCCTGAAAAAATATAACCGTGTTGGTCTGGAAAAAGTGCTATGGGCTTGTGCTCCCAATGCAACAAGTCTGTAGAGGTAGCATGCCCCCAATGCATGGGACCCCAAACAATATCTTCAGGGTAATACTGGTAAAACAAATGGTACACTCCTTTGTAGTAGACCAAGCCGTTGGGGTCATTCATCCATTTTTCTTTGGGGGTAAAATGGTATTGGGGCCTGTGGGGCTCCTGGTATAATGGGGTGTCGTAAGTAGTCATAGAATCTGAAGGTTTACTGCTATTTTTACAGCTACCCAAAACTAAAAAAAGAAATAAGAAAATGGCTGAATTTCGCATAGGAATGAATTGTTTTTGCTAAAATAGATTTTTTTCTAAAAGGTCTCCTAATAATTTACATATTTACGACCTTAGCAGGGGAATCTTTTGATATGACTAAAAACCTCTTAATAATATTTGCTAAAAATCCAGTGCTTGGTCAGTGTAAAACTAGACTAGCCAAGGGCATTGGCCCAGAAAATGCCTTGGCCGTGTACCGTATATTACTACAACATACGGCCCAAACCACCCGCAATTTAAAAGTAGATAAAGAAGTGTTTTATACTGATTTTATTGACAATGAAGACTTATGGGACCCTAGGTTTTTCCATAAGAACAAACAAATAAATGGCTCTTTAGGGGAGAAAATGCTGGCCGCATTTGAAGCCGGATTTAAAAAAGGTTACCATAAAATTGTACTTATTGGGACGGATTTGATCTCTTTAGAGGCCAGCGATATTAATGAGGCTTTTCATGTATTAGAAAAGGACTCCGTGGTTTTTGGCCCTGCCCAAGACGGCGGGTATTATCTCATTGGGCTCTCCCAAACAAGGCCTGAACTCTTCCAAAATATTCCTTGGAGCACCCATGAGGTGCTTTCAAAAAGCATAGAACGTTTGACATGCACTTACCAGGTGCTCCAAGAAAAAAATGATATAGATACCCTTGAAGACCTAGCAGAAATTCCTGTATTTTTACCCTATATTCCTTCCTTATGATACCAAAGCACTTAGAAGAATCAATAGCCTATTTAAAAGAAAAAGGATTTGACCAACCAGAAGTGGGCATTGTCCTGGGCACTGGGCTGGGGCAACTGGTCAATCACTTGGTAGAAACCATAGAAGCCCACTACAATCAAATTCCTTTTTTTCCATTAGCTACTGTTGAATTTCATTCAGGCAAATTACTTTACGGCAGTTTAGGAGGAAAAAAAGTAGTGGTCATGCAAGGCCGGTTTCATATTTATGAAGGTTATGACTTATTAGACGTTACCTACCCTATTCGGGTCATGCATGGATTAGGCATTAAGCATTTGCTTATTTCTAATGCCTCTGGCGCCATTAACCTCAACTTTAAAAAAGGTGAGATGATGCTTATAGAAGACCACCTAAACCTACAGGGAGGCTCCCCTTTAGCCTTTAAAAACGTGGCCGATTTTGGAGAGCGATTTGCAGACATGAGTAGGCCCTATGACGCCGGCTTGTCCAAAACCATCAAAGAGATTGCTCTAGAAGAAAACATCCCTTTAAAAGAGGGGGTTTACGCAGCAGTAGTAGGCCCTCAATTAGAAACTAGGGCGGAATACAGGATGTTGAAAATTTTGGGAGCAGACGCCGTAGGTATGTCTACTGTACCAGAAGTGATTGTAGCCAACCACTTAAACCTTCCTGTAGCGGCTATTTCTGTTCTAACTGACGACTGCGATCCAGACCACTTAAAACCAGTAAATATTGCAGAAATTATTGCCATAGCTGGTGCAACAGAACCAAAAATGATCGTTCTTTTTAAGAAACTCATTGAGCGTTTGTAAGCCATCTAATACTTCTCATACAGGCCTTCAAGGGTTTGAGCGGCAGGCTTATTTTGAGGGGTAAATCTATTGTTTTCAGAACCACCTGCAGTGTCTAAAAACATAAACCATTTCCAAATAAAGCCTCCTTGAAACCATTCTTGGCTCCAAAATGTATCTACAATCGCACGAATGGCCCTAGACTGTGCGGCCAAATTCACTGCTTCTTTGTTCTTATCTACTAGCCAGGGTTTAGCCCCCAAATAATCTACACTTCTGTAGCCGTACTCTGTAAATACCACCTGCTTCTCGCAACTCAAAGCCAGTCCCTGTATTTTATTGAAATGGGGTTGCCAGGCCTGAATGAGCGACAAATAAGAAGGGTCTCTCTCCTCTGACAAGGGAAAATAAGCGTCAATTCCAATGAAGTCTAAGGCGTCCCAAAAAAAGGTCTCTTCATATTCATCCCAATTGGCCGCATAGGTGAGCTTTCCCGAATAAACTGCTCTGATGTCTTTAATAAGGCCTTTCCAAAATTCAGGTCTGTCACGAACAAATGCCTTGAGTTCCGTTCCTATGCAAAAAAGCGGAATGTCTAACTGCTGTGCCAAACGCGAAAAGCGTAAAATAAAGGCGCTATACTGGCTTTCAAAAAGCTTCCAATCTTTGGGAGAATTCATTTTGATACGACCCGTGAACGCGCCATCTCTGACCCATATTTGGGGTTTTAACATCACTTGAATATTGCCCTTTTGTAGCTGCTCAAAATACTGTTGAATGCCTGCCTCTGTCTCTCCATACCACTGACGTTCAGGGGTGTAATTGAGCCCAGGAGATGCTGTAGAGCGCATCATGGCAAAAGGCATAAGAGCCACCCAATTGGCATTTACCGCTTCCACACTTTGGACATGCTTTGGCAAGACTTTATTTCCTGAAGACACAAAACTCAGCCCGTTTATTTTTGACTGGGAATGTAAAAACCCAAGCCCAGAAATAACGAATACAAAAAGCAGGATTAAAGAGCGATTCATGGTTTTTTTATTTTAAAAGTAGGATATTTACAGGAACAATTCACGCTGTAAGGCGAGTTATACCCTTAAAATGCAGTGCAGTGACAAAAATATATGGAACAAGTAGTTATTATAGGAAATGGAATTGCTGGTATCACAGCCGCCAGGCATATTAGAAAAAATTCTAATGCAGCCATTACTGTTATTTCTTCTGAGACCCCTCATTTCTTTTCTAGAACAGCCCTCATGTATGTGTATATGGGACACATGACTTTTGAACACACTAAACCCTATGAGGATTGGTTCTGGGAAAAAAACCGAATAGGGCTCGTACAAGACCATGTGAAACAAATAGATACAGAAAAAAAACAGCTGTTTTTAGACCAATCTGCTCCAATTTCTTTTGACAAACTCATTATAGCCACAGGCTCAAAACCTAGCTTTCACCAATGGCCTGGCCAAGAATTAAAAGGTGTTCAAGGCCTCTATCACAAAAGAGATTTGGATCTTTTAGAAGCCAACGCCCCAAATGCGCAAGTCTGTAAAAGGGCTGTTGTGGTTGGCGGCGGTCTCATTGGAATTGAATTGGCAGAAATGCTACACAGCAGACACATCCCTGTGACTTTTCTGGTCAGAGAAGCGCATTTTTGGGAAGGGGTATTGCCCAAAAAAAATGCAAAATTACTCAATGACCACATTTTATCCCACGGCATAGACCTGAGGCTTAACACCGAACTAAAAGAAATTATTGGCGGGGACCAAGGAAAGGTGAAAGCAGTCTTAACAAATAACAATGAGCTTATTGAATGTCAGTTAGTTGGCATCACTACTGGGGTACAACCCAATATAGATTTTATAAAAAACACCCCCATTGCATTAGACAAAGGGATTTTGGTCAATAAATACTTAGAGACCAATATAGCAGGTGTTTACGCCATAGGAGACTGTGCGCAACAGACAGAGGTGACAGGCCTCAGAAGACCCATAGAAGCGGTTTGGTACACCGGTAGAATGATGGGAGAAACCTTAGCCCAAACCATTTGCGGCAACAAAACGGCCTATAAACCAGGTCATTGGTTCAATTCTGCTAAATTTTTTGAGGTAGAATTCCAGACCTATGGTTGGGTAAATACCGACAAAAGAAAGCAGGAGCACGAGCAGCATTTTCACTGGCAACACCCTCATGAGCCCATCGCTATTACTGCTGCATACCACAAAGAAACCAATCAATTACTGGGGGTAAATGTATTTGGAATTAGACTGAGGCATGCTGTTTTAGACGCTTGGCTCAGCCAACATAAATCTTTAGATTATTGTTTGGCCCATTGGGCCGATGCCCTTTTTGACCCCGAATTCAGTAACTCACATCAAAAAGACCTTTTAAACCATTACAACACTGTTTTTCAAAAAGCACTCAAGCCAGTAAAAAAATCCTGGACGAGAATATTTAATCCGTTTAGCACCAAAAAATGAAACAATTACAACAGTTAGGAATCGTATTGTTTTTATTGGGGATTTTCACCTTTAGCAGTGCTATTTTTATGGGGACTTTTAGTCCAACAAAAGCACAGCTCACTGCCCTGATGACAGAAAAGGGAATTAGCTCTAAGGTGTTTGAGTCCAATGCCGTGGCGGCACTTACTAACAGTTCATTTAATAATATTCATAGCCTTAAAAATGCTTTGTCTGAAGTAGTTTTAAAGACTAACGATGATCACAGGGCGGCGGCAAAAAAGAAAGGAATCTCTAAGGAAGCGCGAAAAGAAGCTTATGGGAATATTATTTATAGCGCACCAAAGGATTTGGCATTTATATTGGGAAAGGCATCGGCCAAAGGCCTAGTAGCAGAAAACAGCCTGCTTTTTTTCTGGCTTAGTTTTGGACTGGGTATCTTTGGAGCCCTTTTATTTATTGTTCCACAAGTCATTACGGAAGGCCCTAAAGGGATTAAAAACAACGGGATTTACAAACAAAATAGCACCAATAGAGGTTTTATTGCCTGGGGTGTTTTTGCCTATTTAATTGGCTTTTATTTAGTACTTTACTTTGCGCCCCAATACACCATTCATTGGACCCTTATGCTAGACCCTCTATCCTACGCACTTAATGGTGGTCCTGCCAGCCAATGGTTTGTGTATGGATTTATGTATTGTGTAATTATGGTGGTTATGGCCATTCGCATGTATATAAAGTATAGGCATGTGAATTATCAAATCTTACGCACCACCTCTGTGCTCTTTTTTCAAATTGTTTTTGCGTTTTTAATTCCAGAAATCATGACCAGGCTGCAACTGCCTGCCACAGATTTTAAAAACGCCTTCCCCTTAGATTATGATTTCTTTTTTAGCTGGAACCTCAACAAACTCATAGACTCCGGTGGCCTTGGATTGTTTATTCTGGTATGGGGTATTTTATTGACCCTCGTGGTGGTTCCTGTAATGGTCTATTTCTTTGGAAAAAGATGGTACTGTTCATGGGTATGTGGCTGTGGTGGTTTGGCAGAAACCTTGGGCGACCCTTATAGACAGCATTCAAGCAAATCCCTTTTTTCCTGGAAGGTAGAGCGGTGGTTGGTGCATGGGGTATTGGTCTTTGCGGTGCTCATGACAGCCGCTACACTTTACAGTTTTTTTACGGGAAACACCAGCCTAGTCGGAATTAAAACACAATCCATTCAAAACACCTACAGCTTTTTAATAGGCGCTATTTTCGCGGGAGTTATTGGCACCGGATTCTATCCTATTTTTGGGAACAGGGTGTGGTGTCGTTTTGGCTGCCCACTAGCGGCTTACTTAGGTTTTGTTCAGCGGTTTAAATCCAGGTTTAGAATCACCACCAATGGAGGGCAATGTATCTCTTGTGGGAATTGCAGTACTTACTGTGAAATGGGCATAGACGTTAGGGCCTATGCACAAAAAGGAGAAAACATTGTGCGTTCCAGTTGTGTGGGCTGTGGGGTGTGTTCTGCCGTCTGCCCCAGAGGAGTATTGAAGCTAGAGCAAGGTCCTGAGTCTGGCAGAATTAATCCTACGGAAATACTATTGGGGAACGACGTTTCACTGATAGATTTGCTCAATAAAAAATAAGTAATGGGTTTGGCAGACCAAAAACATTTGATATATAAAATAAAAATAGGTATTTGTGACATTTGATCCTTTAAACCCACCCAAAATAGTAGTGATTATTCCTGCCTATAACGAGGCCCAATCCATAGGTTTGGTCCTGGCTGAAATTCCTGCTATAGTCAGCGAGGTGATTGTGGTGAACAATCGCTCTACAGATGAAACTGTAGCTGTAGCAGAAAAGGCAGACGCGAAGGTGCTTACGGAAAATAAAATGGGCTACGGACACGCCTGCCTTAAAGGGATGGCATATGTGGCTCAAATGGAAAAACTTCCTGAAATTATTGTTTTTTTAGATGGCGATTATTCAGATTTCCCAGAGGAGCTGCTGGACTTGGTTGCGCCTATCACCAATGATAGCTATGACTTTGTAGTGGGGGCACGTAAAAAAGCCCTCAGAGAAGCAGGCAGTATGACCCCCCAACAGGTCTTTGGAAACGCCTTAGCCTGCACGCTCATGAAACTCTTTTTTAGGGCTACTTTTACTGACCTAGGTCCCTTTAGAGCTATAAAATACAAGCGATTATTGGACATGAATATGTCCGACACTACCTATGGTTGGACCGTAGAAATGCAACTCAAAGCCCTTCGCAACCGCTTAAAATACAAAGAAATAGGGGTGAGATATAAAAAAAGAATTGGGGTCTCTAAGGTGTCAGGAACTGTAAAAGGCACTATATTTGCCGGCGTAAAGATCCTGGGTTGGATTTTTAAATACAGTTTCAAATAACATGGAATACCCACTGGCCTATCTTATTATATCTCTTTACACACTTGCTTTACTGTTGGTATTCTTTTACAGTTTAGCACAACTCAATTTGCTGTTTAACTACTTAAAACACAAAAGAAGTGGTGCTCATGGCCCCTTGATAGATTTGAGTAAAAAAGAGCTGGTACCTTATGTCACCATTCAACTGCCTATATACAACGAGGCCTATGTGGTAGAGCGTTTGCTCGAAAACATAGCCCTGATGGACTATCCTTTAGACCGCCTGGAAATACAAGTCCTAGATGACTCTACCGATGAATCTGTAGAGAAAACAGCCCTTCATATTGAAGCTTTGAGAAAAAAGGGCTTGGACATTGTTCATGTGAGAAGAAGCAATAGATCCGGCTATAAAGCAGGCGCCCTTAAAGAAGGACTCGCCATAGCTAAAGGAAGTCTCATCGCTATTTTTGACGCAGATTTCTTGCCTCAAAAAGATTGGTTGTTACGCACAGTGCCCCATTTTGGCAGTGAAGAAATTGGGGTGGTTCAAACCAGATGGGGCCACCTGAACAGGAATTACTCTATACTGACCAGAATACAAGCTTTTGCCTTAGACGCACATTTCACCTTGGAACAAGTAGGTAGAAATGCGCAGGGCCATTTTATTAATTTCAATGGTACCGCTGGAATTTGGAGAAAAACTTGTATTGAAGATGCAGGCAACTGGGAAGGAGACACCTTAACAGAAGACTTGGATTTATCCTATAGGGCCCAACTCAAAAACTGGAAATTTAAATACCTTGAAGAAGTAGAGACTCCTGCAGAATTGCCCGTAGTGATTAGTGCTGCCAGATCCCAACAATTTAGATGGAATAAAGGCGGGGCAGAGAATTTCAGAAAATCTGTGCGCAAGGTATTGGCTGCGCCCCATTTAAGTTGGAAAACCAAATTCCATGGCGTTATGCACCTCTTGAACTCTTCTATGTTTTTATGTGTTTTTACTGTGGCGGTTTTAAGTATTCCCATGATGTACATCAAAAGTATTTTTCCTGAATTGGCTTGGGTATTTGAAGTCACTAGTTTTTTCATTGTCAGCACCATCATCCTTTTTATTTGCTATTGGTTTACCTATAAAAACACCCAAGGCAAAGGAATAGAGCACTTTTTACAATATATTGGATTGTTCTTTACTTTCTTTTCCGTAGCCCTAGGATTCTCATTACACAACTCATTGGCTGTATTGGAAGGCCATAGAGGGAAGCGCTCTGAATTTGTGAGAACACCAAAATTCAATATTAACTCTATTAAAGACTCTTGGAAAGGAAACCAATACCTGTCCAAGAAAATTTCCCCTAATGTAATTTTAGAGGGATTACTTATGTGCTATTTTTTTTACGGCATGTATATCGCTGTTCCTCTAAATGATTTTGGGCTATTTCCTTTTCATTTTATGCTGTTTTTAGGTTTCGGATTTGTATTTTTCAAGTCCTTAAGCGCTAAAATATAGGCATGCTCTCTTTTTTGAAGCTTTACGCATACCCCCTCACCCTTCTGCTAATAACAGGCCTAATGTACTGGAGTTTTGGCTATGATTTAGACCGAACAGATTCTGTTAAACTCATTGGATTAGCAGCCGCTTTATACGGCCTCAGCTATCAGGTATTAAAAACCACTAGCTCAAATTTTAAAAGCAATGGAAATAAAGAGGTCTTCCAACTGCTCGTGGTGGCTGGAATTGTATTCAGGGTTTTGCTATTTGGCGCTACACCTGAATTGTCTCAAGACTTTTACAGGTACCTCTGGGATGGTCATTTATTGATTAATGGCATTAACCCTTACATATATCTTCCGAAAGAAATCATTGATCAAGTGAACCCTTGGATGCCTAATGCAGCATTACTTTATGAGAAAATGGGTGATTTGAGCCAAAAGCACTATTCCAATTACCCGCCAGTAAGCCAATACGTCTATGGCCTTGCCGCCTATATTGGGAACAAATCCATAGCGGTTTCTGTGCTTGTTTTTAAGATAGTTGTATTGGTTGCAGACCTGCTTGTTCTATTTTTTACAACACGTTTGCTGGGCTATTTTAACGAGCCCCTTTGGAAGTCTTTCTTTTATTTTCTAAATCCTTTAGTCATTCTTGAACTCAGCGGAAACCTACATTTAGAAGGTGTAATGGTGGCCTTTTTTCTAGCAGCCATTTGGGCGTTGGTAAAAGTATCTCAGCGTCAAAGAAATTCATCTGAAGCGCCAAAGACAGCGCGCTACTACATATACAAGCTACAATCCAATCACTCCAGTGCTGGTGCATTTAAAACCAAGCTTACATTAAGTGCAGGGTCTTGGCTATTTCTTGGCGGATGCTTTTTGGCTTTGTCTATTATGACCAAATTAATCCCCATTTTATTTATTCCTTTCTTACTGTGGCCTTTGGGCGTAAAAAGATTTCTCTATTTAGGGGCTTGGATATTGGTTTTTTGCGGACTGTTCTGGGGGCCACTTATGGTGGAAGGTTTCTGGAGTTCTTATGCAGAAACCATAGGCTTGTGGTTTAATAATTTTGAATTTAATGCTTCTATTTACAACCTGATCAAGTTTATTTCCATGGACCTTGGGAATAGTGCCTACAAAACCATTTTAACCTATGGGAAAGTACTGCCCTATATGATTGTTGTATGGGCAATAGTTGTTTTTTATTGGCAGTGGAAAAAAATGGGTGGGTTACAAAAGGCGCCCTATGCTTCCATTCCTAATCGATTAAAGAGCCTTTATCTTTCGAATATCGAAGATTCCCCTGATGTATTAAAAGTTTCCATTAGCGCCATGCTTTTAATGTTTACCAGCCATTTGTTTATTGCCACTACCGTGCACCCTTGGTACCTTTGCTTTGGTGTTGCCTTGGCCATTTATACCCCATTTAGGTATATGTATTTATGGAGCGCCATGGTCTTTTTAAGTTATATTACCTATGCCAATCCCAGTTTTAAGGAGAACTTGTGGGTCATTTCCATTGAATACTTCGTAGTTTTTGGTTTTTTAATTCGTGAAATTGTTAAAATAACAAGCTCCAGACAGGAATCTGTTAAAAATGTTTCATTAAAGGAGTGAAACTTGCCTTTAAAAGTAAACGTTTCTTTTTTTTATATACATTTGAAATGTGATTAACAGTACCACATATAAATTTTTATCCCCAACAGCTTCTTTTTCTGTTGGTTTCCATGCAGTTCACCCTTCGACTCGCATGAGTAGTACTATGACTGCCCCTAGGCGCCGCCGCCCGTAAGGGTGTTCTCTTTTTTGGAATTAGGTGTGTCCAATTCCCCCCTAGCGCAATCATTTATCCTTATCATTTATTTTTTATTAATTGCCCATGAAAATCACAATGGCCAACGCGTCTCATTTTAAGTACGCGCCAATTATTTGCGACACTATTGCTGCCTCTGCTTTGGTCCGAGGCACCGGAATAGCCAAGCGAAGTACTGAATACATTCAAAGAAAACTTCAAAACGGGAATGCCATTATTGCCCTAGACGGAGAAATCTTTGCTGGTTTCTGCTATATAGAAGTTTGGGGGCATGAAAAATTTGTAGCCAATTCAGGCCTTATTGTGCATCCTGATTACAGAAATCAAGGACTGGCTAAGAAAATCAAAAAAGCGGTTTTAGAATTGTCTTTGCAAAAATTTCCTGAAGCTAAAATCTTTGGAATTACCACAGGCCTTGCCGTGATGAAAATCAATTATGAATTGGGCTATAAGCCGGTCACTTTCTCTGAACTCACCACTGATCCAGCTTTTTGGGAAGGCTGCCAAACTTGTAAGAATTTTGACGTACTTACTAGAACAGAACAAAAAATGTGCCTTTGTACAGGCATGCTTTATGAACATAAAATAAAAAAGAAGCCCTTAAATACAAAGGCGTTCGAGCGTTTAAAAAGCATTAAGGAACAACTGTTTTTAAAGAAAAAATAAAAACCTCTAGTATGTATAATAATGGACAACTAAGGTTGAGGAGTTAAAAACACTTAAATATAAAAAACATAAAATAACACCGCTTCATTCAAAGGTGTTAGACCTAAAAATAATACCATGAAAAAATTAGTTTTAGCCTATAGTGGCGGTTTAGACACCTCTTATTGCGCCAAATACCTCAGTGCAGAGATGGGCTTTGAAGTACACGCAGTTACTGTAAATACAGGAGGCTTTGACCCAGTAGACCTCCATGAAATGGAGGAAAAAGCAATAGCATTAGGTGCTCATGCATTTAAGGCCATAGATGGAGTAGAAATTTTCTATCAAAAAGTAGTGAAATACCTCATCTTTGGAAATGTATTAAAAAACAACACCTATCCGCTTTCTGTAAGTGCAGAAAGAATTGTTCAGGCCCTTGAACTCATTTCGTATGCAAAAGTAGTAGGCGCTAGTCACATTGCACATGGAAGTACTGGCGCAGGAAACGACCAAGTGCGTTTTGACCTTATTTTTTCTGTCTTAGCACCAGAAATAGAAATTATCACCCCAATAAGAGACCAGCAACTGAGTAGAGAACAGGAGATTGCCTACCTAAATGCTCAAGGTATTTCGTATTCTTGGGAAAAAGCAAAATATTCTATTAACAAGGGATTGTGGGGGACTTCAGTAGGTGGTGTAGAAACCCTGGGCTCTAAAGAACCCTTACCCGAAACCGCCTACCCTTCTGCCCTATTAGAAAAAGAAAAGAAAACCATTGAATTACATTTTGAAAAAGGAGAATTTATAGGCATAGATGGTGTTTATGGGGGCCCCGTATCTCAAATTCAAAAGCTAGAAAAAATAGCATCGGCATATGCCATTGGAAGAGACATACACGTGGGAGATACCATCATTGGAATTAAAGGCCGAGTTGGGTTTGAAGCTGCAGCGGCAATAATTCTCATCAAGGCCCATAGTCTTTTAGAAAAACACTGTTTGAGCAAATGGCAGTTGCACCAAAAAGATAGCCTGGCTAGTATGTACGGCATGCTGCTTCATGAGGGACAGTATTTAGATCCTGTGCTAAGAAATACAGAGGCATTTTTAACAGACAGTCAAAAGACTGTGAATGGAACTGTTTATATAAGCCTGCATCCCTACAGATTTACCCTAGACGGAATTACTTCTGAAAACGACTTAATGGGGGCTGGTTTTGGCACCTATGGAGAAGAGAACAAGGCTTGGTCTGCTCAAGACGCAAAAGGCTTTATTAAAATTTTATCTAATGCAGGACGAATTTACAAGCAGGTAAACGATTTTAAATAGCGCTAGTATTAATGAATATACACCCCTATATCCAAGCAAAAGGAATGGGGTGTAAATTGAAAATGAATCTCCTGAGGAGGCTCGAAAAATAAAAAAGATATGATTCAAATTGGTATTATTGGCGGTTCAGGATATACAGGTGGAGAACTCATCAGATTACTCATTAACCACCCGGCGGCAGAAATAAACTTTGTGTATAGCCGCACCAAAGCGGGCGAACCTCTTTACAGGGCTCATGAAGATTTATTAGGCACTACAGATCTGTGTTTTACAGACAGCGTAGATCCCACTATTGATCTAGTCTTTATGTGTTTAGGACATGGTCATTCTAAAGATTTCTTAGAAAAAAATCCTTTTTCTGATGCCACGAAAATAATTGACCTGAGCACAGATTTTAGGGCCCAGGCGAATGCCTCATTATTGGGCAAAACATTTGTCTATGGACTGCCAGAAAAAAACAAATCTGCCATAGAAAACGCACAATTTATAGCCAATCCTGGATGTTTTGCCACTGCCTTGCAGTTGGCCCTTTTGCCTTTGGCAAAGGCCCAAAAATTGAGCCATCCGGTGCATATTAACGGCACTACAGGAAGCACAGGTGCTGGAATTATCCCAGGAGAAACCACCCACAATAGCTGGAGAAACAACAACCTTTCGTGGTACAAAGCTTTTAACCACCAACATTTGGGTGAAGTGAGGGAACAATTGTCATTTGCAGGGACTGATGGCACTGCGGCCACTAGGACTGAATTACCTACATTTTATTTTATACCAAACAGGGGTGCTTTTTCAAGGGGCATATTCGCCACGCTGTACACGGAATACCAGGATACTATTGAAGCAGCTAAAGCACTTTACAATGCGTATTACGAAGGAGCACCTTACACCCATCTTTCTGAATTCCCTATAGACCTAAAGCAAGTTACCAATACCAATCAATGCCACATTCACTTGCACAAACATGAAAATCAGTTACTGATTACAGTAGCCATTGATAATTTATTAAAAGGAGCTAGTGGGCAGGCCGTGCAAAATATGAACCTCATTTTTGGGTGGGAAGAAACACTGGGATTACAACTCAAAGCCAATAGGTTTTAAAAAAATCGCAAAGGGCCCTAACATATCATAGTAAAAGTAAAAAGTCATGAAAATAGGAATTATAGGAGCGGGAAATTTAGGCCAATCCATTGCCAAAGGAATTTTGCAATCGGACGGAGCTACAAGTATGTATCTATCCAAAAGAAATGTGGCTTCCTTAGAAGCATTCAAAGCGTTTAGTCAGGTAACACTTAGCACAGATAATGTAACATTAGTGAAACAGTCGGACATTCTCATTTTTGCAGTACAACCGGGACAGTTCAAAGGCATCTTAGCAGAGATTAAAGAATTTCTAACAGAGAAACATGTGGTAATCTCTACCATTACTGGCTTTTCTATTCAAAAGATAGAAGCGCTTATTGGCGCCCATCACTTCATTATTAGGGCCATGCCTAATACCGCTATTTCTGTGGGAGCGTCTATGACCTGTCTATGTGCAAACGAAGTGGGAGAAAAAAGAATTGCCATTGCCAAAGCTATTTTTGACAGGATGGGAAAAACCATGTGTATCCCAGAGACAAAAATGCAGGCAGCCACAGTGATAGGCGCTAGTGGTATTGCCTTTTGGATGCGACTCATCAGAGCCAATTCCCAAGGAGGTGTTCAGCTGGGTTTTGAAGCGCATGATGCTTTAGAAATGGTCGTTCAAACTGCCTTAGGTGCTGCCATTCTTTTACAGAAAAATAAAAGCCATCCTGAAGCCGAAATAGATCTAGTCACTACGCCTCAGGGCTGTACTATTTCTGGGCTAAACGAGATGGAAAACTGCGGTTTGAGTGCTGCGTTTATTCAAGGAATACAAAAATCCTTTGCTGCCATTAGCAAAATAACACAAGATCAATTATGAAACTTTTTGACGTCTATCCATTATATGATGTGACTCCTGTGAGTGCCAAAGGAGCGGTATTAACAGATATTAATGGGACAGAATATTTAGACCTATACGGGGGGCATGCTGTTATTTCTATTGGCCATAGCCACCCCCATTATACCCAAGCTATAAAAGAGCAATTAGACAAAATTGCCTTTTATAGCAATGCGGTTCAAAACCCTATTCAAACGGCTTACGCTCAAAAATTAGGGGCCTTGTCTGGTTGTGAAGACTATCAATTGTTCTTGTGCAACTCTGGAGCAGAGGCCAATGAAAACGCCCTTAAAATGGCTTCATTCATCACTGGAAAATCTAAAGTAGTGGCCTTTAAAAACAGTTTTCACGGACGTACCTCAGCAGCAGTTGCTGTCACGGACAACCCTTCTATTCAAGCCCCAATAAACAAAGGACACCAAGTGATTTTTATTGCCCTTAATGATGAAGAGGCATTAAAAGAAGTGCTTTCTAGAGGCGATGTTTGTGCTGTGATTATAGAATCTATTCAAGGAGTAGGTGGCCTGGACCAACCCACGACTCCCTTTTTTAAAACCATTGAAGCCTTATGCCAAGAATACCAAGTAATGCTCATTGCAGATGAAGTGCAGTCTGGATTTGGAAGGACAGGTTTGTTTTTTGGTTTTCAACAGCACGGGGTACAACCTGACCTTATTCCTATGGCCAAAGGAATGGGGAATGGATTTCCGATTGGTGGGGTATTAATTCATACTAAATACAAAGGAATACACGGACAGCTCGGCACCACTTTTGGTGGAAATCACTTGGGCTGTAGGGCCGCTTTAGCGGTATTGGAGGTCATAGAGGAAGAGAATCTCATAAACCATGCAAAAGAAATGCATGAATATGTGAAAGTACAAATGGCCTCTTTACCTGCTGAAATTATCTTAAAAGGAATGGGACTCATGCTAGGATTGGCCTTCCCTTTTGAGATTGCTGCACTTAGAAAAGAACTATTGTATACGCACCATATATTCTCTGGAGCTGCTAAAGACAAGAAAGTCTTGAGAATTCTGCCCGCTCTCAATATTACAAAAGCACAAATAGCACAATTTTTTACTGCATTAAAAAAGGTGTTAGACAAACCCGAAAACCAGTCTTACTTTAAATAACCACTAAAGAAATATTAGACAAACCCGAAATTCAATCTTACTTTAAATAACAACTTATGAAGCATTATTTATCCCTTCAAGACATACCAGACTTTGACAAAGCTATCTTAGAGGCCATAGCGCTAAAAAAAGATCCTTTATCTGAGAAATCAATAGGCCGAGATAAAACCTTGGGACTATTGTTTTTTAACGCCAGTCTAAGAACGAGAATAAGTACTCAAAAAGCAGCTAAAAACTTGGGTTTAGAAGTTATAGTGATGAATTTTTCGCAAGAAGGTTGGCAGTTGGAATACGAAGACGGGGCAGTCATGAATACTGGAAAAGCAGAGCATATTAAAGAAGCTGCTGGGGTACTATCTGGTTATTGCGACCTGATTGGCATAAGGGCATTTGCTGAATTACAAAGCCGTGAAGAAGACCAAAAAGAAAAAGTACTTCTAGGTTTTGCCACACATGCTAGCGTACCTATCATCAATTTAGAAAGTGCACTTGGTCACCCATTACAAGGGTTAGCAGACGCCATAACAATCACAGAGCAATTAGGAGAAAAAGTATTGCCTAGCTTAAATAAAGAAGGCCATGTCCCTAAGGTGGTACTGAGTTGGGCGCCACACCCAAAGGCACTACCACATGCAGTAGCCAATAGTTTTATAGCCGCCATGAAACGACTCAATATTGCTTTCAGTATTACCCACCCAAAAGGCTACGAACTAGATCCAAAGATTACTGGAGACACGCCTATTGAACACCATCAAGATACCGCATTAAAGGGAGCAGAAATTGTCTATGTAAAAAATTGGAGTAGTTTTAAAGACTATGGGAAAGTGATGGTTGAAGACCCCTCTTGGACCATCACTTCTGAAAAGATTGGAAATGCGCAGTGCATGCACTGTTTGCCAGTGAGAAGAAATGTAGTGATCGCAGACAATGTTTTAGATTCAGACAAAAGTTTGGTTTTGGAACAAGCCAACAATAGGACCTATGCAGCACAGTGGGTGCTCAGAGAATTACTTAAAACAACGCCTTAAACCCTTCTTATGAAAGATCTAAAAGAAACATTGTCGGTGGTTAAAATAGGTGGAGGGGTTATTGAAGACCCTCAAGCCCTAAAGTACTTTTGTCAGGCTTTTAGTCAAATACCTGCTCCTAAAATACTGGTTCATGGAGGGGGTAAATCTGCCACCGCCTTGGCAGAAAAATTAGGCATCCCTACCAAAATGATTAACGGCAGAAGGTGTACGCCTAAAGACAGTTTGGAAGTCATTACCATGACTTATGCCGGTACGGCCAACAAAACCATTGTTTCTCAATTACAGGCAGACCAATGTAATGCCCTGGGTCTAAGTGGCGCAGATGCCAATAGTATAAGTGCTACAAAAAGAAACCCAAAGCCTATAGATTACGGGTTTGTGGGGGATCATTTAAAAGTAAACGCCTCCCTTATAAAAACCCTTTTGTCACATGGGATTTGCCCCGTCTTTTGCGCCATTACCCACGACGGTAACGGACAATTACTCAATACCAATGCAGACACCATCGCAGCAGAAATAGCTATAGCCATGGCAGACAATTATGAAACACACTTATGGTATTGCTTTGAGAAACAAGGCGTATTGGTAAGTGAAGCACCCTTAGAAGTACTGGTAAGTTTGATTCCTAATGAAATGAAGCAACTCATAAATGATGGGATTATTCACTCAGGAATGATCCCTAAACTCTCTAATGGATTTCATGCATTAGAAAAAGGAGTCCATAAAGTAGGAATTGGAAATGAAGATATGTTGGCCAACAAAGGGCCCTTTACCTTATTAAAAAAGAATTAAATGGAGTACATAGACACCTATGAAAAAGAGGCCATTCAATTATTAAAATCACTGATTGAAACCCCTTCTTTTTCTTCAGAAGAAACACATACAGCCAAGCTTATTGAGGCATGGTTTGAGCAAAAAGGAATCTCCTACCAACAGAGTGGGCACAATAGATATGCCTTTAACAAGCATTTTGATCCTAAAAAACCTAGTTTGCTATTAAATTCACATCACGATACGGTAAAACCCAATAGCGCCTACACACTAGACCCTTTCAAGGCGATTGAAAAGGACGGAAAAATTTACGGTCTTGGCAGCAATGACGCAGGAGGCTGCTTGGTTTGTTTACTGAGCACTTTTGCACATTTCTACGAGCGTAAAGATTTAAAATACAACCTTATTATAGTCGCCTCTGCAGAAGAAGAAAGCTCAGGCCCAAATGGCTTAAACTCCGTATTACCCCTGCTACCAAAAATAGATATGGCCATTGTAGGAGAACCCACCCAAATGCATTTGGCCATTGCAGAAAAAGGCCTCGTTGTTTTTGATGGAATCATAAAGGGAACACCCTCACATGCAGCGCACCCTAATTCGGACCAAGCCATTTATAAAACTGCTGGGGTGTTAAATTGGTTTGAAACATATGCATTTGAAAAAGTGTCTGATTTCTTAGGGCCGGTTAAGATGACCGTGACACAGATTCAAGGGGGTAGCCAACACAATGTCATTCCAGCAGAAGTAAAACTGGTGGTAGATGTAAGGGTAAATGATTGTTATTCAAATGCAGAAATAAATGAGTTGCTGCAAAGAGACGCCCCGCTGGAATTAAAAGCGAGGAGTTTGAGGCTTGGATCTTCTAGCGTAAGGCCAGACCACCCCTTGGTAATCGCTGGAAAGAGTATGGGCAGGGAAACCTATGGATCTCCCACGCTTTCTGACCAGGCAGCTATTTCGGGTCCTTCACTGAAATTAGGACCTGGAGACAGCAGCAGATCACACACGGCAGATGAATTTATTTACAGCGCAGAAATTGGCCAGGGCATTGAAATATACTGCTCACTTTTAGAAACTTATTTAACACAATAACGCATATGAAACTTTGGGATAAAGGGGGTAGCACCCACGAAAAAATTGATTTTTTTACCGTAGGAAATGACAGGGAGCTGGACCAATTTTTAGCAGCTTATGATATAAAAGCGTCCATAGCGCACGCAGAAATGTTAGCTACCGTAGGCTTACTTGAAGCAGAGGAAGCCGCTAATTTGGTCACTGCTTTAGCGCAAATTGGCAAAGAAATTACAGCGGGTACTTTTAAAATTGAGGCTGATTTTGAAGACGTCCATTCTAAAATAGAGTTTCTACTCACGGAGCGATTGGGAGACGTTGGGAAAAAAATTCATGCAGCAAGATCCAGAAACGATCAAGTACTGGTGGCCATGCAATTGTTTTTAAAAGATCAAATTCAGGAGATCAAAACGGGGAGTCAAGACTTATTTAACCTATTAATTTCGTTGGCCGACAAACACGCTGGACTCATTTTACCGGGATATACTCACTTACAGGTGGCCATGCCTTCTTCCTTTGGTCTTTGGTTTTCTTCCTATGCAGAAAGTCTTATAGACGACGTTTATTTTCTAGAAGCTGCCCATAAAGTATGTGATCAAAACCCCCTAGGAAGTGCTGCCGGATATGGAAGCTCTTTTCCTATAAACCGAAAAATGACTACGGAAAAACTGGGTTTTAGCACAATTAAATACAATGTAGTAGCCGCACAAATGGGTAGGGGGAAAACAGAGAAAGCTATGGCATTTGGCATGAGCGCGGTGGCAGCTACCTTAGGAAAATTAGCCATGGATATTTGTCTTTATATGAGTCAAGACCTCAATTTTATAAGTTTCCCAGACCAACTCACTACCGGATCAAGCATTATGCCCCATAAAAAGAATCCAGATGTATTTGAATTGATCAGGGCTAAATGCAATAAAATTCAAAGCCTCCCAGCCCAGCTGAGTCAGTTAACAGCGAATTTACCAAGTGGGTACCACAGGGATTTACAGCTTTTGAAAGAGGTATTACTGCCTGCCATCACAGAATTACAAAGTTGTTTAGATATCATGCATTTTGCCTTAAAGGAAGTTATTCCAAATACCACTTTGGGTCAAAACCCAAAATACGACGCTATGTACTCTGTAGATACCCTCAATGAAATGGTGCTTCAGGGAATGCCCTTTAGAGAAGCCTACAAAGCAATGGGTGTCCTGATTGAAGAAGGAGCCTACCAACCCAAAAAGGACCTCAACCACACCCATTTAGGGAGTATAGGAAACTTATGTTTGGAGGAGATAAAAGCGAAAATGGACCGCGCTTGTAACTTTTAATAAAGCCTGGTTATTCGCCTAAATCAAAAAGAGCGGCCTTTTATGTAAAATGCCGCTCTTTTTATGGGTTAAAAATGAGGCTTATTGTATCATTTTTAAGTTGATAATTTCTTGTTCTGTAAGGGTGCGCCATTGTCCTCTAGGCAGGTCTTTTTTGGTAAGACCAGCATAGACAACCCTATCTAATTTAATGAGCTCATAACCCAAGTGATCGAACAATCTTTTGATGATGTTATTTTTTGCGCTTAAAATTTCAATACCTACTTCAGTAGCTGGAGATCCCTCAATATTTGAAATTTCATGAACACGAACGGGTCCATCTTCAAGCACAATTCCTTTCCTTACCTTCTCTAGATCGTCCGCTTTAAGTGATTTGCTTAAAGTAGCATGGTATATTTTTCTAAAACCATTTTTTGGTTTTGTCAATTTGGTTTGTAATTCCCCATCGTTGGTAAAAAGTAACAATCCAGAGGCTGATTTATCTAAACGACCCACTGGCTTAATTTTAGACTTAGTGGCATTTGCAACAAGTCCTAAGGCAGATTTTGGTTGAGAAGCATCCGTAGCGGAGCTATCAAAATCTTTGGGCTTGTTTAATAAAATATAGGCTCTCTTTTCTGGGTTCAAAACAACACCGTCAAAACTAACCACATCTGAAAGCGCTACTTTATAACCCATTTCAACCACAGCTTTTCCATTGACTTTTACACTTCCAGCAGCTATAAAAATATCTGCCTCTCTTCTAGAACAAACCCCAGAATTAGATATGTATCTATTTAAACGGATCGAATTGTCGTCTCCTTTTTTGGCAGGTTTAGCGGGTGTTTTAGTTGCTAATTGTGGTCCTTTTGCTTGTGAGCCAGCTCCAAATGTATCTCTATTGACTGTTTTTCTGTAGCCTTTTTTATTTGACCCGCTAGGCTTTAAACGTGCATTAGGAGAAGAATCCTCAGAGCCACTTTTACCCAATGAACTATTATTCCCTTTATGAGAAGGGGAATTTCCCCTAGCACCACTCGTTTTTTTAAAAGTTCCAGATCCGCGTCCAGATGCTTTTTTATCGCCGTCAAAATTATTACGCCCCATTTGTTGTTATTTTGTGCAAAGGTAGTGTATTGTTTTAGATTGGAGCGATTAAATAAACCTGCCCAGCAACAGCTCTGGATCTATGAGTAAAATACCGAATACGCCCCCAACAATGATGAATTTTAAAAGGTTGTGAATGTTCAAATACTGCTTTTTTTCTTTGGCCAACCACAGGCCAACAATTGCGGCAATCAGTAAAACAAATACGCCTTTAAAATACCAGTCCATATAACCCACATTGAATTTAGTGATTAATAAATAGGTGGGAAATACCGTAGCTACAAGTAATATACTCACGCAATACTTAGAAAATCTAGTCCCATAAGTAACCGCCACAGTCTTATAATCTTGGGTGAGGTCTCCTGTAAGGTTTTCTAAATCTTTCACCATATCTCTGGCAAGCACTAATAAGAATAGAAAAATTGCTTGGACAAAGATCACCGGAGCTAAATTTTTATGGTATACAAACACTGTGAAAAAAGGCGTAATCGCCAAAGAGGCAGAAACAACATTACCCAAAAAAGCCATTCTCTTTAGTTTGTGAGAATACAGCCAAATACCAAAAATATAAGCAGAAAAAAAAACCACTGCTCTAAAGGAGACTGCACTGGCCATAAAGACAGCCAAAAAATTACCCGTAAAATAAGCGGTAATTTTAGCGCGTTGTGATATGTGTCGGTCTAAGAGTGTTTTCCTAGGTCTATTGATCAGGTCCTTTTCTGCGTCATAAAAGCTATTGATAATATAACCACTGCCTATCACAATAGCTGTTGAAAGTACTAATAATGCCAAATGAGGATCTAAAATAATTTCTTTTAAAGATTTATTTGGCGCTAGAATAAATATTGAACATAGGTATTGTGCCAGTACAATTAGGGCTATGTTATATCCCCTAAGTACAGAAAAGAATGCGAGTCCCTTTAAAGCGAATCGCGATAGAGGACTTTGAGACATAGCTTAGAATTAAAAATTATAAACAACTTCTAAGTGGTAATCCTTTAAAGCCTTTTGGGCTTTTTCAAGATCTGGAGCAAAACCTAAGATGTAACCTCCACCTCCAGAACCACAAAGTTTTAAGTAGTAATCATTCGTTTTTAATCCCTCTCGCCACAGTTCGTGAAATTCAGTAGGAATCATTGGTTTAAAATGGTCTAATACAACCTTAGACAATTGGCGCATATTAGAAAATAAGGAATGAACATTTCCATTCACAAAATCATCCACACAAGCATCTGTATGCTTAATAAATTGGTCTTTAAGCATGTTTCTAAAACCTTCCTGCTTCATTTGTTCCATAAACAATTGAACCATGGGGGCTGTTTCTCCAACCTGGCCTGAATCTAATAAGAATACAGCACCCTTTCCAGCCGTGTGCTGAGATGGAATTGCTGTAGAAGCTATATGGTCTTGAGCGTGTATTAATATGGGCAGGCTCAAATAAGAATTCAATGGATCTAAGCCGGAAGATTTTCCGTGAAAAAAAGATTCCATGGTCCCAAAAAGTTGTTTTAATTGCAGTAATTTTTCTCGGGTTAAATTCTCTAAAACCGTAATTTTATGCTGCGCATAGTTGTCATAAATAGCAGCAACTAGTGCGCCACTACTTCCAATACCGTAACCCTGAGGAATGGTGGAGTCAAAATACAATCCATTGGAAATATCTGCTTTTAGTTGTTTTAAATCAAAAGAAAACAACTCCGGGTTCTTTGATTGCAAATCTGCTAAATGTACTGCAAAACCTGCTAAGCTGGCATTTGAGCTGGGGTTCCCTTCTTCAGAATTTTTAGGAATGATTAGCGCTCCCATTGCTGCATTATAGGGTATTGAAAGGCCTTTGGAGTCTTTGATAATCCCATACTCTCCAAAAAGTAAAATCTTTGCGTAAAAAAGGGGGCCTTTCATAGGGTGTTATTTTTAAGGTTGTACGGTGTGAGATATGCTTCCACTTCCAACCTGATCACAAATATACTGTCCATTTTGACAATAGGCAACTAATTCGTTTTCAATAAATTGAAGCACTTGAACTTTGTGCATTTCTGGATACAGCAAATGTACATTTGCTCCTGCGTCTAGCGTGAAAGAAACAGGCAAAGCAGTGTTTTTTCTAAAATTCCAAATTTTTTCAATGATAGATAAAGTGCCAGGCTTCATCAATATAAAATAAGGACTACTGGTCAGCATCATAGCATGAAGTGTTAATGCCTCTGACTCCACTACACTTATAAAAGTTTCCATATCTCCTGAGACCAAAGCCTCAGTCAATAGAGCCAATTGATCATGGGCCTGTTGAAACCTAGCTTTCGCGAAGGGATGGTCTTTCATTAAACCATGGCCCACAGTACTACTCACTACTTTCTCTCCTTTGTCTACCAGTAAAATAGTATCCTGAAAGTTCTTAAAAATAGGGGCTAATACTTGATTGAATGGCACAGCAACTAAGTCTTGACTGGCTTTAAATCCTGGTGTTTTACCCCATTGCATGAGCGGGCCGCTAATGCTTCTCGCAGCACTTCCTGATCCCAATCTTGCCAAAAAGGATGCTTTTGCATAAAAGGCTTCTGAAAAAACGTTTTGATCATTGGGAGGAAACTCATCCGACAATTCTAACAAACAAAGTGAAAGTGCTGCCATAGCACTTGCAGATGAAGCTATTCCACTTGAATGGGGAAAGGTGTTTTCACTGTTAATCACCAAATGATATGTTTTTAAGAAGGGTAAATAATCAATAACCCTTGCAAAAAAAGAGGCTATTTTTGGATGAAAATCTGGTTTGGGAGACCCCTCAAAAGAAAATTCAAAAGAGAAGGCCCCAGTGCTTTCATCGCTAAGCATGCTTTGATCAACCAAGGTCACTGACGTTTTGGTATTACAGTGATTTAGGGTAAAACTAATTGATGGATTAGCTGGAATCTGAGGGTCGTATTTTCCCCAATATTTAACCAAAGCTATGTTGCTTGGAGACGCCCAAGTCACTGTTTTATTGGTCTGAACAAGGTGTTGCGATGAAGGTATAAAGCCAACAGCTTCCATAAAAATATTTTAAAGCAAATATAGGGCATCTAAACCTATAATGTGGAAGCTTTTAAGCAATATAAATGAACAAAGCATTCATTTTTTTGGTATTTTAGTGATCTTTTAAAGCATAGACCATTGAAAAAAACCATCTACTACATCTTCATCTCCGTAACGATCTGTCTTTTGGTGGGTTTTTTATCTAGTTTTGCAACCCAAAGTTCTGTGAATGGTTGGTATCTAGGCCTTGAAAAGCCTTTTTTTAACCCACCCAATTGGGTATTTGCACCGGTATGGAGCTTGTTGTATATTATGATGGGTGTAGCCGCAGGATTGGTTTGGGCAAAAGGATATTACCATGTATGGGTAAAGACAGCCCTCTACCATTTTTTATTCCAGCTCTTACTCAATGCACTCTGGTCCATTACATTTTTCGGATTAAAAAATCCTTTAATGGCCTTGGTAGTAATCTTAGGACTCAATGTATTGCTGCTGTTTACTTTTAAATGGTTTAAAATAGTCCTTCCAAAAGCGGCCTATTTACTCCTTCCATACATGGCTTGGGTGGGTTTTGCCACTGCCTTAAACGCCGCTATTTGGTGGCTTAATTAGATTCTTTTAGGCTTTGCACCATTCCTTTAGCGGCTAAATAAGCAGTGGTCCAAGCGTTCTGAAAATTAAACCCTCCTGTAATGGCGTCTATATTTAAAAGCTCCCCTGCAAAATATAAGCCTGGGAATTTTTTGCTTTGAGCATCTGTAAATGAAACTTCTTTTAACTTAATTCCACCAGCAGTCACAAACTCATCTTTAAAAGTACTCTTCCCATTCACTTCGAATTCCGAAGTACTTAGGCCTTCTGACAAGGATTGAAGTTGGCTTTTAGTGATATTGGCCCAAATTAAATCCGAAGGAATTTCTAGATGCATTAACAAGCTTTGCCACAAACGTTTGGGAAGTCCAAAAGGAACCCATTTGAAAAGGGTTTTTTTAGGGTCTTTTTTCTTTAGAGCATGCAGTGCTTCAAGGACCTCTTGCGCATGTTTGTACTCAGGTAAAAAATTGACACTTACCGTAAAGTTGTAATCCAATGCATGCAACAAACGCGCACCCCAAGCAGAAAGTTTTAAAATAGCCGGACCGCTCAGTCCCCAATGGGTAATTAATAAGGGGCCCTTTGCATAAAGGGCTTTTTTCTGCTTTATACCGGGCAATTTTAAATGCACCACTGCAGGGGTACTTAAACCCGCCAAACCTTCGATTCTTGGATCTTTTATATTAAAAGTAAACAAAGAGGGTACTGCAAGTTCTACCCCATGTCCTAATTCTTGGAGCATTCGAATCATTTTGGGACTGCTCCCCGTAGCCATTAATACCTTTTTTGCAGAAAAAGTTTCTGTTGCAGTGAGAATATTCCAACCAGACCCAACTATGGGTTCAATGGCTTTAACCACAGTTTTTGACTGTAAGGCAATGCCCAGTTTTTCTCTCAAAGAAGTAAAACAATCTATGATTGCTGCAGAAGTATTGGCTACAGGAAAAATTCTTCCATCTGATTCAATTTTTAAAGGAACCCCCTGTGATTCAAAAAAAGCAATCACTTCTTTTGGACCATAGTGATGAAATGGTCCCAGTAGGGCTTTTTCACCTCTGGGGTAATGGGACGCTAAAAAATCTGGTTCCAAGGCGTCGTGGGTGACATTGCACCTACCCCCACCTGAAATTTTTACTTTCTCTAGGCCCATAGCTCCTTTTTCAAAAAGGGTAATTCGCAAAGTAGGGTTCAGCAATGCGGTCTGAATGGCCGCATAATACCCCGCTGCACCCCCTCCTATAATGGCCACGTCTACCATTAAAAAGTACGGTCAGGATAGTTGGAAAAAACAGCGTCTACGCCAAGTGTCTTTGTGTTTTTTAAATCTTCTGGAGTATTCACCGTCCAGGTATATACCTTAAAACCGGCTGCATGAATTTGAGCCACAATAGTGGCATCCAAGTCTTTGTAATAAGGATTAATCGCCACCGCACTCAGTTGTTTAGCCACAGGTATGGCTTCTAAAGGTGGTCCCTCTGTAAGTACTCCAATGGAAATTTTCGGGAGCAATTCCCTTGTTTCGAACAATAGTGCCCAATCAAAACTAGAAATCAAAAGACCTTCTTCTTCCCAAGTGCCGTCCGAAAGATACGATTTTAGCAAACTAGCAACAGGAGCTGCTGTATTTGGACCCTTAAGCTCAATGTTTAAAGCAGCTTTTCCCGCCAATTGATCTAGAATAGTTTTTAAAAGTGGTATGCTATGTCCTCCTTCTAAAACCACTTCTTGCAGTGCTTCCCAGGTAAAGGAAGTAATAGGTCCCGTAGCATTAGACAAGCGATCCAATTCATTGTCGTGAAACACAACCAATTCTCCACTAGCAATCTGAAAAACATCTATTTCTATCATAGCTGCGCCTAACGCTACCGCTTTATTAATAGAGGCCAAAGTATTTTCAGTTTCATAACCCATGGCACCCCTGTGTCCAATCATCATAGGATTTTCTACTTTTTCCATATTACACGCATGTATTAACACCAACAAAAAAACCCATAAAAATCTATTGATCAGTATATGACTTAAAAATTGCTTTTTCATGACCGTACTACTTCACAAGGTGTTCCAGGATAAAGCACCTGTCTGGTTCCAGAAACCCTAATAGACATTTCAGTGTCTCCATTGAGTTCAAAAATAGTTTTATCAGGGCCAACACTCACTTGAATGATTCTATTTCTAAAATTGAGTTTAAAGGAATAGTTCTTCCACTGCTTTGGGATTCTAGGGGTAAAAGAGAGTTTGTCTTCTACAATCCTCATTCCAGCAAAACCCTCTACTATACTCATCCAAGTACCCGCCATTGAAGTAATGTGAAGTCCTTCTTCTACCTCCTTATTATAATCGTCTAAATCCAATCTAGACGTTCTGAGATAGAAATTGTAGGCCTGTTCCATGCGCCCTAACTTAGCTGCTTGAATGGAATGCACACAAGGAGAAAGTGAAGATTCATGTACCGTAAATGGTTCATAAAAATCAAAATGTCGCTCCAGAGCGTCCAAACTAAATTGGTCTTCAAAAAAATAGAACCCTTGAAGTACGTCTGCCTGCTTTATGTAGGGTGACCTTAAAATCCTGTCCCAACTCCACTTTTGATTGATGGGTCGGTCTAATTTGCTCAATTCAGTTACAGGAAGTAACTCCTTATCTAAGAAACCATCTTGTTGTAAAAATACATCCAAAGTCTGGTCCTTAGGAAAATACATGTTTTTAGAGACTTTCTGCCACTGATCCACCTCAGCACTTTTCAACTTAGTGATGCCCATAATCCTGTTATAATCTTCAGGATATCCGTCTTTGACCTTTTGAATTTGAGTGGTCGCATAAGCAATACACCAGCTCGCCAAGTAATTGGTGTACCAGTTGTTATTGACATTATTTTCATATTCATTTGGACCTGTAACCCCAAGAATTACATAGGCATTTTTAGCAGTTGAAAAGGTAGCCCTTTGGTGCCAAAATCTGGCAATTCCTATTAGCACTTCCAATCCCATCTCTGGAATATAACTATAGTCCCCTGTGTACCTATAATAATTATAAATAGCAAAAGCTATAGCGCCATTTCTATGAATCTCCTCGAAAGTAATTTCCCACTCATTGTGGCATTCTTCCCCATTCATTGTCACCATAGGATACAGCGCTGCACCATTAGAAAACCCTAATTTAGCGGCATTTTCAATAGCTTTATCCAGTTGATTGTACCTGTACTGAAGTAGGTTCCTAGCTACTTTTTGGTCTTTTGTAGCCATATAAAAAGGAATGCAATAGGCTTCCGTATCCCAATAAGTGCTCCCCCCGTATTTCTCCCCAGTAAATCCTTTCGGGCCTATATTTAAAGTGGCGTCTTTTCCAGTATAGGTTTGATTGAGTTGGAATATATTAAAACGAATCCCTTGTTGGGCTTTTACATCTCCTTCTATGACAATGTCTGCCCTATCCCAAATAGCTTTCCATGCATTTGCCTGGGCTGTTTTTAAGGCCTCAAAACCGGCCGATGTCGCTCTGCCTACAACCTCAAAAACAGCTGCTTCTAAAGTGCCTGTCACTTTACGATCTAAAATATAACCCCCGTATTTATAGGTAGTGAGCGTATCTCCACTTTTTAAGCTTGCTTTATAAAGGTGTCCCACGGCCAATTCACCTTCCATGGTCTGGGTGGGCAGTACTCTTTTAGCGGTATTTAAATAAACTTCTGTGGCTTGGTAGGTCACTGTTTTAAAGTTTGTTTTATTGGTCTGGGCTTCTATAAAAGCGGTGTTTTCTTTAGCATTTACCGAAGTGGTTTGCCAAAAGGCGTCGTCCCAATTGGAATCTTCATTCTTTACACCACTGTCCAGAAAACTTTTGACCTCAATGTCTGCAACACCTTCCAATAAGGTGACTTTATATTCAATGGCGCCAATAGTATCTTGAGCCAAACTTAAAAAACGACTGCTTTCTATACTCAGACGAATTCCGTCTGCTAGTGTGACTTCAAAAGAGCGCAATAATAGGCCTGTTTGCATCTGAAGTTCTCTTCTAAATGAGTGCACTTCTTTAGCGGTATATAAGTCTAAATCCTGGCCGTTAACTTTAATGTAAATACCAATCCAACTCGGTGCATTCAGTACCTTGGCAAAATACTCTGGATAGCCATTTTTCCACCATCCTACCCTTGTCTTGTCTGGATAATACACCCCACCCATATAACTGCCCTGAAAAGTTGGGCCTGAATAATACTCTTCAAAATTGGCTCTTTGGCCCATAGAGCCATTACCAATACTAAAAAGACTTTCAGAAGATTTTACACGACTTGGATCAAAACCCTCTTCGATTAAGGACCAAGCATTTGGAAGGATATAAGATTGATTCATGGTAATTTTAAGCGATTAATGATTGAACAAATGATGGGGTAATTTCAGCAGTAGAAGCAAAACAATGGTCTGCTTTAAATAATATTACCGGGTCTCCAATAGCGACGCAGACCATTTGGGCTGCTTTTGCAGCAGCTACACCTGCCAGAGCGTCTTCAAAAACCACACAGTTCTCAGGGGCAACTCCCAATCCTTTGGCTGCTGTGAGAAAAACCTCTGGATCTGGTTTGGCCTTAGCTACCTCATTACCGTCTACCAGCACATCAAAGTAAGACAAAAGCCCTACCTTTTCCAAAATGGGCTTGGCATTTTTACTGGCTGACCCTAAAGCAATAGGCATTTTTTGTGCCTTTAAAGCAGTTAGTATTTCTGTTATCCCTGGAAGAATTTCACTGGCATTCATATTTGAAATAAGGCTTAAATAGTGGTTATTTTTTTCTGTAAGCCAATGCTCCTTTTCCTCTTGTGTAGCCTTATATTGGGCCATTTCTAAAAGCAGTTCTAAAGAGCGGACTCTAGATACTCCTTTAAATTGCTCGTTGTCTTCTTCTGTGAAATTGTATTGGAGGTTTTTAGCCAATGACTGCCAGGCTTTAAAATGATACTTGGCTGTGTCTACTATGACTCCGTCTAAATCGAATATAAATCCTTTAGGCATTATGCTGTTCTTTATACTGTTAGCTTTTCTTTATACTGCTATATGAAATAAATCTTTTTGGGCTGCTGAGCTATAAGGTAGAAGCGCGTTCTATTAAAGTGGGTTGTAACACTGTGGTGGTAAAAGTGGCTTCATCAGATTCCGTCTCTACTTTTTCGATAAGCATTCTAGCCGCTTCTTCTCCCATCAATTCACCGTGTTGGGCTATAGCGGTGAGTGAAGGCATGGCATATTTAGAGAGCAATCCATCTGTAAAACCAATAAATGAGATGTCTTCAGGAATGCGTTTGTTCATTCCATGTACCAATCTCATAGCGTGCATGGCGAATATTTCGTTGACGCAAAGAACGGCATCGACCTTTTGGGTCTTAAAAAAAGTATCAAACGCGGTAGCCTCTACCTCCATGGAAGGCATCTTTAGGATCAAAGACTCTTCTAAGGGAATATTGTAATGGGCCAAGGCCTTTTTATAGCCGTCCGTCCTAGCCTTTCCTACACTTAAATAGTCATCTGTGGTGATTAAAGCAATCTTTTTCTTGCCGCTCTCTACAAACTTTTTAACCGCTAAAAAAGCCCCTTGAGCGTCGTCTATAACCACTTTATCACAGTGAATACGCTCTGTTACACGGTCAAACATAACCATAGGAATACCCTGATCTGTAACTTCTTTAATATGGTTGTAGTCACTTTTTTGCTGGGTTTCTGTAGAAAGAGACATAATAAATCCGTCTATTGACCCATTGGCAAGGAGCTCCATATTGATCACTTCTCGCTCATAGCCCTCGTTAGAAACACAAACCAATACATTATAGCCCTTCGCGTTGGCATACTTTTCTATCCCGAGAATGACCGTCGTGAAAAAATGGTGCACAATATCTGGAATAATCACCCCAATATTCTTGGTGCGCCTATTTTTTAAACTCACCGCAATATTATTGGGCTTGTAATTATACAACTTGGCAAAGGCTTGAATCTTGTCTTTAGTGTCCCTACTAATTTCTTCACTATTCTTAAGTGCCTTAGACACTGTAGAAATAGACACTTCTAATTCTCTCGCAATGTCCTTGAGGGTGATTTTTGGTTTCAAAAGATTTAATAATTTAGTGCAAGTTAATATTCTTATGTATAAGGTTAAACAATTCAAAGGCAATTTTGGGGCATAGGTTAAGAAAAGGTTAAAAAAGACAGGGTTAATGACTAGAAAATTGGGGGCTATTATTATTATTTTCCTATATTTGAAGGGATTTTATGTTAAAATATCAATTGCAGACCAATTTTTTACGAGCTTAATAAAGTAACGCTGAGTGTATTGCCACATTGACAATATGCGATAGTTATTAACACGAAACCGTTTTCGTAACATATTTGAGCTGTTTTTGTTTCCTATTTAACAGAAAATTTACATATGTTTAACGCTTAAACTAAAATTAACTAAACTTAAAATTAACTATTTATGAAAATTATGCTACTCAAAAGCTTTTTGTTAGTTGGAGCCATTATGTGCTTTGGCTTGGCAAAAGCACAGACAGTATCTGGTAATGTTTCTGACGACAATGGTCCTTTATTAGGTGCATCTGTAGTCGTTAAAGGTACTGCCAATGGAACAACAGCAGATTTTGATGGTAACTTTACCATTCAAGCTGGAAGCGGCGACATCTTAGTGTTCTCTTATGTAGGGTACACAGCACAAGAAGTTGCTGTAGGTAATCAAACTACGATTAATGTAGTATTGGTAGCCAACAATGAATTGGATGAAGTAATCGTTACAGGTTATGGAGGTCAAAAAGAAAAGGAGATTACTTCAGCAGTTGTATCTGTAGGAGAAGAAGAGTTTAACCAAGGACAGGTAAACGACCCTTCTCAATTACTACAAGGTAAAGTTGCTGGTCTTCAGATCTACAACAAAGGAGGAAACCCTAACGCTGGTGCTCAGATACGTTTGAGAGGTCTATCTACAGTTGGAGCAAATGCTTCTCCATTAGTAGTTATAGACGGAGTTATTGGGGCGTCTTTAGCCAACGTAGATCCAAGCGATATTGCTAATATTAGTGTTTTAAAGGATGCTTCTGCCGCAGCAATCTACGGATCTCGTGGTTCTTCTGGGGTTATTCTTGTTACGACTAAGTCTGGTGTTGCTGGAGAAACTAAGATTTCTTACAATGTGCAGTATTCTTCTGCTGAAAGATTAAATACAATAGACGTTATGTCTGCAGATGAGTTTAGAACTGCTGGCGGTCGTGATTTAGGTGCAACAACCAACTGGTTAGATGAGGTTACTAGAACTGCTGCAACTACAATCCACAACGTTTCTATGTCAGGTGGTAATGGTTCCACTAGCTACCGTGTTTCTGCCAACTATAGAGATGTAGAAGGCATCTTAGTAAACAACGGGTTTACTCAAATGAATGCGCGTTTAAACTTCTCTACAAGAACTTTAAATGACAAATTAAAAATTGAGTTCTCTTCTTCTTTCACAGACAGAAACCAACAAAATGGATTCAGTGAAGCATTGCGTTATGCTACTTTGTATAACCCAACTGCACCTGTTTTAGCTGAAAATGCACCTTATGCATTTAACGGGGAACAATTTGGTGGTTATTTTGAAACTTTAGGTTTATTTGATTCATTCAACCCTGTTTCTATTGCCAACCAAAACATTAACGACGGTAAAAAAGTAGAGTACAACTACTCTGCAAACTTTACTTACAGCTTAACGGATGATATTGATGTTCATTTCAATGCTGCAAACCAATTGTCCAAATACGGAAACAGATTGTACTACAGAGGAACTTCACTTTGGAATGGTGGTGCTGCATCTCCATCTAGAAAAGGTTCTGCTACATTGTACAACGATGAGTATACTTTCAGATTATACGAAGCTTACGCTACTTGGAATAAGTCTTTTGGCAACTCTAACTTAGTATTAACTGGAGGTTATTCTTACCAAAAGCAAAACTTTAACTCTCACTCAGTAACTGTTGGAGATTTCCCAACAGGTGATTTTGACTATATTAATGCTATTGAGTTAGGTCAAGATTTATTAAACCAAGGTTTTGTAGGTGCTAACTCTGATATGGCTCCAGACAATGAAATTGAAGCATACTTTTTAAGAGCAAACTTAACGATTGGAGACAATTTATTTGTAAATGCTTCTGTGAGAAGAGAAGGTTCTACTAAATTTGGTGAAGGTAACAAATACGGTACTTTCCCTGCAATTGGACTAGGAACTGATTTAAATAAATACTTAAATCTTGAAGGTGTAAACCAATTAAAAGCTAGACTTTCTTACGGGGTAACTGGTAACGTACCTTCAGGAAATGGATTATCTCAAGAAGTGAGAGGATTTGGATGGGCCGGTGGTGGTACATCTGGAGGAAATACTTTCCTAGTAAGGGCTGCAAACCCAGACCTAAAATGGGAAGAAAAATCTGAGATTAACTTCGGTTTAGATTTTAACACAGACAGATTGTCTGCTTCTTTAGACATCTACGAGCAAACTTCTAGTGATTTTATCTTAGACAGACAAGTAGATGCTACTGTTTATGGATTTGACAGGAGATTTGAAAATGCAGGTCAAGTAACTTCTAAAGGAGTTGAGTTGGCTGTAAACTATGACTTAGTAAAAGGAGATGGTGTGAACTATAACACTGGAATTGTTTGGTCTAGAAATCAAACTATCTTGGATGAGTATGTTTCTGATCAAGAGCGTTTTGCTAACTTAGGTGCACCTGGTCAAAATGATACTTACGCAATCCGTGTTAAAGTAGGAGAAGAAATTGGACAGATCTATGCACCAGTATGGGATGGAACTGTAACCAATGGTTCTCAGAACTTTGTAGATGTTAACGGAGATGGTGTAATTAACACCAACCAAGCTAATATGCTAAACGACGACGCAGATTTTGCTGTTGTTGGTAGAGGTACTCCAGACTTTGAATTGGGTTGGACAAACCAGATTACTTTTGGTGAGTGGTCTATTAATGCATTCTTTAGAGGAGCATTTGGACACAGCTTAGTAAATACATTCCGTGTATTTTACGAGCCAAGAGTAGGTTCTCAAAAATCGTATAACTACATCAATACTGAGTTAGCTAACCCAGAAATTACCAACGCACAATTCTCTTCTTTATATGTTGAGAAAGCAGATTTCTTTAAATTAGACAACTTAACCGTAGCAAGAAACTTAAACTTAAATAGCAGTCTTATTGACAGAGCTACTTTATCTTTAAACGTTCAAAATGCTTTTGTTTTGACAAAGTATACTGGATCTGATCCAGAACCGTCTTTATCAGACAATGGAAATGTGTTGGCTCCAGGTATGGACAGAAGAAACAACTTCTATTCTGCTCGTACATTTACTGTAGGACTTAACATTAACTTTTAAAAAAAAATTACATATGAAAACTTTTAACAAAATACTTTTAGGTATAGGACTCGTAAGTTTAACTTACTCTTGTACTGATTTAGAAGAAGATTTGGTAGGGGATTTAACTACTGACTTTACTGTAGACGGGGTAACAAACCAGTCTTTCAGTGGTAGTGCTTTTACTGTATCTGACGGACTAACTTCTGCCTTCGGCGCCCTGAGAGGAACTGGAACTGCAGGACACGGAGGGTACTTCTCTGTACAATCTGTTTCTTCAGATGAAATGGCCGTAACCCAAAAAGGGGGTGACTGGTATGACGGTGGAATCTGGTTAGATATTCACAGACACACACAAACAGCGGCTAACGGTCCAATCAAAGACACTTGGAATGGTGGTTACAACGCTATTGCACAAGTGAACAACTCTATTGAAAATGGAAACCTAGACGCTAACTTAACTGCGCAAGCTAAAGTATTACGTGCTTACTTGCACTGGAGGTTATTAGACCTTTATGGGCGTATTCGTTATGTAGATGAGAATGGTACTTCTGCGCAATTGTCAAGATCTGCTGGTTTTGCTCGTATTGAAGGAGAAATTCTTTCTGCTTTAGGCGTTGCTTCAGTTTCTGCAGCTATGGACTTAAGTGGGTCTGCATTAACTAAAGGAGACGTTAAGTACAGAATTAACCAATTTGCTGCTTTAGGTATCTTGGCAAAATTATACTTAAACGCTGAAGTTTACACAGGTACTGCAAGATGGCAAGAAGCGCATGACGCAGCAGACTACATTATCTCTAATAGTTCTTACAGATTGTCCGACAGTTCAGTTTCTGTGCCAAATCCGTCTAAGAGACCAGCGGTTTCTTCGGATGCAGAAAGCCTAACAGGCTATGCAGCAGTATTCTCTCCTGCAAACTATGACAACCCAGAAATTATATGGTCTGTTGAATATGACGAAGCTACAGCTGGAGGAATGAATTTCCACCAAATGTCATTACACTACGCTTCTCAGTTTACTTACTTGTTCCAAGACCAACCTTGGAATGGATACTCTGCTTTGGAAGAGTTTTACAACTCTTATGAAGACGGAGATGCACGTAAAAAAGCTAACTTTATTGTAGGAGCACAAACAGACTTCGGTGGAAGTGTCGTGGTAGATTTAGCCTCTGACACTCAAGACCCTGCCATTAATTATTCTACTTCAATCAATGAATTAGAGCCAAATGCGGGAAGAACAGATGGTGCAAGATTAGGGAAATTCTCTTTCAAAAACTTTGCCAGACCAGACTTAGATAATGACTACCCAATTGTAAGATTAGGAGATGTTTACTTAATGAGAGCAGAAGCAAAAGCTAGAGTAGCAGGAGACTGGTCTATGGCTGCAGCAGACGTAAACACAGTAAGAGCAAGAGCAGGTGTTTCTGCACTTGGATCTATCACTGCAGATTCTTTCTTAGCAGAAAGAGGGCGTGAAATGTTTATGGAAAGTTCAAGAAGAACTGACTTAATCCGTTTTGGAAAATGGAATTCTACATGGTGGGAAAAAACAAATTCTGATGCTTACAGAATTGTAATGCCTATCCCTGCAGATGCTATTCAAAACTCTAACGGAGCATTGACACAAAACCAAGGATACTAATCCTTCGTTTATATCTTATAAAAGGCGGCCCATTAGGGCCGCTTTTTTTTTAACATTTTTTAAAAAGAGTCCTGAAATTAAGTAGGCTAGCCGCTTGAAATAAAGAAGAATTTTAGGTATATTGCCCCACAAATCAACCTCCCTTAACCACTTAAATAACAATACAATTCATGCCAAAAACAAGCCATATAGCTAAGGTTGTTTTGCTAGGTCTGTTCACACTCTTTATTTTGAGCTGTAAAGATACTGGTTCACGATTTGAACTCATGAAACCCAGTACAACTGGTGTGGCGTTTAACAATGAATTAAGTTATACCGAGGCATTTAATCCTTATACCTATAGGAATTTCTACAACGGTGCTGGAGTGGCTTTAGGAGATATTAATAACGACGGATTAATAGATATTTACTTCACAGGAAACTTGGTGAACAATGCATTGTATTTAAACCGTGGGGATTTTAAATTTGAGGAAATTGCAGAAATCGCAGGAGTCGCTTGTAAAAATATATGGTCTTCTGGAGCTACATTTGTAGACATAAATCAAGATGGTTGGCTAGACCTCTATGTGTGTAAATCAGGCATGCCAGGCGGAGAAAACAGGCACAATGAACTATTTATCAATCAAAAAGACAATACATTTAAAGAATCTTCGGCAGAATTCGGCTTGGATATTACTGGACTATCTGTACAGGCTGCTTTTTTTGACTATGACCTAGACGGAGACCTTGACTGTTACCTACTCAACAATTCTATGCGCTCTGTAGGTGCCTATGATTTAATAGAAAATCAAAGAAATATTCCAGACATGGAAGGGAACAAGCTCTTAGAAAATAGGGATGGGTATTTTGTAAATGTATCTGAAGAGGCTGGTATATATTCCAGTAAAATTGGCTTTGGACTGGGCATTACCCTATCAGATTTCAACAACGATTTATGGCCAGACCTTTTTATCTCAAATGACTTTTTTGAAAAAGATTACCTGTATATCAACAATCAAAATGGCGGCTTTGATGAAATGGGAGATAGCTACTTTAACGCTACCTCTATGGGCTCCATGGGAGCCGATGCCGCAGACATTGACAATGACCTTCAAACAGATCTAATGGTCACAGAAATGTTACCAGAGCAGTTGTCAAGAAAAAAACTAAAAGCCTCTTATGAAAGTTGGGACAAACACCAATTGGCAAAAAGCAAAGGCTACGGCAATCAATTTCCAAGGAATGTACTCCAAAGAAATATGGGGACAAACACATTTGCTGAAATTTCAAGAATTGCTGGAGTGGACGGTTCGGAATGGAGTTGGGCTGCCCTGTTCTTTGACATGGACAACGACGGTTTAAAAGACCTATACATTAGTAATGGTATTCATAAAGACCTGCTAGACAGGGATTACTTAACCTTTATGGCCAATGATGAAAAGGTACGCCAACTCATAGAAGAGGACAATGACGTATTGAGTAAACTTATAGATGTGATGCCTTCTGCTGCTGTGCCTAATGGAGCATACAAAAACAAAGGAAATTTTCAATTTGAAAACATAAGAGACCTATGGGGTTTTGACACCCCCAGCTTTAGCAATGGAAGTGCCTACGGGGATTTAGATAATGACGGAGATTTAGACCTTGTGGTGAACAACATTAATGCGCCTGCTTTTGTTTACAAAAACAACAGTACAGAAAACAACTATGTGCAAATTAGCTTAAAAGGCTTTGAAAAAAACACCTTTGGTATAGGGAGCAAAGTTATCGTTTACCAAGAAGGGCAAAAGAGTATGCTCGAACAATTCCCTTCCAGGGGCTTTCAAAGCGCTATTAGCAATAGGCTTCACTTTGGCTTAGGGCAAAACGCTCGCATTGACAGTATTGAAATATTTTGGCCCGACCAGCAACGATCCGTTTTAACCGAACTGCCTGTAAACCAAAACATCCATGTTGATTATAAGGCCGTAAAAAAATCCATTCCGCTTGTTTCATCAAAGAAACAAAACACCCATTCTTTGGACACCAAAGTCCCTTTTGGATTTAAACATTTAGAAAACGGTTTTGTAGATTTTAACCAAGAGCGTTTATTGCCGCAAATGTATAGCAATGAAGGGCCTGTCATTATAAAAGCAGATCTCAATGGAGATCAGCTGCCAGACTTCTTTTTTGGTGGAGCCAAAGACCAAGCCTCAGAATTGTGGCTCAGCAATGGAGATGAGTATCAATTAAGTTCTAAAATTGAATTTGAAAAAGATGCCATGAGTGAAGACACTAAGGCCATTTTCATTGATATTGACAATGACGGAGACTTAGACCTTTATGTGGGAAGTGGCGGAAAAGCATATTCTAAGTTTTCATTTAACCTCCATGACAGAATATACATAAACAATGGAAATGGCACTTTTACGAAGCAAGCCAAAACGCTATTTTCAAGGCCTTTTTCTACAGGGGCACTTACTGCTGCTGACTTTGATAATGATGGAGATACAGACTTATTTGTAGGGGAAAGATACCAAGTGGAAACCTATGGCAAAGATGGACAGGGATTTGTTTTAAGAAATGATGGTGCAGGAAACTTCACAGAAGAAGCGCCTGAAGTATTTTTACATATCGGTATGCTTACAGAGGCAAAACACTTTGACTTGAACAAGGATGGCTTAGAAGACATTATTGTAGTGGGAGAATGGATGTCTCCAAAAGTGTTTATAAACGTTCAAGGTACATTTAATGAGGCCAAAGAGAGCTATGGACTATTAAAAGATACTGGTTTGTGGGCAAGCTTAGAGATAGCAGACTTAAATGCAGACGGACACCAAGATCTTGTGATTGGAAATATTGGAGAGAACAGCTTTTACAAAAAAGGAATGAAAATGTTTGTGAAAGATTTTGATGAAAATGGTACTGCAGAACAAATCATGACCTATCATGAAAACGGGGCAGACTATCCCATCTTAGACCGAGATGAACTTTTTAAGCAAATCCCCTCATTAAAGAAAAAATACCTTTATTACAAAGACTACGCCAATGCAAATATGACCGATCTGTTTGGAGCGGACGTTTACCAAACAGCTTTAATAAAAGAGCTTCATGTATTGAGCAGCGCAATTTACTGGGGCAGTGACAGCACTTTCACAAGAGACAACTTAGCTCCTGAAGTGCAGTACTCAAATGTGGGTAGTATTCTTTTAGAAGATTTAGACAACAACGGAAAAATAGATATTATACTAGGTGGAAATCAGTCTAAAATAAAACCCCAGTTTGGACCATTAGAATCTTCAAATGGTTGGATCTTAAAACAACAAAAGAACGGTATCTTTGAAAAACCGGAATCTTTGGGTGTAAAAGGAGACATTAGATCAATTATAAGCTTTAAAGATAAAGACCAATATTCAATAATTTTAGGTATAAACAATGACAGCATTAAAATCAAAAACATTCAATAGTATTTTCACCTTTGCCCTCTTAGGAATGCTTTTAATCAGCCTAGGTTCCTGTCAGTCTAAATACGATCGCACCGTAAAAAAAGAAATGGCCTCTGGTAAGAGAATAGACAGCCTCCAATTTAATTTGTATTTCGGAGACAGTAAAAAAGACTTTTTTGCTAAGTGCTGGGAACTAAACAAAAAAGGACTTATTAAACAGGGACCCAAAAATCAGTTTGTAGCTTACGAACTAAAAGGGACTTCTGAAACTTCTATGACCCACCTTTTTTATGGAATTTTTAATGAGGAAAAAAAAATGGTTGGGCTAGATATGGAATTTACCTATGACGGATGGTCTCCATGGACAGA